>Ga0335078_10008382_pt1 | contig 15364 bp, 14 predicted proteins | sample Lox_Sample_32_FD_206711 | JGI IMG/M metagenome (GOLD analysis project Ga0335078, IMG submission 206711) | Soil microbial communities from Loxahatchee National Wildlife Refuge, Florida, United States - Lox_Sample_3.2 | ecosystem: Environmental > Terrestrial > Soil > Wetlands | place: USA... | reverse complement strand
ATTGGCCGCCCTCCAACTGGGAGCCCACTAATGTTCTGGAACTTCGTCCTGCGCGCCGTGCAATTCCGCAAGCGCCGCCTGGCTCTGGCCTTCGCGGCGCTCGCGGTTTCCGCCACGCTGGCCACCGCGTTGTTCTCCGTATACTCCGATATCGAGCGCAAAATGCGCGTCCAGTTCCGCGGCTTCGGCGCGAACATGGTCATCGCCCCTTCCGGCGGCGCGCAGACTGTTCCCCTGGCCGCGGTCGAGCTGGCGGAACGGCAGGGCGCGGTAGCTGCGCCTTTCATCTACACGGTGGGACGCGTCGAGAGCGAACCCGTGGTGGTGGCCGGCACCGATTTCCGCCGCGCCGGCCCGCTGACCAGTTACTGGCGCGTGGATGGCGCGCGCGCGATCGCGCCGGGCGAGTGCCTGGTGGGCAACAACGTGGCCGCGCACTTCCGCCTCAAGTTGGGACAGAAACTGGAACTGGAAGGCGCGTCGTGCGTCATCCGCGGCATCGTTTCGAGCGGCGGCGCGGAAGATGCACAGGTAATCGTGCCGTTCGATATCGCGGCGCAATTGGCCGGCCTGCGGGACGCGGCCAGCCTTGTTCAGGTGCGCGCCGATGGCGAGCGGCTGGCGCTGGTGCAGGCGGCGCTGGCCAGGCAACTCCCCGGTGCGGATGTGCGCCTCTTGCACGCCGTGGCTGAAACCGAAGCCAACGTGGTGCTCAAGATCCGCTCGACCCTGTTCCTGCTGACGGTCCTGATCCTGGCCATCACCACGCTGTGCGTCAGCAGCAACTTCAGCGCGCTGGTGCTGGAGCGCAGCAAGGAAATCGGGATTCTGAAGGCCATCGGCGCAGCCGAGAGAAAGATCGCCGCGCTGTTCCTGTCCGAGTCGCTGATTTTGGGCGTGGCTTCCGCGGTGGCGGGCTACGGCGTGGGGCTGCTGGTAGCCTGGTGGATCGGGCGCCAGATCTTCCCCGAATCCGCCGCCGCCGGGGTGGGTGTAAACTATGGCGTGTTCCTGCCGGTAACCGGCGTCACGCTGGCGATGGCGGCGGCCGCCACGCTGGCCGCGGCGGCGCGCATCTGGCGCATCCGGCCGGCCGTAATTCTGCGCGGAGAATAGAAGCATGGCATTCGTCGAACTGGAGAACGTCACGAAGGCATACGATAGCGGCTGGTCCGCGCCGGTGAAGGCGCTCGACAGAGTGAGCTTCACCGTGGAGGCCGGACAGTGGATCGCGATCATGGGCCCCTCGGGATCGGGCAAGACCACCCTGCTGAATATCCTGGGCTGTCTCGATCAGGCCACCGAAGGGGCGGTGCGCATCGATGCGGTGGACACCTCCACTTTGACCCGCGCCGAACTGGCCCGCTTCCGCGCCGAGACCGTAGGCTTCGTTTTCCAGCAATTCCACCTGATCCCGCACTTGACGGCGCTCGAAAACGTGATGCTGGCGCAATACTTCCACAGCATGACCGACGAAGGCGAAGCCCGCCGCGCGCTCGATCGCGTGGGCCTGACCGATCGCGCGCGCCATCTGCCCTCGCAGCTTTCCGGCGGCGAACAGCAGCGCGTGGCCATCGCGCGCGCGCTGGTGAACGATCCCAAGATCATTTTGGCCGACGAGCCGACCGGCAACCTGGACGCCACCAACGAGCACATTGTGCTGGACCTGCTCGCCGAGTTGCACCAGCAAGGCCGCACCATCCTGATGGTGACGCACGACGAGCAAGTAGGCCGCTGCGCCGACGTCCGCATCGACCTGGAACACGGACGCATCGTCGAGACTACCCACTTCAGCATGGAGGTGAACCAGGATTTCGACGAAGTGCTGGAACAGTTGTGGGCGAACCGCGAGCGCACCTTCCACGAGGAACCCGAGCACTTCACCGCCGCGCAGCAACGCAAGGTGGTGGCCATGATGGCGCGCATCGGCCTGGTGGAGCTGCGCGCGGGCGAGGTGGCCTTCACACCGCGCGGCGAGGCGCGCGCCCGCAGCGTGATCCGCCGCCACAGGCTGGCGGAGCGGCTGTTCATGGATGTGCTGGCCATCCGCGACGAGGGCTCTATCGAGAAGAACGCCTGCACCTTCGAGCACATCCTGAGCCCCGAAGTCACCGACCGGATTTGCACCTTCCTCGGCCACCCCCGCACTTGCCCGCACGGCAGTCCGATCCCGGAAGGCGATTGCTGTGTGGAAGCGCGCGGGGGCGGAGTCGTGTGCCCGGTGGAGACTCTGGCCGGCGCAGACTGATCTGCCTGCCGCCGCTCTAAGTTATACTCGACGCTGGCCTGTGAATATCGCGAGGCCGTTTCCCGGCATTTCACTGGAGGAATATGAGCAACCCAAACCGGCGCGCATTCATTCGCGGAGGCGCCCTGGCGGCCGCCGCGGGCGGAGCCGCCAAAGCGCAAAGCGGACCCGAGAAGAAGGTCTATCACAGGGGCGAGAAGCCCAAGTCCACGCCGCTGTTCAGCGGCGCGGTTTCCTACGGCAACCTGCTCTTCATAGCGGGACAGGGCGCGCATTTCCCGGGCGACATCAAGGCGCACACCGCCCACGTCCTGGATGAGATTCAGAAGGAGCTGGAGAACGCCGGATCGTCCATGGAGAAGGTGTTGAAATGCAGCGTTTTTCTGAGCGACCTGAAAGACTACAAGGGAATGAACGAAGTCTTTCAGGGGCGCTTCGGCGAGAACCCGCCCGTGCGCACCACCATCGCGGCAGCGGGTGGGATTCCGGGCGACTCGCTGGTGGAGATGGACGTGATCGCCTATATCTGAGGCCGCGCCCCGGAACCTATGCTGCCATTTCGCCTTGTGTACCACGAGGGCTACGACCTGCGGCTGGGAGACCACGTCTTCCCATCCCAAAAATTTCGTTACATCCACGACCGGCTGCTGCGTAATCGATTCGCCACGGAGGAGGACTTCGTGCGGCCGGAAGCGGCCAGCGACGCGGAGATCCTGGCGGTTCACGAACCGGGTTGGGTACACCGGCTGCAGAACGGAACGCTGAGCTACCAGGAGATCATGCAACTGGAAGTCCCCTATAGCCGCGAGTTGGTGGAGGCATACTGGCTGGCGGCGGGAGGCACCACGCTGGCGGCGCGCCTGGCGCTCAAACAGGGGATCGGGTTCAACGTCGGCGGCGGATTCCATCACGCGTTTCCCGGGCACGGTGAGGGCTTTTGCGCGATCAACGATATCGCGGTGGCTATCCGGAGCCTGCAGCGCGGCGGTGGCGATGGGGTCATCCGGCGCGCCATGGTGGTGGATTGCGATGTGCACCAGGGCAACGGAACCGCCGCTATTTTCGCGGGCGACGCCTCCGTGTTCACGTTGTCGATTCACCAGTTCAACAACTACCCAACGGAGAAGCCGCCTTCCAGCCTGGACATCAACCTGCCCGACGGCGTCGGCGACGAAGAGTATCTGCACCGGCTGGGCGATGGATATCGCACCGCGATGAACCTGTTTCATCCGGAACTGCTGCTTTACGTGGCCGGTGCGGACCCTTACTGCGAGGATCAACTCGGCGGGCTTTCGCTGAGCCTGGAGGGCCTGCGCGAGCGCGACCGGCTGGTGATCTGGAGCGCGCTGCACAGCCACATCCCGGTGGCCATCGTGTTGGCCGGCGGCTATGCCATGAATGTGCAGGATACCGTGACCATTCACGTCAACACCGCACAAGTTGCCAAGGAGGTGTTGGAGAAGACCGGCTGGCAACCCGGAGGCGGACTCTCGCGGACGCCATGAAGGAGTTTAAAGGCAAGGTCGCGGTGATTACCGGCGCGGCGAGCGGCATCGGACGCGGGATCGCCGGGCGGTGTGTCAGCGAGGGCATGAAAGTGGTCCTCGCCGACATCGATAAAGCGAATCTCGCCAAGGCGGAAACTGAACTGAAGGCCGCGGGCGGAACCGTGCTGGGGGTGCGGACGGACGTCTCAAAACGGAGCGACGTCGAGCTGCTGGCGCGCCAGACGCTGGATCGATTCGGCCTGGTGCACCTGCTGTTCAACAACGCCGGGGTGGCTGCCGGCGGGGCGCCATGGGAGGCGACCTGGAACGATTGGGAGTGGGTAATCGGCGTTAATTTGTGGGGCGTGATTCATGGGGTCAAGGTGTTCACGCCGCTCATGCTGGCCCAGAATACGGAGTGCCACATCATCAATACGTCCTCGACCGGCGGGCTCATCGCGGGCGGCATCTCCGCGCCTTACGCGGTGACGAAGCATGGGGTGGTCGCCCTGTCGGAAAGCCTGTACTTAACGCTCCAACAACGGAACTCGCTGGTGAAGGTATCGGTTCTCTGCCCAGGACTGGTGGCGACCAATATCGCCGACACCGAGCGCCACAGGCCCGCGGAACTGCGCAACGAACCGGTCCCCATGACGCCGGAAATGCAAGCCGGGCTGGCCGCATTCAAGGCCGCCATGGAGGCCAGCATGCCTTCTCTCGAAGTGGCCGACGTGGTTTTCGATGCAATTCGGAGGGAGCAGTTTTACATTCTTTCGCACCCCGAATGGATCGAAGCGATCCAACTCCGAACGGACAAACTGCTGCGCATGGAAAATCCGCAGAGCCCCGCCGCAACGCTGATGAAGCTCATCAGCCTTCGCGGGTAAAGGACGAAGCGGCTTGAGGACGAATCCAGCACCAGAGCAGCGCGGCTGCCACCGCCAGAACCGCCGATACCATCAGCGCCGCCTCCCATCCGATGGATGCCGCCAGCACGGGCGTCAGCGCGGGAGAGATCAGGCCGCCGATGTTGCTGCCCATGTTCATGACGCCGCCGCCCGCGCCGCTGCGCGCCCCCGCCACCGCGGTCATGGTGGCCCAGAACGGCCCCTCGACGCTGAGCACCAGGGCCGTGGCGAGGGCCAGGCAAATCGCCGCCAGATAGGCATGCTGCGCGTGGGCGCCGATGGCGATGAACACGCCCGAGCCTGCCAGGCCAGCCATCGGAATGGCGCGCCGGTCGCAGCGAACGCGGTCGAACAGCCAGCCGCCCAGCGGAATGGAGACAATGGACAGCAGCCACGGCAGGCTGCCGAACAGCGCGCCGCGCAACAGGTCGAAATGGCGCACGTCCACCAGGTAAAGATAAAACCAGAAGACGAAGATGTAGCCGACGTAGCCTTGCAGCGAGTAGCTGAGCGTGAGCAGCACGAAACTGCGGGATTGCGGCCGTCCGGACGGGGCGGCGGCGCGCTCTGCAAGGGCGGCAGCCTCGGCCGGACCGGACGCGTCCTGCCGAATCGACAGCCACGCGCAACCCACGGCGAGCGCGGGCAGGGAGGAAACCATCAGCGCCGCGCGCCATCCCCAGCGCACCATCAGAAACGAAATCAACGGCGGCGCAATGGCCGAGCCAAGGCCGATGGCGGCCACCACCAGGCCGTTGGCGCGGCCGCGCTGGGCCGGCGGCATGGTGCGTGAGATGGCCTGCGCCGCCGCGGGGAAAGTCGGCGCCTCGGCGACACCCAGTACGCCGCGCGCGCCCAGGAGGGCCGCCACGCTGGCGCCGGCGCCTGCGATCCAACCCGTCGCCGCCACCCACGCCAGCGCCGCCCACCCGAGCACGCGCGACGCGCCGAAACGGTCCGCCAGCATGCCACCGGGAATTTGGCACACGGCGTAGCCGAGCAGAAATGCGCTGAACACCCGCCCCATGGCCTGTTGGGAGAGCCCCAGCTCGCGCATCATGAGCACGCCCGCCACCGAGACGTTCACCCGGCAGAGGTAGCTGGCGGTGGCGGTAGCGGAGAGCAGCGCCACCCGCCGCCAGGGCCGCATCACGATCGCACCAGGCGTTTGTGCATCAGAATCTCGGAGACGCCGGGGATCACATAATCCGGAAACTCGCCGACTTGCCGGTAACCGCGGCGTTCGTACAACTGCCGCGCCCGCACGTTGAACCGCGAGACGCACAGGAACATGTGGCGCGCCTCCGGAAGCCACCGCTCCGCGGCGTCGAGTAGCACAGAGCCCACGCCCTGCCCGCGCACGGCGGCGCTGGTGGCGATGGAGGCGATGTACGGCGAACCGGCTACGCCGGTGGGGTGAAGCAACAAGAAGCCACAACGCGCACCGGCGCGGCGCGCCATCAGCACCACAAACTCGGGAGCGCGGCAGCGGGCCAGACACGCGGCAAAATCGCGGCCCAGGGTAAGCCAGGGTTCGCTGGACGCCATGAGTTCGGCGGACCACTCCCGGTCCGCGCCGGTGGCAAGGTCAATCGCAATATCGGTCATCGCATTTTACGGAAGGCGGCGTTTACGGCTTGCGCCGGATCCGACCATCTTTCATCACGAAATCGATTCGCTTCAAAGCATCGATCTCACGCAAGGGGTTTGTCCGCGTTGCGACCAGATCGGCGGCCATCCCGGGACGAATCCCGCCGCGCTCTTTCTCCACACCCAGCAAGACCGCGGCGCGCGTAGTCATGGCTCTCAGAACATCGGAGGGGCCGATCCCGGCTTCACTGAAGCTGTCGATGTATTCGATGGCGAGCTCCCCGCGCGTTCGCCCCTTCACGTCCGACATGACATCCGTTCCGAACACCACGTCCACGCCCGCCTCCCACGCGCGCCTGAGCCGGGCGACATACTTTTCGTGAGTGCGCCTGGCGGCGTCCGGCTCCATGCCGCTGGCCAGCAACGCGTTTACGGTGAAGTCCGTGCTCACAAGCGCGACGCCGTTCTTTTTGGCGAGCGCCAGGTCTTCGTCGCGCAACACCCATCCGTGCTCAATGGATGCAACGCCCGCCTCGATGGCCGCACGCGCTCCGCGCTCGGTCTGAACGTGAGCGGCGACCTTCACGCCCGCAAGCGCCGCCTCCGCAACAATGAATCGGATATCGTCCGCCGAGTAGGCGTACTTCTGTCCGTCCACGACGATTTTAATGACTCCAGCCCCCCAGTAGATGTTCTCCCGCACCGCTTTCCGCATCTCGTCGCGCGAGTCGGCGAAGCAATACTCGGGATTGTCGAGCAGTCGAGGCTCCGCGGGGGTATCCCAAAACTGTCCGCCGAACGGCGCGATGATCCTTCCGGAGAAGACCATGGTGGGGCCCGGCGCCAGTCCAAAGCGAATGGCCTTATCGAGGTCCGTATCGAGATGATCCCCCGAATTTCCCAGGTCGCGAACCGTCGTGAACCCGCTTTCCAACATCTCCTTCGCATGGCGAGCGCCCTGAATCGCCCTCCATCCGGCGCGGCGCTGCAGAGCCATGATCCAGAAGTCCCCAAGGTCCCACTTGGGATCCACGGTCGCGAGCAAGTGAGTGTGTGCATCGATCAGGCCCGGCAAGACTGTTTCCTGGGAAAGATCTATGCGTATGGCATCGCCTGGGATCGGCAGATCGGAGCCAATCGCCTTGATCTTGCCTGCTTCGATCAGGACGATCTGTCCGGTTCTTGCCGTGCCGCTCTCCGGGTCGACCAACGTGCCTGCGGTGATGGCGGCGATTTGTGCGGCGGCCACGCTGGTCTGAAACAGCAGGAGGCCAACAGGGAGCCGGGGTGCTCTCATTGCGCGGTCACAACAGCGGCCCATCCGCCGTGTACCACCAATCCGGATGATCCGCGCTCCAGTTGCACACGGGCGCGGGCGCCAGCCAATCCATCCCTGGATCCCCGCCGATGGGCGCCCCTGGAGGAGCCCCAGGAGCAGGCATGGGCTGCGCCGGGTCCGCCGGGCGCTCCAGGAAGCGTTTGATCCCGGCGGCCAGCAGCGCGCGCTGCGCCTGTTCGGCCTCGCCCGTGGCGGCTTCGCTCTTCAAGCGCGTGGCCAGTTTCGCCAGTTTCCACGCCGCGATGGCGCGCACCTGGCCATTGGACGCGCCGGTGGCCAGCCACATCACGCGATCCACCAGCACACGCTCTTCGGCACGGCGAACCTCGGCCTCGTAAGGCGAAGCAGCCGGCGCGTCGAAGGTGGCTCTCGTCAGGCGGTCGATGACTTCCTCCAAGCCCGGCAGCGCGGGATCGACGGCGTGCTGCGCCACCATGCGGGCCGCGCGGTCCAGCTGCAGCACGAAACCGATGGTGACATCGGAGGCGACCGTGGCCGGGCTGAGCGGATCGAAACCATCGCCCGTGGTGCGCGGAAACAGCTCGCGGTGGCGGCCGAAGCCCGGCGGGCGCGGCGGAATGGCATCCAGCACCTGCTTGGGCACGGTCAACTCGGCGGGCTTGAGCGTATTGGCCAGGGCCTCCAGCGCCTTCCGCTGATTGGCGGCGGATTCCCACTTCACCGGAGTGCGGCCGTCGCCGCGCATGCCGTAGATGTAATCCTGCCCGCCGATGCTGGATGCCGCCGATTCCACCGAGTAGCGGTGATACATGAAGATGGGCACCAGCGGTTCTTCGATGGTGGCCATGGGCGCGCCGGTGCGGATGGTGTGCTCGCCCAGGCGATTCAGCGCGGCGCGGCGAATCTTCATGATGCGGTTCAGCTCGTCGGCCTGGTTTACGCCGTTGGACCACTGATCCACCCGCGGATGAATGTCGGTGTCCTGGTTCGTCATGTAGCGCAGATCCTTGGCCCAGGCGTCGTCGAGGATGCGCGCCAGCGCCGCGGATTCATCGCCGGGCGGAAGCTGGCTGTAGCCGTACGCGATCGACACCTTGTCCCACTCGCCGATGCGCGCCGGGTAGGCCTGCGACAGGTCGATAGTGCCGTCCGGCAGCAGCTTCTCCTGCGGATGCGGGTAATCCATCACGGAAATCCATCCCTGGCTGCTGTCGTAGTAATTGTGGCCGAGACCCAGCGTGTGGCCGACTTCATGCGCGGCGAGCTGCCGGATGCGGGCCAACGCCGTCTGATAGAGGATATCGGGCTTTTCACCGCCCGTCGTGTAGGGCGACAGCAGGCCTTCGAAGATGAGGTAATCCTGACGGTCGCGCAGCGAGCCCAGCGTCACGGTGCCCTTGATGATTTCGCCGGTGCGCGGATCGCTGACCGTGCCGCCGAAGCTCCAGCCACGGGTGGAGCGGTGCACCCAGTTGATCATGTTGTAGCGGATGTCCATGGGATCGGCGCCGTCCGGCAGCACGGCCACCCTGAAGGCATTGCGGAAGCCGGCGGCTTCAAACGCCTGGTTCCACCAGCTCGCGCCCTCAATCAGCGCCTTGCGCACGTCTTCCGGCGCGCCCGGATCCACCCAATACTCGATGGGCTTCACCGGATCGCTCATGGCGGCAGTGGGGTCCTTTTTCTCCAGGCGATGGCGATGTATGTACCGCCGGACCATGGGTTCGCCGATCGGCGCGCTGTAGTCCACGAAGTTGGGACCGCCGTAGCCGGCGCGCGGATCGTCCAGGCGCGGGCGGTAGTTGTTGTCCGGCAATTCGACCAGCGAGTAGTGCCCCCGCAGCGTGACGGCTGCCGCGGTGGGCGCGACGCTGGCCACCGTGCCGGAGAACAATCCGCCGCCGAAGCCCCGCCCGCCCCGAGGCGTAGCGCCGGGCGCGGAGACCTGGATCGGGGGTGGCCCCTGCCCGGGCGTGAAGCCGCCGCCACCGCGTCCACCGGACGCTTCATTGGTGAAGGTCAGCGTCACCTCGATCTCGGTGTTCCTGGGGAAGGCTTTGGTGCGGGGCAAGTAGACCACGCTGCGGGTGCGATCGAGCCGGTATTGAGCGCCTCCGGAGAGCTGGGCGCCTGCACCCAAGCCGTCGCGGACGAAGAATTCGGTGGCATCCACCAGCACGCGGCCGTTCGTCGCGGCCCCCACCGTGAAACCCCAGAGGATGGACCTGGCAAACGAGTCCTCCACCGAACGCCGTTCGGCGGGATTGGCGCTCGACGAGCGAAACGACTCATTGCCCTGCACCAGCAGCACCTTGGGGCCGACGCGCTCGAAGCGGACGACTTTGCCGCCGTCTTCCATCCCGCGGTCGAGACCGATGTCGTTGGACCCCAATCCGGCGGCGAGGCCGGTGGCCAGCAGGAAATCGTTGTCCAGGCGCGGAATCTCCAGCCAGAGATTGCCGGTGCGCTCGTCCCAATACAGGGGGAAATAGCCATCCAGCTTGCGCATGGTGGCGGTCCGGTCCTCGATGGTGGGTAGCTTCTGGGCGTGCAGGAAGGGTAGCAGCAGGAGAGCGCACGAAGCGAAAGTGGCGAACAAACGAAAAGTTCTGGGCATCCGGGAGAATCCTCAGGCTCCATTGTAATCGTATGGCCGCCGCGCGGGCCGGCTGGGAGCAGGACGCCCGCTAAGCTCCGCCGGCCGCGGTGCGAAGCGTGCCGGGGGAGCGATCGATCTCCAGCTTACGCATCTTGTACAGCAGAGCTTTGTAGTCGATACTGAGGATCCTGGCCGCCTGCTTGCGATTCCAGCGGGAGGCGTCCAGCGCCCGCATGATGGCTTCCGTCTCCTCCCTTCGTCTGGCTTCAGTGACCTTCTCCAGGCTGGGGAGGCTGGCGCTCGAAGTAGCGCCGGCGGGCTGGAAGCGGATCACGCCGCCGGGAAGAGACCCAGGGGCGCCCGCGCAGAGCAACTGGCGCGCGATCTCATCCGGATCCTGAATGACCAGCAGCCGGCGCATCATATTTTCCAACTCGCGCATGTTGCCCGGCCACTGGTATTCGAGCATGGCTTGCCGCAAGGCGGGCGAGAGCAGCGCGACGGACGGCCCGCCGGTGCGATGCTTGCGCAGAAAAAACTCGGCGGCCTCGACAATATCCGCCTGGCGCTCCCGCAGCGCCGGTACGCGGATGTTGACCACATTGAGGCGGTAATACAGATCGGCGCGGAACCGGCCGGCGTCAATCGCTTTCCGCAGATCGCATTGCGTGGCGGCCATCACGCGCACGTCCAAAGGCAGGCGGCCCTGAGCGCCGGGACGCTCGCATTCCTGGCTTTCGAGGATATGCGCCAGCCTGGCCTGCAGCCGGATGTCCATGTCGCCGATCTCATCGAGCAGAATGGCGCCGCCTTGGGGTAGTTCGCTCTCGGCCAGTTCGCCCGCCAGCGCGGCGCAGTTCAGCTTGAGGAACGGCTTGCGGGCGCGCGGAGAGTGGGCGTGAATCCGGCGGGCGAGCACCTCCTTGCCCGCGCCCGTTTCCCCTTCGATGAGGAGCGGCAGGTCCGAAGCGGCCACGCGCCGCCACGCCGCGTGCAGGTCATTCCCGATCCAGCTTTCAGGCGGGCACGCTCCGGGTTCGGGGGCGTGGTCCACGGCCGCCGGCGCGACAGCCGGTTGTCCGCCTGTCAAGGCACTCTGAATCGCCGGGATGAGGCTGTCCGGGTCAATGGGCTTGCCCAGGAAATCGGTGGCGCCAATCTTGATGGCCCGGACTACGTTCATGGTGGCGGCTGACTCGGAAAGCACGATCACGGGTTGGGTGTGTCCGGCATCGCGCATCTGGCGCAGTGTTTCCAAACCGTCCTGGCGCGGCATTTCGAGATCCAGCAACACCAGCGAGATGGTACGATTCGCCGCAAGGCAGGCCAATGCTTCCTCGCCATCGCGCGCGATGGCAGCGTCATATCCGAGAAAGCGGACCACCATTTCCAAGTAACGGCGCGAATCCGCATCGTCATCGACGACGAGAATAGTACTGTATTCCATGCTCTTCCTCGCCCGTGGATGCGTCGGGGGCCGATCCTCGAATGGGTGTCAATCAATTTAAATAGCGAATCGCGGTAGGTGTCAAATCAGGCTTGGCGTAGGACTTCCAAGGAAACGACTTAGGGGTCCTTAAGGGTTTCGCTAGCAGGCGCCGCCTGAGAGGCCGGGCCGGTATTGTGGGGCAGGCCCTTGGCCTGGCGGCCTCTCGGCACCCCGGCGCGTCGAGGCGCGCGGCATTGAACCAGAAACCGCTCGTAAGTTGTTGGTTTTTCGTTCGCGGAAAATGGTTTCTGGAGAGGCCGCCTCTCTCCCCGGAGAGCCTCGATTTTCGAGAAAGAAGCGGGTCCAAGGGACCTGCGCAGGCCGAGGGCCTGCCCTACGTTAGACCCGCCGCAGCAGGAGGGCCGAGTTCTTGCTTCCGAACGCGATGCAATTGGACACGGCGTGCTCTATATCCATGCGGCGGGCGACATCCGGGATGTAGTCGAGGTCGCACTGCGGGTCGGGTTCTACGACGTTGATGGTGGGATGCACCACGCCGTCCCGCATGGCCAGCAGCGTCGCGGCAATACCGGCCGCGCCACACGCACCCTGCGGATGTCCGATCAGGCTCTTCAGCGACGATCCCGCCAACTTATAGGCGTGTCCGTTGAAAGCCAGTTTCATGGCGCGCGTCTCGATGCGGTCGTTCAATTCCGTGGCGGTGCCGTGGTAGTTGACGTACTGCACATCGCCCGGCCCGATGCCGCCTTCCTCCATGGCCATGGTCATGGTGCGGGCCGGCTCTTCGCCGCATTCTTCCAGGCGCACGCGATGATACGCTTCGCAGGTGGAGCCGTATCCCGCCACTTCGCCGTAGATGTGCGCGCCGCGCGCCCGCGCGTGGTCCATCGCCTCCATGACGAAGAACCAGGCACCCTCGGCGATCACAAACCCGTCGCGGTCGCGAGAGAACGGCCGCGAGGCGCGCTCCGGCTCGGCGTTCCAGCGCGTGCTCATGATGCGCATCAGGACGAAGCCGCGCAGGATCAGCGGCGCGATGGGGGCGTCCACGCCGCCCGCCACCATGGTGTCCAGCACGCCGGCCTGAATGTTGCGGTAAGCGTAGCCGATCGCGTCGGTGGAGGAAGTGCATCCCGTCGAAATGAGGTGGCTCATGCCGCGGAAGCCGAAGCGCATGGATATCTCGCTGGCCAGTGTGCCGATGGTGGAGGTGGGGATGACGTACACGCTGCACTGCTTCTGCTTGCCGGAATAATACAGACGGTACTGCTCCTCGGTAAACTCCAGGCTGCCGCCGCCCGATCCCACGATGACGCCGATCTGGCGCAGTTCCTCGCGAGTCATCGATCCGCAGTCGACGCCGGCGTCCTCCAGGGCTTCGCGCACCGCGGCGGCCCCCAGCGGGACCACGCGCGACACGTGCTGGCGGTCCTTGGGATCGACGTATTTGAACTCGTCGAAACCCACCACCTCGCCGGCCACCTGCACAGGCGAGCCGCAGGGGTCGAAGCGGCTGATGCGGCGAACCCCACTTATGCCCTTTCGACTGGCCTCCCAAAAGGCCTCTCTGCCAATTCCATTGGGGCTCACGGCCCCGATTCCGGTGATCACTACACGACGTTTCATTTGCGCTGACGTTTTGCCTTTGCCAATAGGACAGTATAGGCTGATTTCATGGGCGATGGTGAGGATCCCAACAAAAATCGGGAGGCGCACAGCCTCCTGGCCGGCCTCGAATCCGGCATCATCGCCGCTCTGGTTCTACTCGGATGGCTGGCGCTCGCTTCGGCCTGGTATCGCCGTTCCATCTGGACTGCGGCCAACATCATGGCTACGACTTTCTACGGCGAAGCGGCGCTAGGCCGGGAATTCACATTCCGGACCGTGGCGGGGATCGCGCTCTATCTGGTCCTTTACGGGACCATCGGCGCTCTATTCGGTCTCACCCTCGCAAGCCGTGGCGCCGGCCTCCGGATCACCTTGATCGGAGTGCTGGTGGGTCTCGGCTGGTATTACCTGTCCTTCGCGATCTTGTGGCAAAACATCAATCCACTCATTCCACTGTACACCCATAGCGGCCCCATGATGGTGGGGCATGCGCTTTATGGCGGATTATTGGGCCGGTTCACCCGTTACGTGGACCGCGGGGCAGACCTCCACGAGGCGCCATGAATATCGTACAAGGGCCTTGGAGGGCGGGCTTTAGCGGGCGCGGGGCTTTAGGCCCGCCCGCAGCGGCGGCTGCATGACACGTCCCCAATCCCGCAAACAGCGCTTGCGGGAGTTCCTGGCCGCCGCGCGCATCACCGCCATCGGCGAGGCGGAATGGCAGGCCGCCCTGCGCGCCCTGGCACCGATCTCCGAAAGTTACCTGCGCGATCTGCTACGGGAGACGGGCCTCCCATTCGCGCAACCTTATGCCGGGATCCGCCAAAAATCGTTCGCAGATCTGGAAAGCGACCTGGGCGAGATGCTGGCGATATACGCCGAAGCGATGCGCTCGGGCGAGCGGCAGCGCGCGCGCTATTGCCGGCGGCAGGTGATCGCCGCCAAAGACCGCGCACGCTTCCTGGCGCGCAACCCCAAGACCTCGCCCGAAAAAAAGGCGCAGAAGGAAGAGATGGCGCAGTGGATGCTCGTCTGGCTGGAAAACCCCGCAGTGTTTCCGGCCTGGGTCGAGATCCGCAAACGCTATTCGATCACTACCGATTCCACCTGAACGGTTTCGCCATCCAGGCTGCCGGTGATTTTGGCTTTCAGGTCCTTCTCCTTGCGGGTGGCTTTCAAAGCAGCCAGCGCCTTGGCGTTGCCGGCTTCGTCGAACTTCACGAATTTGCCATCGGCCAGCACCAGGCCATAACCGCTCTTCGCGCAGCGCAATGCGCACTTGGTGGTGTGGCTCGCCAGATCCTGGTTCTTGCACATCACATCCACCAGCGTGCCGTTCCAGGTTTCGGCGAACGCCAGGGAGGAAAAAAGGGCCAGCAATCCAGACAGTCGTTTCATGGAGGAAATTATACCGTAGTCGCCAAGGGTCAAAACCCGCTGGGTACGATCCAGAAACTTTCGCGCCAAACACCCCCAGCCGGGATGCTCTGCAACTCCTTATACACGCCCGCGTGCGCCAGGTTGAAACCATCGGTGACTGCGGACATGGGTTCGAAGCAAATGAACTGGCGGCCGGGCGGGGCGAAGACCACCGCGACCGTGTATTTCGGCCCATAAACAACCGAAATCTTCTCATGCGCGCCTTCCACCGAGAAGGTGGCGTTGCCGGAACCATCGCGCACCAGGCCGCCGAACACGTCGTCGAGCGCCACGCCCGCCAGCGGGAACAAGTCCGGAAACTCCATGGGCTTGCGCTCGCCAGTGGGGATGAGCGCCTTCGAAAGCGCCAGGTGATCGCGCGCGGCCAGGTGCACCTTCCATTGGTCGCGCGGCGCATCGTGAATTTGGAAGTACGGATGAAACCCAATGCCTACCGGCATGGGGTCGGCGGAGAGATTCTCGATCGTGGTACGAACCTCCAGCGTGTCGCCGTCGAGGACATGCGTCATCTCCAACGCGTGCGCGAACGGGAACTGCGCCATCAACTCGGGATGCTTCCAGAACTCCAGGCGGCTGGTCACCCGGGCCGAACCGGAATCGGCCTCCAGCGCGGTAACCGTCCAGTACGGCGAAACCGTGAGCAGGCCGTGAATGGGATGCCGGTTCTGGTCGCGGGGGAAATTGCCCAGATCGGGATTGAGCCGGAATCTTTTGCCATTGGCGAAGAAGGCGTC
>Ga0335078_10008381_pt1 | contig 15364 bp, 14 predicted proteins | sample Lox_Sample_32_FD_206711 | JGI IMG/M metagenome (GOLD analysis project Ga0335078, IMG submission 206711) | Soil microbial communities from Loxahatchee National Wildlife Refuge, Florida, United States - Lox_Sample_3.2 | ecosystem: Environmental > Terrestrial > Soil > Wetlands | place: USA... | reverse complement strand
CGGGCCACGATATCGACGAGGCGCTCGATGACGTAAGCCGCTTCTGGCCGTCCGGCGCCGCGATACGCATCGACTGGAACGCTGTTGGTGTAAGCCGCGCGCACGCGCACGTGACAGGCCGGGATAGCGTAGACGCCGGGTGACAAGCCGGCACCGAGGTAGGGAATGAATGGCGCGAACTGCGACAGATAGGCCCCCATGTCGGCGACAAGATCGATGTCGAGCGCGAGGAAACGATGCTGCTCGTCGAGGGCAAGCCGTGCACTGGTGACGTTGTCGCGGCCTTGAGCGTCGCCGATAAAATGATCGGTACGGTCGGCAATCCACGTCACCGGCCGACCCAAATGCCGCGCGGCATAAGCGGCCAACGCGTATTCGCGATAGCAAAAGAGCTTGGTGCCGAATCCGCCGCCGACGTCCGGGGTTATCACCCGCAGCTTCTCCGCTTGCACATGCAGAACGTCCTTGAGCACGTCGCGCACCGCATGCGGACCCTGGCTGGAAAGGGTGAGTGTGAAGCGGCCTTGCTCTTTGTCGTACTCGGCGATCACGCCGCGGGTATCGATATAGTTGGCGACGAGCCGCTGGTTGACGAGTGTCGCGGAAATAATTCTCGCTGCGCTTCCGAAAGCATGCTCCGTAGCCTTCGCATCACCAAGCGTGACGTCGCAGACTTGGTTGCTGCGATATTGCGGCCAGACCAGCGGAGCGTCGGGCTTGAGGGCTGCAACCGCGCCGATCACATGCGGGAGCGGCTCCCACGCGACCGAAATTGCCTCGGCCCCATCCCTGGCATGCGCCAGCGTGTCGGCCACGACGAACGCCACGGCGTCGCCGACGTGGCGTACCTCATCGCGCGCGAGTATTGGGTAAGGAGGAACCTGCAAGGCGACGCCGGGAAACTCGGCCACGCAAGGCAGCGAGCCGAGATTTCCCGTATCGGACCCGGTAAGGACAAGTCGCACGCCGTCCATCGCTCGCGCCCGCGCGGCGTCGATACGAAGCCGCGCGTGCGCATGCGGAGAGCGCAATACAATCGCGTGCAGCGTTCCTTGCGGCACGACATCAGCCACATACCGGCCTCGCCCGCGCAGCAACGGGTCGTCCTCTTTGCGCCGGACCGATTGGCCGAACCCGAACTTCGCCCCCGACATCGGATCTCCCTTTAGAACGCTAGCGGCGCGCAATGCGAACTCGCAGCGTGACGCCTGGCCAAAGTAGGCGGGCACTTAATCCGCCGGCTTGATCCGGCTGCGACACGCCAGCGTAGGCGGCTACTCATGCGCGAGCCCGGCCATACTCAGTAAGGAACATGCCCACGAACATTAAAAGCATGGCCACGAAATAATAGATCGACAAGTGCTCGTTGAAGATGACAGCCCCCCATGCGGCGCCGGCCGGCACCGCGAGGTAATTGAATTGGGCGAAAAATGTCGGTCCAGCCCGCGCAATGATGGCGAAAAATAGGACCAGAAATGTCGCATTGACCAGAGCCGCCAACAGCGTGGCCACGGCGCCAGCGTCGAAACTCTGCGGCACCCATGCCTGGCCGGCGAGCACCATGATCGGCAAAAGTACTATCGACGAACCGAGCAGTACGCCGGCGCCCATTGCCGCAGACGATGCGGCCGGCGGCCGCAATAGCGCGGCGCAAACATTCGAAGACGCAAACATGACAGGCGCCAACAGCGCGAGCAGAAACCATTTCCAGTTTCCGGCTCCGCCCAAGGTCGTGCTCGGCGCGACGATGACTAGTACCCCCAAGAAGCCGGCGATCAGTCCAAGCAATCCGAAAAGGCGAAATCTTTCGACGTGCACGAGCACGCTAATGGCAAACGTGAAAGGCGGCGAAAGCGCGAGCACAAGCGTCATCACCGATGCGGGAAGTTTTGGGGCGATGAAGGTGAGAAGGGAGATCGGGAATCCGAGCACCAGCGCGCCGACCACCAGGTATGCAATGAGATGCTGCCGGCTCAGACCGAGGCGATGTCCCGTCAGCGCGACGCAAGCCCACAGCAGAGCTCCACCGACAAGAGATTGCCAAAAAGTGTAGGCGAGAGGCGGCACCCCAGATACTGCCGCCCATTTATTGATGCTGAACAGCGAGCCGAAGATGATGGCCCCGGCGATCAGCATGGCGTAGCTTACAACGACCCCGCCCTTCTCATTGGGCATTGCGAGTCCCATCCCCTCGTTTCTCTTGGCCGCGGCATCTTAATTGGAGCCTTCGGCACCGTTCTACTTCTCCGGCAGCACCTGCGGGTTGACGCAATTGGGCGGAGTCTTTCCGGCAAGGAAGGCGAGGATGTTGTCGACAACAAGATTCGCCATCTGCTCGCGGACTTCGCCGACTGCACTGCCGAGATGCGGTGTCAAAACGACGTTACTCAACCGGCGCAGGTCCTTGCTGACTTTCGGTTCATGCTCAAAGACGTCAAGTCCAGCGCCGGCGATTTGCCTCTTGCTCAGCGCTCGGATGAGAGCGGTTTCATCGACAATTGGACCACGCGCGGTATTGATCAGATAGGCCGTGCTCTTCATCATCTTGATTTCCCGAGCACCGATCTGATGTCGCGTACCGGGATTGAGAGGCGTATGAAGCGATACGAAATCGGCTTCGCGCAACAAGCTCTCGAACGGCGTGAAGATCAATCCGATTTCGCGCTCCTCGCGCTCGGGTTGGCGTTGCGGGTCCCAGTAGAGCACACGCATGTTGAAGCCGCCCGCCCGCCGCGCTACCGCCTTGCCGATCATGCCGCCGCCGCCGATCAAGCCGATGGTTTTGCCCCAAACCAGCGGGCCGAGCAGGTGACTTGATTGCGCCCCGGGAAACTTTCCCGCGCGCACCAGGCGATCACCTTCGACAATCCGCCGCGCAACAGCAAGCATCAGACCAAAAGCAAGATCGGCGGCCGTGTCTGCGGTAAGCGCCGGTACGACCGTAACCGGGATATGCCGCGCGCTTGCGGCTTCGACGTCAATGTTGGATGGCGTGATGGATTGGGAAGCTATCAGTCGTAGATTGGGATTGGCGGAGATCACGCCGGCATCGATCCGGTCGTGGAGCAGGCAGAACAAAACGTCGCATTGGCGGACGGCAGCAAGAAGCGCTTGCCGCGTCAAGACCCGGCTGGCGTCGGGATTCATCTTTACCGCAGCCACCTGCTGAAGCCGCGCGATGGCGCTTTTAGCAACGGGCTGGGTGACGAAGATGCGTGGACGAGGAGTACGAGACATCATGAAACCAAGCGCACAATACCGGCGACGCCGCCAACCGCAACCCTAGCGCGGACAAAAAATCCACCTGGTCCCGTCGAGCAACCGGAGCCCGCGCTGCGACGTGAGTTCCCCAATCTATTGTGGGATGTTGGGGACGACCGACGGGAACGCGGCCCTTCGGCCAAAAGCACAATCCGTTCCCAGAAACGAGGTTTTGATACGGCGATTTGCGATGTTTGGGCAGCGCCGCGAGAAACCTAGCGATTGGCGCCACGCTCGATACGGTACTCCCGGTCAAGCAAGCTGATTGTATGATTCAGGTCCGATTGCGCGATCAATACCGCAACGTCCTTGCCGCGCAGCATACCGATGACCTCGGCGAGGCGCCGGGATAGCGCCGGGGCCACACCCTCGAAGGGCTCGTCCAGCAGCAGAAGACGCGTGCCGACGATGAGCGCGCGTGCCAACGCCACCAATTTCTGCTGGCCGCCGCTCAATACCAAGGCCTTGCGATCGCGCATAGCCGCGACCTCAGGCATGAGGCTATAGACGAAATCGCGGCGCGCGGCGGCATCAACGCCGCGTGTGACCCAACTCGGCAGCAGAACATTTTCCTCCACTGAAAGCTGCGGCACCAGCCGCCGATCTTCCGGCATGTAGCCGATGCCGAGGCCCGCGCGGCGATGCGTCGGCAAGGCGATCAGATTTTCGCCACCGCAGGTGATGCGGCCGCCGCTCGCGGCGACGAGTCCCATCACGGCGCGCAAGGTCGTGGTTTTGCCGGCGCCGTTACGGCCAAGCAGGCCGATCATCTCGCCGGCGCCAAGCGTAAGGTCAATGCCGCGCAGCACCTCAACCGACTGCAGCTTGACGCATAGGGCTTCGATTTGCAGGGCGCTCACGCGGCACCTCCGGTCACGTAACGCTGGACCTCTTCGTTACTCAGCACCGCGCCAGGTTTGCCGTCAGCGATGATGCGGCCGGCATAGAAGGCGAGCACGCGGTCGGCATAGCGGCTGACGATGTCCATGTCGTGCTCGACGAACAGCACTGTCGTCTCGGTGCGCTCGATGGCGTGCATGATCACGTCCATCAGCGGGAACTTCTCTTCAGCCGCGACCCCGCTGGTCGGCTCGTCGAGCAATAAAAGCTTGGGCTGCTGTGTAACGGCCATGGCGACGTCCACGAGCTTGCGTACGCCGCCGGGCAATACAGCGACCGTGTGCTCACGGTACGCTCGCAAGCGGAAGCGGTCGAGAAGATCATCAAGCTCGACCATTCCGGCATCCGAACGCGCCGGCCTCCACGACGATATTCCTTCCCCTCGTAAAACGGCGAGCGCCAGGAGCAAGTTCTGATTTAGCGTCAGACTCGTGAAAAGTTGCGGGATCTGGAAGGAGCGGCTGACTCCGTTGCGGCGCACCTGGCGGGGCGCGAGACCGGTGATGTCCTTGCCGTCGAGCATGACGCGTCCGGCATCCGGCTTCAAATGACCGGTAACGATGTTGATGAAAGTGGTCTTGCCCGCGCCGTTGTTACCGATAAGGCCGAGCTTCTGGCCGTGCTCGACGGCGACCGAAATATCGCTGGCGGCGATCACCGCGCCGAAAGCCTTTTGCAGATCGATGGTCTGAAGGAGCGCGGTCATTTAAGATTTTCTGACTCCGCCCGGGATGGTTTGGCCCGGATCGGGCGCAAGCGCAGCGATAACGAGCCAAGCCCTCCAGGGAGAAAGAGTATTATCAACAAGAGGAAAATGCCGAGCGCGCCTTGCCACGTATTGGGAAAATATTGGCTGGAAAAGGAGCGAACTAATTCCACGAGAATGGCAGCAATAAATACAGCGGTGACGCTCACGTAACCGCTCAGAATGGCGAGAAAGACGAACTCGCCCGAAGTCGTCCAGAAGGCGAAATCGGGATCGATGTGGCCGAGCGAGAGCGCCGACAGCGCGCCGCCGACGCCTCCGAGGACCGCGGCAATCACGAAATTGATGCCGTTGACCCATCGCACCGAAGCGCCGAGATATTCCACGCGTATCTCGTTGTCGCGCGCGGCGTGGGAGAGAAGCCCGCGTACGGAGTCGAAGTGGACACGGCAGAGCGCTGCGGCGATGACCGTCACCAAACCCGTAAAGAGAAACAGCGCATAACCGGCGCTCTCCGATCCCGCCGGGTGATATCCGAAGAAGCTCGGCGCATGGAGATTGAGGCCGTCGGAGCCGCCCAGCGAATAGGTCTTGTTGAGAATGCCATAGACAATCATCGACAATGCGAGCGTCAGGGTGGCGAAGAAAATGCCGCGATAGCCGGCGAGCAGCGGGCCGATGATCAAACCGAGGATCAGCCCGGCGATCGCGCCCAGCGCCACGAGAAGCGTGGCATCGCTTATTCCGAAACTGCGCATCGCCATGCCGGCGGCATAGGCGCCTGCGCAATAAAAAGTGCCCTGGCCGAACGAGACCAGTCCACCGCGCATCAGCGCGACGATCCCGAGCGCAACCAATCCCTTGGAGAACGCCAAGGTGGCGACGGGAACGAGCCAATTCGGCGCCGCATAGCCGGCGAGAGCCAACGCCGCGTATGCGATCGCGGCAGCCGCGAGCGTGCCGACGACCCCGGTCATCAGATTTTCCGCGCCGATGCGCGCCGGAATAGCCCCTCGGGTCGAAATGCGAGCACCAAGGCCATCACCAAATAAACGATGAACAGCTCCGCCCAAGGCACAAGGTGGATGGCTGCGGCACGGGCGAAGCCGACAAAAAGCGCAGCGATGGCTGCGCCCTCAACGCTCCCGAGACCGCCGATCACCACGACCGCGAAGCTGAGCAAAATCACCGTGATACCGATGCCGGGCTGCACCGAAATCTTCGGGGCAGTGAAAGCGCCGCCCAGCGCTGCAAGAAAAACACCGAGCGTGAGGGCAAATGCGAACACGCGGTTGACGTTGACGCCCATGGCGCGACTGATGTCGCGGTCATGGATGACCGCCAAAACGATCTTGCCGGTGACGGTGCGGTTGAGCCCGAACCAGAGCAGAACGCCAGTGACCACCGCCAGCCCGATCAACGCAAAATCGTAGCCGACATAGCTCAGACCAAAGAACGCGACATTGCCAAGGAGCGCGTAAGGCTCGGACGCGTAGTAGGATTCCGCGCCCCAAATGAGCTTTGTCGCGTCCTCCAAGATGAGGAAGAGCGCATAAGTTACGAGAACGAGCACTACCTCATCGCGGCGATAAAAGAAACGCAGCACGCCGCGTTCCAAGAGCGGCCCCAAGATCAGCGCGACCGCGAGCGCGGCGCCGAGCATTAGGAGGTAGCCGAGAAACGGCGGCCCAACTTCGCCGCCGTAATACCAGCCGACCGCGCTCGCCGCCGCGTATGCGCCGACGGCGAACAGACTGCCGTGGGCGAAGTTGAGAATGTTGAGCACGCCGAAGACGAGGGTCAGCCCGACTGCCACGATGAACAGCCACGAGGCGTCGATGACACCATCGATCAGGATTGCCGCCGCAAGTTTTGCGCTCATTCTCTGCACATCGGGAGCATGATCTTTCGGAAAATCGGCGTCCACTTTCCGGGTCATGCACCAGGCGGAGCGGAGCGTATGAGGCTTTTCCCGCTTCGCGATACACTCAGCACGTCGTTTTGGTCAGTCACATTTCGCGCCAGGAAAACCCTGCGCAATCCAATCGGCCGATTTGATACCGGGCGGCGGATTCACGCACTCGGCGGCGAAGTGTTCGATATCGACCAAGCGAACCATCTTGGCGTCCGGATCCCACTTCGACCGTCCGGCGGCGTTCGACTGGATGGCCTGGTGACCATCGCCGAGCGCGAGCTTGATGTGGCCTGGCGGCGCATCCCATTCGATGCCGACCATGGCTGCTGCCATCTCGTCGCTGGTCGGTTTCTTGCCGCCATTAGCCGCCATCGCCTTTTCGACGGCAGTTTTCAGTCCGAGCAAACCTTGCGCGGCGCGATAGTGCGGCTGCACCGGAATGAGCCCCGGATACGTTGCGGCCAACATCGCCACGTACCAATCGTTAATCGGGCTCTTTTCGGCGAATTGGCCGTTGGAGCCGCGTGCCCCGATGATGACGCCGTCGGGCATTTTGTTGCCGAGCGGCGGCAACACGTGATCGGAAGCGCTCAATACCACGACGCGATCCTTCATGAGGCCGCGAGGTGCCGCTTGCAGCACAAACGCCTGCAGATCGCCGCCCCACAGGCTCGAATAGACCAAGGCCGGGTTTTCCTGCAGCAAGGTCGAAATTTCGGTGCCGTACTGGCCGGCCCCAAATTTCGGCCAGAGCTCGACTTTCGTCTTCGCCTCCGGCTCAAGCTGCGCGAGGCTGCCCTTGAAATCCCTCCAGGAGTCCTGCCCCCAGGCGTAATCCTGATTCATGGCCCCGACATCGGCGACCTTGATGCCGCGCTTCACCAGGTAGCGGGCCATGGCGATGTTATCCATCGCGCCATGGGCGGCAGTGCGAAAGACGTATTTGAATTTGTTCTCCTCGAAGATACGCGGGGTGCCGCAGTCGAAAAGAACGAGAAGCTTCTTGAGTTCCTCGGCGGCCGGCGCGACCGCCAGACAATCGCCGGAGCTGACATAGCCCAAGACCGCATCGACATGGTCGCGCTCGAAGGCGTTGCGCAATTCTTCGACTTGCTTGGTGGCGCCACCCGCTTCATCGATGAGCTGAACGTCGATTTTCAGGCCGCCGAAGCCGACTTTATCGTAGGGCTTGGGCAGGCTTCCAGCATTGAGCGCATCGATGACGGTCTTGGCGCCCTGCACAGCAGGCTTGCCGAATGATTCAGCCGCCTGCCCGGAGAGAAAGGCGACAAAAGCCAATTTGAAGACGTTGTCATCCTGGGCGGTGGCGCTGGTCGTAAACGAACCGAGGACGCCGGCGCCGGCGACCAAGGCGGCTGCAAATCCACGAAAGCTCATGGTTGGGCCTCCCATTTGCACTTTCACTTTTATTGCTGCGGCGCGCTTTTACGGCGCTCCCGATTACTAACAAGTGTGCCCGATGCCAGCGAATCTGTCCACGCCTTCACCGCCTACCGTGCCAATCAAAGTCAAACACGGTGTCACTTCTCCATCACCTTCTCATATGGATAAATGACATCTCCGGTCTTTAGCGCCGGCGGATAGACCACGGCCTCCGTTTTGAGGTCGCGGAACTCGTCGACACTGTTGGCCTTGATGTCATGGAATTGGGTGGAGAGCATGCGGTCTTCGGCCCATTCGCCTTCCCTGCCGAAGGAGATGTCGCCGACCACCGTGTCGAAGCTCGCCTTATGCATGTAGGCGGCCAGCACGTCATCCTTCAGACTTTTGGTTGCCGCAACGGCCTCGCCCAGCACCTGCAGATCGGCGTAGGCCATGACCGGGAAATAAGCGAGCGGATCGGCACCGGCGGCCTTGGCACGCGCTTCGTATTTTTTCAGGAAATCGGCGGCCTCAGGCGTTTCCAGCGCCTTGACCGGCATCCAGGTCTCGAAATTGACAATGCCGTTAAGAAGCGGCCCGAGCTGGGCTTTGAGCGCCGTCGATTGCAGGCCGACCATCGCTCCGCCCCACATTTTTGGTTTGAAGCCGACCTCGTGCATCGCCTTGACGATACCGACCGTGTCGAGCGGATACGAGCAGACCACGAGCAAGTCCGGATTGTGCGCCGCGATGGCGCGCACGATGGGCACGAAGTCGACCGTCGCCGGCGGATAGTTCTTGTCGTAGACGATCTTGAAGCCTGATTGCTGAGCGTTAGTGCGCGCCCCCTCACACACGTTTTGTCCGAACTCGGCGTCGGCGTAAGCCAGCGCGATCGTCTCCGGCTTGGGACTTTGCGCTTCGGCTACTTTGAAGAAACCGTGGGTGAAGGCCGGTTTCGGCTCCGGCCCGTTGGGCACCATGGCGAAATACATGGGATAATGAAACGCGTCGTTGATCGCCGTTCCCGCGAGGCCGATGAACAATTTCTTTCGCTCGATTGCGATCGGCATGGCGGCAGCGATCTGGGTCGAGGCATAGCCGGAGACGATCAGATCGACTTTGTCGATATCGAGAAGCTTCGCGTAGATGCCTGGAACCTGACCCGGCTCGCTCTGGTCGTCGTAGAAGACAAGCTTGACCGGCCGGGAAAGCAACCCGCCGCGGGCATTGATGTCGTCCTCCCAGATCTGCATGGCCATGAGCGACATCTTGCCGTTGTTGGCGAGCTTGCCGGTCAACGACATGCCGAGCCCGATCTTGATCGGATCTGCCGCCTGCACTGGAGCCGCGGCGACGGCCACGAGCGCCGCCAAACCAAGCGCTGATAATCTCGACGACATCGGTCTTTCCTTCGTAGTTAGCGTCCGACACGATACGATTGCGTTCCGACAAGCTCAGCGCAAAAGATCAGCGACGCTGTTGGCCCGGTCGGAGCGCGCGGTGTTGAATGCCGCTTCCCAGACCGCGATCTTGCCGCGGCGCATGACCCAGACTTCGACGCCGAAGCCGCGCATGGCGGCACCGCTCTCAGCGTCTAGCCATTCTCCTTCCCACACGTTGGTGATGGTGTCGCTCACCAGCGTACGGAAGCTTTTCTTGAGCCGGTAACCCTTCTGCTTGCGGCTCCGCGTCGTGAAGAATGCGCGCAATGCGTCGCGACCGCGGAACTCCGGCACCGTGCCGAAACGCACCACGCAATCGTCGGTGAACCCATCGACGAGTGCATCGATATTCCAGGGCATGAACAACGACTCGACATGTTTGACGAGCGCCCTGGCCTCCTCGGCGGTTTGCGGGTTGCGATGGCCTTCCTTGCGCAATGGCTGAACCGACATCATGTCCTCCGGACTGCGACGTGCTCTCCGGCACGGTTTACGTCATGCAAGGCGAGACGCGGCCACGAGTCAACGTGTTTGCCGGTTGCGCAATGATTGCCGCATGGATGTCACGCCCCGGCCGCTTATGGATGTCTCCGATCGGGTGCGCATGAGGCGTCCGCGACCTATTACGCCCCTCGACGGCGACGTTGGGATGGCCGTTCGCCGCCCTCTCCGCTACAGATAACGCAGATCAGCAAAATTGGGAGCGCAGACTCATGGCTAAATATGTTCCGAGCCCTCACGCCTGGGTGCGTGAGCAGGTCGAGCTATACGAAAGCAGCGGCGGCACCAAGGGCACTACTCTGCTCGACACCGGCTTACCGGTCGTCATTGTGACTCACCGGGGCAACAAATCGGGTGCAATCCGGAAGACACCCTTGATGCGCGTCAAGGAAGGCGATCGATATGTTCTCGTTGGCTCGCAGGGAGGAGCGCCGAAGGATCCGGCCTGGGTACATAATCTGCGCGCTGATCCGCAAATCGAGCTTCGCGACGAGACCGTCGTCCGCCCCATGCACGTGCGTGAGGTTAAGGACGCGGCGGAAAAAGCCCGACTGTGGGGGCTGGCCGTGGCGGCGTATCCGCCGTACGCGGAATACCAGGGGCGCACCAAGCGTCAAATTCCGGTCTTTGTCGCCGAGCCTTGATCCGCGGGTTGGCGAAACCCTAATCGAATCGGACGAGTGCCGGCTCCAAGGAATGCGGACATTCGCGGCGGGGGACCACGAGACCCCGCCCTTGACCGGTGACTCAAGCGGCCCGTGAATTTTCCGAGACTTGCCGTGGCCGCCAGATCGCGGTGTGAGTGATTTGCGCCACGTCGCGTTCGTCGGCGACGACGACGGCATCGAATTCCACAATCGAATGTCCCTTCGACACCACATTCGAGGTGATCTTCGACCGCAGCATCAGGCGCTGCCCAACGTGGACGGCGGCGAGATTGCTGACTTTGCTGCCGACATGAATCCACGGACCCAGCGTCACATTCTGCACGAGCGCCATATTGGCGAGCCGCAGGATTTGACCGGGATGGATCAGTCCCTCGGTACGATACATCGGTTCGGTTTCACGAACTTCGGCGAGATAGTCGAGAAGCATGGCGCGATCGATCGCAAAGGCCGCGATGCCCAGCGCGCGCCCGGGCGCAAGCGACTCCTCGCTCGCCGGCGGACGCTCGCTCGGCGGCCCGGCTGGCGGGATCGCATCGGCGACGAGCAAAGCGGGCAGTTGCGACGATATGCCCGCGCGCCCAGTCGCGCAGCGCTCGCCGGCGCTCTCCACAGCAAGCGTTAAATCGCCGTCGTCCTCAGCCGCCGTTATGCGCGCTAGCGCCCCGTCGTAAACCGGCTTCCAGAAGCGGCAATCAGCATGGCCCCTATCGAGCCAGGAGCGACCCCAGCGGGCCACTGGCATGTGCGCCATGTAAGCATAGACCTCGACCCCAGGAACAAGCCCGCCCCGGAAGCCGAACCGCCGCGCAACGGCGTCATCATGGATTTTGTTATCTGAGGCGGCCGCCGTGTTATAGGCGCTCACCTCCCGCATGACGGTCGACGTTTTCATGGCAGCCCCAGGCTGACGATGGCTCGGCGAGAGCGCGCCGTCAGGTGCGCAAATTCATATCTTGCTCACGCCGAAACGTCCGGCGCTTCGTGTTGCCAGCGGCTGATCAAGCCGGCGATGACCGCGCCGAGGATAGGCGCTAGCCAAAACAGCCAGAGTTGCGAAATGTAGGCACCGCCTGCAAATAGCGCCGGACCGGTGCTTCGCGCCGGATTGACTGAAGCGTTAGTGACCGGGATCAGGAAGAGATTAATAAGCGTCAGGCAAAGCCCGATGGGTATCCCGGCAAATCCGACCGCCGCGCCTTTCGAGGTGGAGCCGATGATGACGTACAAGAAAAAGAAGGTCGCAAGCGCTTCAATCAAGAAGCATGATGTCAGATCGTATTTGCCGGGGCTCAGATCACCATAGCCGTTGGAAGCAAATCCGCCGGCGACCCAGTCCGGTTTGCCCGAAGCAATGAGATAAAGCACAGCTGCCGCTGCGACAGCGCCGACCACCTGCGCGATGATATAGGGCAGAACGTCTGTTGCCTTGAAACGACCTCCGGCCCAGAGCCCGACGGTGATCGCACAATTGAAATGCCCTCCGGAAATGTGACCGACGGTGTAGGCCATAGTCAGCACCGTCAATCCGAAGGCAAAGCTCACCCCCAAAAATCCGATGCCGAGAGATGGAAAGCCAGCTGCGAGAACCGCACTGCCGCAACCAGCGAATGTCAACCAGAAGGTGCCGAAGAACTCGGCGCCAAGCCGACGCGTCATATGCATGGTCCCCTCCCTATGCCGTCATGGTTTTTATTGATATTAACGCGAGAAGTTCCCGCCTGGAACAGGCGAGTGAGCGCCTGGCACAAGGCGCCCCGTCCTTATTGCCGGGATGGAAATTCACGCTTCCGTGGAAATAGCGAGTGTGCTTGTCGGCGCAGGCGCGGCGAAAATGTACTAGATACGATCGCCGAGTTAGCCACTGTTCCCGGGCGCTTTCTGCACGAAGGCCGTTGAGCGCGCCGGCCGCGGTGCGCCAACTCGCAGCCTGCGGTCAGAGAGCGATAAGCCGCCGCCGACAAACATCATGAGCGCTCCGAGCCAGATCATAAGCACTTGCGGTTTGAAGTAGAGACGGATCGGCACGCTGCCATCCGGATTCGGATCGCCCATTGAAAGATAGATCTGGCTGAGCCAACGCGTCATCAGCGCCGCCTCGGTCGTCGCCATGTTACGGGCGGGGAACGTGCGCCTGCTTGGCTCCATAACGCCAATCAAGTCCCCCGAGGGGCGACGCACAGTGAAATGGCCCACGAGATCGCGATAATTCGCACCGGTACGGCTGAAAACACCATCAAAAGTCAAGCGGTAACGCGCAATCTCTACTACCTCGCCGCGCTTGACCTCAGCGATGCGTTCCGACCCCCACGCCGTGACAGAGACAATGCCCAAAAGTGTGACGCCGATGCCGAAATGAGCAAATGCCGCGCCCCACGCTGAATGCGGTAGCCCGGCGGCACGCCGCAATGCCGCGCCAAGCGGCAAGCGCAGAAAGAGCGTGCGCTCGGCGATGTCGATGATGGCGCCGGCCATGACGAAAATCGACAAGCCGATCGCGAACGGCGCAAGGACCGGACCGCCGCGCTGCAAAGCGAAACTCGCGGCAGCTATCACGGCGGCGAGCAATCCCGCGGCAAGCAAGCGTTGCGCACTGCCAAGAAGATCGCCGCGTTTCCACGCGAGCAGCGGACCAAACGGCATCGCCAAAAGCAGCGGCACAAACAGCGGACCGAAAGTCAGATCAAAGAACGGCGGTCCGACGGAAATTCTTTCGCCGGTCAATGCTTCGAGCGCGAGCGGATAAAGTGTGCCGACAAAAACGGTAGCGCAGGCACTGATCAGGAACACATTGTTGAGGACAAGCGCGCCCTCGCGGGAAATCGGCGCGAACAGCCCGCCGGCCCTGAGCAGCGGCGCCCGCCACGCGTAGAGCGCCAACGCGCCGCCGATAAACAAGCATAGTATCGCCAAAATAAAGACACCGCGCCGGGGATCGTTGGCGAATGTATGCACCGAGGTGAGCACGCCCGATCGCACCAGAAAAGTGCCGATCAGCGAAAGCGAGAAGGTCAGGATTGCAAGCAGAATCGTCCAGATTTTCAGCGCGGCGCGCTTTTCCATTACGACCGCTGAATGTAAGAGCGCCGTCCCGGCGATCCACGGCATTAGCGAGGCGTTTTCAACGGGATCCCAGAACCAGAAACCGCCCCAGCCGAGTTCGTAATAAGCCCAGTAAGAACCGCCGGCGATGCCCAGCGTCAGGCACATCCAGGCAGTGAGGATCCAGGGCCGCACGAAGCGCGCCCAGGCGGCATCGATGCGGCCTTCCAATAGGGCCGCGATTGCGAACGAAAATGCGATAGAGAAGCCGACATATCCGAGATACAGGAGCGGTGGATGGAACGCGAGCCCGGGATCTTGCAGGATCGGGTTGAGATCCCGGCCCTCCAACGGTGCGTCGGCAATGCGCTGAAACGGGTTTGAGGTGGTGAGAATAAACAAGTCAAACGCGGCCGCGATCCAGGCCTGCACCGCTAGTGCATTAGCTTTGAGCTTGGCCGGCAGATTGCCGCCGAAACCGGCAACCAGCGCGCCGAACAACGCCAGGATGAAGACCCAAAGCATCATGGAGCCTTCATGATTGCCCCAGACGCTTGCCAACCGATATATCAGCGGCATTGCTGAATTCGAATTCTGGTAGACGTTGAACACGGAGAAGTCGGACCTGACGTAACAGGCCGCGAGCGCGCTGAACGCGAGCGCAACGAAGGCGAATTGCCCAAATGCGGACGGCGTCGCCATGCTCATGAGCACCGGATCATCGCTGCGCGCGCCAATGATCGGCATCAAGCTTTGGATTATCGCCAAGCCGAGCGCCAACATCAGCGCGTAATGGCCGAGTTCGGCGATCATTTGCCTGTTTCCCCAGGTGGCGTCGTCGCACGCTGCGTGTAGTCGTTTTTCCAATGTCCCGATCGCTTCAACGCGTCAGCAATTTCCTTGGGCATATAAGATTCGTCATGCTTGGCGAGAATCATATCGGCCTTGAACACACCCATGCCGTCGAGCGCACCTTCGGCCACCACGCCTTGTCCTTCGCGGAACAAATCCGGCAGGACGCCCTGGAAGGCTACCGGTATGCGGCTGTTGCCGTCGGTAACATCGAACCTGATTGTCAGATTGCCGCTACGCACGACACTGCCGGCCTTCACTAAGCCGCCGAGCCGGATGCGCGTGCCGGCCGTGATGTGCTTTTCCGCTACGTCGCTGGGCGAAATGAAAAACACGATGGATTCGCGGAAAGCGTTGAGCATCAGTGCGACCGCGACTCCGAGCACGGAAAGGCCAGCACTGATAAGCAGCAGGCGTCGTCGCTTGCGGGTCATGAATGTTGCTGCAGAAGAAAGGGTATCGCCGTTGTCGTGTCTGCCATAGCTCGCGTTCTCGCCCGCAAGTGCCTTGCCATGAACTCAGCCACCTCCCGCAACGGGTAATGAAGCCTACTCTGCGGCGAGCGCGCGTTCCTTAAACGGCAAGTCGAGCTTCTGCCAGACGTCGACCAGCGCTTCGGCAAGATCGTCAATCAGACCGTCGTCGTGATAGGGGCTCGGCGTGATGCGCAGGCGCTCTAAACCCTTCGGCACCG
>Ga0335078_10008380_pt1 | contig 15366 bp, 8 predicted proteins | sample Lox_Sample_32_FD_206711 | JGI IMG/M metagenome (GOLD analysis project Ga0335078, IMG submission 206711) | Soil microbial communities from Loxahatchee National Wildlife Refuge, Florida, United States - Lox_Sample_3.2 | ecosystem: Environmental > Terrestrial > Soil > Wetlands | place: USA: Florida... | reverse complement strand
GTCCGTACTTTTCAGCAGTGGGATGCGGCGCGGCGTTGGGGGTCGCTATAGGTTGCGCCGGCCGCCGGACCTGACGAGCAGCTCGCCGACCCGATGGCCGGCCAGGCGCTCTCCACGCAGCAAGTGGAGATGTCCTCACCTCATGCAGACTGTGTGGGCGGGGGTACGACGCCTCCTGCGACGGTTGCGCGGCGATCGCGCTCGGCGGTGTTTGCAGCGGCAGGTCCAGGTGACCTGCAGCGTGGACGCGATCAAGATCACGCGGTCCAAGGCAGGCGACAAGACGGCGGCGGCGGAGATCCTGAATTGTCGCCAGAGCGGTTTCAGCCCATTACCGGCGGGCTGCGCCGCCGATCTCATCGACGCGCTGAGCAAGCTGCTCGGTAAGAAGCCTGACGACAAGATGAAATGCCCGCCGGGCTTTCATGGCGGAAAGAGTCAGACCTACAAGGACCAATGCTGCAGGGACAGCGCCGCGGGCGATCGCGTGCAGGATTGTTGTCTGCCCGAGCGCATTTCACCGATGTTCGGCACCTGTTGTCCACAGGGCCAGATACCCCGGGGAAACAAGTGCGCGCCGGCACCCTCCGGCCTGTTGCTGCTTGACGCCTGTCCAAAGGAGTGGCGGACGCCCTTTGGTCTCAAGTGCTGTCCCCCGCCGCTGATACCGGGTTTGCTCGATTGCCTGCAGCCCGGATCGTCCGCGCGCAAGCAATGACGCATTGGCGGTGTGCCAGTGACTGCCCTCACTCGGAATCCAACCCAGGTCTGCCAGGAAAGACCTTGGCGGTCTGAACGACCCAATCTTCCCGCGGTCCTCATGAGTCGCCTCTCCGTTTTGCTATAGTCTATTCTGTATCCACGGAACGACGCGCTTGAGCCTGGCCTCAGCGTCCGAAGCCGCACGATGAAAAACGTCGGCGTACACGAATTTGGGCCTTTTCGCCTGTATCTTTCCAGGCATTTGTTGCTGCGGTACGGCACACCGGTACCCTTGACTCCTGAGGCGTTCGAACTTCTGAGTGCTCTGGTGCGCGACGGCGGCGAGGTGCTCCGAAAGGACGAGTTGCTGAAAAGAGTCTGGCCCGACAGCTACGCCGAAGGCGCCAATCTTACCATTCGCGTTTCAGAACTGAACCGCGCGCTCGGCAGGATGTCCGACGGCCGCGAGTACGTTGAGACCGTGGCGCGCAAGGGATACCGCTTGCACGTTGAGGTGAAGCACCTCGAGGAAGAGGCGCCCGAAGCGTTGATGGCAATGGCGCGCTTGCAGGCCGACCCGGGGACTGCAACCAGGAGCGTCTCGGCGCAGCGCTGGCTTCTTATGCTTGCCGCGGCGGTCGTGGCGAGTCTGCTCGCGGTGGCAGGATGGCTTTTTCTGAATCGCCGTTCCAAGCCTCCGGCGGAGACGAGCGTCGGGATGCATTCGATCGCAGTGCTTCCTTTCCATTCGCTCAGCGCCACACCCGACCAGGAGTACTTGGGTCTCGGCTTGCCCGATGCGCTGATCACGAGGCTGGGCAGCCTCCACGAGATTGTGGTGCGGCCGACGGGCTCGGTGACAAGGTACCTGAGCGGCGAAGAGGACCCCGTGTCGGCGGGACGGCAGTTGAGAGTGGGGGCAGTGCTCGACGGCAGCATTCAACGTTCGGGAGACAGGGTGCGCGTAACGGTGCGGCTGCTGCGGGTGTCCGACGGGACTCAACTCTGGTCCGGTACTTTCGACGACCGGTTCACGAATATGTTCGGGGTTGAAGACGAGGTGTCACAGCAAGTGGCCAGAGCCTTGGAACTGCAGCTGAGCGGTGAGGAGCAGCAGCAACTCACGAGGAAGTACACGGCGAACAGCGAAGCTTACCAGTCCTATCTGAAAGGCCGCTATTTCTGGGGCAAGCGCACACCGGCAAGTGTCAATGAGAGTATCGGCTACTTCCAGGCGTCAATCGATGAGGATCCCCGCTACTCGCTCGCCTACGCGGGTTTGGCTGATTCGTACATTCTGCTGGGATCGTCCGGCTATAGCCAGTTACCGCCGCGCGAAGCCATGCCAAAGGCTAAGGCGGCCGCCGAGCACGCTTTGGCCCTCGACGGAACGTTGGCCGAGGCCCACACTACGCTCGCCTACATCAGGCTGATCTACGACTGGGACTGGGCCGGCGCGAAGCGGGAGTTCGACCGGGCTCTGGAGTTGAATCCGCGCGATACGACAACCCTTCACTGGTATTCCCATTACCTCACCGCGATGGGCCTCCATGAAGAGTCTATCGCTACCGCAAAACGGGCACTCGACATCGATCCCGTCAACCTTTCCCTGAATGAACACCTGGCCTGGACCTACCTGATGGCGCGCCAGTATGGTCTCGCGGTCGAGCAATGTCGTAAGACGATCCAGCTGGATCCAGCTTTCGCCCTGGCCCACCGTCGCCTCGGCGAGGCTTACTTATCCCGCCAAGAGTACCCGCAGGCGGTCATCGAGTTTCAGAAGGGGCTGCAGCTCTCCGGCGGCGCCTTGGTCTACGAGTCTCTTCTGGCTGAAGCTGAGGCTCTGGCAGGAAGGCAGAGCGAGGCGAGGCAGATTCTGAACGATCTCTCGAGGCTGGCCCGCAAGCGATACGTGTCTTCTTCCGTCCTCGCGACCGTTTACCTGGGTCTTGGCGACAAAGACCAGGCTTTTCGATGGCTCGCCAAGGCCGCCGACGACCGTGCGGATACACTCGCCTACACCAAGGTCGATCCCGCCTATGACAGCTTGCGTCAGGATCCTCGATGGACTGCCTTGTTACGGCGGCTCAAGCTCGAGTGACGGAGCAGTGACAAGTGACGAGTGACAACGAGTGACAAGTTGACCAGCGGTCGAACAGCCGTGGCGTTGGGCGAGCCGATGAGCGGCCGGCATCTCTTGTCTTTCGTCTCTATCTTCAGTGCTCGTCTCTTGTCTCCCCTCTCGCGCGAGGACTAGAATGAGTTTTGAGTACCTGCCAGGCTCACGTCCAGTGCCGGGGCATGAGTTTCGGTGGGTGAGACTCCGCTACGGAATGACATTGGGGGCGATCCCCTCACATTCGCGAAGAAGATCGAGGCCCAGTCCTCATGCCCGACGGCCCCAAAGCCATCACCCAGTTGCTGCAGCAATCAAGCGGCGGAGACAAGCAGGCGTTCGACGAGCTGGTCCCCATCGTTTACGACCAGCTTCACAAAATCGCAGCGCGCTATTTTTCATCGGAACGACCCGGACACACTCTGCGGACGACGGCTTTGCTGAATGAGGCCTACCTGAAGCTGGTCGAGTCCGACGTTGCCTGGACAGATCGTGTCCATTTTTTTGCGGTCGCCGCGCGCGTGATGCGGCAAATTCTGGTGGACCACGCCCGAACCCAGGCGCGCGAAAAGCGGGGCGGAGATGTTGAGAAGATCTCGCTCGACCAAGGTGTCGAGGTGGGGGTTCAGGCGCCGGCTCAGCTGCTTGACCTCGATCGAGCGCTGAAGCGCCTGTCCGCGCGCGACCGCCGCAAGAGTGAAATCATTGAGCTGCTCTTCTTTGGCGGGCTCACCTACGAGGAGGCGGCTGCTCAAGATGGCCAAGGCGTGGTTATACAACGAACTCGCCGGGGGCCCGGGCGAGGTCGTGGCTTGAACGGAGCAGACGAAGCCGACCGTTGGCAGCGCCTTGAAGCTCTGTTCTTCGAGGCCCTTGAACTCGCCCCAGCAGCGCGGGCGGCCTTCGCGGAACAGTCCTGCGGCGCCGACGTGGACCTGCGCCTGGAACTCCAATCCCTGCTAAACTCCTCGGAGCGGACCCTAGCCGACCTTCGGCGACCCGTGGAAAAGGTAGCCCATGAGATTGTCCTGTCTGCGACAGGCGGGCGCATCGGTCCGTATCAAACGGTTAGACTGCTGGGTGAAGGCGGCATGGGCCTGGTGTATCTCGCCAGCCGCGCTGACGAGCAGTATCAGCGCCTGGTTGCGATCAAGCTCATGCGCGCCGGCCTCGGCCGCAGTCCCGAGATGCTGCGGCGCTTCCGCGCCGAGAGGCAGATCCTGGCCAACCTGGATCACCCCAACATCGCTCGCCTGCTCGATGGCGGCATAACCGCTGGGGGCACGCCATACCTGGTGATGGAGTATATCGACGGCATCCCAATTGACGAGCATTGCCGGCGTCAGCCCTTTTCAACCGCCGAGCGGCTGCAGTTATTTCGCACCGTGTGCGGCGCGGTGGAGTACGCTCATCGCAATCTGGTCGTTCACCGCGATATCAAGCCCGGCAACATCCTCGTGGCGGGGGACGGCACACCGAAACTGCTTGACTTCGGAATCGCCAAACTGCTGGACCCTGGGCAGTCCAACCGTACCTTCGCCTACACGGTGGACACTCAGCGCCTGATGACGCCGGAATACGCCAGCCCCGAGCAGGTTCGCGGCGAGCCCGTGACCACGGCAACCGATGTTTACGCCCTCGGCGTCCTTCTCTACGAACTGCTGACCGGACGGCCGCCTTTCCGCTTCCAGTCCGCCAGCCCCCTTGAGGTGGCGCAGGTCATCTGCGAGCAGCAGCCCGTGAAACCTAGCACCGCCAGCCGGACGAATCCAGCGCTTTCTCCGCTCGATACTCGCGAGCTCAAAGGCGATCTGGACAACATCGTCCTGAAGGCAATGCGTAAGGAACCCGGCCTGCGGTACCCGTCCGTGGCGCAGTTGTCGGAGGATGTGCGGTGCTATCTGCGAGGCTATCCCGTGGAGGCGAGAGGCGGGGCGTGGCGCTATCATATGGGGAAATTCGTCGGGCGCCACAAGGCGGCTATGGTCGCAATCGCGGTTGGGGTGCTTGCGCTAATGGGCTTTGGCATTGCCATGGGCTTTCTAGCCGAGCGAGCCACTGGCGAGCGTCTCAGGGCCGAGCGCGAATCGCAGTTTCTGGCAAATATCTTTCAAGCCGCCACACCCGACGAGGCTCAGGGCAAGGAGGTCACGGCGCGCCAGTTGCTGGACGAGGGCGCAGAGCGCGTGGACCGGGAATTGGCCGGCGATCCGGCATTGCAAGCCAGCATGCTCGACAACATTGGCCGCGCCTATGACTCTCTCGGTCTTTACGGCCAGGCGCTGCCCTTGATGCAACGTGCGTATGAATTGAGGGTCCGGGCACCAGGCGACCGCAAACTCGATCTGGCCACGAGCCTGGATGGTCTTGCCACCACGCTTCGTCTGCAGGACCACTATGAGAAAGCCGAGCCGCTGTTTCGCCAGGCGCTGGAAATGCGCCGCAGTGCCTCGGGCGAGAGCAACGAGCTCGTCGCCGAAAGTCTCACCAATCTCGGGGAATGTCTATACCTGGAAAACAAGGATGCCGAGGCCGAATCGGTTTTGCGGAGAGCGCTGGCCATCCCGCGGCCTCCGGACAGCGACTCCGGGGCCATCACCAGGAACTATCTGGCGCTGGAGTTATTCCGCAAAGGCAGTTACCGTGAGGCTACGCAACTGATGCAGGAGGCGGTCGAAATCGACCGGCGAACCGATGGCGAAGGCAGCCCGAATTATGCGCGCAGCCTCCACAATCTGGCAGGAGCTTTCCTCCGCGAAGGCGACTGGATCGACGCCGCAGCTATGGACGGCAAGGATCTCGAGATGATGCGAAAAATGCTGGGCCCGGACCATCCCGAGCTGAGATACTCGCTGAACAACCTCGGCTGGGTTCTAGTGGCGATGGGGAACTGGCGGGAGGCGGAACCGTTCCTCGCCGAAAACCTTGCCGTCTGCCGCAAGGCTTTTGGCGAGAGGGATCCGGGCTCGATCTCAGGCGTGGATAATTGGGCTCGGCTCTTACAGGCCAAGGGCGACTATGCAGGTGCCGAGAAGTATTACCGCGAGGCACTCGATGTGCTCCAGCAGGGCGCGCGGAAAGAGACTTGGTCTGTTGCCCAGGTGATCGCCAACCTGGGCATTCTGGAATTCGATCGCGGAGACTACGCCGGCGCGGAGCGATACGGGCGGCAGGCCCTCGAGATGCGCCGAAAGCTGGGCGGCGATCAGCATCCCGACGTTGCGTCTTCGCTGATTGATGTCGCACTGGCACGGTCATTCCAGGGCGATCAAGCCGGGGCAGAGCCGCTCCTGCGGCAGGCACTCGCGATTCGCAAGGCCACTCTCGAGCCCGGCCATCCGGACATCCTCGCCGCGGAAGTACGGCTGGGCGAAGTACTGACTTGGGAAGGCAAGGCAGGCGAGGCCGAACCGTTGCTGCGAGAGGCGGTGGACTCAGCTCAACATCCACCGTTTCCGCTGGTACCCTGGCAGGTGGCCGAGGCCGAAAATGCCCTAGGCGCTTGCCTCATGTCGCTGCACCGCCCTGACGAAGCGCGACCGCTTCTGGTGGAGAGTGAGGCCGCTCTTCAGACTGATCCCCGCCCTGCTTTTCGCAAGCCGGTCGGCGATCGCATCCCAAAGGTCCGCAGGGTTTTGTGAAGTCGCCTGGCCTTGAGCCGTTCACTGCTTTCGAAAGCACACGTCCCGTACTGCATTTCTCAAGTCGGTAACGAATAATGGCAAACGACCGTACGTCACGGCAATTGCGGAACGCCGCGCTTAGCGATCGTATTGGATTTCAAGCCCCTTCGGCATAATCTGGTAGGCGGCCTCGTGCCGCACCGCCGGAGTACGATTAATGATCGCCTGCTTCAACTCGTCTTCCCGCAAGTAACTTATCACCACCCGGTTGCCCGTGAACGAGAGCCGGCCGTCGTACACGTCGGTTGTTCGCCAGAGCTGCTGCAGCGTTGTGCCATCGAAGGAGTAGAGAATGGCGCTCAGCCGTGGGTTGCTCTTGCCCAACCGTGTGCCGTACGCCAGGAACCAGAGCTCGTCCGAATGCCCAGGGGGTGGCGCCAAGAAGCGGAAATTAAGGTCGGTGTCGGGCACAAAATGGGACACGGCCACCTGCCGCCAGCTTCCGCCGTTAGTCTCGAATATCGCCACCACGTTGGCGCGGTCGAAGTCGCTCCAACCCAGCGTATAGCCTAAGCCGATAACCGGCTGGCCCGCCAGGGTTCGATCGAAGGTGGCCACGCTGTCGTAGATGGGGTAACGCAGATCCGCGAACAAGATCTCCAGTTCGTGACGGAGCTTCAGGTTGTAGGACACGTCGCCGGCCTCTTCCCTCGTTTGGCCGCCAGGCGGCTGTGCGTTGATCCACTGAGTCATGTGATCCAACACCAGTTTCTGGACCTGACTCGTCAGGGGCGCGGACTCATCCAGAGGAACGCCCCAAAGCTGCCGTGCTACGTTGTTAACCTGCGTCGGGAGGTCATCGGGCGGCGGAGCCTTCCTGTGTTTCCCCGGCGCGCCGGAGGCCCCGACCGCCCACGCCGACAGTACCGCAGCCACGGCAGCCAGAGGCCATCGACGGCGTGTACGCGCGACAGTCGATTTCCTAAGCATGTGAGTCCTGATGACGACCTGTTACCTCTTGGTCCGCTGCTATAAAAAGCGGACTCTTTTTTACGTCGCCGGCGGACGCTTCCGACGCCGCCCCGGCCGCGCGGGAACAACAGGCTTTTCCGGAGCGGCCCATCGCCCCAGACGGTATTGCCGGTCGTAACCAGCTGTCAGATTGCTGATGCCGACGGTCAGAGTGCCACCGCCATCGCAGGTGTACCGCTCCTCGGCTTGAGGCAGCGAGCCGTTGCTTAAGTGAGCTACGGGCAGCGCACTGAGATCGGCCTGGTCGCGCAGGCGGGCGTCAAAGGGAAACCGAACGTCATCCCACACCGTCAGGTCTCCGGCGGGCCGGCCGTCGTCGGTGAGCTGGCTGCATTCCAAGTAACGGTAATGGCCGATGTTGTGAACCGCCGAGTATCGCCTTCGGGTCTCTAGCGGCGGCGCACCTGGTGGCGGCAGACTCGTACCCTTGGCAAAAAGCGGGTCGAAAGAGACTGACAGCCCTCCTTCCGCTTCCCGCCACACACCGAAATATCGGGTGAATTTTTCGCTCAAACGATATCCGGTCTGGGCGTCCGCTTGAATGGCTAGTCCGATCGCCGTGGCCGAGCGCGTGTACGCTGAGCGGCGCACTCGTCGGCCAAAGTGCTCCCGCAGGGCGCGAGACACCAGCGGCAGCTCGCTGGCGCCGCCGGTGACGTACAAGGCCTCAAGCTGCGGCGTTTCCCCCGATCCGTTGCCCCCTGCAAGGCTTCCGGCTGTGGCTGCCAGCAGATCTTCGACCGCGTGCAGGGTCTCGTCAATGAGGGGCCGGCAGCGCTGGTAAAAGGCATCCGTGGTGACGGACACTTCGCCCCACCCCTCCCGCACGACTCCCAAGTCCACTGCGATCCGGCGGGTGTTGGGATGCAGCGCCTCCTTCTTCTGGCGGCATTCCTCGTGCAACCGGAACATCTCCGCCTGGCTTAGGCTTTGCTGATCGTCAGACCCCACGCCGGCTGTCTCAAGGGCCAGTTCAGCGAGAATCTCGTCGAAATCGTCGCCACCCAGTGTACCGATTCCTTCCGAGGCGATCACCTCGTGGACTTTTTCGCCGAGCTCCACCAGGGAGGCATCGAATGTACCGCCGCCCAGATCGTACACGAGGATGCGGACACTGTCCGAAAGACTGCGGACCTTGCGGTTGCGGTGGCCAAACTCGATGCTGGCGGCGGACGGTTCATTCAGGAGCCCGAGCACCTGGAAGCCGGCCTCGCGAAACGCTTCGACGGTAAGGAAGCGCTGGTTACTATGCGCGTGGGCGGGGACGCCAAGCATTACTTCGAACGTCTCTGACTTGACCGCCGGCAGGTTCGAGCTCGCCAAAAGTTGGTCCCGGAGAGAGCCCACCAGCCCGGCGAGAAGCTCCCTCATGGGAATGATCTGCTCGCCGATTTGGATGCGAGTTTCCGGACCAGCTTCTTCCAACAACTTCTTGACCGACCGCAGGACCGTCCAGCCCGGCTCCTCCTGAGCCGCCCACGCAGCCCAGCCGTACACCCGCTCCTGGCCTCGCACCGCTACCAGCGGTGGAAACCACTCACTGGTGCTGCCATTCGGCGCTTCGAACATCACCACGGGATAATTGCCGCGGTCGACGTACGCTGCCACCACGCGCGTCGTACCAAAGTCAACACCTAGCCTCATAGGATTGCGAATCGTTGATTACCGACCGGTGGCCGAAAGCGACACGCCTTCAGTCTCCATATCATAATCGGAGTCACGTGCCGCCCTCCCCATCTGTCCACTAAGGCTTATTATAGCAAGCGAGTCTAGGCCTGGTCACGCCTTACGGACAAACGGTTTTGTCTGACGACACGGCCTCGATCCCCACTTCATGTGCTACCATTGAGCGTCTGATTCCGACACCTTCAGGATCTCGATGAAGTCCAAGAAAGTCGAGCGCGAGGCCCCCCGGAACTTTGCCCTGAACCGGCAGGCCGGACACTACTATCATCTGCTGGAGAAGTTCGAAACCGGCATCGAGCTGACGGGTACCGAAGTGAAGTCCGTCCGCGACGGTAAAGCGAGCTTGAAGGATAGCTACGCCTTGGTGAGGAACAATGAGGTCTGGTTGGTGGACTGCCACATTGGAGGCTACTTGCCTGGCAGTTACTTGAACCATCCCGCGTTGAGAGAACGCCGGCTGCTTCTGCACCGGGCGGAGATCGACAAGCTCCGCGGCCGCACCCAGGAGCGCGGGCTGACGCTGGTGCCCACGCGGCTCTACCTGAAAAGGAACCTCATTAAGTGCGAACTGGCCCTCGCCAAAGGAAAGACCGTCTGGGACCAGCGCGAGACCCTGCGGCGTCGGACGATTGACCGCGAAACCGCGCAGGACATCCGGGACCATCAGCGCCGAAGGTTGGAACGATGAACATGGAATGATGAATACCGAACAGGCAGTGGCCCTCTCTCGAACAAATTTCGGAGGATGTCTGGAGGAATCTTGAAGATCGGCTTTTCAAAATCATCCCTGGACCAACTGGAAGTCCCGGCGCTGGCGGTCTTTGCATTTGAAGAGCAGCCTGCGGTCAGCGGGACTGTGTGTCACCTGCCCGACGAGACGCGCGAACAGCTCGAGGAGCTGCGCAAGTCGGGCGAGCTTACGGGCAAGCTGTATGAGACCGCTCTCCTTCACCGGCCGGCTGGCCTGTCTGCGCGGACGCTTCTGGTGGTGGGCGCCGGCAAGGAATCGAAGTTCTCAGGCGCCGTCCTGCGGCGGCTGTCGGGGGCAGCAGTACGCTACCTGCGGGGCCGCGGCACGCATAGCCTGGCCTGGTTGCTGGGCCCCAAGACCGCCGGAGCCGAAGCCGTGCAGACCATCGTCGAGGGAGGCATTCTGGCCGACTACGATGCAGACACTTATCGCAGCGAGCGCAAGGATGAGAAGCGCATCGATGGATTCCAACTCGCCACGGGAGGCGTCGAGCCCAGCGAAGAGGCACGTGTGGCGGCTGAACGAGGTCGTATCGTTGCTGAGGCTCAGAATTTCACGCGCGAGCTTGTGAACGAGCCTTCGAACCGCATGACGCCCGCAATCCTCGCCGAGCGCGCCCAGGAAATGGCGGCTCAATATGGGCATGAATTCCAAGCACTGGGTGCAGAGGAGATTCAGACGCTCAAAATGGGCGCGCTATGGGCCGTGGCGCAGGGCAGCGAGCAGCCTCCGCGGCTGATCGTGCTTCGCTACACACCGCTCGGGGCGCCCGCCTTGCCGGTGATCGGCCTCGTAGGCAAGGGTATTACCTTTGACACCGGCGGCATCTCGATCAAACCCGCCGCCGACATGCATGAGATGAAGACCGACATGGCCGGCGGCGCCACGATGCTGGGCGTGATGCGCGCGATCGCGCAATTGAAGCCCGCCGTGCGCGTGATAGCGGTCATTCCGGCGGCCGAGAACATGCCGAGCGGCAAGGCCTACCGGCCGGGTGACGTGATCACCTCGATGTCCGGCAAGACCATCGAAGTGCTGAATACCGACGCCGAGGGGCGGCTCGCGCTGGCAGACGCGATCACGTACGCGAAGCAACAGGGCGCTACAGTGCTAATCGACGCAGCGACCCTCACCGGAGCAGTGACCGTCGCGCTTGGCAACATCACCACGGGTGTCTTCGGCTGGAACAAGGACTGGGTGAAGCGTGTGCTCGCCAGCGCTGAAGAAGTGGGCGAGCGCATGTGGGAGCTGCCCGTCGACGACGATTATCGCGATCTCTATAAGAGCTCCATCGCGGATATGGCCAACACCGGCGGCCGCTACGGCGGCGCCATTACGGGCGCCATGTTTGTGGGCGAGTTCGCTGGGGACACACCCTGGGTGCACCTCGATATAGCAGGCACCCGTTGGTCGAACGAAGAGAAACCGTACCTGGCGAAGGGTCCGACGGGCCATCCTGTGCGGACGCTGGTGCATTTGCTGACTCACGTCGAGGGGCAGTAGGCACAAGGCAGAAAGGAGAGCAAGGGGTCAAAGGCAGCCGCCTCGTGTGTCTGCAGGCCACGGCCGACGGAAAAACGGCGGCGATAATTTCGCCGGTGATTCAAGCTACACCGAGCTCTTGAAATACAACATCCCCAAGGGCGGCAGAGTGATGTTGAGCGAGCAGGGACGTCCGTGGACGGATGTCGGCGACGCTTCCACGCCGCCGCTATTGCCAAGACCGCTGCCCCCGTAAAGGCTGGAGTCACTGTTCAGGATTTCGCGCCAGTACCCGCCTCGCGGCACGCCCACCTGATAATCCCAGCGCGGCACGGGAGTGAAGTTGCAAACGGCCAAGATGACATCGCTCGTGGAGCGACCTCGGCGGATGAAGCTGATGGTGCTGTGAATCGAGTCGTTGCAATCCACCCACTCGAATCCGGCCGGATCAAAGTCCAACTCATGGAGGACCGGCTCAGTGGCGTAGACCCGGTTGAGATCACGCACCCACTGCTGCACACCCTGGTGCTGGGGATAACCGAGCAAGTGCCATTGCAAGCTCTCGCGATAGTTCCATTCATATCCCTGGCCGAATTCGCCGCCCATGAACAGTAGCTTTTTGCCGGGCTGCGCGAACATGTAGCCGAACAACAGCCGCAAGTTGGCGAACTTCTGCCAGCCGTCGCCCGGCATCTTGTCGAGCAGCGACCGCTTCATGTACACCACTTCGTCATGGGAGAGGGCGAGCACGAAATTCTCGGTGAAGGCGTAAAGCATGCGGAAGGTCAGGGAATTGTGATGGTATTTGCGGTGGACGGGGTCTTTCGACATGTATTCCAGCATGTCGTGCATCCAGCCCATGTCCCACTTCATGCCGAAGCCTAGCCCACCGACGTAGGTCGGGCGTGACACCATGGGCCATGCCGTGGACTCCTCGGCGACGGTGGTCGCCGACGGGTGTTCGTGGTAAATAGCGCGGTTGAATTCGCGCAGAAAGGCGATGGCGCCCAGATTTTCACGGCCGCCGAATTCGTTGGGAATCCACTCGCCTTGGGAGCGCGAATAATCGAGGTAGAGCATAGAAGCTACCGCGTCCACCCGCAGGCCATCCACGTGGTAGCGGTCAAACCAGAAGAGGGCGCTGGAGAGCAGGAAGCTGCGCACCTCGTTGCGATCGTAGTTGAAGATGAAGCTCTTCCAATCCGGGTGGAACCCTTTGCGCGGATCGGCGTGCTCGTAAAGGTGAGTGCCATCGAAGTAGCCGAGGCCGTGCCCGTCCGTGGGGAAGTGTGAGGGCACCCAGTCGAGAATCACACCGATGCCCTGCTGGTGCAAGTGATCGACGAGATGCATGTAGTCCTGCGGCGTCCCGTAGCGGCTGGTGGGAGCGAAGTAGCCCGTGGTCTGGTAACCCCACGACGGATAGTACGGATGCTCCATGATAGGCAGCAGCTCGACGTGCGTGAATCCCATGTTGCGGCAATACTCGGCCAGGCGCGGCGCGAGTTCCCGGCAGGGAAGGAAGTCGTCGGGGTGATCGGGGGAGCGCATCCAGGAGCCGAGGTGCACCTCATAAATAGAGATCGGTGCGCCGGCCGAGTTCCGCTCGCGACGTGAACCCATCCAGGCATCGTCGCCCCAGTTGTAATCAAGGCTCCAGACTATCGAAGCCGTCTGTGGCGGTATTTCGTTCCAGAAGGCTAGCGGGTCGCTCTTATCAATCTGGTAGCCAAGATAGCGAGAGGAGATGAAGTACTTGTACTTTGTGCCGTGCCCGGCGCCGGGTACGAAGCCTTCCCAGATCCCCGACATGCCGCGCGCCTCGAGAGGACGGTTGGAACGGTCCCAGAAGTTGAAGTCGCCCATCACCGTGACGCGCTCGGCGTTGGGCGCCCACACCGCAAAGTAGGTGCCTTCCACACTGTCGACGGTGATGGCGTGGGCGCCTAGCTTGTCGTACAACCGACAGTGGGTGCCCTCGTTGAAGAGGTGGACGTCCAGGTCCGAGATGACGGCAGGATGGCCCTGTAGGGTCATTGCCGCGGTTGTCGATTGATCCGAGTTCATGTGGCGGTAGCCTCGTTTTGCATGATTTCTTCAACCACTGACGACGTTCTCAGTCAGTTCGATGAATCAACCGCCCCTGTGGAGTCGCCGTGGTTGTTGCCGATCGATTCAAATGTGTAAAGTTTTTGCACGGCTCAGGCGGTAGGAGACGCCTTCGACCACCTAAAATACAGTATCTTATTACATGACAATAATATATAGATGTTCTTCGCGCAATTCGCGTCTTGAGCCGTGATATTCTGGCTAAGTCAAAGTGTATCCATAATGTACGCCCGTTTTCCGAACAAAGGTAATGTTTTGAATGAGATAACGATTGACCGCTGCCGCGCCTCGTTGTATCTTTTTGCTTTTCAATGATATTCCGGCTGCGATCGGCTAACTGCCTTAGATTTCACGCAAATAAGCAAGAGGTCGGATTCCGTCTTCGAGTTAATCCTTATGGCTCAATAACATTCCATCTTTCTCTGACAACTCGCTTATTTTCAATAATATTCCAGCTTGGCTTTGCAAATTTCTGGGGCCGTCCAAAAGTGCCGCTTCTCACTTTTCCCAGTTTTCTCGCCAGACGTCGTCACTACACCCATGCGATCCGGATTGCCATGGCGCTCGCGGCCCGCGAGACTGTGTGAGACTCGTAGATTCCCGCGCCTCGCCTCTGTAATATCAAAAGCCGCGATCGGCGGAGGAGAGCGAGTCGATTTTGCTCGTCACCCACCACGCGTCACTTGTCACTCGCGCTGGCTTTGCTTGCGGCCATGGGCTGAGCGGTGATGGCCCCGTACATTTCCGGACGGCGTGCGGCCATGCGGTCAAACTCGTACTCCCCGGGCACCCGCACCACCCGATTGCGATCCGCGACGGCCGGGTCTGCGTCGGCCACCAGGACGGTCTCCTCCGTTTCGCCCGCCAAAGCCAGCATCTTGCCCTCGGGATCGACGATCTGGGATCGGCCGGCGAAGTGGTAGCCGCGCTCTTCGCCCACCCGGTCGGCCGCCACCACGTAAAGGTGATTCTCCACCGCGCGCACCGGCGGCGTGTGCGACCAAGAGTCCGAGGCCAGGGGCCAGTTCGTGGGAATAGCCAGGATTTGCGCGCCCTGCAGCTTCAAGACACGGCCCGACTCGGGGAAGCTGCAATCGAAGCAGATGTTCACTCCGATCTTCCCGGCCGGCGTCTCGAACACGGAAAAGGGTTTGTTACTGGGCGAGTCATGGCGATCGACGCCGAGGTGAAGCAGGTGCATCTTGCGGTAGCTTCCGGCAACCCCTTGCGGCGTTATGACTGCAGCCGCGTTGTAAAGCTCGTTGCCTTCGCGCTCGAGCATCCCAAGCACCAGCGTGCAGTTGAACTCGCGGGCCGCGATGACGGCCTTTTCGGTGGAGGGCCCGGGAATGGTCTCCGCGAACGGCCACGCCTCTTCGCGGCTGTTGAAACAGTACCCGGTGAGCGCGCACTCAGGGTAGATCACCAGGCTTGCTCCGGCGCGATGCGCCTGCACCAGCTTCTCCAGGGCCACGCGCAAGTTGCGCGCCTTGTCGCCGATTTTCACGTCCATTTGAACGGCTGCCAATTTCATTGCTCATCCCTCGCCGTGCTAAGGAGTTGTGGGGCAGACCTATTGTATCAGGTATGGCAGCTCCGCTCCGCAGGGGCGGGCACGAAGCAGGGTCTCAACGTGACGTGGGGGCGACTCCTAGGCTAGACTGGCCGCCCCAAACGACACAGCGACCTCGAAGCGGGGCGGCCACCAGGGCCGCCCCCTCGAGTTTGTACATCTGGGGCCCGAAGGGCCGCACTAACAGAGCCCTGGGCAACGCCCAGGGACAGCGCAGGGTGTGTCAATCAGCCCTGAAAGGGCTAGCTGGGGCACGCCCACGATCGCAACCGCAACGGAGATGGAAAGCTCA
>Ga0335078_10008379_pt1 | contig 15367 bp, 13 predicted proteins | sample Lox_Sample_32_FD_206711 | JGI IMG/M metagenome (GOLD analysis project Ga0335078, IMG submission 206711) | Soil microbial communities from Loxahatchee National Wildlife Refuge, Florida, United States - Lox_Sample_3.2 | ecosystem: Environmental > Terrestrial > Soil > Wetlands | place: USA... | reverse complement strand
ATCCGCCTTCGAGCAGCTTTTGCGCGAACATCGCGAAACCTTCCGCAACCGGCGGATTGATGGGCTGGCCGAGATCGGTGGAAAGGATGCAGTGCTGCACTCCGACTTCTCGAATGCTGCCGAGCACCAGGTCCCAGGGGGCCTTTCCCGTGTGCATGGTGGTGAAACAGTGCTCAATCATGGCGCCCATCTGCGCCAGCTCGGTCTGTTCCGCGGCGGAAAGATTCTGCGAGGGAAACTCGGCATGGGTCACGACGACTTTCTTGAGATTCATCGCTTTCGCGGCCTTCACCAGGGCGAAAATTTCCTGCCGCCCCAAGTGGCCGGTCGCCAGAATCATGTCGTGCCGCGCAATCAGTTCCAGGCAGGTGCGCGCGGCGTGCGAAACTTGGCCCTCCGCGTCAAGCACGGTCATCGCCGGAGGCGAAATGCCCATGGCGGCCAGCTCGCGCTGAATCTCCGCCCAGAACGGCAGCTTCTTGTGTCCGCCGCCGGGCAGGCCGGCAGTTTCGTTCTTCGCGTCCACCGTCGGCATCCAGACAATCTTGCATCCCGAGCGGCCGGCGATTTCGACTGCTACGGGATTCAGTCCTCCCACAGCGTGGTTCAGCGTGATCGCCCCGAAGGCGGCAATGCCCGGTACCGCTTTGGAAACCACTTTTGCGCGCTCTCCAGTCTGAATGTAATGCGATTTCAGAACGAAGCCGCGCAGGCCGTGCTCCAGGAACTCCTTGGCGAGGTCAATGTCATCAATGCGCCGGCCAATCACGTCGGGCGCAACGTGCACCTGCAGGTCGTAGGCGCCGCGGATTGCCTCCCAGGCCTGCTCAGAAACTGGCGGGCTCACACTCGTGTTCAGTTCCGTGGCGCACATAAATTGCTGGGATCATAAATCATCATCGCTTGTCCGTGTCACCGGTTGCCGTGTTGGCGGGATATTTTTCGCTGGTCCGGCCCGCAGACGCGCCAGAAGTTCTCAGCATCTAACCTCCGCCCGCTAACCGACGCCGCCGGTCATGACCGGACGGAATCTAGGTCGCCCCCTACGCCAGACCTACAATTGAGTTTCCGCTCAACTTGCCGATCTCTCCAAGGGCCTGTGGTCGAAAGATTTGTACGGCGGCTGTGAGCTAGCCTTTCCACCGAAACGCTTCGGCTTGCGGCAGGCCGATATGCGCCAGCACCCGGTAAGCGAATTCGCGTGCGATAGCGTCTAAGTTGGCGGGGCGGAAATACATAGCCGGAATCAGCGGGTAAATTGTAGCCCCCGCGTCGGCCGCGCGGTACATGTTGCGAATGTGGATCTTGTTGAGCGGGGTCTCGCGCACGCAGAGCACGAGTGGCCGTTTTTCTTTGAGGCACACGTCAGCGGCGCGCTCGATCAGATGCGAGGCAATGCCATTCGCAATGCGGGCCAGCGTGCCCACGCTGCAGGGCAGGATGACCATGGCATCGGCGGGATACGAACCGCTGGCAATGTTGGCCCCGATATCGGAATTCGATTGTTCCTGAATTTTGCGGGAGGGGGCAGTTCTGCCGAGGAGCTGTGCGGACAGGTTGTTGCGGCCACGCAATTTGATCTCCTCGGCCATGACCCGCAGGGCGCTGTCGGAGGCGATGAAATTGACTTTTTCGATACGTTTGTCGCGCTCCACGGCCAGCATCAAGTGGCGTAGGAAGAGCGCGCCGCTTGCCCCTGTGGTTGCGATCGTCAAGTTCTGAGGCGGAGGCAAAGGCAACCGGGCTCCTTTGAGCGATGACTCGATACGGCGCTCCGAGCATAGGGAGACGGTGACCGGCAAGTCAAGGATCGGCCAAGCAGAATTCGGCGAGGTCAAGATCGGCACAGCAATGATCGGCTAAGGGCCAACAGTCAACGCATGGCGACGACCACCAGCTTACGCTCCCGGCGCAGTGAAGTGCAGTTGCATGCGTTGGCGGGCGTGGAGCGTGAAATCCAGCTCAACGACAACAGCGCCCGCCGCAAATACCTGCGCGATTACAGCCAAGCTTTTCGTTTCTATGAGTGCGTCGTCACTTCCGAAGAACTCAAGCGTGACGTATGCGCGGCCGGCACAGTGCTGATCGGCGATTATCATGCCCTGCCCGCGGCCCAGCGCTTTGCCGCCAGACTTCTCGAAGAACGCTGCCAGCCCGGCGACCGGCCGGTGGTGCTGGCGTTGGAAACGATTTTCGCCCGCGACCAGCACATCCTGGAAGAGTGGTGGCGCCGCGAGATTGAGGAAGCCGAGCTGCGCCAGCGCATCCGCTACGACCTCGACTGGGGTTATGACTGGGCGCCTTTCTACGAATTGCTGGTCACCGCCCGCGAGCATGCCGAAGCCATTTATGGACTGGACTGCATGCCCCGCGAAGATCTGCGCAAAATCGGCGCGCGCGACCGGCATGCCGCGCACAAAATCGCTGAAATCCGCCAACGCCATCCGAATGCCGCGATCCTCGTGCTTTTCGGGGAGTCGCACCTTGCGCCCGGCCATCTGCCGCGGCAACTGCACGAACGTCTGCCCGAAGAAACGGTGCTGACCATTCTGCAGAACGTGGATGCCCTCTACTGGCGGGCCGCCGGCGAGCAGCGCGAGCAGGTGCGCGCAGTGCGCGTGAATGACAACGTGCTTTGCGTCTTCAACTCCACGCCGCTCGAAAAATACGAGCACTACCGCCTGCACCTGAGCCGCTGGGGGCGCAGCGAAGAGGAAGGCCCCGATCTGGCGCCGACCATCTACAACTTAATCCAGAGTCTGCTGCGCTTCCTGGAAATCAAGCTCTATTCCCCGAAGAACGGCACACAGCCCAAGTTTCTGGTGGATATGCTTCCCGAAGTCTGCTCCGGCGCCGCAGCCGGGCGCCTGCGCCGCCTGCTGGCCCGCGAAAGTCTGAGCGAAGAACAACAGCAAACCTGGGTGCAGGACGTAGAGGAGCGCGGCAGCGCCTACCTGGCACGCGCGAACGCATTCTACGTGCACGAATTCAACATGATGTACGCCGCCGAAGAAGCGGCCCGCTTTCTGCATCAGGCGTGCCGCAACCTGCCGGCGCAGCGTGATTCAGCCAAGCCGGACGGGGCGAATCTTTTCTGGATTTCCGTCCTGGAACATGCCCTCGCTTATTTCGGGTCGCGCGTGATTTATCCCGCGCGCCCGGCCGTGCGCGAACTGGGCGAGCTGTCCTCCGATGTATGCAGGGAAATTATGCAGACCGCGCTCCGCCTCGGCGGCGCCGAGCTCGAATGGAGCGCCCGTCAGCTCGGATACCGTATTGGCAGCGATCTTTACGACGCTTATCTTGCCGGAGCCATCGTTCCCAGGCGCCTGCGCCGCTTCTTTCTTGCGCGCTTACACGAGCCCGGCGCGGCCCACAAGCTTTGCCTGGAGTTAATCGCGAAAAATCCGCCACGCAAACGCCCGGCCGGCGTGAAATTGACGAAAACGGAAGGCAAGCAACAGCGCGCGTAAGTCTTCCCTGCCTATTTCATTAACGCCCACGCCAGCCCGTCAGCCCCGCTGCCCGCATCAATCAGCTTGTCCACTTTCCAATCGGAGGTGCGAATCGCCGCAATCTTATGACTCGAGTCGCACGAAGCGTAGGCGATTTTGCCGTCCGGACGAACCAGAATTTCCTGCGGTGAGGAAGGAACGCTGATCGTCTCGGCCACTTTCATATTCTTCAGATCAATGACCGCGACCCGGTTCGCCTCCGGCACCGCTGCCACGAGCCACCGGCCATCGGGCGTGGGCGCAGTCCCGTAGCCGGTTCCCGGCAAGGAGACCCACGTCTTCACCTTGTTTGTCGCCGTGTCAATCACCGCCAGCTGCGGTTTGGTCTGGTCGGAAGTAAATGCCCAGCGATCATCCACCGAGAGCGAAATGCGTTGCACCTGCGGCGCAACGTGAATCACGGTGATCGTCTTACGCGCCTTCAAATCCAGCACAGAAACTGTGCCCGGCCCCACGTTCGCCGTGTAACCGCGTTCGCCATCGCGCGTGATGGCGAGCATGTGCGACTCGGGCTGTCCGGTGGGCACCGAGCCGACAATCTTCAGCGTGTGAGGATCAACGATGGTGACGGAATTGGAGAGCTCCGTAGTGACATAGAGCAGGCCGTCTTTTGGGTTCAACATCACACAATGGGGGCGCACGCCGCGTCCGAACTCGACATTGCCAGCCAGTTTATGCGCCTCAAGATCAATGGCCACCATGTTGTTGCCATCGGTGCCTGGCTGGCCGACGCCGGAATTTCCGTAGATGGGCACGAATGCGGTGCGGCCGTCGGCAGACGCGATGAGCTCGTGCCCGGTAATTCCGTCCTCGCTCACGGTTGCGATCTGACGCCCGAGATCAGGATCAATGATGCTCATGTTGCGGTCGCCCTTATTCGCCACCAGCAGCAATGCCTGATGCGATGGATTATCGGCAGCCCGAACCAAGAGGACCGGCAGCAGGGCGAGCAATCCGAGAAGCGCAAAAACAAGTTGAGAGGTTCGCATAGTGAATTCCGTTGGCAGACCGCTCAAGTTTACAACACGTGAACGATGGAATTCGTGTCCGGCCGACGTGGCGGGCAGGCGAATTCAGTCATCAGCCCGCGAAGAACTGACCATCCGAATCAATTGAATGAAACCGGCGACAATGCCAAGCAGCAATCCCGCCAGGTAGAGCCAGGTTGTATGCAGCCATCGGTCAAGCGCCAGACCCAGCAGCCATCCTGTCACCGTGGCCGCGGGAAAGATGACCGCGATCTCGCTGTACTTGGCGAGCTGCACCCATGAGCTTTTCTTATCGGCGGGATCGCTCGCCATGGCGCTCACATTCCTGGATTGACTGCCGACTATAGCTTTAAGATATCTAGGCCCTGGCTTCCGCGTCTAGCGCATCAGGTTTGCGACCGGGGTGTTCTGCACGATCCCGAGCGACCAGTTCACCGCCCTGATGAAACGCTCAGGCAGAATGCCGATGTAAATCGTAGCGAACGCCGTTACGCCCAGGGCCACGCGCATGCCCGCGCTGAGGGGCAACCGCGCCTTGTCTAGCGCTTCGCCCATGAACATCTTGTTGGCGATGCGCATGTAGTAGTAGAGGCCGAAGACGGCATAAAACACTCCAAGCGAGGCCAGCACATAGTGCCCGCTCTCCATCAGGCTGAGAAAGATGAAGTACTTTCCGTAAAATCCGGCCAGCGGCGGAATTCCCGCGAGAGAAAGCAGAAAAATCAGCATCAGCACGGCTTCAGTGGGCGCGCGCGAATACAAGCCAGAAATATCGTCAATCTCATCGCCGATCACGTTGCGCTGGCGCAGCGAAGTGACCACCGCGAAGGCGCCCAGGTTCATGAACGTGTAAACCAGCAAATACAGAAGAATGCCCTTGATGCCGTCATCGGTCGCCGAAAGGTTGTCTCCTGCCACCAGTCCCAGCAGCATGTAGCCCACGTGGGCAATCGAGGAATACGCCAGCAGGCGTTTCAGATTGTTCTGGGTCAGCGCCGCTAGGTTCGCCCAGGTCATGGTGGCGATGGAAACAAACACCAGAAGCGGAACATAAATCGGACGCAGCGCGGGAAGGCCCCAGAGAAAAATTCGCAGCAGCATGGCCCAGGCCGCGGCCTTCACCGCGACGGACATGAAACCGGTCACGCTCGTCGGCGCTCCTTCATACGCGTCCGGCGCCCACTGATGAAACGGCACCGCGGCGATTTTGAACAGCAATCCTACGCTGGTGGTAAGCAGGGCAAGGACCACGATGGGATCCGTGTGGCCCGGGCCGATGTATTGCCGGACTCCGGAGGCGATGCCCGCCAGATTCGTGCTTCCGGTCAAACCGTAAAGCAGCGACAGGCCATAGGCAAAAATGCCGGAAGAGAAGGCGCCCAGCAGAAGATATTTCAGCGCCGCTTCATTCGAGCGCCGGTCGGCGCGCAGAAAACCGACAAGAACATAGGTCGAAATCGCCATCAACTCCAGGCCGACAAAGATGAGGACGATATCGAAGCCGGAGGCCATGCACATCATGCCGACCACGGAAAACAGCAGCAGGGCGTAGAACTCGCCGTGGTGCTCGTGCTCGATCTCCAGGTAGCGCACGGAGATCAGAATCGAAATCGCCGTCGCCGCCAGGAATAGATAGAAGAAGTAAATGGCGAAGTGGTCCATCACCATGGCCTGGAAGAAACCGAACATCATGGAGCGTCGAGTGATGGCTTCGGTGTATTGGATCTTGATCACGCCTGCGGTCGCGAACAGCACGCCCACGAAGGCGGTCACGGCGTTCATCCACTTCCATTCCGGCGGCAGGAGCAGGTCAATCAGGAGAATGCCGAGCGCGAACAGGGTCAGCAACAAAACCGGCAGCGAAAGCAGATAATTCGCCCCGTTGAAAAGTTGTGACATGTTCAGCAGCACTAGCGGTTCCCTTTCATGCCGGCGCTCTCCGCCTGCGCAGTGCGGATTTCACGGTCACCGGCCCGCGTGCCCAGCGCATTCACGTTGCCGCTGGTCGGGTAATTCGGCCGCACCGTCTGCACAATCTGGTTCACCGGCTGCTCCAGAATCTGGAAAAACGGCTTGGGATAAAGACCGATCCAGAACGCCATGATGAGCAGCGGCGCAAAGGTCAGCACTTCGCGCGGCGTAAGGTCGTGCAGCTTTTCGTTCTTGGGATTGGTCACGGTGCCGAAGAAGACGCGCTGGTAGAGCCAGAGCAGATACGCCGCGGCGAGAATGACGCCCGGCACGGCCCACGCCGCCCAGCGCCAGTTCTCCATGAACGTTCCCTGCAGGATGGTGAATTCACCCACGAAACCGTTCAGCAGCGGCAGTCCCATGGATGAAAGAAACATGATCATAGTAATGGTGGCGTAGAGCGGCATAACGTTGGAAATACCGCCGTACTCGGCGATTTCGCGAGTGTGCCGGCGCTCGTACAAAATGCCTACGATCAGGAACAGCGCCCCGGTCGAAATGCCGTGATTGATCTGCTGCAGCACCGAGCCGCTGAGCGCGAGCGGCGTTAAAGCGAAAATTCCCAGGGTGCAGAAGCCGAGGTGGCTGACCGAAGAGTACGCCACCAGTTTCTTCATGTCCTTCTGCATGAGCGAGACCAGCGCGCCATAGATGATGGCAATGATCGAGAGCGCGATCATCCAGCTGCGCACTTTGGGATGCATCACTACATCGGGGAAAAATGGCAACGCGAAGCGGATAAAGCCGTATGTGCCCATTTTCAGCAGAACGCCGGCCAGAATCACCGAGCCGGCGGTCGGCGCCTCTACGTGCGCGTCCGGCAGCCAGGTGTGGAAGGGGAACATGGGAACTTTAATCGCGAAGGCGACAAAGAATGCGAGGAACAGCAGAATGGCAAATCCCGAACCGTAGGCCGGGTCGTGGAAAATGTGCGGCGCGGTTTTGTACAGCGCCTCGATGCTGAAGGTGTACTCGCCGGTCTGATGGTAGTTGTAGTAGTAGAGGAAGAGGACGGCCAGCAGCATCAGCACCGAGCCGAGCAGGGTATAGAGAAAGAACTTGATCGCCGCGTAGAGCTTGCGCGGCCCGCCCCAGATGCCGATCAGCAGGTACATGGGAACGAGCATCGCTTCCCAGAAAACAAAGAAGAGAAAGAAATCGAGCGCCATGAAGACGCCCAGCATGCCGGTCTGCAGGACCAGAAACCAGATGTAGTATTCCTTCACGCGGTTTTCGATCGCGGTCCAGGAAGAGAGAATCGAAATCCAGCCCAGCAGCGTGGTCAGCATGATGAGCAGAAATGAAATACCGTCAATGCCCAGGACGTAACCCGCGCCGATCGAAGGGATCCAGTTGTTGGCCGCGCCTTCCATGAATTTGAAGCCGGGCTCGAAGCGCTGCGCCCAGAACCACGGCACCAGCGGCAGAGAGATGAGAAACCCGGCCAGCGCGAAGATGTTCGCAATCCAGCGAATGGCGTGCTTGTTTTCGCCGGGAACGAACAGCAGCAGCAGCGCGCCCAGAAGCGGCGTGAATAAAATGATCGAAAGAATGTGCGTTTGCATAGGTTTTTGCGACTTCTAATGCCACGCGTAATACGCGACAAATCCCAACAAGCCCACCACCATCACCAGCGCGTACCACTGCACCAGCCCCCATTGCAGCAGGCGCGCGGGATAAGACAGCAACCGCGCGGCGATAGCCGGTCCGTTTACGCCGACGCCGTCAATGACCCATTTGTCCCACCACTTCGAGAGCGAGGCCGTGAGCCGCGTGATCCATCCCGCCGCGTTCACCGTCCCGTCAATCACGTGGGAATCGAACCACGACGAGCCTTCACCCAGCCCCATGACGCCCAATCGAACATTGCCCACTTTGCGCCTTCCAGTGAAAGCGTAATCATAGCCTTCGTCCACGTAATATTTGTTGAGCAGAGTGGTGTAGATGGCGGGCGTATGCGCCGCGAGCGGCTCGGCATAGTCTTTGTCCGCTTCGCGATACACCTTCCAGGCCATGCCCCAGCCGACTACAGCTGCGCCGATGGAAAGAAACATCAGGAAATATTCCGCTGGGTTGGTGTGTTCTTCCTCTCTTGCTCCGGCGGCAAGTTGCGCCGTCTTGCCTCCTTCCTGAAAAACTCTGGCTTCACGCGCGAAGACCGGATGCAGAAATGCCTCGAACCGGTCTTTTCCGCCAAGGCTGTGGGGCCAGCCCAGAAATCCGGCAAAGAGCGAAAAGAACGCCAGGATGACGAGCGGCACAGTCATGGACTTCGGCGATTCGTGAATGTGGTGCTCTACTTCATGACTCATGCGCGGCCGCCCGTGAAAGGTCAGGTACATCAGCCGGAACATATAGAAGGCGGTCATCAGCGCCGTGCCGTAGCCAATCAGCCACAGCCAGCGATAAGCGCCGCCTTCGGAGGTCCAGCTCTGCCAGAGGATTTCATCTTTCGAGAAAAAGCCCGCGAACGGAGGGATGCCGGCGATGGCCAGCGTAGCGATAAACATCGTCCAGTGCGTAACCGGAATGCGGCGGTGCAGATCTCCCATGTTGCGCATGTCCTGCTCGCCGCTCATGGAGTGGATCACCGAGCCGGCGCCGAGGAACAACAACGCCTTGAAAAACGCGTGCGTGAAAACGTGAAACACGCCGGCGGCAAACGCCCCCACGCCCAATGCCAGAAACATATACCCCAGTTGGGAAACGGTGGAGTAGGCGAGCACCCGCTTGATGTCGTTTTGCACCAGCCCGATGGAAGCCGCGAACATGGCGGTAACTCCGCCCACCACCGCTACCGTCATCATGGTCTTCGGCGCCAGCACAAACAGCGCATTCGACCGCGCCACCATATACACCCCCGCCGTGACCATGGTGGCGGCGTGAATGAGGGCGGAAACGGGGGTGGGGCCTTCCATGGCGTCGGGCAGCCAGACGTAGAGCGGCAGCTGCGCCGACTTGCCGCAGGCACCGACGAAGAGAAGCAGAGTGGCAGCGGTGATGATGGGATCACCGATGGCGAAGTGGCCGCTGCGGGCGAGCGGCGTGATCTCAGTGAAACGCAGCGATCCGAAATACCAGGCGATGGTGAACATGCCCAGCAGAAAGCCGGCGTCACCGATGCGGTTGACGATGAACGCCTTGTTGGCGGCGTCGTTCGCCGACTTGCGATGGAAGTAGAAGCCGATGAGGAGGTACGAGCACAGGCCCACGCCTTCCCAGCCGACAAACATCATGGCGTAGTTGTTCCCCAGAATCAGCGTGAGCATGGAGAACATGAAGAGGTTGAGATATCCAAAGAAGCGGTAGTAGCCGCCTTCATGCGCCATGTAGCCGATGGAATAAATATGGATCAGCATGCCGACGCCGGTGACGAAGAGGAGCCAGATGGCGGAGAGCGGGTCGAGGAGAAATCCGGCATCGGCCTGGACGGGCGCCAGGGAACCATCGTGCTTGACGTAATTGAAATGACCGGTATCGGCGCCGATCCAGGTATAGAGGATTTTCTCGTAGGGGTGGTCGCCCTGAGCGGAGGTCCAAGTGTGGTATTGCCAGACGCTCCCGCAGGCCCACACGAACGCCAGGACGACTGCGCCCACGCAAACCGCGCTGACGGCGGACTTCTGCAGTTTGCGGCCAAAGAAAAACATGATGGCCGCGCCGATGGCGGGGAGCAGTGGGACGAGGTAGATGTGGTCGAGAAAAAGCATTCAGCAGTCAGCTCTCAGCTATCAGCCATTGGCACTTGGCACATGGCATTTGGCCGGTCGCGCATTTGCCCCTGTCAGAGAGCCTGCAGAAGCCGCACGGTCTGGCTAAATGCCAAGCGCCAAAATGCTAATAGCTGTTTTTTTACCACTTCATCAGATCCACTTCGTCCACGTTCACGGTTTCCTTGTTGCGGAAGAAGGCGATCAGAATGCCCAGACCGACGGCAGCCTCGGCGGCGGCATCGGTGATCACAAAAATGGCGAACACCTGTCCGTGCAGCCCCCACAACCGTGAGAATGCAACCAGGTTCAGGTTCACCGCGTTCAAAATCAGCTCAATGGACATCAACACAATCACGACATTGCGGCGCGTAAGCACGCCGATCACGCCCAGAACAAAGAGCGCCGCGGCCACGGCGAGATAGTGCAGTGTGGTTATGGGGGCCATGATTCCTGGCTCTCGGTTATCAACTTCCAGCAATTAGCACTTAGCCTTTGGCATTTGGCCGATTGTTGCTTGCCGTATTCGGCAAAACGCAGTGCGACTAAATGCCAGGTGCCAAATGCTTAATGCCGTCTTCAGATCTTCCTCTTTGCCATCACCACCGCCCCGATGATGGCGACCAGCAATAATAAGGACGCGATCTCGAAGGCGAACATGTAATTTCCGTAAAGCATTAGCGCAATTTGCTGCGTGTTGGACTGCTCGGGCAACCGCAATGCATGCTGGGGCAGGCGGGCCGCGCCCTTGACGTACATGCCGGTAAACATGCCTCCGAGCGCAACGGCGGCGATCAGCCCGATCAGCCAGAACTGGTTGAACTGCTCCTGCTTCTGCGACTGCTCGATGCTGACCAGCATGATGACAAACAGAAACAGCACCATGATGCCGCCGGCGTAGAGAATGATCTGCACGCCGGCGACGAACGGCGCATAAAGCATGAGGTACAAGCCCGCCAGGGCCAGCAAAGTGAGAATCAGCGCCAGCGCCGAATGCACCGCATTGCGGCGGGTGATGACCAGCACGCCGCCAAGCAAGGCCAGGCCGGAAAGCAGATAAAAGAAAAATGTTGTGGCGACGGGTTGCATCTCAGAAGACTCCCACCACGGCGGTCAGAATCAGAACGCCGAGCGCGATCGGCAACAGCACCTTCCATCCCACTTTCATGAGCTGATCGAAACGGTAGCGGGGAAACGTGCCACGATACCAGATGTAGAGGTACATGAACGCGGCGACTTTGGCTGAGAACCAGAAAATATCCTGAATGCGGTCGCGCACCGGAGGTATGAACAGAACGATTCCGATGACGGCGAGCAGCGCACCGAAGCCGGCAAGACCCAAAGTCTGGATACGAAAATAAGGATGCCGCGGCATGCGCGCGGTGTTGAAAAACGTGACAGCCGCCAGCATGAGGAAAGTGAAGCCGGGGAAGAGGGAAAAGACCAGGTCCCAGGTATCGCCGCTGAGCCAGGTGGGAAAGGGGCGCAACCAGCCGCCGAGCCAAAGGGTTACGGCGATGGAAGAGACTGCGATCATGGCGGAATACTCCGCCAGGAAAAAGAGGGACCAGCGGAAACCGCTGTACTCGGTGTGAAAGCCGGCAGTCAATTCGGATTCGGCTTCGGGCAGGTCAAAGGGAGCGCGATTGGTTTCGGCGACCATGGCGACCGCGAAAACGAAACACGCGATCAGCCCCAAGGGGAAGAACTTGAACAGGAACCAGGTTTGCTGAGCCTGCTGCGCCTCGACGATGCCGATCATGCTGAGCGTGCCGGTGCTGGCCTGGCCGAGGCTGGTCATGAGAATGGCAGACACGACCGCCAGTCCCATTGCGATTTCGTAAGAAACCATCTGCGCACTGGAGCGCAGAGCGCCCATCAGCGGATAGTGCGAGTTTGAGGCCCAGCCCGCCATCACCACGCCCAGCACGCTCAAAGACGAAACGCCAAGCATGAACAGGATGCCGATGTTCATATCGGTGACGGCGTGGGTTGGGCCGAAGGGCACGACGATAAAGACGGTGAAGGCCGTAATCACCACCAGCAGCGGCGCCGCCCAAAAGACAACCTTATCGGCTTCCGCCGGCATGATGTCTTCTTTAATCAGCAGCTTGATGGCGTCGGCAATCGGTTGCAGGAGGCCGTGAGGACCGACGCGCATTGGACCGAGGCGCACCTGCATGTGCGCCAGGACTTTTCGCTCGAGCCAGTTCATGGCGATCACAGCCACGGAGAGCCCCAGAAAAATCAACAGGATGTAAATGAAGGCCCAAAGAACGTTGCCGGCCTGGCCGGGGGTGACATTGCTGGTCAAATACGAGGTGATGTAGTCGAGCATCAGCGGTCCACCTCGCCGAGCACGATGTCGAGCGTGCCGATGACGGCAATCACATCAGCCACCAGCTGGCCGCGCACCATCATGTCCAGGGCCTGCAGGTTGACGAACGACGGCGGCCGCACCCGCAGGCGATAAGGCTGAGTGGAGCCATCGCTGACGATGAAATATCCCAGCTCGCCCTTGGGCGCTTCAATCGAGTGATAAATTTCGCCGACCGGCGGCTTTATGACTTTCGGGACCTTGGCCATGATGGGCCCTTCGGGAATTTTGCCTACCCCCTGCTCGATGATGCGCAGCGACTGCCGCATTTCCTGCATGCGCACGAGATACCGGTCGTAGGTGTCGCCGTTCTGGCCGGTGGGAATTTCGAAATCGAACTCAGAATAATTGGCGTAGGGCTGGGCCTTGCGCAGGTCCCATTTCACGCCGCTGGCGCGCAGCACCGGGCCGGTAACGCCGAGCGCGATGCAGTCCTGGGCGGAGATGAAGCCGACTTTTCTTGTGCGCTCCACCCAGATGCGGTTGGTGGTGAGCAGCTCCTCGTATTCGTCAATTTTCGGGGCGACGAACTTCAGGAAGTTGGTGACGTCTTTTTCGAAGCCTTCGTAAGTCTCGTACTGGCAGCCGCCGATGCGAAAAGCATGGGTGGTGAGGCGCGCCCCGCAGTACTTTTCGAAAATTTTAAGAATTTCCTCGCGGTCGCGGAAGGTGTAGAAGAGCGGCGTGATGGCGCCGATATCCAGCGCGTGCGTGCCCAGCCACAGCATGTGGCTGGCCAGGCGGTTCAGCTCGGTCAGGATGACGCGGATGTAGTTGGCCCGCGGGGGGGCCTGAATGCTCAAGAGCTTTTCGACGGCTTCGCAATAGCCCAGACCGTTGGAGACGGCGGCCACGTAATCCATGCGATCCACGTAAGGATTGAACATGGTGTAGGTGCGATTTTCGGCGATCTTCTCCACCCCGCGGTGCAGGTAGCCGATGACGCACTCGGTGCCGAGAACTTTTTCGCCGTCGAGCTTAAGGATGACGCGCAGCACGCCGTGGGTGGCAGGATGCTGCGGGCCCATATTGATGATGAGCTCGTTGGAATCGAGAAAGGTCTTGTCGGGCTCGCCGAGCTCCAGGTGGGAAAGGTACTTGGTGGCTTCCGGCATCGCTTATTGCCCGCTTTCGATTCCCAGGTTGATTTGCACCCACTCGTTGTCCTGCTGAATGATGCCGTAGTCCTTGCGCAGGGGGTGACCCTTCCAGCCATCGGGCAGCAGAATGCGCTTCAAATCCGGGTGGCCGTCGAAGCGGATGCCGAACATATCGAAGACCTCGCGCTCCAGCCAGTTGGCGGTGGGCCAGATGGAGACCACGCTGGGGACGGACGCACCATCGGCGATGCAGGCCTTCACGCGGATGCGCTCATTCAGCGGATGAGAATAGAGAATCCAGATCAGGTCGAATTGTTTCTCGCGTTCGGGATAGTGAACGGCGGTGATGTCCACGCAGTAATCGAATTGCTCCTGGTCGCGGAGGACGGTGAGCGCTTCGGGAATCAGCGAAAAATCGGCGACGAAATAATTCTGCCCGAGATAAGTGTGGGCTTCGAGGCCGGAGCCGTATTGGCGCTTGAGACGGTCCACCAGCGGCGAGTTCCAGGGTTGGGAAGCCGGGGCGGCGGGCTTGGCAGGCGCAGCGGGTGCATGGGCGGATGCTTTCGGCACAGCGCCCGGCACCGCCGAGTTTGGCACGGCAGCGGTATCGCCCGGCTTTTGGGCCGGCACGGGTTCGACGCTGGGCGGGGTGTGCGATCCGGCTGGGCCTTTGGGCTCACCGGTTGAGGGCGGGGTGGGGGATTTGGTCTCGTCTGGCATTGCTGCGAAGGTCGAGCCTCCGGCGCCGTACGATGCTGAGAAGAACGTTCACTTCTAACAGCTTGGCGAGGGGCATGTCAACGGGCCGAAGGACGGATTCAACGGGCCGCGGCCTGGTACTGTTCGACCAGGTCGCGGATGCGCTGCGCGTCGCGTTTGCGATGGCCATGGCTGGTGAGCGGATCGGTTCCGGCCGAGGATTCAATGACGATGTTCGACCAGATCAGGCCCGTGGAAATATGCACGGAGGCGACCTGGCCGATGGAAATGCTTTCCTCGTTGCTGCCGAAAAGGCGGGGTTTGACGCGGCTCACCCGCAGGTTGTTGACGACGATGCGGGTCGGGAAAAAGAGATTGCCGCGGGTCCAGCGGCTGGCGGTGAAGGTCTCGGATTGTGTGGTGCCGGCGGTTGACATTCGATGATTCGCACTTAGCACTTGGCATTTGGCCGTACCGTGACATGCCGATCGCCTTGAAGGCGACCAGATGCCGGCGCTTAGCACTCAGCTTACAGCACTTAGCTCTTGGCACTTGGGCCTTCAGCAATTTGCCCATCCCATGCAGGAATCCCCAGTGACTGAGTGCTGAATGCTCCCCCGGGGATCGGCACATCAACTCTACGACCAAATGCCAACGGCTAAGTGCTAAATGCTCGATGTGAATGCTGAGTGCCGATTGCTGCTACACCCATTCCAGCGCGCCTTTTTTCCAGATCCAGATATAGCCGACGATCAGGATGGCGAGGAAGATCAGCATTTCCAGCAAGCCGAAGCGGCCGAGCGTCTTGAACTGCACCGCCCAGGGAAAAAGAAAAATGGTTTCGACATCGAAGACCACGAACAGAATGGCGACGATGTAATAGCGTACGGTGTAGCGGCCGCGGGCGCTATCCACGGGGTCAATGCCGCACTCGTAGGGCATGAGCTTTTCTTTGCCGGGGTTTTCCGGGCGAACCAGCTTGGCCGCCAGCAGCGTGACCGGA
>Ga0335078_10008378_pt1 | contig 15370 bp, 9 predicted proteins | sample Lox_Sample_32_FD_206711 | JGI IMG/M metagenome (GOLD analysis project Ga0335078, IMG submission 206711) | Soil microbial communities from Loxahatchee National Wildlife Refuge, Florida, United States - Lox_Sample_3.2 | ecosystem: Environmental > Terrestrial > Soil > Wetlands | place: USA: Florida... | reverse complement strand
GTGGCAGGGATCGGCCATTACGGCAACTCGATCGGCGTCCCCACGGTCGGGGGCGAGATCTACTTCGAGGGAAGCTACGAGCAGAACTGCCTGGTGAACGCGATGTGCCTCGGGCTCGCGCCGCACGAGCGGCTGATCCGGAGCGCCGCCGCCGGCCCCGGCAACGTGGTGGTGCTGCTCGGCGCACTGACCGGCCGGGACGGCATCGGAGGCGCGTCCGTGCTCGCGAGCGCCGAGCTCGGCGAGGGCGACGAGGCCAAGCGCCCATCGGTCCAGATCGGCGACCCGTTCACGGAGAAGAAGCTGCTCGAGTGCTGCCTCGAGTTGCTCGACCGCGAGCTGCTCGTGTCGTTGCAGGACCTGGGCGCGGCCGGTCTCACCTCGGCTGCCTCGGAGATGGCTAGCAAGGGCGGCGTCAGCGTGCGCCTCGACGTCGGCCGCGTGCCGCTCCGCGAACCGGGGATGGAGCCGTTCGAGATCATGGTGTCCGAGTCGCAGGAGCGGATGCTGTGCGTCGTTGAGCCGGAGCGCGTCGCCGATGTGCTCGGCGTGTGCGAGCGGTGGGAGATCCTGGCGACGCCGATCGGGTGCGTGGCCGAGGGTGACCGCTTCCAGGTGCTCGATGGGGGCGTGGTCGTCGCGGACCTGCCGGTCAGCGTGCTGGTCGATGATTGTCCGCTGTACGACCTCGAGCCGGTGCCTTTCGACGGCGCGTTGTACGAGGCGCCGCCAGCCGTGCTCACCGGGGACGAGTCGCCGGCCGAGACGCTGCTTGCCTTGCTGCGCTCTCCAAATCTGGCCTCCCGCCTCCCGGTGTTCGAGCAGTACGACCCGATCGTGCAGTCGCGCACCGTCCGCCGCCCGGATGAGGCCGACGCCGCGGTCCTGATGCTGGGTGATTCCTCGGCGATCGCGGTGTCGATCGACGGCAACGGCAGGCGCGTCGCGTGCGATCCGCGCCGCGGCGCGATGGAGGCGGTGTACGAGTGCTCGGCCAATCTCGCGTGCGTCGGCGCCGAGCCGCTCGGGCTCACGAACTGCCTCAACTTCGGCAACCCGGAGAAGCCGCACGTCGCCTGGCAACTGGTCGAGGCGGTCGAGGGGCTGGCGCTCGCCTGCGAGCAACTCGGCGTGCCGGTGGTCGGGGGGAACGTGTCGCTCTACAACGAAGCGCCGACCGGCCCGATCTTCCCGACCCCGGTCGTCGGGATGGTCGGCAAGCTGCCTTCTGCGGCGCGGGCTGGCCGGCTGGGGTTCGTTCGGGAAGGCGACGCGATCGCGTTGGTCGGCCCGTTCGAGCCGTCCGCCGTCGGCTCGGAGCTGTCGAAGCTGCGTGGTCTCCCCCCGGTCGGCGAGCTGCCCGTCGCCGACGCCGGAAGGATCCGGATCGCCCACCAGGCCGTCCGGTCGCGAGTCCGGTCGGGGGCCTTTCACAGCGCCCACGACGTCGCCGAGGGTGGCGTCGCGGTCGCCCTGGCCGAGTGCTGCATCGCCGAAGGTGTCGGCGCGTCGGTGCGGTTGCCTGCTGGGCTCGATCCGTTCGGCGAGGCGCCGGGGCGGGCGTTCATCGTCTCTGGCCCGCGCGAGGCGCTCGCGCCGTTTGTCGTGATCGGCGAGGTCGGCGGCGATGCCCTGAAAATTGAGGGATTGCTCGGGCTCGCAGTTTCCGAGTTGCGCGACGCACGCGACGGCGGGCTGAGGGAATGGGTCTAGGGCCGCTGCTAGCCTCTCTCCTAGCGGGTTGGGCATGCCTCCGAACGTGAACGACCATCGCGAAGGACCGCGCGACGAGTGCGGTGTCTTCGGCATCTACGCGCCGGGACACGACGTCGCCAATCTCGCGTACTTCGCCCTGTACGCGCTCCAGCACCGGGGCCAGGAATCGGCCGGGATCGCGACCGCCCCGCGCGGCGGGGGAATCATGGCGATCCGCGATCAGGGCCTGGTCGCCCAGGTGTTCGACGAGCACAAGCTCCGCTCGCTCGTCGGCGATCTGGCGATCGGTCACGTCCGCTACTCGACCACCGGGAAGTCGGCGTGGGAGAACACGCAGCCGATCGTCCGCGACGACCGCCGCACGCTCGCGCTCGCACACAACGGCAACCTGATCAACGCCGTCGACCTCCACGGGGAGTTGCGCGAGCGTGGATTCTCGTTCAGCTCGACCTCGGACTCCGAGATCATCGCGGCGCTGCTGGCGACGCATCCGGCCGACCGGATCGAGGATGCGATCGCCGACGTGCTGCCACGGCTCCGCGGCGCGTTCTCCACCGTCGTGCTGACCGAGGATTCGGTCGTCGCGTTCCGCGATCCGAACGGCGTTCGCCCCCTCGTGCTCGGGATGATCGAGGACGAGGAGAACGGCACGGCCTATTGCGTCGCCAGTGAGTCGTGCGCGTTCGACCTGATCGGCGCCAAGTACCTCCGCGAGGTGCTTCCGGGCGAGGTGATCACGTTGACCGACGGCGGCGTACGGACGCGGATGGTCTCGGACGCGGAGCGGCGCGCGTTCTGCGTGTTCGAGTACATCTACTTCGCGCGTCCTGACTCGAAGATGGCCGGCACCGTGCTCCAGGTGGCGCGCGCCAGGATGGGCGAGATCCTGTGGCGCGAGGCCCCGGTCGACGCCGACGTCGTGATCCCTGTTCCCGACTCCGGCAACCCGGCGGCCCGTGGTCTGGCGCGCGCGGCCGGGCTGCCCCAGGATGACGGCTTCATCAAGAACCGATACGTGGCGCGGACGTTCATCCAGCCCGGCCAGGAGCTGCGCAAGCACGGGCTGCGGATGAAGTTCAACCCGCTGCCCGAGGTCGTCGCCGGCAAGCGACTGATCGTCGTCGACGACTCGATCGTGCGCGGCAACACGACTCGGCAGATCGTGCAGATGCTCCGCGAGGCCGGAGCCGCCGAGATCCACCTGCGGATCTCGGCCCCGCCGATCCAGCACCCCTGCCACTACGGGATCGACATGTCGAGCCGCGAAGAGATGATCGCCCACGGCCGGACGGTTGAGGAGATCGCCGAAGAGCTCGGCGCCGACTCGCTGCATTACCTGTCACTCGACGGTGTGTATGAGGCGGTCGGCGTGTCGAGCGACTCACACTGCGACGCCTGCTTCAGCGGGTCGTATCCGCTCCCGGGCACCGAAGATGCCCGGGGCAAGTACGCGCTCGAGCTGCCGCTGATCAGGGCCTAGGTCGTTCTCAGCAGGGGTCGCCGGGGTCCGTGCTCGAGCGGGGGCCGCCGCCCCCGCCGCTACAGTCGAGCGCCCCCATGGATCCCGGTGACGCGCTCAGGCGCCTGTTCGGCTTCGAGCATTTCCGCCCTGGCCAGGCCGAGGCGGTCGCCGCCGCGCTCGCCGATCGCGACGCGCTCGTGGTGATGCCGACGGGCTCGGGCAAGTCCCTCTGTTACCAGCTGCCGGCGTTGATGCGAGACGACCTGACGCTGGTGGTCTCGCCGCTCGTCTCGCTGATGCAGGACCAGGTCACCGCGCTGCGCGACGTCGCGCCCGGGCGGGTCGAATTGGTCAATGCGCAGCAGGGCTGGTCTGCGAACTCGGAGGCGCTGTCGCGCGCGGCGGCTGGTGAGGTCCGACTCCTTTACGTCGCACCCGAGCGGTTCGCCTCACCCCGGTTTGCCGCGGCGGTCGCCCGGATCCGGGTTGGGCTGTTCGTCGTCGATGAGGCGCACTGCATCTCGCAGTGGGGCCACGACTTCCGGCCCGACTACTTCTTCCTGGCCGACGCCGCCCGGCATGTGGGCGCCCGGGCTACGATCGGGCTGACCGCGACCGCTACCCCGGCAGTGGCCGACGACATCGCACGCCGTCTGGCGTTGCGCGATCCGGTCCGCGTCACAACCGGGTTCGACCGGCCGAATCTTTCGTTTGCCGTGGTCCGATGCGGGACTGGGGTCGACAAGCGCCGGCGGCTCGCGGCGGCATTGAAGGAGCCCGATGCGCTGCCCGCGATCGTCTACGCCGGGACGCGGCGCGCGAGCGAGGACGTGGCCGGCTTCCTGCGGCGGGCGCTCGGTGAGGAGGTACTGGCGTACCACGCGGGGTTGGACCGGGGCGTGCGGGCGGCCACTCAGGAGCGGTTCATGTCCGGCGACGCGCGGGTGATCGTCGCCACCAACGCGTTCGGGATGGGAATCGACAAGGCCGACGTCCGGACTGTCTGCCACGCCAGCGTGCCGGGCTCGCTCGAGGCCTACTACCAGGAGGCCGGCCGCGCCGGCCGCGACGGTGCGCCCGCCCGGTGCCTCCTGTTCGCCGAGCAACGCGACAAGGGCCTGCACGTGTTCTTCATCCAGCGTGCCCGGCTCGAGGCGGGTGTATTCGAGCGGGTGGTGGAGCGGCTGCAGTGGGCCGGGTTGGACGGTCGCTACGACGTCGCGGTTGCCGAGCTTGCGTCCGATGTGGGGCAGGGGGACGACGCCGAGACCGTGCGTGCCGTCATCGGCCATCTTGTCCGCGCCGGCCTCGTGGTGCCGCAGCCCGCGCCACCTGACCGGGCTGCCGGTCTCGTGGTCGGACAGTGGGACCGCGGCACGCTCGGGCGTTGTCTGACTTCCTCCCGGGATGCCGAGCGCGCCCGCTGGGCGCAGTACCGGTCGGTCTGGGGGTACGTCGAGGGTGCAGATTGCCGGCGCGGCGCCCTGCTGGCACATTTCGGCGACCGCTCGCGAGCGGCTCCGTCGGTGGCGTGCTGCGACGTCTGCTCGCCATCGGTCGTCCCGGCCGCGCCGGCCACCCCTGCTCACGCGCTGCACGCGGCCGGCGACCTCGACGCCGCGATCCTCGACGTGGTTGTGTCGGCCGCGCCGCCGGTGGGGCGCACGCGTGCGGTCGAGATCCTCAGAGGCGGGCGCTCGAAGGTCATCGCTGAGCACGCCTACGATCGGCTCTCGGTGTACGGCGCATTCGCCCATCTGCGGTCGAGCGAGGTCCTCGGCCGGGTCGATCAGCTGCTCGAGGCCGGGAAGCTCCGTTCCACCGGCGGCCGGTTCCCGAAGCTCCGCGCAGCATGAACGTCGCGGTCCTGGCGTCGGGCACGGGGACGAACCTCCAGGCCTTGCTCGACCGTGTTCATGGGAGGCACGGCGTCGAGATCGTGGCGGTGGCATCCGACAAGCCGGACGCTCGGGCACTCGAACGGGCCCGGGTGGCCGGCATCGAGACCTCGTCGTTTCCGTCCTCGGTCTACGCCGACCGGGACGAGCGCGACCGGGCGATGGCTGACTGGCTCGTGGGGCGCGGCGTCGAGCTCGTGGTGCTCGCCGGGTATATGCAGCTGCTCTCCGACGAGTTCCTCGTCCGGTTTCCTGACCGCGTGATCAACGTGCACCCGGCCTTGCTGCCGGCCTTCCCCGGGTTGGCCGCGGTCGACCAGGCGTTGGCCTACGGGGTGAAGGTGTTCGGGGTTACCGTCCACTTCGTAGACGGCGGGGTCGACAGCGGCCCGGTGATCCTCCAGCGCGCGATCGAGCTGCCGGACGCTCGCGACGCCGGCGAGGTCCTCGAGCGTTTGCACCCGATCGAGCACGAGCTCCTGCCCGAGGCGGTGCGTCTGATCGCCCGGGGAGCGGTGACCTTCGACCCGGGTAATGCGCGCCGTGTCGTGATCGAGCGATAGAGTCGAGGCGTTATGGAGCAGGGAACATCGAGCGCGAACCGGTTCGTGCCCGTCGCCTCCGGGGACGTGAAGGTCGGCCGCGCGCTCCTGTCGGTGTCCGACAAGACCGGGCTGGTCGAGTTCGCTCGCGGCCTCGCCGAGCTCGGGATCGAGATCGTCTCGACCGGTGGGACCGCACGTGAGCTGACCGAGTCCGGGCTCCAGGTCCGCCAGATCTCGGACCTGACCGGGTTCCCGGAGATCATGGACGGCCGCGTCAAGACGCTCCACCCCAAGCTGTACGGAGGCCTGCTGGCGCTGCGCGATCACCCCGACCACATGCGTCAGGCCGAGGAGAACGACGTCGAGTTCGTGGACCTGGTGTGCGTGAACCTGTACCCGTTCGAGCGGACCGCCGCCCGTCGCGGCGTGTCGGACTCGGAGGTGATCGAGAACATCGACATCGGCGGGCCGTCGATGATCCGGGCGGCCGCCAAGAACTTCCAGTTCGTCGCACCGGTCGTCAGTCCCGAGAGCTACGACGCGATCCTGGCCGAGCTCCGCGAGTTCGATTGCCGGCTGTCGCCGACGACGCGCGAATCGCTCGCCGCGGAAGCCTTTGCGTATACGGCGAGGTATGACACGGCGATCGCGCGCTGGTTCCAGGAAAAGGGCGCCGACTTCCCGGCGCTGATGGTGCGCGCGTTCGAGAAGGTGCTCGAGCTCCCCTACGGCGAGAACCCCCACCAGCGGGCCGCGTACTACTCACAGGTCGGGACGCGCACCCACGTGCTCTCGATGGTCTCCCAGCTCGGCGGCAAGGAGCTGTCGTTCAACAACCTCTTGGATCTGGATGCGGGCCGGCTGCTCGTCAGCGAGTTCCAGATCCCCGCCTGCGCGATCATTAAGCACAACAACCCGTGCGGGGTGGCCGTCGGCAAGACCGCGATCGAGGCCTACCAGAAGGCGTTCGAGTGCGACCCGATCTCGGCCTACGGCGGCGTGATCTGCCTCAACCGCCGCGTCGACCGCGCCCTCGCCGAGACGATCGCCGCCCAGTTCGTCGAGGTCCTGTTCGCCCGCGGCTACGACGAGGACGCGCTCGAGGTGCTCGAGTCCAAGCGCAACATGCGCCTCCTCGACGACCGCGAGCGCCGCAACCCCGACATGATCGACCCCCAGCTCCACCAGGTCGTCGGCGGCATGCTCGTCCAGGACCGCGACTACGACCTCGAGGAGCGCTCGGAGATGCAGGTCGTCTCCCGGCGCGCGCCCACCGAGGCCGAATGGGGCGAGCTGTCCTTCGCCTGGAAGGTGTGCAAGCACGTCCGCTCCAACGCCATCGTCATCTGCCGCGACCTCGCCACCGTCGGCATCGGCGCCGGCCAGATGAGCCGCGTCGACTCCGTGCGCCTCGCGATCGAGAAAGCGCGGTCAACGCTCGTGGGGTCGGTGCTCGCCTCCGACGCGTTCTTCCCCTTCCCCGACGGACCCCAGCTCGCCCTCGACGCGGGCGCGATCGCGATCATCCAGCCCGGTGGCTCGGTCCGCGACCACGAGGTCGTCGAGGCCGTCGACGCCGTCGGCGCGGCGATGGTGTTCACCTCGCGCCGCCATTTCCGCCACTGACCGTCGCATTCCGGCCGCCCGGGGGCCCGCGCCCGGACTTTGGCGATGAAGTCACGTATTTGTCAGCCTGAGCGCCAAAGTCCGTCCACCGCCGTCATCAAACGCTAATGCGCGATCATGGCCCCACGCCGCCGTAGCTCAGTTGGCAGAGCAGCGGACTTTTAATCCGAGGGTCGCAGGTTCGAATCCTGCCGGCGGCACTGTATTCGGCCTGTAAATCGGGGCTTTTGCCGGTCGGAGGTGTTCCGCGGAACATTTTCGTGTCCCCAATATGTCCCGAGATTGGCGTACGATCTGCGCGTGAGCGTGGTTCGTCCTCCTACAGGTCATGTGTTCCGGGTCGAGCGTGCGCACGGCCCAGTCTGGTACGCGAAGTACCGACTGCCTGACGGGCGCCAGGTGCAGAAGAAGATCGGGCCGGCGTGGACGGATCGCGGCCGCCCGCCCGTCGGTTGGTTCACGAAGCGAACCGCCGAGGCCTGGCTGCGCGATCTGTTGGATGAGGCGCGCCGTGGGACCTTGCCCGGGATGGTCCGGACCGGCGTCACGTTCGCCGACGCCGCGGCCGAGTGGCTTCGCTTCATCGAGGAGGACCGAGCGCGCAAGCCGTCGACCTTGAGCGACTACCGCTCGGCGCTGAAGGCACATCTGCTGCCGGCGTTCGGATCGGAGCCACTCGAGTCGATCACGCCGGAGCAGATCGATGCCTGGCGCCGCGGCCTGACCGGCTTGTCTAACCGGAGCAAGAACAAGCTGTTGACCCAGCTACACGGGATCTTCCGCCGGGCCCAGATGGTGTGGGGTCTGCAGGCCAACCCGCTGGCACGGGTCGAGAAGCACCCGATGCGCGCGAGTGGCGACATCCAAGTGTTCTCGCCCGAGGAGGTGTGGGCGCTCGTTCGCGCGGCGAACTCCGAGCAGGACGGCGCGGTTTTCTTGACTGCCGCGTTCACGGGGCTGCGGATGGGCGAGCTGCTTGCGTTGCGGTGGCGCGACGTCGACTTCGCCGGCGCGACCATCCGGGTGCGGGGCAGCTACGCCGCTGGCCACCTCACCACGCCGAAGTCAGGCAAGGTGCGCGCGGTGCCGATGGCTCCGGACGTCGCCTCAGCCCTCGCCCAGCTTGGCCGGCGCGAGAACTGGGTCGGCGACGACGACCTCGTGTTCGCCGGCGACCTGGGCCGCTACCTCGACGGGTCGGCGCTCCGGAGGCGATACAAGGAAGCACTCAGTCGGGGTGGCCTCCGCCCGCTCCGATTCCACGACCTCCGTCACACGTTCGGAACCCGGATGATCGCCAAGGCCGACATCCGCCGGGTGCAGGAGTGGATGGGCCACGCAGACATCCAGACGACGATGCGCTACCTGCACTACGCACCGCACGCCGAGGACGCGGCCCTCGTGGCCGAGGCGTTCCGCGTCGAGCCGCGGCCGGCGCGCGTGCCGGAATAGCCGAAGCGTCCCGAAACGTCCTCCATGGTCGTCCAGTCGCGTGCTGGTCCCGGGGCGCTTCAGCGCGTCGGCAGGTCGATGCCGCGAGGCGGTGGCCGAGGCTCCCCCGGAAGTCCCCGCGCGGGGGCGATCGAGTTGGGCGTTGTAGTCACCTCGGTCGCCCCGGGGAGGAGCGGGACGCTTTGGGACGCTTCGATCCCAGCACGGCGGTGCGTACAGTGTGTTGCTGCTGGCGGGGCAGCTGCCGCGCTCGAGGTAATGGTTGACATTGGGGCGCGCCAGCGCCCCAACACAGGTGCCAATCAGCGCGGACGGGCGTCGGTGTCAAACAGCGCCGGCAACGGTGGCGCGTCGAAACGACTTGGGACCCGCATCAGACGGTCGAGGCGCTGCTTGACACGTCGACGACCGGACGTGCTACTAAGCGGTGAAAGTAAGACTCCTGTCGAGGTGGCACGGGCCCGGGGAATCCCGCGCCTCGTGGTGGGGCGACAATTGGATCGGAGTTTCACCGGCCGCCCGAGAGACGGCGATCTGTGGCGCTCCACGCCCGGGAGGAGGCAAGATGTCTGGATCCCTTGCGGGAGGCTGTGCCCAGGCCCGTGCTCCTGCTCGTCATCCGTCCCGCCAGCGAGACTGCCGCCGACGAGGAAGCCTTCATCCACATGCGAGTGACAGTTGGCGCACTTGGTGAGGACTGCCTTGACGCCAAGCGCCGCCGTTCGCTGCGGCGCCGAAGAAACGAGCCAACCGGGCCGATGCCGGCGTGGCTCCTTCACGCCTAAGGGCGCCACGCCGGTGTCGGCGCTGCTTGTCGGTGGGAGCGGCCTGCTCGCCTCGACCGCAGTCCATCTCTGCCGAGCCGCAGTGAGGTGTCTCAGCCGCCACCATGGGGTCCTGTTCAAGCAGACCAGCCCTCGTAAGTGTTAGCGCAATCAGAGTTATTCCGCCGGGTGCTGTACCGGCGGGCGACCGGAGGCAGAGCGATGGCGACCGTGGCTGAGATGGGACCGGTGATCTTTCATCACGAGGTCACGACGTTTCAGGTGGGGTTCTGGACCTTCGTCGTTGTCGCCCTGGTGCGGTTTCTTGTCGGGCTAGACCGAGGAGGGCGAGGCAATGGTGGGGGCGCAGACGGGGGCGGCCGGGGTGGCCGCGGCGTCACGTCGGTGATGGCGGCGGAGGCGCACATGACGGGCCCGAGTCATGCGACTTAGCAGGCTCATGGGTAGCCGGAGGTGGCGCCGCGACGCCGCCGCGAAGACAGCGGTCGATCACCGACCGAGCCGACTGACTTTTTGGGGTTGGGCGGGCGTTGTCCTCGTCGTTGTGTTCATCGCGGCCATTGTCGTATCAGCTGTGGTCCCAGGACTTCAAACCGTATTTGTCTTCTTGGCCCTTATTGGTGCGTGCCTGATTCTTGCTGCGTTCAACTCTCCCTGGAGCGGCTCGGGCCCGCGCGGACCCTGGACATGAGTCTGAAGCGGAAACGGCCGGTTGATCTCTCGGCTAGCCGAACGAGAGTTGTGAAGAGGTAGCCGGGGCGAAACCCCGGACCAGTTGCACATCGGGCCGGCTGACCGACTGTCGTCCCTCTCTTCCATCCTTGACACCAGAAGCAGCCGTGATCTGCGTGAGCAGCCGCCCACCCGACTGCTGCTCTCGGCCACGATGCGTCACGCCGGAGCCGCCGCCGACGATCTCGATCGCCAATTCAACCGAGTTCCAGGACGAGGGCTGCTCCTTGACGCCTGAAGCAGCCACGGCTGCGGTGCGGCCGCTTTTACGCGGAGGGCAACGCGGCGGGGCTCGCCAAGGTAGTCGACCTTTCGTCGACCGCAGCCCGTTCGTTAGCACGGTCATGCTAGATTTTGCTCATGCAAGCAAGCGCGTCTTCTGCCGGCGCAGCGCCGAGCGGGTGTGATGGCGAAGCCCGGACGCACGGATGATGACGCGCGCGGCGGGGGCCGGACATTCATCGAGACGGCCCGTCGAGCGCAGATCGTGCGGGCGGCGATCGACACGATCGCCGACCTTGGCTATGCGAATGCGTCCTATGCGCAGATCGCTAAGCGCGCTGGGCTCTCGAGCACCGGGTTGATCTCGTACCACTTCCGCAGCAAGGACGAGTTGATTGAACAGGTCGTCGCCGAGGTGGTCGCCGCTGGACAGGCGTACCAGGCGCCGCGCGTCGACGCCGCCGACACCGCGCGCGGGAAGTTGCGCGCATACATCGAGTCGAACATCGAGTTCATGGCGACTCATCCTGAGGACATCGCGGCGGTCGCGTATGTCCTCTCGGCGCTGCCGCGTGAACGCTCCGGACAGCCCGCGCCTTACGCCGACTTACACGAGCGCGGCATCGCCCTACTCGAGCGTTACATGCGCCAAGGGCAGCGCAGCCAGGAGCTGCGCCGGTTCGACACGCGCGTGATGGCGCTTGCGATCCGCGCTGCGATCGACGCTATCGCCTACGAGATAGCCACCGGGCCTGGCCTTGATCTGAGCGTCAGCGCACGCGAACTCGGCCAGCTCTTCGACCACGCCATGCGCAGCGGACCGGACTCAACCAACCGCAGAAGGACGAGATGAACACCACACATCAGATCGATCCGGTCACCGCCGCGCCCGGCGCTGCAGCCATCGCCCAGCAAAGGAGGTGGCGATGAGCCACGCGTGGACGATCGCGCCCGTCACGCTGGTCACGCTCGCCGCGCTCGTGCCGGCGAGCCGCCCGCGGTTGGCCGCGACCGCCAGCTTCTGGCTCGGCTACCTCGTCAACGAGTTCCCGTTCTTCGCGTTCTGCTGGCTGGTAGTGGCGACGCTGCTCGCGCTCGGGAACGCGAGCCTCGACTCGACAGTCGGTCTCGCGGTCCTCGGTCTGGCGGTACTGACCGTGGGTGGCCTCGTACTCGTCATGCGGCGAGCGCTGGAGGCTGGCCCAACCATCGCGGCGGCGCTCCGCCGCGATCTCGGGGGCGGATCTGCCTCAGAGTCGGCCTCCTGGTTGCTTGATCGGCCGGTCCCGGCGCGGACCGTGCTGTGGCCAGTACCGATCCGACCCCGCGATGTGCACCGCATCACAAACGTCAGCTACGGCAGTGCCGGGCGGCGCCATCGATTTGATCTGTATCGCCACCGGTCGTGTCCCGCCGGCGCGCCGGTGCTGATCCACTTCCACGGCGGGCACTTCCGGACGGGCCGCAAGAGTCGCGAGGCGCGAGGTCTGTTCTACCGGCTCGCAGCGCGGGGTTGGGTTTGCGTCAGTGCCAACTATCGACTCGGCGCGGCCGGCCAGTTCCCGGCATCGCTGATCGATGCCAAGCGGGTGATCGCGTGGGTACGCGAACACGCCACTGAGTATGCCCTCGACCCATCGCTGGTCGTCGTGGCAGGAAGCTCCGCCGGCGCGCATCTGGCCTCGATGGCGGCGCTGACACCCAACGACCCGGCGTTCCAGCCCGGCTTCGACAGTCTGGACACGTCGGTCAGCGCCGCGGTCTGCCTGTACGGCTACTACGGGAATCGTGACACCGCAAGCCGGTTGCGGTCGTCGCCGCATGCGTACATCCACAAAGACGCGCCCCCTTTCTTCGTCGCGCACGGCGGCAACGACACGCTCGTTCCCGTCGCGTCGGGTGCAAGCTTCGCCGACGCGCTGCGCAGTGTCTCGCTGAGACCGGTCGTCTACGCGGAGCTGGCCGGGGCGCAGCACGCTTTCGACCTGCTGCAGTCGGTCCGCTTCGAGCGCGTGGTCGAGGGCGTTGGGGCGTTCACAGATTGGGTCCGCGCCCACGGCGATCCGTCCAGCGCCCAGCGGGCGCCGCTCGAGGGCGCGTCGGCGACGCTCGCCTCCCGGCCGCTCGGGCGGGGGCGCGGGTTCCGCCCGTCGCTATTGCGCGCGATCCGGCTGGGGGTCCCTGCGGTCGCCGTCGCGCTGCTTCTCAGCGCCTGCGGCGGCTCGGCATCCACCCCGCGCACCACGCTGGCGCAATACCTGGCGGCCTGGGGCCGCGGTGACTGGACGGCGATGCGCTCCCAGGTGACCAACCCTCCGGCCGATTTCACCACCGTCAACTCCGAGGCGTTCCGCGCGCTCGGAGTTACCCACGCGTCGTTTGCTGCCGGACGGATAACGGTTGCGGAGTCGAAAGACTCGGCCACGGCGCGAGTGGGCGAGCGGTTCATATTGCCGCACGTGGGCGTGTGGGCCCCGGTGACCACGGTCCACGTGGTCAAGCGCGATGGGACCTGGCGCGTCCTATGGGCGCCGGCGACGGTCAATCCGACGCTCAAGGCCGGCGACAAGCTCGCCGTCAGGAAGGTGTGGCTGTCGCGAGCGCCGATCACCGGTGCCGGCGGAACGGCGATGACCCGCCGTGCCCCACTCGTCGTTATCGGTGTCGTCGGCGGGCGGATCAAGGACAAGGGCGCGGTGCGCGCCGACCTCCTGATTGCCGGTGCCAGCGGGACCCAGGTCAGCGAGGCGCTGACTCAGGCCGCCACGCATCCGAACGAGTTCGAGCCGGTGTTCACCGTGCCGCTGGCACGGTTTGATCAGCTCAAGTCCCAGCCGGCTGCGCACAACGTGTATGCGGTGCCCGGAACCCAGTTCGAGCGAACCTCGGCGCGGGCGGCGCTGACTGCGCAGTTGGCCGCTCATGTCGTTGGTTCGCTGGGGCCGATCACCGCACAGGAGCTCCAGACGAACGGCGCTCCATACGACGCGTCGTCGACCGTCGGCCAAACCGGAATCGAGGCCAGCCAGGAGCGGATCTTGGCGGGCGACCCGAGCACACACATCGATGTCGAAGACGCGAGCGGCAACCCGATCAAGCTTCTGGCGAGCTTCGGAGGGCATCCAGGAGCCGCGGTGCGTATCAGCATCGACCCACGCGTCCAGCGCGCAGCTGAATCGGCGCTCGCACAGTCGAAGCGTCCAGACGTCTCGATGGTGGCCATACGTGCCTCGACCGGCCAGGTACTGGCGGTCGTAGCCGACCCGTTGAGCACGTATGACACCGCGCTTCAGGGCGCCTATCCGCCGGGCTCGACATTCAAGGTGCTGACCTTCACGGCGCTGTACGGGCATGGTTTGACGCCCGCATCTCCTGCCAGCTGCCCGTCGACCTTGACGGTGAACGGCCAGTCGTTTCACAACGCGTCAGGTGTCGGCCCGGCTTCGACGATCGCCGATGCGTTCACCGAGTCCTGCAACACCGCGTTCATCAGCCTGGCCATTGGGCATCTGTCCCCTGCCGACCTCCCGACGGCAGCCCAGTTGTACGGTCTGGCCCGCACTCCGCAGCTCGGGCTGCCGGCGTTCTCGGCCAACGTCCCCGAACCCAGCAGCCAGAACGAGCTGGCTGCGGACGCGATCGGACAAGGGCGGCTCACCTTCTCCCCGCTCGGCATGGCCCAAGTGGCCGCGTCGATCGACAGCGGAGTCGTGCGCGCACCACGGCTCGTCGACGGTGCACCAGACGACACACAACCGCCATCTCGGCTGCCCACCGGCCTGCTAACAGACCTTCGAGCGATGATGGCCGAGGTCACCACGACCGGCACCGCCGCAGGAACGGGACTGCCGGTCGGTACCCATGCCAAGACCGGCACCGCCGAGTACGGCACCGGAGCGGAATCGCACGTGAAGATCGACGGCTGGCTGATGGGCTACTTCGGCGACATCGCGTTTGCGATCGTCACGCACGACACGGGCGGACCCGACGGCGGCCCGGTCGACGGACCACTAATCGCGAAATTCCTCAACCAGCTCGGTCCCGGCGCATGACCGAGCGGCCACACAACCGCGTTGCCACCGGTAGCGGGTAGCGGCAGCCGGGGTCATCAAGGCGAGCTGCCGCTTTACGCCTGATGCAGCAGTCCGGGCGATGCCGGCGAGACTGCTGCTCGTGTGCTTGCTATTTAGGGGTTCGTGGCTAACGGTCGTGGGCGACCGTCACGTCGGCGCCGCCGGAGTGCTGCATCGCCGGGGCGGACGGGCAGCCGTGGCCGTACGCGTCGGTGTGGCCCCTGGCGTTCCGGAGGGCAATAGATACTCGGCGCAGTCCGGCCTGCTGCTCTGTCGGCGCCAACCGGGACCGGTCGGGGCCCGGTCGGGCTGTTCCTTGGCGGCTCCTCGTCGTCCTAGGCGGCAGCGAGACCGCCGATAAAGGCGACGCCTCGTCTTTCGGGATTGCAGAAGAGCCGGTGCTTGCCGGGGTCGGGCCGATTCAGCGGCCGGCAAGCATCCTGCCGACTGCCGGTCGTGCTGCCGAAACGGAAGCCCTTGGTCTCCGTCACTTTGGCAGCCTCACTGGCAGGTCGACGGGCTGCTGGTCCTCGAGAAAGCGGCCGTCACACCAGAGCGCCGGTGGTCGTCCTTCTCAGCAGCGAGACCGTCGTCGGACGGCGCGTTTGCATTTCCTGAGTAATCGGGAGCGTTGGCGTCTGGGCCGGCGCGTGGTTGGGATTGCTCACGACCCGTCGGTATGTGGAACCGCAGGTTTTCCCGGAATCGGCCCTAGGGGCGTAGGATCGGGGCATTCTCTTAGGAGGTGTGGCATGCCGCGGTATGTGATCGAGCGTGATTTCGGGCTGGTTGGCGAGGAGGATATGCAGGAGGTGGCTGCGCGGTCGAAGGCGACCGGGATCGAGCAGTTCCCGGACAT
>Ga0335078_10008377_pt1 | contig 15371 bp, 15 predicted proteins | sample Lox_Sample_32_FD_206711 | JGI IMG/M metagenome (GOLD analysis project Ga0335078, IMG submission 206711) | Soil microbial communities from Loxahatchee National Wildlife Refuge, Florida, United States - Lox_Sample_3.2 | ecosystem: Environmental > Terrestrial > Soil > Wetlands | place: USA... | reverse complement strand
CGCCGAGGTCGCGCTCGGAGTTCATCTTCTGGCAGATGGCCAGGATTTCGCCGAGTTTTTCGGGTAAACCGGGTTGGGCGGCCGGCACCACATAAGTCTATCATATTTACAGTGTGCCCACAATGTTGACGGAATTGACTACATGATTGACGCGCAGGGCGCCTTTTGCCGAGTTCGACTGGCTGCAACACCTTCATTATCAGTCATACGGATCGGCCTGCTCCTGGCATGTAGCGTGCTATATCTTTGTTGCGGCAAGCAGTCCAGTGATCGGAGGATGCCGGGTGAGTGGATAGAGGTCACAACCTGGTTTAGCTGGGAAGCGATGTCGCACCGCAACCAACACTACATCCGGAGAAGGCTGGCGGGCCGATCGAGTCTTCTCCGGCAACCTCTGGGCCCGTGCAGGTGGACCAATACCCTGCGCTCCCGTGCCGATCGGGAGCGCAGGTCACTCCCATATTTCTTCCCTCAATCCCAGAATCGCGCATCTCCGTGGAGGCTGAACGCCAAGGTGTATCGGTATTAGGATAAGAAAAGTGCGATCCCAGGTTTCCGAGGAGATTCGATGAGTGATTACCGACGCGGTGTCAGCGCGGCCTTTGGCGCCCTGGCACTTCTGGCGGTTCTGCCGCCCGCGGATGCGGCCGCCCCGACGATATCGCTTGCCGGTGAACGCCGCCTGAGCTTCAACGATGGCTGGCGGTTCTATAAAGGCGAAGCCGCCGGAGCAGAGAAGCCGGAGTTCGACGATTCGGCGTGGCGCGCCATCCGGCTGCCCCATGACTGGGCGATCGAAGGGCCCTTCGATGCCAAGCTGAATCCGCAGACCGGCGCGCTGCCGGTCTTCGGCACGGGTTGGTACCGCAAATCGTTCGCACTTCCGCCGGATGCCAGGGGAAAATACTTCAGCATCGAGTTCGACGGGGCGATGTCCAATTCGAAAGTCTGGCTGAACGGGCACGAGTTGGGCGGCCGGCCGTATGGCTATATCGGCTTCAGTCTCGACCTGACGCCTTACCTGAACTTCGGCGGCGAAGCCAATGTCATTACGGTGCGGCTCAGGCCCGAAGACCACGCGTCGCGCTGGTATCCGGGCGCAGGGATCTACCGCAACGTATGGCTCGATGTTACCGGTCCCGTGTACGTTGCCCACTGGGGCACTTACCTCACCACGCCCAAAGTGAGCGAGGAACAGTCTTCGGTGTCCGTGAAGACGACGTTGCGCAACCGCTCCGGCGAAGAGGTGAAGGCGGCGCTGCAGACTTCGGTGCTCGGCCCAGACGGCATCATGGTGAGCCGGATTATCTCGCAGGTTACAATTCCGGCCGAAAGCGCGAAAACAGTCCCGCTAATCGTCCCTTCGGTGTTGACGGTGAATCGCCCGAAGCGCTGGGATATCGACCATCCCAACCTCTACACGCTGGTCAGCGAGGTGATGGAGAACAACCTGCCGGTCGACCGCTACACCACGCCGTTTGGCATCCGCACCATTGGATTCGACAAGGACAAAGGCTTCTCCCTCAACGGCCGCTATGTCAAGCTGCACGGTGTCTGCGATCACCACGATCTGGGCGCGTTGGGTGCGGCCGTCAACCGCCGCGCGATCGAGCGCCAGTTGCAAATCCTCAAGGGCGCCGGCGTGAATGCGCTGCGCACCAGCCACAATCCCCCGGCTCCGGAAGTTCTTGAGTATTGCGACCGGCTCGGCATTCTGGTGATGGACGAGAGCTTCGATATGTGGCGCATCCCGAAAGTGCCCAACGGCTACAGCAAGTATTTCGCGGACTGGTCGGAAGATGATGCGCGCGACATGGCACGCCGTGACCGCAATCACCCGAGCATTATCATGTGGAGCATCGGCAACGAGATTCCCGAGCAGGACCACCCGGAAGTGGAGGGATGGAAGGAAGCGCGGCGCCTCACCCGATTCTTCCATGAAGAAGATCCGACGCGGCCCACGACTTCGGCGTTCAACAGCTGGGCAAACGCGATCAAAAACAAGATGGCCGACGAAGTGGACATCCCCGGCTTCAACTATTCGCCGATGCATTACGGGCAGATCCTCCGGGAGCACCCGGATTGGATTATTTACGGTTCGGAAACTGCCTCCTGCGTGAGTTCGCGCGGCGTATATCATCTGCCGATCGTGGCTTTCGAGAAGCCCGCTTCACTTCAGATATCGAGCTATGACACAATCGCCCCGGATTGGGCGATGTGCCCGGACGTCGAGTTTACTTACCAGGATCAGTTTCCTCAGGTGCTCGGTGAGTTCGTCTGGACCGGCTTCGATTACCTCGGCGAACCGACGCCTTTCTGGAGTTGGCAGGACAAGAACGCAAATGACTGGCCGTCCCGCAGCTCTTACTTCGGTTTTATCGACTTAGCCGGCTTTCCCAAGGACCGCTACTATCTCTATCAGAGCCAGTGGACCACCAAGCCCATGGTCCACCTGCTGCCGCACTGGAACTGGGAGGGCAAGGAAGGCCAGGCGATTCCGGTGATGGCTTACTCCAACGCGGATGAGGTCGAGTTATTCCTCAATGGTAAATCCCTCGGCAGGAAGGCACGCTATTCCGACCTCTGGGAGATGCCCGTGAATCCAAAAGTGAGCGAGACCGGGAAGTTCGAAACGAAATATCGCCGGATTTGGCAGGTGCCTTACCAGCCGGGCACGCTGAGAGCCGTGGCTTATGAGAACGGCAAGAAAGTTTCAGAAGATGAAGTTCGCACGGCGGGGGCGCCCGCCAAGGTGAACCTGGCGCCGGACCGCGCTGTGATTCAAGCCGACGGAGACGATCTTTCGTTTGTCACGGTGAGAATCGAGGATCAGCACGGCACCGTATGTCCCATGGCCGATAACCTGGTGCACTTCGAAGTTACCGGCGCCGGGACCATCGAGGCTGTGGATAACGGCAACGCCGCCACTACCGAGCCTTTCCAGGCCGACCACCGCAAAGCGTTCAGCGGCATGGCGCTGTTGATCGTGCGCTCCAAAGCGGGCGAAGCAGGCAAAGTCAAGATCGTCGCCACATCCGACGGCCTGGCGAAAGACAGCACGGAGATCATCGCACGGCGCCAGAAGTGAACGCGGATGTGTTTTCGCCGCCTATTGCTTCACGAAGTCAAACGTGCAAGCCCGGCCTACGATGCCCAGACCCGTATTCCTGGTGCCGGTGCCCTGGGCGTCCTGGAACTGGGCCTTGATGTCGTAGCTATAGTCCGCGCCCTTATGGGCGAGCACTCCGCGGGCATATTGCCGGGAGGCGACGATGCCGGTTGCCGACAGCTTGGCGCTGCCGCTCTTTTCGATCTTGCCCTCGATCAGGAGGTAGCCTGGCTCCCCCGCTGTGCCGCGTTCTCCACGAAAGTTGCCGTTCTGGACGACGCTGGGAAATTGCCAGGTATAGCCCTCGGTGTTCCCTTTGGGGGGGCAAGTGAGCTTGGTGAGCCACTTGCCATCGAAGGGCTGTGAACCTGGGCCACCGGCTTCCGCCGCTTGCGGAGCTGCGCTGCTTTGGGCGAAAGCAATCGACCAAAGCAGCAGTGCGGCTGCCACTCGAAGAGCCGCGCGAGCAATCGTGAGTTGCATAGTTAGTTTAATTAGTTTCAGGTCTTTTTATTGCTATATGCCAACATTAACCAACGCGGGCGGGGAAGTCAATCGGGCACCAGAAGGGGCAGCGTCTTGTTGTTGCGAAGCGCTTGGCCGACTGCTGCGCAGTGCAGGGCTCCCCAGCCAATCGGCACCAGGGGATTGTCAGGCCCGGCTCAAGATGCCATCCTGACCCAGCAGGTTCAGCGTCTCGCGCACTCGGGCCAACGCGGCATCGACGTTCGGCTGCTCGACCCGGATGACGTGGGCAGAGGGTGCTGTAGGGCGCCAGCGATGGAACATTCGCGAAACGGGGAAGCCGGCGAAGATCGAAATTAACGGGACGCCCGCGGCGGCGGCGGCGTGCTGGCCGGCGGAATCGTAGCCGGCGTACAATTGGCTGGCAGCGATGAGCGCGGCGAATCCGGCAAAGGAGCCTTCCCAGAACGTTGGGTGAATGCCTGCGCGGCGGCAGGCCCGTTCCACGCGTTCCGCTTCTTCGCCGCCGGCGCCTTTGTCGATGATCATGGGAAGGCCGGTGGCGGCCAGCAGGGCCAGCAGTCTCTCTTCGAATGGATCCGGGAGCCGCTTGGCGGGATTTTCGCCAACGCCGAGGCTGACAGTGATGCCGGCTGGCGGGGCGGTTGGTGCGGCGAGCGCGAGGTACGGGCGGGCGCCGCTGACTCCCAAGGTTTCGTGCGCCCAATGCGCGGCCAACTCGGGCAGTGGCTGGCTGCCGTCACCCCCATACGCGCGGCTTTCGAACAGGTGGTAGCGCTCGTCGGAGCAAATGGGAAGCAGCCCGAGCTGCGTCAATCGGGAATCGGGATCGAGCACCAGCGCGTCCGCAACGCCGCAGAGCGCGCGCAGTTCGTCAAATACGGCCAGCCGGTTGTGCAGGCTCCCGCGCAGGTACGCCACGGGAGCGTGTTCCAGGCGAGGATCGGCGGCGAACAGCTCATAGTTCTTCGACGGGCCTACGAAAACGATCCGCGCCCGAGGGAAGCGGCGCTTAGCCGCGTCCATCAGCACACTGGTCACCGCGACGTCGGCGCCCAGAGTGACGCGCGAAAGCACGAAGATGCGCTGCGGTTCAACAGTGACCGCGTGAGCGCGCCGTATGCGCTGGTAGCGGGCCTCGAGCGCGGCGGCATCGAAGCCGCCGCCAGCCTGGGCAACAGCGTCCGCAAACAGGCGAACGTAGGCATCGCACAGCGCCGCTTCGAAACGGTCGGCGAGGCCTTCCACCAGGACCGAAAACAGCGCGGGGGCGCACTCCTCGTCGAGTAACTCGCGCGGCAGCGTTGGCGGAGGATCGCCCGCCAGACACCGTGCCAGCACGCGCTCGGCGGCAATTTTACAGAAAGTACTTGTCAACCAGAATCCCCAGCCTTTGCCGTGTGGCGTTACTTACTAACTTGCGATCGGTGATGATAGCGTGTGCGAGCGCCTCGCCGCACTTGCAGGAACGTTCGGCCGGCATGCGGGCCACCGCGGCCGTAACCACCTTGCACGCATTTTCCGCGTTCTTCATGAGATTCGCGACGATCTCGTTGACGGTCACCGCGTCATGCTTAGGGTGCCAGCAATCGTAATCGGTCACCATGGCCACCGTGACATAACAGATCTCGGCCTCACGCGCCAGCTTGGCCTCAGTAAGGTTGGTCATGCCGATGACGTCCATGCCCCAGCTTCGATAAACATTGGATTCGGCCTTAGTGGAAAATGCGGGGCCCTCCATGCAAAGGTAAGTGCCGCCCGATTTCGCGGAAACACCGGATTCAGCGCACGCCTGGGCGAGCAGGGCCGCCAACTCCGGACAGATGGGATCGGCGAAGCTGACGTGGGCGACCAGGCTCTCGCCAAAGAAGGTGGAAACGCGGCCGCGCGTGCGGTCGAAGAACTGGTCGGGCAGCACGAAATCGAGCGGCCGGTGCTCCTCCTTGAGCGAGCCGACTGCGCTCAGCGAAATGACGCGCTTCACGCCCAGCGTTTTCATGGCATAGATGTTGGCGCGGAAGTTGATCTCCGAGGGCGGGATGCGATGGCCGCGGCCGTGGCGGGCCAGGAACGCGACGGGGCGCCCGGCCAGTGTCCCAACTACGAAGGTGTCCGAGGGCGCGCCAAAGGGCGTCTCGATGGCCGCCTCCTGCTGCGCTGTAAATCCCGGCATGGAATAGAGCCCGCTGCCGCCGATGATTCCGATTTCTGCTTTCACGCGATGATCTCCTGAATGATGAGGAACCGATGGTGAGTCAGCCGCCCGGCAGTCCGGCGCGGCTGATTGCGCGTTCAGGGCCGAGGCGGCGGCGCCAATGGCATCCGCTAACTCGACAATGCCTTTCCCCTCCGTGGCGATGGTGAACAGGATACGCGGCCTCGAGCCGCCAGCCAGACTGAGCGCCGCGGCGAGGTCGCCCTCCGCGTCACCGGCTCCGGGGCGGTCCGCCTTGTTGACGACGAAGATGTCCGCGATTTCCATGATGCCGGCCTTGAGCGCCTGCACATCGTCGCCCATTCCGGGCACTAGGACGACCACCGTAACCTGGGTCATGCCGCGGACCGCGATTTCATCCTGCCCCACGCCCACCGTCTCGATGAGAACGAAATTCCAGCCGGCCGCGTCCATCAGGCGCGCCAGATCGCCGGTGGCAGAAGCGACCCCGCCGGAAGCGCCGCGAGTAGCGACGGAACGGATGAAAATGCCCGGGTCGGCGTGGTGCTGCAGCATCCGGATGCGGTCGCCCAGAATTGCGCCGCCGGTAACGCGGCTGGACGGATCGACGGCGATCACCGCTACCGTGCGGTTGCGGGCGCGCAACTCGCGGGCCAGAGCATCCACCAGCGTGCTCTTGCCGGCTCCGGGAGGGCCGCTGATGCCGACGATGACCGCGTTGCCTGCGTAAGGAGCCAGATCGCGCAGCAGTTCCGCGGCCCGCGGATCGCTATTCTCAATCGCCGTGACGGCGCGCGCCAGGGCGCGCGAGTTGCCTTTCCGAATCTGCAGAGCCCATTCGTTCATTTGGTGTGGAGAAGCCCCGGCAGCCGGCGGGCGCAAGGTCCTGTCCCGCCCGCTCGCCATGCGTCGCGCTGCCACGCGGGACTGGCGCTGCTGCCCGTCCGATCCGCACCCTCAACACCGTTCGGTTGCGCCGCGGCATTCTGTGCATGCGTCAAACGATCTCTTCCTTCGCCGCGTTCCAGCTCACGGTGCGTCCGCTCCGGTAGCTGTCCACCGCCATCCGGCAAGCGATCGCGACGCGGTAGCCCAGTTCGAACGGGCAGTTCAACTCGCGGGCCTCGCCGCGGATGTGATCCGCAAAGTTCTGCATGTGCGCTTTCGGATCGGAACGCGTCATGCCGGCCATCTCGGTTCCGTCCGGGCGGTTCTTTCTTTCCGGTTGATAGCGAATGCTCTGCATGGTGTGAGCGATCGCCCCGTTATCGCCGAGCACATCTTCCGTCACACCCAGGCGCTCGTTGCCAAATCCCGAATCCCAGGAGTACAGGAGATCCTCCGCGTGTTCCATCGAGACGTTCATCGTGTCGGGAACTTCGCGGCCATCTTTCCAGAGATACAGGCCGCCCGTCATGGTGACTTTGCGCGGAATGCCGAGGCCCATCGCTTTGTACCAGAAGGAAAGCTGGTGGCACATGTTCTCGTAGACGTTGCCGCCGGAGTAATCCCAAAAGTAGCGCCAGTTGATGTAGCGGTTGGCATCGAATGGCCGTGACGGCGCCTCGCCAAGGAACGATTTCCAGACGATGTTCTCGGATGTCATGTCAGGATAGACGGCGCGCGCCCACTGCGGCTTGCCGTGCGGCGTATTGCGGTACATGTGGCCGTGGATGACGGTGATCTTGCCCATCAGCTCAGGTCTCAGGAATGTGGCGGCGTCGGCAAGCTGGCCGGTCGAGGTCCACTGGTGGCCGATTTGCACGGTGCGCCGCTCACCGGCGCGCTCCCAGGCCGCGCGCATTCGCTTGGCGTGTTCCACGGTGAACGCCATGGTCTTTTCCTGGTAGACGTGTTTACCCGCATCGAGCGCGGCCACGAAATGCTCCGCGTGCAGGTGCTGCGGGGTGGCAATGAGGACGGCGTCGACGTCCTTGTCCTCGAGCAGGCGCCGGTAGTCGAGGTAGGTCTTCGCTCCCGGAGCGATCTGCCGGGCTTCCTCCAGCCGGCGCGTGTACACGTCGGCTGCGCCGATGCATTCGACGTTCGGGAGCGCCAGCGCCTGGCGCAGAATCTCCTTGCCGCGGTCGCCCGGACCGATGATGCCGATGCGCAGCCGCTCGTTCGCGCCCTTCACCTGGGACGCTGCCAGAGTTCCGGCCAGGCCGGTGGCTACTTTGCTGATAAACAGACGCCGGGACTGCATTCCCGTTGCCTCCTTTCGATTCACACTCGCGATTTCAGGGGAACAACACGATTATATATGGGACGACGTTTCCGATATCGGCAGCCCAGGCCGCAGGCTGGCACAAGACGGCCGCCGTACGCTCGTCCGGCGGGGGCAAAGCCTTGCGTTGCGCGCGCACAAATCCGCTACAATTGATAGGGACGAAGGAGGCCATCGATGTATCCAATTCAAACTGCGGGCCCGCTGAATCTCGGATTCCCCGAGATTATGGTGATTGCCTTGGTTGCCGTCCTGTTGTTCGGCGGCAAGAAGGTAGGGGAACTCGGCAAGGGATTGGGCGAAGGCATTCGCAACTTCAGAACCGCCCTCAAAGGCGACGAAGAAAACAAGGACCAACAAGGAGTCGAAGCGAAGAAGTAACTTGGCTTCCTGGAGCCGCTGGCAAGCGAGAGCGGCGTTCCACCAGCTTTGGATTCACCCAACAAAAAACCCCGCTGGCTCGGCCGAGCCCAGCGGGGTTTTCGTTTCCGGACGGAACGCGCCGCTTATTTCTTCTTCGGCGGAACGATTGCGTCCTTAGCGGCCTTAGCCACGCGGAACTTCACGACCTTCTTGGCCGGAATCTTGATGGCTTCCCCGGTTGCCGGGTTGCGGCCCATGCGAGCCTTGCGGTCCTGCCGCACCAACCGGCCGATGCCGGGCAGCACGAACATCCCGTTCTTCTTCACTTCGCTGATTGCTGTGGTGGCCAGTCCTTCCAGGATATCCTTCGCCACCTTGTTGCTGACCTGACCGTGCGCGGCGAGCGCCTTCACCAGTTGGGTCTGGGTCATTCTCGTTGTCGCCATATCTCTCCTTATGATTCTCCCGTTCCTATTGCTTACTTGGATGCGCCGCCACTCGGGCCTCCGGAGCCCGACAGCGCCACATCGTGCCATCGAACAAGATTGAAGGCCCGCCGCAACTGCGGAAATCGGGCCTCAATCGATAACAATCATACGGGAAGGGCATGGGGATGTAAAGGGCGATTGCACGAAAAGGCCCGATTTTTCGCGGTTTTTTTCACGGGTTTCCATTTTCAGGCCCGTTCTACGGGGTTTCGGCGAAGCCAGTGCCGGGGACCCACCGCAGTTCGCCCCGGCCATGCACTTCGCCGAACTTGTTCTTCAGCACGCGGAAGCGCACCCGGCCGGCTCCCGCCGCTTCGAGCGCAATGCGCACTGCCGCGTAAAGCTTCAGCGAAGGACCGCCCGCGCTGGTGTCCGCATCCCCGCCAGCGTCCACGCGGGAGCGCATCTGATTGAGAAAGACCAGCGCACCCTCCGTCCGGGCCAGCGCAACGGCCAGCTTCCGTAGTCCCGATGCCAGGACGCGGCCGTGCAGCCCGGGTCCGCCGGCTCCCACCGCGGCCTCCAGTTCCACCGCCGGCACCAGCGCCGCGGCCGGGTCCACGATCAGCAAACTCACGGCTTGCGACGCCGCCAGGTGCGCCACCATCCCGAACGCCTCTTCGGCCGATTCAGGCATCGCCACCGGAATCCGGTCAACCGCCACTCCCAAGCTCACCGCGTAAGCCGGGTCGAAGGTGCGATCGACGTCGATCCACACCACTCCGGCGCCGCCCGATTGCGCGCTGCGCACAAATTGCAACGCCAGTGTAGTCTTGCCCGACCCGCTGGCGCCAAAGATTTCCGTGATCGCTCCGCGCGGCAGACCGCCCGTGCCGAGCGCCGCATCGAGCGCAGCCAGGCCTGTCGGGATGACTTCGGCAAGCTTCCGCTGAGCTCCGCCGGAAAGCCCGGCCAGCTTGAGACGGATCGCGCGTTGCCGCTCCTGCTCAGTCATCGGAAGCCAGTTGGGCAGGCTTGAGTTGCCAACGACGATTGCGCTACGCGGCTACTTGCGCGCCGGCACCGGCTTCGGTCCGGCCGCTTGCGCCACCGGCGAAGCAGAGGCCTCGGCAGCCTCGGCCTTCTGCAGCCCCAGGAGCTTGCGCAGTTCGCCATCGAGCGCCAGCCGGATGTCCGCGTTGTCCCTTAGGAACTGGCGCGCCGTTTCCCTGCCCTGTCCGATGCGCTCGCCCTTGTAGCTGAACCAGGAACCGCTCTTTTCCACTACGTTATTCGCCACCCCCAGGTCCAGCAGGTCGCCTTCCTTCGAAATGCCTTCCCCGTAGATGATGTCGAATTCGGCTTCGCGGAACGGCGAGGCAACCTTGTTCTTCACCACCTTGACCTTGGTGCGGTTGCCCACCACAGCGTCGCCGTCCTTGATGGCTGCGATGCGGCGTATGTCCAGCCGTACCGAGGCGTAGAACTTCAGCGCCCGCCCGCCGGTGGTGGTTTCCGGGTTGCCGAACATGACGCCGATCTTCTCGCGGATCTGGTTTATAAAGATCAGGCAGGTGCGCGATTTGCTCACCGCGCCCGTCAGCTTGCGCAACGCTTGCGACATCAACCGCGCCTGCACACCCATGTGGCTGTCGCCCATTTCGCCTTCGAGCTCGGATTTCGGAACCAGCGCCGCCACCGAGTCCACCACCAGGACGTCGATCTGCCCGGAACTGACCAGGTGCGATGTGATCTCGAGCGCCTGCTCGCCGTAGTCCGGCTGCGATACCAGCAGGTTGTCCACATCCACACCGAGTTTCCTGGCGTAGATCGGGTCCAGCGCGTGCTCCACATCAATGAAGGCCGCGATTCCGCCCTTCTTCTGCGCTTCGGCCGTGATCTGCAGCGCGATCGTGGTCTTGCCCGACGATTCCGGCCCGAAGATCTCGCAGATGCGGCCCCGCGGAACGCCGCCCACGCCCAAAGCCGCGTCCAGCGAAATCGAACCCGTCGAAATCACCGATACCGGCACGATCGCGTCCTTCGACCCTAGCCGCAGAATCGAGCCTTTGCCAAACTGCTTCTCAATTTGGCCCAGAGCTATATCTAAGGCGCGTGCGCGCTCTTTGTCGTCCATGTTGGATGATACTCCTGGATGGGGTGAAAGCTCATTGTAGCAGCCCCAATAATGATAGTACGCTCGGAACGTCCCGCTCTCAGACGTTTTCCGCGCCTTATAATTGAACCAGAGGTGCCGCATGACGCGCCGTCTGTTCGCCGCGTTGCTGTTCCCGACTTTCCTGCTCACCGCCGGTCCCAAAAAGACCACGGCAACCGCCAAGGGCGAAAACGAGGACCTGATCCTCACCACCACCTTATATATCGATCCGCAGGAGATCAAACAACTGCTCGGCTCGGACCTGGAGGGCCACTTCTTCGTCGCCGAAGTCAAGGTCGAGCCGAAGTACGGCAAGGAAGTCGCTGTGGATCCCGACGACTTCATCTTGTGGACGAACAAAGACGGCGAGCACACCGGGCCGTATGAAGCCAGCCAGGTGGCCGGCAAGAACGTCATGGTGATCACTCCGGCTACCGGGACGGACCAGGGCGGAGGCGTCCGGACCGGGCCAACCTACGGGGGAATGCCGGTACCGGTCGGCGGACCGATGGGGTATCCTGCCAACGGCGTCGGCGTGGGCGGAGGCGGCTCGAACGAAGTCGAGACCAACAAGGCTACCGTGCACGTGACATCCGACGAGCAGGACAACCCGCTGGAAAAATCCCTGGACGCAAAGATGCTGCCGCGTAAGAAGACCGACCAGCCCCTCTCCGGCTTCCTCTACTTCCCGATGGAGAAGCAGAAGATGAAAGACCTGGAACTGCACTACGGCGGCAAAGAAAACCGTATCACGCTGCGGTTCCGGTAGGAGGAAAGCCGTGGGCAGAGCCTGGAACGGGAAAGCAACACCACCACCCGCCGCTCAGCGGCCTGGCCCGAGCTCTTGAATCAGCGCCAGCGCTTTGTCCATCCCCGCCTGCGCGGCGGGTGAAAGCGGAGCGCCCATTTCGAAGGATTCGGCGCCGATGCCCACCAGCGCCGCCTCGGGTACCTTCCCATAAACTTCCCTCGTCAGGCGCAGCAGCCAGCCCGGCGAGCACCAATGGGTCGATGCGCTCTCTCGATCCACGGGCACGATCTGGACCTCGCCTGGCGTCAAGTCCGTGCGAGCGTCGATGAAGACGACGCGCTCTTCAGCCGCCAGCCGCTCGGCCAGCTCAGGCACCAACTGCTGCACAGCGACGCCGCCCAGCAAGGTAGCCAGGCACGGCCCCAGGGCGTCATCGCCGCGCAGGCTGTTGCCATAGCCGAGAATTAGCATGACAGCCGTCCTGGCGCGCGCGCTCCTCGGTGGCGAGCCGAGGGCGTTCCCGATGTTTCCTGGGCGCGGTGCCGCGGGAGATCGCTCCCTACGGCCGCGGCCAGCGACGAATCGGAGCCGCGACCATTGGAGCGGCCGGGAATCCCGCCCGCGGACAAGCGCCGGCAGATGGAAACCTGCGCCACCTAGGTTCTTGCCTCATCGAGCAGCACGCCGTCCGGCGCGCGCAGTTCCACTGCGACCGGCGTTGCGCCGCCGGCGTGAGTGGAGCAGCTCAGGCACGGGTCGTAGGCGCGCACCACCGCCGACACGCGGTTCAGCATACCTTCCTGCAGTTTTCCACCATCGACAAAGTGTTTGGCGGTCTCTTCCACGCTGCCGGCGATCGCCAGCGCGTTGTGCCCGGTCGCGACAATCAGGTTGGCCCAGACAATGCCGCCGTCCTCGTTCACCTTGTAATGATGGATCAGCGTGCCGCGCGGAGCCTCGATCATCCCGACTCCTTCCAGCGCGTTCACACTGGCCCGCGCCCGCACGTGCTTGTCCATGATGCGCGGATCCTGCAGCAGCGCTTCCATTCGCTCCAGGGCGTACAGCGCCTCAATCAGGCGGGCGTAATGATAGAGGAACGAGCTGCGCGGCGTCCGTCCGAAGCGTTCGCGGAATTCGGCCAGCTCCTGATCGGCCTCCGGAGTGCCCAACCGGTCCGCCACGCACAATCGCGCCAAGGGCCCCACGCGGTAAATGCCCGCCGGAAATCCGCGCGGCCGGAAGAACGGCGATTTCATATACGAGTCTTTCGCAGAGGCTTCCGCAATATACGATGGGTAATCTTCCGCCGGAATCCCGTCTTCGACCACTGCGCCTTCGGCGTCGCGGAAGCGCAGCGCGCCGTCGTAGAGCGCGAGCGCGCCCGTCCTGTCCACGAGCCCGGCGCTCATCATCGGCGCGGTGCCGAAGTTCTTGATCTCTTCATCAAAGCGATCGAGCACGCTCTTGAAAAGCGCCAGCGCCCGCCGCGCGATTTCCCGGGCCTGCGGCAGCCCGGCCAGCATGTCGCTCCGTCCCGCGGCGCTGAGGGGCTCCTTCATTCCGCCCGGCACGATCCACGATGGATGCACCCGCTCCTTGCACAGGGTCTCGATCGCGTGCTGCCCGAACTTGCGCAGCTCGATGCCGTCGCGCGCCAGTTCCGGGTGCTTTTCGATCAGGCCCATCACATTGCGATGCGCGACGTCCGAATCGAATCCCAGCAGCAGGTCCGGCGACGAGAGGTGAAAGAAGCTCAGCGCGTGGGACTGCACGAACTGCGCGCAGTGGACCAGTTCGCGAATCAAGGCGGCGGCTTTGGGAACGCGCACCGCGAGGATGGCGTCGCACGCCTTGGAAGACGCCAGCAAATGGCTGATCGGGCAGATGCCGCAGACGCGCGCGGTGATCCCCGGCATTTCGTAGAACGGGCGGCCCTCGGTAAACTTCTCGAAGCCGCGGATCTGTGTCACGTGAAACTGGGTGCGCGCCACCTTGCCGTCGTCTCCCAGATGAATGGTAATCTTGGCGTGCCCTTCAATGCGGGTCACGGGATCGATCGTGATGCGTTTCATCGAGGAGTCTCCTACCCGAACTTCACCTTGGCGCCGACGTCGGGCTTTCGCCCGGCCAGCAGGTCGCCGAGAACGCCGAGGATGGCCTTGGCTGCGGGCGGGCATCCGGGCACATGCAGATCCACTTTCACGAATTCGCGCAGCGGGCGCGCTTGCGGCAGCAGCGCCGGCACGCCATCCACCGGAACGCCCCGGGCTTCCTGGACGCCATCGACGTAAATCGAGTGCAGCATCTTCTGCACCGGCAGGCCGTTGCGCATCGCCGATACGTTGCTGGTGACGGCGCAATCGCCCAACGCTACCAGGGTCCGCGTCCGGCTGCGAATTTTTTGCAGCTTCTTCAGATCTTCCTGGCTGCTGACCGCGCCTTCCACCAGGGCGACGTCAACGCCTTCGGGAAACTCCTGCGCGTCCATCAGCGGCCCGTACACCAGGTCCGCCTTGCCCGCGACATCGATGATGGCGGCGTCGATATCGAGCAGCGACATGTGGCAGCCGGAGCAGCCGTCCAGCCACACCGTTGCCAGCTTCAGGCGGTTCATGGGCGGGCTCCCTTCAACTGCGCCAGCGCGCTGATGTTCTCATGACGCTTGGTCATCTCTTCCACTGCGTACCCCTTCTCGATCAATGCGCCCGTCGGGCATGCCTGCACACACTTGCCGCAGTTCGTGCAGCTCGCCGCCGATCCCCACGGCTGGTTCAGCTCGCTGGTGATCCGCGACTTGATCCCGCGGTGGGCCACATCCCAAACGTGGGCGCCTTCCACTTCCGCGCAGACGCGCACGCACCGCGTGCAGAGCACGCAGCGGTTGTGGTCGAGCACGAAACGGCTGTGCGAGAGGTCAACCGGCAGCCGCGGATAATTGTACGGATACCGCACGCTGGTCACTCCCAGCGAGGTGGCAAGCGACTGCAGCTCGCAATGTCCGTTCGAGACGCACACCGCGCAGACGTGGTTGCGCTCCACCAGCAGCAGCTCGATCACCATGCGCCGGTAGCGAGTGAGTTGCGGCGAAGTGGTGGTTACCGACATGCCGTCCTGCGCCGGAGTCGTGCAGGCCGGCAGCAGGCGGCCGACGCCGGCCACCTCCACCACGCACAACCGGCAGGCGCCCACCCCGCTGAGGCCGGCCATATAGCAGAGCGTCGGAATATACTTCCCGGCCCCTTGCGCCGCTTCGAGGATGGTCATTCCCTCGGTGGCGCTCACCAGCTCGCCGTCAATCCGGATCGAGATTCTCTTTTGCGCCATCGCTATCTCCCGCTCGCCGCCTTCACGTCACAGCGCAAGCAGCGGCACGCTTCTTCGGACGCCTCCTCCAGCGTCAGCCCGGTCACCACTTCCTCCACGCCCTTCACCCGGGAGTGCGCCGGCAGCTCGCCCGGATGATGGCGCCGGCGGTCGCTTGGCTCCGCTGGCGCCTCCATGTCGTATTCGAACTCCGGGAACAAGCGCGTCCACCGCCGCACCCCCATCAGCCGCTCGTCGATATTGCGCGCGGCTTTCTTGCCGTAGCCCATCGCATTCGAGAGGTTCGACGCGCCGCTGACCACGTCGCCGCCGGCAAAAAACCGCGGCCGGCTGGTCTCCATCGAGT
>Ga0335078_10008376_pt1 | contig 15371 bp, 11 predicted proteins | sample Lox_Sample_32_FD_206711 | JGI IMG/M metagenome (GOLD analysis project Ga0335078, IMG submission 206711) | Soil microbial communities from Loxahatchee National Wildlife Refuge, Florida, United States - Lox_Sample_3.2 | ecosystem: Environmental > Terrestrial > Soil > Wetlands | place: USA... | reverse complement strand
CGGTCGCTTCCAAGTACCAATACACCTTCCGAATGAGGTCCATGACGCCCCTGAGATCTACTGCAGCGGGCGAAGTTCGCATCGTCGACTCACGCAACTTTCCAGTTTCCAAACATATTGCCGCCGGCTTGCTCATCATCAAGCCCAGGCACATGCGTGAGATGCACTGGCACCCGAACGCTTCCGAGTGGCAGTATTGGATCTCCGGCCAAGGCCGCATGACCGTATTCTTTCCTGTCGATAATGCTCGCACCGCGGACTTCCACGCCAACGATGTCGGGTATGTGCCCTCCAACGCGCCTCACTACTTCGAAAATACGGGCGATACCGACCTGGTGGTTCTGGAACTGTTCGCCGCTGACCAGTTCATGGATGTTTCCTTGAACGAGTGGCTCAGACGCGTCCCCAGCGAAATGCTGAAGGCCCACTTGAACATCGATAAACAGCTGGCCACGAAGATCCCGGCGGAGAAGCTCTTTCTCGTTTAGCAAGGGTGGTCGCAAGAGAACTGCGGGAGTGGGTTATAACGAACGAAAACCATCAGCTGCGTGCATGAATCATGCACGCAGCTGTTGTAACACTGGAGGAGATGTCCAGGTTCGAAGGAATTTTACAACCCTTGCATTTGCTGGTGATTTTTGGAATCGCTTTGCTCGTGTTCGGCCCCAAGAAGCTTCCCGAGCTCGGCAAAGGAATCGGAGCAGGTATCCGCGCCCTGAAGGACGGCATCAAGGATCCGCTTGTCGAGCCAGAAAAGAGTGCGAGTACCGACCAGAGAAGCCCCGGCGTGCAGGATTAACACGATCTGCATACAGCCCTCAGTGTCACCCTGTTGGTCGCGCCTATCTCTTCGACTACTTGAACAGGATCTTGGCCATCATCCCTTTGTCCTCGTGATTCAGCAGATGGCAATGAAATACCGACATACCCTTGATCACGGGGTTGGTGAAGTCCAGGATGACGTCGACAGTACCGCCGTACGGAACATTGACGGTATCCAGCCAGGTGGGCTCCGCGAGCGGCCTGCCGTTTTCTGCGTATGCCAGGAAGTGAACCTGGTGAATGTGGAAAGGATGTAGTTCGGCACTTTGGTTGACAATGCGCCAGTGCTGGTACGTACCGACACGTGCGCTTGTCATCGGACTCGCATCCATCGCAAACTTCTGACCATTGATGTAGAAGCCGTTCTTATCCTCAGTGAAAATGACCGTGAAGTCCGGCGCGGCCTTTTTCAGCGGCTCAATGCTGACCGGCTTGTACACGGGAGGGCGGGTGTCAGTAGCACTCGACAGCTCCAGGGTTCGACTTGTACTGGATTGATCGGCTTTGGGTTGCACCAGATCCGCCAGGACCATCCCCGGATTGGGATCACCGTCCCGACCCGTATCTACACAGAGCGTTCGCAGCACGCTGTGCATTCCAGTCGGTGGGCCGGTCACGATCGCTTCGAGTCGTCCCGCAGGCGAGAGCAGGAAATGACTCGTCGAGCGTTTCGGACTCTTTGGTTCGTGGTAGGCAAGTGGCATCCCGTCGAGCGCCACAATTTCAAAAGCCTGTCCATCGAGTTGCAGGTCGAGATAGCGATCTGCCGAGGCGTTCACGATGCGCCAGAACTGCCTCTCTTTGGGCGCGATCTCGATTTGCGGGCGAAGCGCTCCGTTCACGGTAAAGATTTCGCTGACCAGCCCGGCAGCGCTCCCACAAGTCCCGGACGGCACTTCGACACCCCGCATGAGTGCGGCGGCATTCGGATCATGATCGATGGAGCGGCCGCGTACAACAATCACGCGCTCCGGCAGTCGCGCCACCTCGGGGACATAACGATCCATTCCCTCGATGACGATGGCTCCCGACATTCCATCCAGCACCTGCCGGTGACTCTCCCCGTGCGGATGGGTGTGGTACCAGAACAGGCCCGGTTCATGATCACGGGGAATGCGCACCGCGTATTGCAGCACCTGGCCAGGCTGGGCCAGCATCGTCAGCACGTCATCTTGCGGTGCGTGCGGCGAAACCGTGAGCCCGTGAAAGTGCAGATTCGTCATGTCCATGCACGGATCGATGGCGCAGGTCTCAAGGGACTTGGCAGGAAGATTGTTGATGTAGGTGATTTTGAGAACGTCCCCCGGAGAAGCGCGGATGACTGGAGCAACCTCTACGCCATTGAAAGCGAAAGCATCCCGGCCGTCTTCATTTACCGCATTCAGGGTAAGGGACACGACGTGATTTCTGGCTCGCACCTGAGGGGGCTCGGGCAGCGGCACAGTCTGTGCGTAGCCGAGAGCGGAGAAAAGCAGTGCAGCAAGCAAAAGCTTCAACTTCGTCCTCACGATTGCACCATAAGTCGCGCCGGCAAGCGTGCTCGCGCTGCGCTAGCGTTGGCAAGCTTCTCTAACAAGAGGGCCTCGAAGCTTCTACTTCACAGCTGGATGGATCGGCGTCAGATCAGTTGCCGATCAAATCGTTTTTGCATCGTGACTGGATCGACGGTCATCTCCACGAACTCCAGCAGCGCGGAAAAAGCCTCGTCTCCCTGGTAGAAGATGACCGCATATTGTTTCGTAGCCTCTCCATACCAGGAGAAAATGAGTTCTTCCATGCTCCCTCCGCCTGACCCACGCAAGAGACCCGCCAAACACCCGTAGCACCGTGCTTTCCAATCCAGCGTAAAGTAAGGAGGCTTCTCATTTCCAGAGGTTTGGGGTAGCCGGCGGTCGCAGATCGCCCGAAGACGCTCGCCATAAGATGTCCTTTGGCTGACGTACTGTCGGTATGTCGACGGGCTTCGTATTTCGATTGTCCCCTCTCCTGAGTGTCGCCCTTGCTATCCAGCGCGAACCCTGCTGTCTTCGAGCGCCTTCCGCAGTTTTGCTCGGGATTTCAGTTGGCAGGCCAAGTGCAAATCGGAAAGCGCTGAGTACCAGCGAGATGAAATCGCTGCGTTTTGCTGAGTTCGGACCACCGTCGGTCGGAATGCCGCTCAACTGTTTTGATGCAACCTATCGGAGCTTCGAGCAGCAGGTGCTCCCTGAACTTCGGCGGCGGAAGATCGCAACGCTTGGCACGAAGAGCCTCGGGGGCGACGGGCAGCCGATTCAGTATGGCTTGGTAAGGGCGGAAGAAGCGCTTCGTTATGCAGCGAGCCTGCCGGTCGCGACCACGATTTGCTCTGCTGGGGAGTCTTTTACGACATAAGCGGAAAGCAAAACGGGCAAGCGGAGCAAACGATGAAAAAGTCAGACAGTTCGGACGTAATCCAAGGCGACGAACAGTGCCGAGATGGGCACTATCGCGCCAAGCAGGACCTGCGAACGAAGACTCTGACCAGCACCGGGGGAGAGCCCGCGGCGGAGCTGGATCCGAACGACTCGACTTCTCTGCGAGCCCAAAACCCAGCCGACATGGGCAATCTCCGGATTGGCCGCGCCTCTGAAGAGGCTGCTGGCATTCCCGCCATCTGGAATACCGCGCTCTACGGCATTGGTGAAATGGGTCCGATTCGATCGGCGGAAGCGTTTTTGAAAATCAACCAGGTTACTGGCTTCGACTGTCAGAGCTGCGCGTGGCCCAGTCCAGACAAGAAGCGAAAGATTTTCGAGTTTTGCGAGAACGGTGCCAAAGCTGTGTCTGACGAGTCTACGAAGAAGCGCGTCGGGCCGGAGTTCTTCGCTCAGTATTCAATTGCCGATCTCGCAGCGCAGTCCGACTACTGGCTCAATCAGCAGGGGCGTCTGACATCGCCAATGGTACGGCACGCGGGCGCCACGCATTATCAGCCGATTACCTGGCCAGAGGCCTTTGCTATGATCGCCGAGGAGCTGAATCGTTTGGATTCGCCCGACCAAGCCTGCTTCTACACCTCTGGCAAGACAACCAACGAGCCCGCCTTTCTTCTGCAGTTGTTTGCGCGGCAGTTCGGGACCAACAACCTTCCCGATTGTTCGAACATGTGCCACGAGTCGTCGGGCGTGGCGATGGTAGAGACGCTCGGGGTCGGCAAGGGTACAGCCACCGTGGAAGATATCGAGAGCACCGATCTCATCTTCATCTTTGGCAACAACCCTGGGACAAACCATCCGCGAATGTTGACCTCGCTACAGAAGGCCAAGGACCAAGGTGCCAAGATCATCGCCGTCAACCCGCTACCGGAAGTCGGCATGATGAGGGTGATTAATCCTAATCCCCAGGATTACTCAAATCCTTTAGAGCTACCGTTTGCGCTGCTTGGAAAAGGCCAGGCCCTTGCCGATCTGTATCTCCCCGTACGCGTAAACGGAGATGTAGCCGCAATCAAGGGGATTCTCAAAGAGCTGTTCGAGCGTGAACGGGCGGGACACAACTCGGCGATCGACCATGAATTTATTCAAACCTACACCGAGGGTTTCGAAGCGCTGCTGGCCGACCTCGAAGCCACAAGCTGGGAAGAAATCGAAGAAAACAGCGGGTTGACTCGAAATCAGCTGCGGGTGGCCGCCGAGATGTACGCGGACTCCAAGAAGACCATATGCGCATGGTGCACGGGCGTTACCCAGCATCGCAACGGCGTCGACAATGTTTCCATGATCGTGAATCTGCTGCTCATTGGAGGAAATATCGGGCGCCCGGGCGCAGGCACCGTATGCGTGCGTGGACACTCGAATGTACAGGGTGACCGCACCATGGGTGTGTGGGAGCGTCCCCCAAAACGTTTTCTGGATGCTCTAGGGAAAGAGTTCAACTTCGAACCACCCTACAAGTCGGGGTATGACACGGTTGAGACTCTACACGCGATGTGCGATGGAGACGTCAAGGTATTTTTTGCCATCAGCGGCAATTTCCTTTCGAACGTGCCTGATACCGTCTATAGCGCGCACGCGATGCAGCGCTGCAAGCTTACCGCTCATGTCTCGACGAAGCTCAATCGCTCTCACCTGATCACAGGAGAGCGAGCCTTAATCCTGCCTTGCCTGGGGCGGAGCGAGGAAGATATACAGGTGACTGGCAAGCAGTTCCTCACGGTCGAGGATTCAATGGGAATTATCGATCCTTCTCAAGGCTTCTTTCGACCTGCTTCACCGGAGCTGTTAAGCGATGTAGCGATCATCGCAAATTTGGCGCATGCTACTTTGGGGTCTCGAACTTCCACCGACTGGCTCGGCTTCGCAGCGGATTACAATTCCATCCGGGATGCGATTTCCAAAGTGATTCCGGGTTTCGAAGATTTCAACGCGCGACTTGCCAACGAGAAATTCTTCTATCTGCCGAATGGAGCGAAGCAGCGCATCTTCAAAACCGGTTCCGGGAAGGCGAAGTTAAGCGTCTGCCCAATCCCGAAGCATGACCTCACATCCGACGAGTTTCTGTTGACAACCATGCGCAGCCATGACCAGTACAATTCCACGATCTATGGACTGAATGACCGCTATCGGGGCGTCTTTGGCGGCCGGCGCGTACTCTTCCTGAATCCGCTTGACATGGAGGCCAGAAATCTCCGAGCCGGGCAGATTGTCGATATTTACAGTCACTTTGAAGGAGAGGTGCGCAAGGCACCGCGCTTTGCCATCGTCCCCTACGCGATCGCCCGCCGCAGCGCTGCCGCCTATTATCCGGAGACCAATGTTTTGATTCCGGTCTGTAGCGTGGCCGCCAAGAGCAATCAGCCCGCCGCTAAATCCATGCGTATTACGCTGGCTCCGGCAGATTTCGGCCAGGATCTGCGCCTTCCCGAGGCGGATCTTGCCCGCAACCTGAATCGCGCTGTCCCGCGTGTTCCCTGAGGCACCCAGTCTCACGGGGCGGAGAGTTTTCTCCGACACCAACGTTCGAACCGATCGGCAAACGGCCTGTGCAGTCTCCGGGCTCGGAACGAGGACAGTCACCCGTGGTATAAATATGAGGGGCTCATGGTTCACGCAGGTCCGCCGTCTGGAACTTCGTGGACGTGGACGTACCGGAACGCGTCGCCATGATATCAGCGGCCACAAGACTCCGGCAGTGTTCGACCGCTACCGCATCGTGACCACGGACAACGTGACCCTCGCGAGGTGACGACTCGAACTGGCCGGGACGCCGTCGGTGAAAGTTTGGTGAAAGTTCCCAAGAAGCCAGCCTGGTCGACTTCCCACAAGTCGAGGAAAGCAAAAGGTTCGGGCGCGTAGCTCAATTGGCAGAGCAACTGACTCTTAATCAGTAGGTTGAAGGTTCGATTCCTTCCGCGCTCACCATCTTCATTGTTTTCATCACCCGCTCAAGCGGCAGCGGGCGATTTGCTAACAAGTTGCTAACAACCCATTGACCTTGACCAAGGCGGCAGAGAAATCCTCCACGTCTGTGTGGTCATATCTCTGCGCCCGAATTTCGAACACAAGGGGAGCGATTGCGGGTCTCATCGCAATAGGGCTTCTGGTGGGTGCGATCTCGCTTTTAGCATCGTGGCGTGGTGAGCCTCATTGGTACGCCTTTGCACTTCTCTCGGTGTATGCTCCGAGCGTTTGGCTTGGATACCATGCAGCACGACACCGTCAACTCAAGGTGTTGAAATAGGTGCAGGAACACTTCCCGGCTCGCCTCAGAAGGTGTACTCGGCGAACTACCAGAATCAGGAATTCCGGGCTAACGGAATCAACTGCTTGAGGCTCTAGCGGCGAGACCCTTCTTGACCACCACTTCCTAAGCTCAAGAAAACAAGGGAAGCGACACTTTTTTGGCAGCTTTTCCTCCTGCTCCCCGCACGTTGACTTTGCCTTCTTGTCATCCCTAAGATTGCTCCCTGAGTCCCTGCGCCACGCATGATCGGTCAGACCATCTCGCACTACCGCATCGTCGAGAAGCTCGGCGGCGGTGGGATGGGTGTCGTCTACAAGGCTGAGGACACCGAGCTTGGGCGCTTCGTCGCGATGAAATTCTTGCCAGAGGAAGTAGCCCAAGATCCGCAGGCGCTAGAACGCTTTCGCCGCGAAGCTCGTGCCGCGTCCTCTCTCAACCATCCCAATATCTGCACGATCTACGAAATCGGTAAGCACAACGGGCAGTCGTTCATCGCGATGGAATATCTCGACGGGATGACGCTCAAGCATCGGATCGGTGGCAAGCCGATGAAGATTGACGACGTACTGTCGCTTGGAATTGAGATCGCCGACGCGCTCGACGCTGCCCATTCAAAAGAGATAGTCCACCGCGACATCAAGCCTGCGAATGTCTTTGTCACCGAGCGCGGGCACGCCAAGGTTCTGGACTTTGGGCTGGCGAAGGTGTCAGTTGCATCACGAGCAGGTGCGGATGGAAATGCCCTGACCATCGAGTCCAGCGCCGAGCACTTGACCAGTCCGGGAACCGCTCTGGGAACAATTGTCTATATGTCGCCGGAGCAAGTCAGAGCCAAGGAATTGGATGCCCGAACAGACTTATTTTCGTTCGGCGCTGTTCTCTACGAGATGGCAACCGCGACACTACCCTTCCGTGGTGAGAGTTCCGGTGTGATCTTCAAAGCCATTCTGGACGGGACGCCCACGCCAGCCGTGCGGCTGAATCCCGACCTTCCGCCTAAGCTGGAAGAGATCATCAACAAGTGTCTGGAAAAAGACCGCAACCTTCGATACCAGCACGCCTCGGAGATAAGAACCGATCTGCAAAGACTGAAACGGGACAGCGAGAGCGGGAAGAGCGCCGTTACGACGAGGGAATCTGGAACACCGACCCGGTATCGACGATTGATCTGGAGCGTAGCTGCGGCATCAGTCCTGTTGGTCGGCGCTGGATTTCTGGCGTGGCGCTCCCTTCACTCCCGTACTTCCGAGGCGACATCGATCCATTCTATCGCCGTGTTGCCTTTCACCAATGCGAGCAAAGACCCCGAAATGGACTACCTCGGCGACGGCATATCCGCGGAGATCACCAACTCCCTTTCCCGTCTTCCGAATCTCCAAGTGATGGCTAGAAGTACGACTTCTCACTACACATCGCGGCAAGACGATCCGCAAGGGGCAGGGCACGATCTGCACGTTGATGCCGTGCTGACCGGGCGTGTGGTTGAGCATGGCAGTGAACTAGATGTCGAAACAGAGTTGGTGAACGTAGCGACCGGAGCGCAGCTCTGGGGCGAACACTATACCCGCAGCGCCTCGGATGCGTCTTTGCTTCAGAGTTCTATCGTGCGGGATGTTGCCGCCCAACTCCGACCACGGCTCGGTGACAATGAGAGGGAAAGCCTAGCCAAGGTAGGAACTAAGGATGCCGAAGCGTATCGACTCTATCTGGAAGGTCGTTCCCACTTCGAAAAATGGACAAGCGAGGATGTTAAGGCAGCAGTAGAGTTCTTTAGCAATGCTGTTCAGCGAGATGAAGGCTACGCGGCAGCCTACGCAGGGCTGGCGGATGCTTATGCTATACAGGGATACTTCGGGGACGTCTCCGGCAGTGAGTCCTTTTACAAAGCCCGATCTGCCGCTCAGAAAGCGCTCCAGCTTGATAGCCAAATACCAGAATCTCATATTGCTTTGGCTTTGCTCGACTACATCTACTTCTGGAATTTCCACGAAGCAGAGGATGAGCTTCGGCAGGCTTTGGCACTTGATCCCAATTCTGCGTATGCGCATGTGGCTTCTTGCTGGTTCTATGCTGACATAGGTAGAGTCCGTGACATGTTGAATGAGTGCCGTACCGCAGCGGAGACAGACCAGTTCTCGCCCGTCTATAACATGAGCCTGACGCTTGCATATAATTACTCTCGCGATTACGACCGAGCCATCCAGCAAGCAAAGAAGGCAGTGGAAATGGAACCGGCGAACAGGCACGCGATAGGTTGGCTCGGCTATACGTACGAACGAATGGGGAACTACAAACAGGCGATGGAGCAATGGACTAAGCTCGAAAGGGCACATGGTCACGATGAACATGCAGCAGAGATAATGCAAGCATTCGAAAAGTCGGGCTATTCAGGCTATCTCAGGAAAGACGCCCAACGTGCCGAAGCCGAGCACGATTACAACACCGTGGCCGCTGATTACGCGATGCTCGGCGACAAGAATGCTGCCTTCGCAGCATTAGAAAAAGTATTCGCGGATCGAGCGGGTGTTGTTTTCATCAAAGTCGATCCTCAGTTCGACAATCTCCGCTCCGATCCCCGCTACGCTGACCTGCTGCGCCGGATCGGGCTGCCGCAGTGATCGCCGAGTTACGCCAATCACGGCTCGTTCACGGTTCGCTTGCGGTTCGCGTTGCCTTCGACGACCGCGCCGAACTGCTTGCAGCGGCTCCCGATGTCTACTACGTGACCGACACCATCTCAACTACAGCGCCGTGCTGGTTCGCCTGTCCCGCGTCACACTAGATGTCCTGCGGGACTTGCTCGGCATGGCTCACAAATTTATGAGGGCAAGGAGGCAACGATGAAGCGAGAACGGGTACTGAAGATCATGTTGGTGGTTGTGGGATTGCTTTTTTGCGCTGGCGTTGTTCCGTTGACAATGTTTTTCTCGCGAGAACCTGCGGTGCCGATGATAATGAGCATCTATGTCACGCTCGGAATTTTCTTGCTGCTGGCGGTGCGTGACCCAGCGGCGAACCGCAGCCTGATCGCCTTCGCCGGATGGGCGAACCTTGCGCATGCTGGGGTAATGGCAACGCAGGAATACCGGAATGTGATCGAACGCCGAGAACTGGTGGGAGTGGTTATGTTCGCAATCGTCGGTGTAGTGCTGGTCACGCTGGCTCCCGCGAAGCAGCCTGTCGAAAAACCTTCAGTTGTGACGGCTGGTGGGGACTAGCATTCCGCCCGGCGTTGGTAGCACAGGCGTTGATTTGGCGTAGCTGGCGCTCTGACAGTAGGTTGAAGGTTCGATTCCTTCCGCGCTCACCATCTTTTCAGGATGTTACCGAACTCGCAATCTGTTCCGCAATCCGTTTAGGAGGGCGGCATCGCCAAACGCACGATTTTCCTGTGCGCCTTCGCCATGTCTTCCGTCACCGCGTCACCATAAACGTTCATAGTGGTGCGACGTCGGCATGGCGCATGAGCTCTAGTTGGACGGCTACAGGAGTACCGACGGAATAGCCAGGAACGACGCAGCATGCGACGCAACCAAGACGCCCACAAGGACCCTGGAGATCGTTTCCCCGAAATCACAGACGCGGCAATTCCCGCGTGAGGACCCAAGCACAAGCGGAGCCGCTCACGCCTACAGGTCACATACCCATGAGATTGGGCTGTAATTTCGAATAACCGTGTTCTCGGGCCCACAGATCGAGCGGTGCCGCAGCCATTTCGTCCACCAGGGGTTCGGCCAAGCCGTTTCTGGTGAGATCCACCGTTTTGAGATAGCCGCGACAAGTATCACAACCCTCTACACGAATGTAGTCGAATTCAGTGGCCGTATAGACGGGGAGTTTGGCGTTGTTCTCTTCCCCACATCCGGCGCACACAATTCTGCGGAATCCCCACTCCGCCAGGCAAAACGAACACATCAGCGAACGCCGTGCTCCGTCTCCCTGCTGGCGGAGAATTCCCAGGCCCGGTTTTCGATTGCAAAACGGACAAAGCGAATGGGTGTAACCTTCGGCATTCAGAGCAAGGCGGGAGCGGACGAATTCCGCATAGGGTTGAAGAAAGGCGCGCGCCAGAAATTCCTGCGGATCTTCGGAAGACGATTCGCTCGGGCTCCATCCAGAGTCGAGCAGCTCGGACCAGGTTTCAGACGACGACTTTTGCAGATCTCGCGCCACCGCAGCAAGGCGCGGCGGGCCTTGCTTCTCGACCAGCGACAGAAATGGTCCGAAGCCGGCGACGAGTTCCTCCAGCTCCGCGGGACCGCTGGTCGACCTCATGAAAGAGGCTTTGGGAGAGGCTTCCGCGGAAGCTTCCAGTTTGCGGCAAAAGCCTTCCTGGAACCGGGCGACCTGAGCATAGAATCCTAGAATTTCCGCCGCAAATGGATACTGCCGGGCCAGTTGCTCGGCCCGCTGGATGCGTCGTCGCCAGGGAGAGACTCGCATTCCTTTGATTATCAAGCGAGGGGCGGCGGGAGGCAAAGTCCGCGGTTATTTTTTTTGAGCCTGGCGGGCTTCCTCGTAGGCCTGGCGGGGATCGCGACCGGTTACCTCCTTGTACCAGGCGGGATGGAAAGTCCATGCCCAGGCTTCGCTGACGGCGCCCCGCGTCATGGCTTGAAAGGTACCGGGTTCGCCGATGGTGCTGAGATAGATGTGGATAAAAATTCCTCCCAGCATGATCAATGCAGAGATGTCATGCAACACATAACTGATGGCCACCGGCCATCGTCCGAAGGTTCGCGCCCCGGCCCAAAGAATGATTCCGGTAACCAGATAGACGACAGAGCCAGCGACGATCTCCCAGAACTGGCCTTTCTGGCCGGCATTGAAGAAGCCGGTATCCGGCGGTTCGAGCTTGTCTTCGCCCGTCACTACTGCTTTGATGTTCTTTATCCACTTGGTATCAGCCTTTGTCCATGCCATGGGCCTCAGCCAGTTCAGGGTTTGCAAGGCGAAGAAAAACACAAATCCCAGGCCGAACCAGGGGTGCATCTGACGAGCCAGTGGTCCGCCCCCGAAGATCGGGGTGAACCAGCGAAAGAGCCAGGGAAGGTAGATGCCGAATCCCGAGAACAACGCGAGGAAAAAAAACAGTGCCACCATCCAGTGGAGAAAACGCGTGTACACGGGATGACGCAGCAACTCGCCGAGGTAGACTTCGGTGCGCCCGAAGCGATCAAAAGTACGCCGGGCCTTCTCGTCGAAACGCTCAACCGCGGTCGCCATGAGCGCGCTCCTTCTCCGGCGGTTCCGGCTGCGGACGTCGCGGACCAATCGTCACGTAATGCAGGCACACTCCCAGAAGCCCGAACAATGCGAAGGTCCCCAGCACCGGCTTGGCCAGCCATTTCCAAATCGTGTAGCTCCACGGAATCTGCGGATCCTTCGGCAGTCCCCCATATCGTTCCGGATCGGTGACGTCATGCAGAACATAGATGACGTGCGTGCCACCGATGGATTGAGGATCGTACACGCCGGCCTTTTCGAATCCGAAGTTCTCACGCAGCTGTTTCGCGCGCTCCTCGGCGATGTATTTCATGTCGTCCTTGCTGCCAAACTTCAGGCAGCCGGTTGGGCAAGCCTTGATGCAGGCTGGCTCCAGCCCCTGGCCAACGCGGTCAGAGCAGAGTGTGCACTTGTAAACTTTCTTGGTTGCGGGATTGAACCTTGGAATGTTGTAAGGGCATCCCGAAACACAGAACTCGCAGCCAATGCAATTTTCCTGCTGGAAGTCGACGATGCCGTTAGCGTATTGCACGATGGCGCCATCGGCGGGACAGGCGCGCAGGCAGCCGGGATCGGCGCAGTGCATGCACTGGTCTTTGCGCATGAGCCACTGAATGGTGCCGTCGCCATTCTGGTGCTCGTTGAACTTGATCAGATTCCAGAAATTCCAGCGCGTCTCGGGCATCGTCTGGTAAGTATTGTCGAAAGTGGTCGGACTAAACGGCATGTCGTTCCACTCCACGCAGGCGACTTCACAGGCTTTGCATCCGATGCAAGTGGTGGTGTCGACCAGCTTGCAGACTTCGTAGTCGCGCTGCACTCCGTAGCCCGGCGCCGCGCCGGAGTGACCCGAGATTTGCTTGATTTGAAGTGTCCTGCGGTCGCTCATTTTTAGCCGTCAGCTTTCAGCTATCAGTTATCAGTTTTCTGGCCGTCGGCTGAGAGCTGACGGCTGAAAGGTGCATCACACTTTCTCGATCTTCACCAGAAACCCCTTGAACTCGGGGGTGAACGCGTTGGGATCGATCACCGTAGGCGTCAACTGGTTGGTCAGCGTTTTGGCCGTCTTGCCCTCGTCCTCGGCGATTCCACGGAATCCCCAGTGAATGGGGATGCCGATCTGAAACATTTCTTTGCCATCGATCTTCATGGGGCGAATGCGGCGCGTGACCATGGCTTTCGCGATGTAGTGGCTGCGTGCGCTGGTCACTCTGACTTTTTCTCCGCCCTGCAACTGCATGCGCTCGGCGAGTTCGTGCGGCACTTCCACGAACGGCTCCGGCACCAGCTGCACATTCATGGGATTATTCTTGGTCCAATAGTGGTAGTGCTCGGTCAAGCGATAGGTGGTGCAGATCACATTGAAACCCTGTTCCACCGTGCCGTACTTATCCAGGTCAGTTTTGTACTTCTTGACGACCGGATTGTTCGACTGGTTCGGGTGCAGCAGATTGGCGATGGGACTCTCGATGGGCTCATAGAACTCGGGGAACGGTCCATCGGCCATCCCGCCCAGCGGCACAAATAATCGTCCCACACCTTCCGGAGTCATGATGAACGGGCCCATGTGGTCTTTGGGAGCGGAGTCGGGCTTAAAGTCGGGAACATCATTGCCAACCCAGGACTGTTTCGCCTCGTCCCACCAGACTTGCCGGCGCGATGGGTCCCACGGCTTGCCATCGGGGTTGCAAGAGGCGCGGTTGTAGAGGACGCGGCGATTCGCTGGCCACGACCATCCCCAGTTGGGATAAATCCCCAGCCCGGACGGGTCTTCCGTTCCGCGGCGCTGAATCATGGCCCCTGCTTCGGTCCAGGAACCACAGTAGATCCAGTTCCCGCAGGCGGTGGTTCCATCCTCCTTGAGCCAGGCAAAACCTGGAAGCTGCTGGCCTGCTTTAATGGTGACGTTCGTCTTCGGATCGGTGAGATCGGCCAGCGCCTTGCCGTTGACCTCCCTGGCAACTTCGGCGAGGGCGGGAGACGACGGAACCGTGTAAGCGAAAGTTGCATTCAAAACCGGGTCAGGGAACTTGCCGCCTTCTTTCTGATAGAGCTCGCGGACCTTCAGAAAGATGGTGGCGACGATGTCCTGATCGAGACGCGCCTCACCCGGCGGAGGAACCGCAATCTGCTTCCACTGCAGCCAGCGCGCCGAATTAGTGAACGATCCGTCCTTTTCGGCAAAGCCGGCTCCCGGCAGACGATACACGGTGGTGTTGATCTGCTTCATCTCGTCGGTAGAGATACCCGGTGCGCGCCAGAATTCGCTGGTCTCGTCGGGATAGATCTCGCAAACCACCAGCCAGTCCGCCTTTTTCAGGGCAGCAATATTTTTCTCCGAATCCGGGCCGATCATGACGCCATTCATGCCGAAGGCAAACAGGCCTTTCACTTTGCCCTCGTACATGTCATTCCAGATGTTGACCCAGGAATAGTTTCGATCGATCTTGGGAAGATAGTGATAAGCGAAGTCGTTTTCTTTAGTGGCGGCCGCACCGTACATCGCCTTCAGCAACGAAACCACGAACTTGGGCGTGTTGGAATAATAGTTGAACGATTCCCAGGGATCCGGTTTGGACGCGGTCGGGGTAATTCGCTTCAGATAAGCAGCCAAGTCGGTGTCCGCGGGAGTCGGCACCTTCAAATAACCGGGCAGATTGTCAAAGATGCCGGCCATGTCCGTAGCGCCCTGAATATTGGAGTGCCCACGCAGCGCATTCACGCCGCCGCCGGCGCGTCCCACGTTGCCCAGCAGCAACTGCACCATAGCCGCGGTGCGGATGATCTGCGTCCCAAAGCTGTGCTGGGTCCAGCCGACCGCATAAATAATGGTGGCGACTTTCTTCATGTCGCCGTCCTTGCGGACGGAGGTAAACAACTCGGCGGCCTTGAGAAATTGGTCCTGCGGAATTCCGGTGATGCGTTCGACCATCTCCGGCGTATAACGGGAGTACTGCTTCTTCACCAACTGGAAGACGCATCGTGGATGCTGCAGCGAAGTATCGTATGCCGTTTTCGGAGGCAACAACGGCGGGGGCGGAGGCGTGACGCCGGCAGCTGCCGCGGGAGCCTTATTAGCCGGAGGATCGCCGCCTGCGGCCAGCGGCTTTCCGGTTAAATCTCCACCTTCCTCGTAGTTCCAGGTGGCTTTGTCGTAGACCTGCTTTTCCGCGTCGAAGCCCGAGTAGAGCCCATCCTCGGGCAATTTGAATCCGTCTTTAATAATGAAAGCGGCGTTCGTGTAATTGACCAGGTAGTCGTGCGCGATGCGGTTGTTCGCGATCGCATAGTTGATGAGGCCGCCGAGGAATGCAATGTCGGAGCCGGCGCGAATCTGCAGATAAAGATCAGCATTGGCCGCGGTGCGGGTCAGCCGTGGATCGACCACGATGGTCTTGGCGTTGCGGTGAATCTTGGCTTCAATTGCCCACTTGAAACCGCAAGGATGGTTCTCGGCTGGATTGCCACCCATGATCAACATCATGTCGGTATTCTTGATGTCGATCCAGCCATTGGTCATGGCCCCGCGTCCGAATGTTGGCCCCAAACTGGAGACCGTAGGACCGTGTCAAACCCGGGCCTGGTTTTCCAGGTAGCAGACCCCCAGGCTGCGCATGCTT
>Ga0335078_10008375_pt1 | contig 15374 bp, 12 predicted proteins | sample Lox_Sample_32_FD_206711 | JGI IMG/M metagenome (GOLD analysis project Ga0335078, IMG submission 206711) | Soil microbial communities from Loxahatchee National Wildlife Refuge, Florida, United States - Lox_Sample_3.2 | ecosystem: Environmental > Terrestrial > Soil > Wetlands | place: USA... | reverse complement strand
CGTCACATCCTGCCAGAAATTGGCAAGCTGCAGCGCGGTGCAGGTGGCATCAGCCAGTCGCTGCCGCGCGGCGTCGGAATAGCCGCACAGATACAACACCAGCCGCCCGACCGGATTCGCGGAATAACGGCAATACGCGAAAACATCGTCCCACCCGGCATACCGGGCCACCGTCTGATCCTGCACGAACGCCTGAATGAGGTCGGCGAACGGCTGCTCTGGAATCCCGTGGCGTTGCACGGTGGCTCGGAGCGACACGAAAACCGGGTGGGTAGCGCGGCCGCGATACATATCCTGCAGTTCGCCGCACCACCATGCCAGCAGGCGCAGGCTTTCCGCACGGTCCCCGATTTCGTCTCCCAGGTCGTCCGCCCACCGGCAATAGGCGTACACGTTGTAGAAATCCTGGTGGAGATGCTTGGGCAGCAGAAAGCTCACCACGTGGAAGTTTTCGTAGTGGTGCGTAGCCAGCCAACGCGTGTACCGGCACGCTTCATTCTCAGTCCAGGTGTGCTCGAGCGCTTCGGACGAGTGTGCGAACCGGGCCGGCGGCAGAAACGCGGGTGCCCCTGCACGCGGCATTTTAGGGCAGAATCGCCGTCTTCAGGTGGCCGTTGTGGCTCATCAGGTGGCGCATCACTTCCAGCAGGTTGGAGAGCGGTTCCTCGCGGTTGACGAAGAACGACGCCGGGATGTGGCCCGCCGAAATCAGATCGAGCGCCTTGCGGATGTGGGCCGGGGTGTGATGGAAGCTGGCTTTGCAGGTAATCTCCGAATAGTGCAGCAGCGCAGTATCCAGATTGACCGTTGTGTCGTTGGGGCAGCCGCCAAAGAAGTTCACCATGCCGCCGCGGCGCACCATATTCACCGCCCACTGCCAGGTTCGCGGTTTGCCGACCGCTTCGATGGCAATATCCGCCCCACGGCCATTGGTGAGGTCGCGCACCGTCTTCACCGGATCGGCCCCGTCTTCACCCATCACCAACTCGTCGGCGCCGAGCGCGGCTGCGCGGTCAAGCTGCTTCTTGCGCCGGCCGACGGCCATCACGCTGCAGCCATACAGCTTGGCCAGCTTGACGAACATCAATCCGATCGGCCCCAGCCCAATGACGGCCACCGAATCTCCGTGATGCGGAGCGGTCTCTTCCCAGCCGCGAACCACACAGGCGAGCGGCTCAATCAGCGCCGCATCGTGATACCCGACATGGCGCGGTATCACGTAGGTATTGCCCTCCACGATTCGTGCCGGAATGCGGATATACTCCGCGTAAGCTCCATTGTTGAACAGCAAATCCTCGCAAAGGTTCTCGAGGCCCCGCTGACAAAAAAAGCACCGGTTGCATGGCGCGGAGTTGGCCGCAACCACACGCTGCCCGATCTTGAATTTTGTGACATCCTCGCCAATAGCGACCACGTCGCCGGCCAGTTCGTGCCCAAACACCGCAGGGGGAACGATCATTCGAGCGTGATAACCCCGGCGGAACACCTTCACATCGGTTCCACAAGTCAGGGCCACTTTCACCCGAACCAGGATGTCTCTGCTTTGAATGCTGGGAACGGCCACCGGCTCCACCTGCAAGTGCTCCTTGCCGTAAAGCACGGCAGCCATCATGTGGCTATTCACTATGACCACCTCTGTGGCTGAACGATTATTTTCAATGATTTAGATCCCGGATGCAATGCCAAATCAAATCCTGAACGAATTTTAACCAGCGGCAAGCGGTGGGAAATCAGTTCCTCGACCGGCAGTTCGCCGCCAAAAACGAGTCTCGCCGATTCCTTCTGCAAATCTACCGACGCGCTATAACAGCCGAAAAGAGTTCTTTCTCCTACACAGATGTCCGCGCCGGAAGTTTCGATGCGTTCCGCGGAAGAAGTTTGCGCGAAAAGGAGAATGCGGGCACCCGGCCGGGAACAGGCGATCGCCTGCTCGATAATTCCGGGAGCGGAGACCGCTACCACTACGAAATCCGCGCCCCGCCCCGCGGTGAGACGCTTCACTTCGGAGGCCACGTCCACGCTGCGCGGATTCCAGGTGAACTCGGCGCCGCAGCGAGCCGAGACGGCAAGCCGCTCGGCGATGGTGTCGCTGGCGGCAATGCGCGCGCCGGTCCGCCGCGCCAGCATGGTGAACATCAGACCGATTGGCCCCTGTCCCAACACGACAACAAACTCATCCGGCTGCGGATCGGCCTGCACGATCGCCTTGAGGCACGTGTTCAGCGGCTCAACCAGAGTGGCACGTTCGAAAGAGATGCCATCCGGTATCTTCTCCACACCTCGCTCCACGATCCAGTCCATCACGCGAACATACTGCGCAAAACCGCCGCCGGCGGGCTCGAACCCGGCCGTAATGCCGACTTTCTTATAGACGGGGCACTGCGCATAAATCTTGCGGCGGCAGTAAAAGCAATTCATGCAGGGGATGTGGTGGAAGGCCACCACACGATCTCCGGGGCGGAACTTCTCGACGGCGGACCCAACCACCGCCACCTCACCCGCAGTCTCGTGCCCGTAAATGCGCGGCGGCGCGAGCAGGTTGTGCTCAATTTTCTTCAGATCCGTGTGGCAGATGCCGCACGCTTCGACGCGGATCAGGATCTCGCCCGGCTGGATTTCGGGCGTGGGGACTTCCTCGATCTCCACCAGGCTCTGACCGCGATACACAGCGGCATGCATGGTTGCGGGTATGGCGTTCAGTTCAGAACCGGCAATCTGCAAAAAAATCCCCCAACGCACGTGCAGCCCGGGCGGAGCGACTCCGCAGCCGGAGCAGCTCCGGCAGCCGGGCGGACGGACGACCCAAAACAGAACCTAAGATTCTTATTGTATCGAAGTGGCCGTCGGGACGCAGGGCGGCATTCAGGTCATTCGCCAAAGTTTCGCCTGCCAGGTCGGTAACACTTTTTATGCAATAAAACGGGACTCCGAGGGCGGCGGCTCGTTCCGCCACCGCTGCCGCCTCCATATCGACGGCGCTGGCGCCCGTTCGGCGCAGGTCGCGTTTCTCCTCGGCGGATTGGGCGACGTGATCAATGGTCGAAACCAGCCCGCAGTGATGGGGCCGGGCGACGGCGGGGGCTTGCGCGGTAAATCGGCCCGTAGCGCCAGCAGCCGCGGTGGCAACGACCATCGAGGCCACCCCCAGGCTTTCCAGCAGCGCGCCACAAAAGCCCGTGCAGACGATGGCATCGGGGTGAAAGACGGCCGCCGCTGGTTCGACCGCCGCCGCAGCCCTGGCGGGACCGGCGCCGTGGGCCACGAGGAGCAATTCGTGATCACCGAGCGAGGCAAAGCGCGCCCAGTCCGCCCCGACATGCGCGATCCGCACACGGCGGGCGTGGGCGAGGATGCCTTGCACTTCCCTTGCCTCCGCCGCCACCACGAGCAGCTTCATGATTGCCACCGGCTGCCGCTGAACCATTCCACCGCGCGGGCCAGGGCCGCCGCGGCAGGTCCCGGCTGATATCCCAGTTCCCGTGTGGCTTTGGCGTGGGTGACCCACACCTTCTTCTTAGCCAGGCGCACAGCCTCAAGTGAGACTCGCGGCGGCGACCCCCGGAGGCTCGCCCAAGCCGTCGAGGATGCGCCGGCGCACCAGGCCAGGAAATATGGAAGACGCACGCGCGGCGGATTGCGCTTCGCGATCGCCGCCAACCGGCGCAAGATTTCAGCCAGGGTGAGGTTTTCCGAGCCCAGAATGTACCGTTCCCCGGACCGTCCGCGTTCGCATGCCAGCCAGTGGCCTTCGGCGGCATCGCGCGCATCCACCACGTTGAGGCCGGTGTCGATATAGGCCGGCAAAGCGCCGTTCAGGAAGTCGAGGACAATCTGGCCCGTCGGGGTTGGCTTGAAATCGTGATCGCCCATGGGCGCCGTCGGATTGACAATCACGATGTCTGCGCCGGCGCGCGCGGATTCCAAAGCCACCTGCTCGGCGAGAAACTTCGAGCGCTTGTAATCGCCGGCCATATCCGCCAGCGCCACCGGGGTGTCTTCATCGCCCAGGCCGCTGCGCGGGATGCCGATGGCTCCGACCGTGCTGGTGTAGACGACGCGCTCGATGCCGGCTGTCCGCGCAGCGTCGAGCAGGTTGCGAGTGCCCTCGACGTTGGAATCGTACAGTTCGCGCGGGTTCTTCGCCCAGAGCCGGTAGTCCCCGGCCACGTGGAAGACGATGCCGCAGCCGCCCACGGCTCGCTGAAGGGATGCCGGATCGCGGAGGTCGCCGGTAATGACTTCAACCGGCAGCTCCTCGACGCGGCTGCCCGCCCGAACCAGCGCGCGTACTGCGCAGCCGTGCTCGATCGCCACGCGCGCCACGTGCCAGCCGAGGAACCCGGATGCGCCGGTGACCAAAACGGGTTTCATGGCGCGCCGCGCGCGCTCGAGCCGGAAGCCGCCGCTGCGCGCCGACCCGCAGGCGCCGCTACCGCAGCATCCATGCCAGCATCTTGAGATTGTCGGCCACGCCGGCGCTGATTCCGTAAGCGACCGACGGCTCGAAACCGCAGTGCATCATGCAGTGCTCGCAGCGCGGATCGTTGCCGGGCCCGTAGCTTTCCCACGGGGTTCGCGTCATCAGGTCCTCGAACGTCTTGTGCTGGCCGTCGGTGATCAGGTAGCACGGGCCTTTCCAGCCCTTGATGTTGTATGTAGGATTGCCCCAGGCGGTGCACGGCAGCTCGCGGCGCCCCTGCAGGAATTCGAGGTACAACGGGGTCTGGCGCACCGGATATTTCGCCGCGATGCGGTCGAAGTCGCGGAACTTCTCGCGGATATCGTCGCGCGTCAAGAAAATCTCGCGGTCATTGACGGCGGAATATCCATAGGCGGGAGCGATCTGGTGCCCGTCCACGTTGAACTGGCGCAGGTATTCGAACAGCTCCTCCACTTCCCGCATGTCGGTCTCTTTATAGACCGTGGTATTCGTGCAGACCTGGAAGCCCGCCGCCTTGGCAATCTGGATGCCCTCGATCGCCGCATCGAAAACGCCTTCCCGCTCGACCGCGATGTCGTGGCTCTTCCGCATCCCATCCAGGTGAACATTGAAGTAGAAGCGCTTGTCCGGGCTGAATTCGCGGATCCGCTTCTTGATGAACATGCCGTTGGTGCAGAGGTAAATGTGGCGGTTGCGCGCGAGAATCCCCGCGGTCAGTTCGCCGATCTGTGGATACATCATGGGCTCGCCGCCGCAAATGGAGACGACCGGCGCGCCGCACTCATCCACCGCGGCAAGGCATTCTTCGAGCGGCACGCGCTCCGTAATGGTGGATTCGTACTCGCGGATGCGGCCGCAGCCGGTGCAGGTGAGGTTGCAGGCATGCAGCGGCTCGAGCATCAGTACGATGGGGAAGCGCTTGCCGATCATGGGATGCGGCTGCCGCTGCTCGCCGGCTTTCGGCGGCAGGATGCGGAAAGGATTCGCCGATTCGGGTTCACAAACGGCGTTCTTCTGCCACTCCGGACGCGGTCGCATCTTGTTCCTGAAAATGTATCCGGCCAGGCCGGCGGTCATCGCGAGCGAGAATTTCATAAGCTGTCTTTCGAGCTGGCGCGCGTCTTCACGAACGAAGAGAGCGCGAGTAGCGGGAAATAGTCTTTGTATAGGTGGTAATTCAAATAGAAGACTTTTGGAAAACCGGTTCCCGTTGCCAATTCCTCGTCCCAGCTTCCATCGGCACGCTGGGTTTCGAGAAGATATTCGATGCCGTGACGCACGCTGAGGCTGGAATCGTCCCCGCCGGCGATCAGGCCGAGGATCGCCCAGGCGGTTTGCGAGGGCGTGCTGCGCGCGGCGGTAAAGGCGCGGTTATCGTAGCTGGCGCAGCTTTCGCCCCATCCGCCGTCGGCGTTCTGAATCGAGCGTAACCACTCGCCAGCGCGAAGCACGTGGGCTTCGCGATCGCTTTCTCCGCAGGCGGCCAGCCCGCGCAGCGCGAAGCAGGTGCCATAAATGTATGCCACGCCCCAGCGGCCGTACCAGCTTCCGTCCGCCTCCTGGTGGCGCACCAGCCATTCCACGCCGCGCCGCAAGGACGCGTGGTCGCGTCCCAGTCCGTGAGCGGCCAAAGCTTCGAGCGCCCGCCCGGTGATATCAGCGCAAGTCGGGTCGAGCATCGCGTTGTGGTCGGCGAACGGCACCTGGCTCAGAAACTCCCAATTGTTGTCGGCATCGAAGGCGGCCCAGCCGCCGTCGTGCGACTGCATGGCGAGCAGCCAGTCGGCCGCGCGCCGCTCAGCCCCGCGCTGCCAGGCTGCGTCGGAGGCGCGCGCCTGGCTGAGGGCCAGCAGCACCATGGCGGTGTCGTCGATATCCGGGTAGAACTCATTCGCGTATTCGAAGGCCCAGCCGGAAGGTTCGATTCCCGGACGCTTCAGGCTCCAGTCACCCTGCCGCCTCACCTCGCGTTCGAGCAGCCAGTCCGCGGCACGCGCCGCCGCGCGAGACCCCGGCTCGACCGATGCCAGCGCATAAGCGGTGATGGCGGTGTCCCACACCGGCGAAAAGCACGGCTGGAAGAAGAAGCGTTCGCCATCGTCCACCATCAGGCTGTTGAACTGGCGCAAAGCTTCCGCGCGCAACGGATGGTCCGGCGCGTAGCCAAGCACATCGAGCGCCATCACCGAATACATCATGGGCGGATAAATGGCGCCCAGGCCGTCGGAATGGTCCAGGCGATCGATCATCCATTCCCCGGCGCGGGCCACGGCCTTGCGGCGAACGGCTTTCGATCCGTTCCGCTCCCACCACTTCAGGAAGCGGTCGGCCGCGAGAAAGATGTTATGCCAGGAGACACGCGATCCGTCGCGGCGGAAGGCAGGGCTGACGCCGGGAAGCCAAAGCTCGTCCAGATGAAAGCCCGCCGGCAACGGCCGTCGCGGATCGGCGGCGTGAACAATGGAAAGCGAAACCGCGATGGCGCGCGTCCACGCCGACATCTGGTAGAGCAGATGGAAAGGCAGCAGCACAATCTCCGGTGGAATGCTGGGGCAGTACTGGCGAGGATAGAGGTTGAAGAGACTGAGGTTGATCTTGACGTAGCTGTTGGCCGCCTGGATACCGCCCAGATCCAATATGCGGCGGCACAGACGCACCATCCGCGGATCGTCCCCAGCCACTCCGGCCAGCTTTAGCGCGACGTATGCCTTGACTGACGCGCTGACTTCGCTCGGTCCCTCGGCGTAGATATTAAAGCCGCCGTCATCGAGCTGGCGATCGAGGATGGATCGGACCGCCTTGTCGATCAGCGCACGCGTCGGCGGATTCCACCGCCCCTGTGACGGAGGATAGAGCCAGAGCTGGAAAAGCACGTAGTCGGATTCGAGCGTGGCGTCGGCGGTCAGCTCGGCGCACCAGTGGCCGTCGCGCGCCTGCAGGTCCACCAGGTTGGCGCGCGCGCGGCCGATCGCCAACTCCACGCTGGTTTCGGTCGATTTGCCGATCTCAAGCTGCGTACTCATCGCAGACTGACCATCAATTCGGAGGGCAGCGAGAAACGCACGTCCTCATCCACCATCTCGATTTCTTCCACCTGATGGAACCCATCATTGCGCAAGAATGAGATCAGCTCCTCCACCAGATGCTCGGGCGCGGAAGCGCCGGCGGTAACTCCGACGTTTTTCACACCGCTCAACCACGCGCGGTCCACTTCGCCGCGATCGTTTACCAGATAGGAGCGGACGCCGAAATTCGTGCCCACCTCCACCAGCCGTTTGGAATTCGAGCTGTTTTCGGAACCGACCACGAGCAACAGGTCGACCGCCTCGGCGATTGCCTTCACCGCCATCTGCCGGTTTTCCGTGGCGTAGCAGATATCCTGCGCGGGCGGACCCTGGACCATCGGGAAGCGCTGTTTGAGGCGCTCAATGATGTCGCGGGTTTCATCCAGGCTGAGCGTAGTCTGAGTCAGATAGCGGACGCGCGCCGGGTTGGGGAGTTCGAGGCGGTCGACATCTGCAACCGTCTCGACCAGGTGGCTGGCGTGGGGGACCTCGCCGAGCGTGCCGATCACTTCGTCGTGATCTTTGTGGCCGATGAGGACGATGCTGAAACCGTCGCGCGCGAAACGTGCGGCTTCCAGGTGGACCTTGGTGACCAGCGGGCAGGTGGCGTCGATGACATCCAGGGCCCGCTCCTTGGCCTGCTTCCGCACCGAAGGGGCGACGCCGTGGGCGCTGAAAATGGCGCGCGCGCCGGCGGGCACTTCGTCCAATTCCTCGACGAAGATGGCTCCCGCCTGACGGAGCTCATCGACCACGTGCTTGTTGTGGACGATCTCCTTGCGAACATAGACGGGAGGGCCATAAAGGTCAAGCGCAATCTTGACGACATCGATAGCCCTGACGACACCGGCGCAAAAGCCGCGAGGCTTGAGCAAGAAGATTTTCTTCTCCGCGCCGAGATTAGGTGCGAAAGGCTGTAGCGGCATAGGAGCGAATGGGTACAATTATAACAAGGGAGCGTTGGTTTTCGCAGAAATGCACTGAGCGCGAAGCACTTCTCGACTCGCGAAGGCACCCCGGGCGCCCCGATTGAATCCACATGTGCGAATCCACAGGAGAGACGTTCGCGGAGGATCTCCGGTTGCGGCTGACAGCCAGCGCAGCGGGAATCCGGACCATCGAGTTCGAGCCTTTTGCGGAGACCGACGCGCCGCGGAACCACCATAACGCGCTGTTAATCGAGGCGGTGCGTCAATTGCGCGCCTATTTCAGCGGCCAGTTGCGCAGCTTTGATCTCCCTCTGGACCTGGTGGGCACCCAATTCCAACGGCGCGTTTGGCAGGAGCTGACCCGCATTCCCTACGGCCAAACCCGAAGCTACCAGGAGCTGGCGTCCGCCCTTGGCGAACCAAAAGCCGTGCGCGCGGTGGGCGCGGCCAACGGGGCGAATCCAGTCGTCATCGTGGTGCCCTGCCATCGCGTGATCGGCGCCGGCGGCAAGCTGGTAGGCTACGGCGGCGGATTACCGCTCAAGCGCCGCCTGCTGACGCTCGAGCGCGGCGGTCTGTTCGAGTAAGGCAGCCTGCCCCAAGCCGCCAGAGCCGGTAGTCAACTCAGCTTTCCTTCTTTGTTCATGGCGGTTCCTTCTCGCAACAGCCGCTGTGCCTCGCGGCAAAACCGGACGCCCCCCGGCTTCCGCACCTGTCCCGCCTGATCACGCGGTCGCGGCGAGAGACAATAGACTTTCGGAAAGAAGGGTCTGATATGAAAGTGGTCGCGTTCAACGGCAGTGCGAGAAGGGGCGGCAATACCGCAGTCCTGCTCCGCTACGTGCTCGGCGAAATAGCAAAGGAAGGCATTGAAACCGAACTGGTCGAACTGAGCGGATCGAAGATCCACGGGTGCATGGCGTGTCGCAAGTGCTCTGCCAGGAAAGATGGCCGGTGCGCGCAGACCGGCGATGCGGGCAACGCGTACATCGAAAAAATGGCCGCTGCCGATGGCATTCTGCTGGGTTCGCCGACCTATGTGGCCGACGTTTCGCCGGAGATCAAATCGCTGATCGATCGCGCTTGCATGGTCGGAGGCGCCAATGGAGGCATGTTCCGCCGCAAGGTGGGAGCGGGAGTCATCGCGGTACGCAGGGCAGGAGCGATGCACGCCTTCGATGCCCTCAACCATTTTTTCCTGATCAGCGAGATGATCATACCGGGCTCCTCTTACTGGAACATCGGAATTGGGCGGGAGCCCGGAGAGGTGGAAAGGGACGAAGAAGGCATCCGCACCATGAAAGTGCTGGGGCGAAACATGGCGTGGCTGCTCAATAGATTGAGCTCGTGAAATCACGCAGGACAGACTGAGTCTCTGCCGGCGGTAACCTGCCGTGGTAGCGACGATGTTGTTCCCGCACTTACATCACTTCCAGAATCAAACACTTCAAATAGTGCGTTTCCGGCACCGTCAGTAGAATCGGGTGATCCTGGCTTTGCGTGCGTCGTTCCAACACGCGCAGCGTCCGGCCGGCGTCGAGTGAAGCGGCTGCCACCAATTCCAACAGCATGGCTTCGCCGACGTGGTGAGAACACGAACAAGTCACCAGAATGCCGCCGGGGGCCAGCAGCCGCAGCGCGCGCAGGTTGATTTCCTTGTAGCCGGCGGCCGCGCCCTCCAGGCTGCGGCGCGACTTGGCGAATGCCGGCGGATCAAGCGCCACGAGCGAGAACTGGCGCCGCGCCGCGGCGTACCCGGCCAGCAGATCGAACCCATCCGCCTGGAGGAACTCGACGTTGGCGATACCATTGGCCCGGGCGTTGGCGCGCGCGGTAGCCAGCGCTGGCTGCGAGCTATCGACCGCTTCCACATGCTCGCACTGGCCGGCTAAGTGCAGGGCGAAGCCGCCCGTCGAGGTGAAGCAATCGAGCGCCTTGCCTCCATTGGCGTAGCGGGCAGCGGCCAGGTAATTCTCGCGCTGGTCAAGATAGATGCCGGTCTTCTGGCCGTGCAACAGATCGGCGCTCAGCTTGAGGCCGTTCATTTCCACCGTGACAGATTCCGGAATCGCGCCGGCCAGCACCGTGGTTTCGAGCGGCAAGTTTTCCTTGCTCCGCACTGCAACGTCGTTGCGCGCCACGATTCCCCGCGGCGCGAAGATCTCCTCCAGGCAGGAGACGATCAGCGGCCTGGCGGCGTCCATCCCCTGGTCGAGGGTTTGCACCACCAGGTAGTCGCCGTAGCGGTCCACCACCAGCGCAGGCAGCAGATCCGCTTCGCCATGCGCCACGCGGTAAGCGTTACTGTGATGGACCAGCCGGAGGCGATGCGCCTCAGCAGCTTGTAAGCGGCGCAAATAGAAATCGCGCCCGATCTCCGCGACTTCGGCCGAGAGCATGCGCAAAACAATCTGCGATGCCGAACTGTAGTGCGCCGTGCCGATGGTACGGCCCCGCGGGTCGACGACGCGCACAGCATCTCCAGACCGGGCGCCGTCGCGGTCGGTGAGGTCGCTCAAAAAAATCCACGGGTGTCCGGAAGCGACCCGCCCGGCCGCTTTTCGGTTCACGCGGACTTCAGTCATCGCATCGCCTGCAAGCGGCGGATGCGGTCCTCGGTGGAGGGATGGGTCGACCACAGGCTTTGAAACCAGGCGCCGGTGGACGGTTTGATGATGAACAAGTGCGCCGTGGAAGGAGACGCCGCCAGGGGCAGGCGCTTGCTCCACGTCTCGAGCTTCTCCAGCCCGGAGATCAGTTCGTAAGGCGTGCCGGTGTACTTGGCCGACGCCGCGTCGGCATCGTATTCGCGGGAACGCGAGATCGCCATTTGAATCAGGAACGCCGCGATGGGGGCGAGAATGAGCATCAGAATGGCGCCGATGCCGCCTCCTTCCCGGTCGCGGTCATCGCTGCCGCCAAAAAAGAAGCCCAGGCGGGAAGCGAACATAATGGCGCCGGCCAGAGTGGCGGCAATCGAGCTGGTCAGGATGTCGCGGTGCAGCACGTGTCCCAGCTCATGCGCCACCACTCCCTCCAATTCCTGGTCCGTCATCAACTGCAAAATGCCTTCGGTAAACGCGACGGAAGCGTGGGACGGATTGCGGCCGGTGGCGAAGGCGTTGGGCGATTGCTCGGCGATCAGGTACAGCTTCGGCATCGGCAAGCCCATGCGTCGCGCCAGGTTCTCGACGATCGGCGCCACGCGGCGGTAGGCATCCGGGTTCTGCTCCGGCGTCACGGGCTGCGCGCCATAAGTCGCCAGCGCGATCTTATCGGAAAAGTAGTAACTCGAGAAATTCATGATCACGGCGAACGCCATGCCCATGTACAGGCCGTTCCGGCCGGCCAGTGCTTCGCCTCCAACCAGCAGGATGCCGGTCAGAAGGCCCAGTAGCAAAACGGTCTTGACACTGTTCATCATGGTCAAATCTCCGCTTGGCCGGAGGAAGCGCCGGCCCCACGCTCTTTAAGGGCAGTCGGCGGCAAAGCAGGACATTCCCTCTCGCCCGCCGACCTGCCGGTCAGCCCGATCTTGTCACCGGTTCTCATGGCTGTGTTTCCACGGGCGCCTCGACGGGAGCGGACTTGACGAACGACAAGCCGGGCTTATCCGCCGGAGCGTCCACCACCACCGTGTCACCGGGACCGAATGTGCCATTGAGCAATTCGAGCGCGAGCGGATCCTGCACCAGGCGCTGAATCGCCCGCCGCATCGGCCGCGCGCCGAACTGCGAATCGAAGCCCTCGCTGATGATGCGGTCCTTGGCCGCCGGAGCAACCACCAGCTTCAGCTTGCGCTCCTCGAGAAGCCGGGCGACGGCGTTCAGCTGAATATCGACGATCTTGCCGAGATGCTCGCGGCTCAGAGCGTTGAACACGATGATGTCGTCGATGCGATTCAGAAACTCCGGGCGGAACTGGTGCTTCAGGGCCTCCAGGAGCCGCTGGCGCGTCTCGTCGTTGGCTGCATTCTTGGCATGCACGGAGAAGCCAATCGCGTTTTTCTCCACCATGCCCGTGCCGAGGTTCGAGGTCATCACGATCACGGTGTTGCGAAAACTGACCGTTCGTCCCTGGCCATCGGTCAGCCGGCCGTCATCCAGGATTTGCAGCAGCGTGTTGAACACGTCCGGGTGCGCTTTCTCAATTTCGTCGAACAGGACCACCGAATACGGCCGCCGGCGCACTTGTTCGGTCAATTGGCCGCCTTCTTCGTAGCCCACGTACCCCGGAGGCGAGCCGAGCATGCGCGATACCGCGTGCCTCTCCTGGTACTCCGACATATCGACGCGGATCATCGCCTTATCGTCGTCGAACAGGTAAGCGGCCAGTGCGCGCACCAATTCCGTCTTGCCCACGCCGGTGGGGCCGAGAAAAATAAAGCTGCCGATGGGGCGGTTGGGATCGCTCAGCCCGGCGCGGTTGCGCAGGATGGCATTCGAGACCAGGCGCACGGCTTCATCCTGGCCCACCACGCGGTCCTTGAGCCGCTCCGGCATCTGAACCAGCTTCTCCACTTCGCCCTCCATCATCTTGGTAACCGGGATCCCGGTCCACTTGGCAACGATGCGGGCGATATCGTCTTCGCCGATTTCCTCTTTCAGCAGGGCACTCTCTTTGACTGCCTCCAACTCCTGCTCGGCGGCCTGTATGTCCTTTTCGATCTGCGACAGCCGGCCGTAGCGCAGTTGCGCGGCTTGTTCCCAATCGCCGGCGGTGGAAGCCTTCTCTTCCTGCTGGCGCAATGCATCTTTCTCTTCCTTGAGCTGGCGCACGCGGCTGATGGCCGATTTCTCCCGGTTCCAGCGCTGCTTGAGGACGGCGGCCTCGCCGCGCAGCCGCTCGAGCTCGCTTTCCACCACGCGCAGGCGATCGTGCGAAGCGGGGTCGCCTTCCTTACCGAGCGCCTGGCGCTCGATTTCCAGGTGCGAAATCCTTCGGTCGAGATCGTCGATCTCAATCGGCATCGATCCGATCTGAAGGCGCAAAGCTGCGCCGGCTTCATCGATCAGGTCGATGGCTTTATCGGGCAGAAAGCGGTCCGCAATGTAGCGTTGCGAAAGCACCCCGGCGGCGATAATGGCGGAATCCTTGATGCGCACGCCGTGGTGGATCTCGAATTTCTCTTTGAGCCCGCGCAGGATGGCGACCGTGTCATCCACAGACGGTTCGGTCACCAGCACGGTCTGGAAACGCCGCGCCAGGGCGGCATCCTTTTCGACGTGCTTCTTGTATTCGTTGAGCGTGGTGGCGCCGATGCAGCGCAATTCGCCGCGGGCCAGCGCCGGTTTCAGCAGGTTGGCCGCGTCAATGGCGCCTTCCGCCGAGCCTGCGCCAACCAGGGTATGCAGCTCGTCAATGAAGCAGAGGATCTCGCCGTTCGAATCGATGATTTCCTTGACCACGGCTTTGAGGCGGTCTTCGAATTCGCCCCGGAACTTGGTGCCGGCAATCATCGAACCCAGGTCGATGGCGGCAAGGCGCTTGTTCTTCAACTGGTCGGGCACATCGCCGCGCACGATACGCTGCGCCAGGCCCTCCACAATGGCCGTCTTGCCCACACCGGGCTCCCCAATCAGCACGGGATTATTCTTGGTGCGGCGGCTCAGGACCTGCATCACGCGGCGGATTTCCTCCTCGCGGCCGATCACCGGGTCGAGCTTACCCTTGCGCGCGGAATCGGTCAGGTCGTGGGCGTAGCGCTCGAGAGCCTGGTATTTGGACTCCGGATTCTGGTCCGTCACGCGCTGCGTGCCGCGTACCGATACCAGGGCGCGCAGAAGAGCGTCGTGGCTGGCGCCGGCGTGAGCGAGAAGCTGCGCCGCGGGATCGCCGCGTTGCTCGCTGAGCGAGAGCAGCAGATGTTCCGTGGAAACGAACTCGTCTTTGAAGTGGGCGGCTTCATCGAAGGCGCGCTCCAGAACCTGGTTGAGCGGCTGCGAGAGGTACATGCCCGGCTGTCCGCCTGAGGTCTTGGGCAGATTGCCCAGCAGACGGCGGGCCTCGGCGACAATGGCAGCGGGCTGCACACCGCATTTCTCCAGTAAAGGCTTGGCGATGCCTTCCTTTTCATCCGCCAGCGAAATCAGCAGGTGCAGGGGGAACAGCACCTGGCTCTCGCCGGATTCGGCAATGCTCTGGGCCTGCTGCAACGCCTCCTGCGCTTTCTGCGTGAGTTTGTCTAAACGAAACATCATCTTGCCCCCAATTTTGTCGCTGAATACAAAACGGGCAGGCGGTTGCCACGTGGCCGCCACCTGCCCTCAAGTTACCATTTTTGAAGAAGCATGCTTCCTGGTGGAGCATGCCTTAGCCGCTGCCGGGCACGATTTTCATGCCTGCGCGCCCGCCTTTGCGGAACACCGGTTACGCATTGGCTTCGATCTTGATCTGGCGCGGCTTGGCCGCCTCCTTCTTGGGCAGCGATACGCTGAGCACACCATTCTTGAACGAAGCGCCGATCTTGTCGGTGTCGAAGCTGTTGGGCACGGCGAAGCTGCGGGTGAAATTGCCGTAGCTACGCTCGATGCGGTGATAGCCTTTACCGTTATCTTCCTTTTCGAACTTGCGTTCGCCGGCGATGGTGAGCGTCTGGTTCTCCACCCGGACATCGATATCCTTGAGATCGACATCCGGCAGATCAGCCTTCACTACCAGTTCGTTCTCGGTTTCGTAGATGTCCACCGCGGGCGACCAGGGACGGTTCGTCTGCGGCTCGTTGAACAGGCGGGTGAAAGCGTCTTCGAAGAGGCGGATATTGGCTAACGGGTCGAAGTGGGTGAGAGACATGGTTGTTAAGCTCCTCATAAAGCAGATGTTTTGGGAGGCCGTTTTGACCTCATCCAATCATCATAATAAAATATGCGCGTTATATTGTCAAGTATTTATAATTACATTGTTGTTATGTTATTGAATTACTTAGTAACTATATAAGTT
>Ga0335078_10008374_pt1 | contig 15374 bp, 13 predicted proteins | sample Lox_Sample_32_FD_206711 | JGI IMG/M metagenome (GOLD analysis project Ga0335078, IMG submission 206711) | Soil microbial communities from Loxahatchee National Wildlife Refuge, Florida, United States - Lox_Sample_3.2 | ecosystem: Environmental > Terrestrial > Soil > Wetlands | place: USA... | reverse complement strand
CAAATGGACGATCTCATCGGCCGATTCACCGATGCCAACGGGAAATTCTGAGCGACTACAACAACGCGCGGACCATCGTGGACGCCAGTGCCAGCCACACCAGTCCCAAGAGTGCGTCCGCGCCTGCGGCAGCGTCGCAGGCCACACCGGCGAAATAGCTTACAACCGAACAAAAAGGCCCGTCGGCCTTCCCTGTGCTGCGGGGAAGGCCGCTTTGACTTGAATTAGTCCAAAAGGAAAATGCCGAAACGACAACCGCTCTTCCTTTGGTTATTTCCCGCCGCCGGCTAATTTCTAACCAATGAGATTTCGCGCGTTTTCGCGCAGCCCAGTCATGATGACACCCGCCTTAACTGAACCGATATCCGTGGCGATCCGGTTAGCGTTACCAAGGTGCCCCTCGCACAAAAGACCTGCAATTTCGAATTAAGCCGGCAAAAAAAGATTGTCCCTTTTGTTCAATCGGCGGCACTTACAGGCAGATGCAGGAATTGGATGACCTCGCTTTGTTGCGCGAATACGTCGAGCGCAATTCCGAGACCGCCTTTGCCGTGCTCATCTCGCGGCACATCGACAAGGTCTATTCCGTCGCGTTGCGCCATACCGGCAATCCGCATTCAGCCGAGGAAATCACCCAGGCGGTCTTCGTCATCCTGGCCAGGAAATCCCTGCAATTGGGCAATCACGTCATCCTTTCCGGCTGGCTTTACCAGGCCGCGCGGCTGACGGCGGTGACGTTTATCCGCGGCGAAATCCGGCGCGCCCGCCGCGAACAGGGGGCTTACATGCAATCGCTTTTGAACGGACCGGAGTCGGAAATCTGGCCGCACATCGCGCCGCTGCTGGACGCGGCGATGGCCCGGTTGAATGAGACCGACCGCCACGCCGTCGTGCTGCGGTTTTTCGACGGCAAAAGCCTGCGGGAAGTGGGCGCGGCTTTGGGCGCGAACGAGGAAGCCGCCAAGAAGCGCGTGGGCCGCGCGCTCGAAAAGTTGCGGGCATTTTTCGCCAAACACGGCGTTTCCTCGACCACGGCGGTCATCGCCGGGACGATTGCCACGAACTCTGTTCAGGCTGCGCCCGTGGCGCTGGCGAAATCGGTGACGGCGGTGGCGCTGGCACAAGGCGCGGCCGCCGGCGGATCAACTTTAACCCTCATCAAAGGAGCATTGAAAATTATGGCATGGACCAAAGCAAAAACGGCAATCGTCGGCGGCGCAGTGGTGTTGCTTGCCGCCGGAACCACCACGATCACGGTCAAGGAGATTGAAGATCACCGGACTTATCCGTGGCAGGTTCATGAAGGTTATATTGATTTCAACCAGGTGAAACAACCGCCGCAAGTCAGAATCCTCCACAGCAAATTTCATAAATCCAGCGAGTACTCCGCCGACACATTGCTGGGAACGGGAGCTGCCGCTCCAGACGTGATCGCCGTGGCTTATGGGTTTGTCACTCCCGCCAGGGCCGTTCTCCCGGCCGGCCTGCCGGCAGACCGGTATGATTACATCGCGTGCCTGCCAGGTGGAATCGAGGCGAATCGAAAAGCGCTGCAGGCGAAAGTTAAAAGCAAATTTGGCGTGGCCGCCAAAACCGAAACGCGCGACGCGGACGTTTGGCTGCTCAAGGTAAAATCTCCCGGCGCGCGCGCGTTGAAGCCGCACAAGGGACCCGACACCGGCAATGGGGTCTCGCCTATCCCGGGTGGATTTCATTGTTGGAATGACGGGATGGATTGGCTGGTTTCGTTCTTTGAGTTCTCGGGAAACAAGCCGGTCATTAACGGGACCGACCTCAGCGGCGGGTTTGATTTTGATCTCTTGTGCAGCGAAGCTGATTTGGAATATCACGACCTGGACGCAGTGAATCGGGCGCTTGACCCGCTCGGGCTGGAAGTGGTTCCCACCAATATGCCCGTCGAGATGCTGGTGGTGGAAAAGGCGCAGTAGGTTGAACCGCTGACCATGACGTTGATGGCTGGTGTTTTCTTGGTGTGCCGGCTGGCACTCCCCATCCAACGCCGCATCAGCGGAAAGTCAAGCGCCGAACTGTCCGGTCATTGCGCCTGTCTGAGCGTGCGCACGTACCGGGCCAGCGCGTCAATTTCCGACTGCGACAATTTCTGATCAAAGGCCGGCATCAGGCCTGGTCCGGTTTGAATTGCGTGAACGATCTGCTCGTCCATGGTTTCCATCTGCCAATCGGCATCGGTCAGGTTCTGCGCTCCGACCATAATGCCGTGGAAGGTATGGGCGCGCCCGTTCTCGCCATGACAGATGGCGCAATTCTCCATGAACAACGCGGGAGCATTTACCTTGTCTGCCGGATAATCCGCTTCTTTGACGGCCAGGGGACCGGGTGACGCGCAACCAGCAAGCAAAAGAGAAAGCGCCGGAATCAGAACCAACCGGCACGTTACATGGATTTTGCCTCTCCCGCTTCGATTTGTTATTGCCATCGGGACGCTTTCAATAATTTTTGGAGTACGCCGCAAGCACCTGATTGGTGCCGAAGGTGAGCGTCAAAATCTTGTCCGGGTAAGCCGAACCGGTAGTTTGGCCCACGCCGACGCCCACGGGCCCGGTGTAAAAGCCGGTGCCAACGCTGAAACTGGATCCGCCATAGCGATGTGTAACCCATTGCGCCACCAGCTTGCCGTCACTCAAGGTCGTTTCTTTGTCCGGCGGACCAAGTTCGGTCACCGCCTGATCGAATGTGTAAGTCCCGACGCGGCTGTTCCAATCGATCGGCTTGGTTGTTTGGCAGCCAACGATAAACGCTGCGGTCAGCGCCAGAATCGTCAGGAATGAAAGTTTTAACGCTTGGTTTATTTTCATGGCCGGAATCTAACAGAATCCATCCGGACTGCAAACCAGCCGCTGTGGAATCAACCTATCCAACCAGCCGCTTCAACTGTTTCGCAACTTCTTCGAGCCAATCGTCACCGGGCAGGGCATAAGGACGAAAAGTTTCAATAGAGCCTTCCCGGTCGTTATACAACAGCGCGCGATGCAGGCCGAGTGTGCCGGCGTTGGGCGCGTCAATCAAACTGGCGGAATCGCCGGCGCTCATCTGGAACAGCACCCGCATCTCAAATTCACTCATCGTTTTCCGGCCCAGGAACCGGTTCACATTGTTGTAGGTGTCGCAGGTGGCAATCACATGGAAACCGCGGGCCGGTCCCTCAGTGATTAAATTTTGAAGCACGGCCGCAGGCTGCACTGCGCCCTCGCCGCTGCTGCTCCCAAATCCAAATTCGTCTTCCGACCGGAGCTTTTTGAAATTCTGAAGACCGTGGATGAGGAAAAAGGTCTCCGGCGCTTTGGCAGACGGCTCGTCGTCTCCGCGGTTTTTGAGGTCATCGGCCAGGCGGCTCATCACTTCCGGCAGGTCGCCCTGCGCTACGCGAACGATTTCATGCGGAAGAAGGCCAACGACACGTTCCAGGAATTCGCGTTGCGGTGAATCGGGCGGCGTGCTGTCGAGCAGGAAGAATTGCGCCGCGCCGTTGGGATGTTGCGCGGCCAGCGAGACGAGGGCGACGGACAAAATCGTCAGCGCGGGTTCCTCGCTCTGGCCGACGACCAGCAGGTTGCTGCCGCTTTGCCGTTGGAACACCGCCTCAGTCGGGCCTTTGATGGAGTTCGGCGCGCCCAGCCAGATACGCCCCCGACTTGGAGCTTTGGCCGGTTTTCGATTGTTTTGGAGCAAGGCACGCAGCGGCAAATTTTCCTTCACGTCCGCTGGCGCGTTGCCTTCAAACACAAATGGGCCCGGATATTGATTACCATTCTCATCAGCGCATTTGCGGATTTTTGCCAGAAAGCGGTCCCGCACTTCCTCCGGCAACCAGACCGTCTGGAACGGGCTGTTGCCTTCGATGGAACCGGCGGCATCGTTGTAGATGCCTTCGCCGGGGCGTGAGAGCAGGCGCGGCGCCGGGTTGTCCTGGTCCATGATCAAATAGGCATCCGCCTCGTTGCACATGAGTGCGATACGGATGACCATCTGGCCGATGGTGGCGCGGGCGAGCGTGTAGGCGCCGCCGAGCGTTTGCGAACCGAGCAGCACGTGGATGCCAAAAGCGCGGCCCTGCCGGACAATACGGTCCAGCAACACCGCCGCGCCCTGAGATACCCGATCTTCCTCGACGAAGTATTCCTGAAATTCGTCAATAATCAGCAGCGCGCGTGGCATCGGCTCGGTGCCGCCCGCTTTTTTGTAACCGGCGATGTCCTGCACGCCGAGCTGTCGGAACAAATCGCCGCGGCGACGCAATTCCGCGTCCACGTTCTCCAGCACGCTCAACCCGAACTCGCGATCGCTCTCGATGGCGATGACTTTGGCGTGCGGCAACCGGCGGTTGGCGTAGCATTTGAACTCGACGCCTTTCTTGAAGTCTACGAGATAAAACACGACCTGTTCCGGGCTGCACCACAGGGCGAGGTTGGTGATAATGACATGGAACAGGGTGGACTTGCCCGAACCCGTCTTGCCGGCAATCAACGCGTGCTGGCGCGTGCCCTTGCCGATTTCGAGCCGTTGTAGTTTCGTCGCGCCGGAACGTCCGATGGGCACGATGAGTTCCTCGGACGTGTTCACGGTCCAGAGCTTGTCCGGCGCGGGTGCAACCTGCTCGAACGGCACTTCGACGCGATTGGAATCCCGGCCGCTTTCGCCCACGCGATGCAAAAAGTCCGTCACAAATTCCGGCGGCGGCGGAGCGTCGAGCGTCAGGCGCGTTCCCCCGGGTTGATTGTGCGCAAGCCGGAAACCGGTTTCTCCCCGGACGAGGCCAATGCTGCCTTTCCGGAGTTCATCGGCCACAAAGCCCTGAGGCAGGGCATGGCGGCGGTCCCAATGAATCAGCGTGAAGACGCCGCAGCGCGCGCCACTGGTAGCGATGTTAATGAGGCGCCGGGCCGCCGTTTCACTGAAGTTCACCGGAAAATCGGCGATGACCAGGAAATGGTATTTCTCTGCGATGGTCCCGGCCTGGGCGTTGTATTCCGCGATGGTTTCGTATTCATTGCGGAGATACATCTGAATGACCTTTTCCATGTGTTCGTTCAGCTCCGCCAGTTTTTCCTCGAGTTGATTGGTCTGCGTCCAAATGCGGCTATTGATGTGGCTCTCTTCGTAATCGGCCAGGTGCATGAGTCCGGCGAAATTCTGGCCGAGACCGACCGGATCAAAAATGGTGAAGTTTAACTTGCCCGGTGGATGGGTGGAAAGGAGGCGGAAAATAATATTGTTGATGGCGGCAATCGCTTCTTCGCCCCCCGTCCTGGCCGCCTCGAAAATGATGGAACCTTGCCCGGGATATTTGAGTGTAAGTGGCAGGGAAAATCCGGCCGGGAAGGGCAGGACCAGCCGCTTGTCCTTCAATGTCGTTTCAGCGAGTCTTACGGTATCCACCTCCATCCGACCGAATTTGGCCGCATTTTTGAATTCCTGCGGGAGTGTCCATTGCCGCCAGACCGGGTTTTGCCATTCGGGGAAGAGTTCATCCGCGGCGGCATTGGCGGCGCGGATGGTTTCATGGATGGGCTGAATGCAATTCTTCCAATCCGCAGCCAGCGCCTCCCATTTTGATTCGAGGTCCGCGTTGACTTTCGCTGCTCTCGCCTCGTGACTCCTGGTAAGTTGCCCGGTCTTTTCCTCCATTTCCTGCCGCAGGCGGGCAACATTGTCAACGTGGGCACGTTCAAGTTGACTCAATGTTGCGCGTCTGAGCTGCTCGTTTTTTCGCAAGGCGCGGGATGCTTTTTCGTCGGTCGCCTGTGCCCGCTGGCCGCGTGAACCCACGGCCTCCTTTACCGTTTGTTTCCACTGTAGATTGAGCCGGTGGCTGGTGCGCTCGAATTCGGTCTGGATTCTTTCCTGTTCTTGCTGACAACGCAACTCCGCCTTTTCGAGACAAACATCGTGCAATCGTCGGGCCGTTGCTAGGTTGCGGGCAATGGTTCTGGCAATCGATCCGGCCTGATGACCGCCCAACAGGTAAATGACCAGCACGAACACAAAAAGGCCGGCCAACGCCTCGCCCGTTTCATTCAGAGAAACAGGCTGCAGACCGGCTTGCTTGAACAGGACACGTGAAAACGCGAACAACAGCACAAGCATAGTCGAAAACAACCACATTGGGAAAAATTTGAACCAGCGAGGCAGTGGAAATTTCTTGAAATCGTCCAGGTCATTGCGGATGGCCGTGGGCAGGCGATGAAGCTCCTCCAACAGTTGGTATTCATCCGGCATCTGGTCAGGTTCCGGCCATTGGTGGCGGGGCGAAAGCAGACGGCGAAATTTACCGTAGCCGCGAAAGGCGCTCCGAACCTCTTTTTCCAACACACCGAGAGACTCGTGACTTTCCGCCAGTTTGGTTTTGAAGTCTGCCAGGGCCGCAACAGCATTCGCCAGGCCCGTTTCCCGGTCGCGTTCGGCCTGGCTCGAACCTTCCTGAATCTTCTGTTTTCGGCGTTCTTCACGCCCGCCGACTCCCTCCCGAAGCTGTTTGGTGACTACGAGGTGGGCCTGGGTAATCCACGCCTTCCGTTTTTCGAATCCGGACTGCGCTGTGCCCTTTTCAACTTCAAACGCGTCTTCGGCATCGGCCATCTCCGCCGATAAACGCATCGTTTGTTCCTGTGTCGTCGCTTCAAATGCCTTCGTTTCTGCGGCGGATCGGGTACGAAATTCGCCGGCAAGTTTTTCCTCCCGGGCGGCAAAATCCTGAATGGCGCTCCGGAGCCGGTCCAAAAGCGTCAGCGCTTCATTCAATCCCAGATGGCTACTCACGGTTTCTGTTCCCCAAGCCTAGACGATAATTTTTCAATGGGCGAGTGTGTTCGTGAGCCAAAATTGTGGCTTTGGTTCTTCCGATCACTTGAAATAATTCTTGTTAATTTTCTACGAGAGATGTAAAACCCAGCCGGTTCTTTTACAAATCAATTTTGCGTAGCGTTGGCCGCTACTCAAAGCTCCAGAAAAACCCGCTAAATTTTCAAGGCAAGCAAGAAACCATGCCAAGGCACGCCCAGACGGGCGCCGCCTTGTGTTTTTTCTTGCGGTGCCTTAGCGGGTTACCTCTGGAGGAGCATGGGGTGTGCGCCTTTAAGGCTTCTTGGGGTAAACAACCGGCCAAGAAGAGAGAGTCAGCACCATGAAAACTGCTCAAAAAGTCATCGTGGTGGGCGCGCTTGTTTCGGCACTCGCCACAAATGCGACTGCACAAACCAATCTGCAATTCACCGGCGTCAGCGCTACAGGTGAAGGCGCAATTCGGATAGCATGGGCAAGTCAATCAAATCATGTTTACGAAATTGACGAAGCCGACACGCTCTTAGACACGAACACTGGCAATATCACATGGAACAGACTCTACGACAATTACCCGTCTCAGGGCACAAATACGTTCTGGCTGGATACCGGTAACTACAATTTGATTCCGCCAATTCCGCATCCAAAGACCATACCAATGCGGTTTTATCGAATCGTGGATCAGGGGCCGGATAATCTCATTTCTGATGAGCCTATGGTCTCCATCGTTTCACCGACGAATGGCGCTTGCCGCGTGTCGAAGCCTGTATCACGTCAATTGCGGCATTTGTCGTGGATCAGACCTGTCCCAGCATCCGTGGTAGCTTTAAAAGATTATGAATCTGTTCCGGCGATTTTATTTATTGCTCGAAGCCGTCCACTGGCTACTCACAGTCTTTCCTGACTTTGGCCAGAATTTCGTCCAGTTTTTCGAGCACGTTGACGGCTTTATCCACTCCTGCAAGAAGTTCGGTCATATAGCGTTGCTCGAATTCCTGACTCCTGGCGTCCTTCCAACACTCTTTGGTCTCATCCCAACGGGTGGCCAGTCCTTTGGTGAGGGACGCCAGCCGGGTTTTGATTCCACTTACGTTCATGAGCGGTTTTCCTCTCTGTCCGCCGCCCCGCCTTCGGCTCCGGCCGGTGCCGAGCCGGCGCCGGGCGCGGCGACCGAAGCGTACGCCTCCAGTGTTCTTACTACCTGGGCCAGATAAGCGACTGCTCGCCCCATATCGACCGTCAAAAATCCTTGTAACTGATTCAATTGCTTGAGCAACGGATCGGTTCGATTCTCCAGTTCCCGGCTCCACTTTTTTATCACCAACAATTTGTTCTCGCCCTCCCGGATGGCGCGTTCCGCCCGTTGCACGGCCATAAGGCTGAGGGCGGTTGATTCCTGAAATTTAGAGAGCCGGGCACTGAACAATTCCGCTCGCGCCTCTTCCAGTTTGCGACCGCGGATGCGCATTTCATTCTCCCAGTGTGGCCACCGGTCATCCTGCACCCAGGCGCGTTCGCGAAGAATTTCATCGCACGCCTCCTCGAGGGTGGCGCGGGCGCTCTTTAAATACACAATCAGGCTGGCCCGGAAGGATTCAACGGCCTCGATCGAAGTGACTTGGGCGCGTTCAGCCATGGAAAATCAGCGTTGGTGCAGATATTCCTCGATGCGCTGGGCTTTTCGCAACAAATAAGGCGTGTGTTCCTTCGAGAGTTCGTTGAACTTCTTCAGCGCCTTCATTGCCAGTTTGAATTCCTCGGCGAACTTTTCGTGTTCCTGGTCCTGCCACGTGTCACCGAGCGCCGTGAAACGGGCCTGGAGCAAAATGATCCGGTTTTCCAGGTCGGAGTTGAACCGGTGCAGTTCGTCGGCAAACCGCCGCACCTTTTCAGGATCCATGATTGCTTGCGCCATGCTGTCCCTTTCGTTGGATTACTGTTCCGGTCGTCAAGATAATGCAGAAGCTCCCCGGCATACAGTCCTTTTTAGCCGGATAAATATTGCCTTGCGCCCGGCAGGCTATACTATGCACTTTAAGTACAGAATAAACAATACCCGGACACCGGCATTCATTTCAAAAATGATAAATCTCAAACAATTTGAAGTCTGGTTCGTCACCGGCAGCCAGCATCTTTACGGTCCCGAAACGTTGAAGCAAGTGGCCATTCATTCGCAGGAAATCACCAAGGCGCTGAACACCGCGCCGGCCATTCCCGTGAAAGTAGTTTTCAAACCCGTCCTGACCACGCCGGAGGCTGTGACCGCGTTGTGCCTGGAAGCCAACAATGTGCCCAAATGCATCGGCCTGATCACCTGGTGCCATACCTTCTCGCCCTCTAAAATGTGGATTAACGGCCTCAAGGCGCTGCGCAAACCGGTGGCCCACCTGCATACGCAATACAACCGCGACATCCCATGGTCGTCCATCGACATGGATTTTATGAACCTGAACCAGTCGGCGCATGGCGACCGCGAGCATGGCTTCATTTGGAGCCGCCTGCGCCTCAATCGCAAGGTCGTCGTCGGTTTCTGGCAGGAAGAATCCGTTCAGAACAAGCTGGGCGCCTGGACGCGCGCAGCGGCGGCCTGGCACGACTGGCAGGGCGCAAAATTTGCCCGCTTCGGCGACAATATGCGCGAAGTGGCGGTGACCGAAGGCAACAAGGTATCCGCCCAGTTCAAGTTCGGTTATGCCGTCAATGGTTACGGCGTCGGCGATCTCGTCAAATCCGTTAGCGCCGTATCCGCAAAAGCGATTGATAAGCTCGTGCAAGAATACGAAGACACTTATGAAGTCTCGGCCGATTTGCGCAAAGGCGGTGTCCGTCACGAGTCCATTCGTGAAGCTGCCCGGATTGAACTCGGCTTGCGCGTATTTTTGAAGTCCGGTGATTTCAAAGGTCTTACCACCACGTTTGAGGATTTACACGGACTGGCACAACTGCCCGGCATCTCCGCCCAGCGACTCATGGCTGATGGTTACGGTTTCGCTGCGGAAGGTGATTGGAAGACAGCGGCCCTGGTGCGGGCGATGAAAGTCATGGCCGTCGGTTTGTCTGGCGGCACTTCGTTCATGGAAGATTACACCTATCATCTCGATCCAAAAGGCAAAAAGGTCCTCGGCGCGCACATGCTGGAAATCTGCCCATCCATTGCCGGCGGAAAACCGTCGTTACAGGTCCATCCACTGGGCATCGGTGGCAAGGCCGACCCGGTGCGGCTTGTTTTCAATACGCCCGCCGGCCCCGCGTTGAATGCATCACTCATTGACATGGGAAACCGGTTCCGTTTGGTCGTTAACGAAGTGGACGTGGTGAAGCCTGATCAGCCCATGCCGAAATTGCCGGTGGCCCGCGCCGTCTGGAAATGCCGGCCGGATTTCGAAACGGCCTGCGCTGCGTGGATTTATGCCGGCGGCGCACATCACACCGGCTTCAGTCAGGCGGTGACTGCCGAGATGCTCGAAGATTTCGCAGCCATCGCCGACTTGGAATTTCTGCTCATCGGCGAAAAAACCACTGTCTCGGAATTCCGGAAGGAACTTCGCTGGAACGAGGTGTACTATGCGCTAAATCAAGGATGGGCGATTTGAAAACAAAGGCTGAAGGCTAAAGGCTAAAATGAGTTTCAGCCTTCAGCATTTGGGCTTCAGTTTGTTCATTAAATGTTCAGGAGAATGACTGCGGGCACGACGCTGAGAGGTTCTGAAGGAATCCCGACAATTGCCTTGTTAATCGAATCCTCGCGTGCGTCCGGGCGGGCGCTGCTTTGCGGCATTGCCAAATGCGTACATCATCATGGGCCATTTTCTATTTATTGGGAACCCGGCGGATTGGAAAAAGCCTGGCCCAAACTGCGGGCACTGGACGTGGACGGGATCATTTTGCGTGACGTGGACAAACTGCAGGAGGTAATGAATCTTGAGATCCCCGCCGTAGTAGTGGGGCACAGTAAAAGGGAAATTTCCGGCCTCGTCAACGTGGTGACAGATTCAGCAGCGATCGGCCGGATGGCGGCGGAATATTTGTTGCAGTGCGGATTCAAGCATTTCGCCTTTTGCGGTTTTGAAAACACGCCCTGGTCGGATCTGCGTTGGAAATCCTTCTGCCATAACATCCGGGAAGCGGGGTTCCACGCTCATCACTACACCATGCAGACGTCATCGGCCCATGAGTGGCGCAAAGAACGACGCAGGCTGGAGGCCTGGATACAATCCCTGCCCAAGCCGGTGGGATTAATGGCCTGCAACGACGATTGCGGGCAACAGGTCATCGAAGTATGCAAGCTGGTGCGGTTGACAATCCCTGACACTGTCGGTGTTCTGGGCGCAGACAATGACGAGGTGGTCTGCGGACTGACCGAACCGCCCATGTCCAGTGTCGCCATCAACTTTGAGCGTGCCGGTTACGAGGCAGCGCTGGTGTTATTCCGGTTGTTACGGGGAGAACGGCGTGTGCAGACAAAAATCATGGTATCCGCGGCGCACGTCGTGGCGCGGCGTTCGACGGACATCGTTGCGGTATCCGATCCGCGGGTCGCCAGAGCCGTCCAATTCATTCGGGACCACGCGCGGGAAAATCTGATGGTCCGGGATGTGGCTCAGGCCGTCGGCCTGTCGCGCCGCTCGCTGGAGAAACAATTCCGCCAGGAACTCCGGTCTTCCATTCATGCCTATATCCGCCAGGTGCGGACCGACCGGATTGCGCGGTTGTTGGTGGAAACGGAATTGCCCGTGGGGCGGATTGCCGAAGACATGGGCTTTCCCGATATTCAACATTTTGCCCGCTACTTCCGTTCTGGGAAGGGGACAAGTCCGCTGGCCTACCGCAAACGGCAAGGCCGGCACGCCGCTTGAGGTTCGCAAATTGGTGAATCATTTTCGCAAACTGCTGTTGTCCGATTTGAATCGTGAGCGAGTATCTTCACTCATCTCCCGGTCTTTTGCCGGGCCCCGAATGCTATCATGAGAAACCACGAACTTTGGGTTTTGGGAATTTGCGCCGTCAGCGTTTGCCATGCGCCGGCCTGGCAATCCGACAACGGTGACGGTACCTTTACCAATCCGCCGCTCTACGCGGATTATCCTGATCCGGACATCATCCGGGTGGGCGAGGATTTTTATTTCGCAACGACGACGTTTGTTAATTTCCCGGGTCTCACCATCCTTCACTCGCGGGATCTGGTGAACTGGAAAATCATCTCGCACGTGGTTCCGCGTCTCGACGGGCGCCCGGAATACGACTTGAAGAACGGCGGCGCCTATCGGCAGGGAATTTTCGCGCCAAGTCTGCGCTTCCATAACGGCACATTTTACGTCGCCGTTACGCCGGTAAGCCAGAATACCCGTGTTTATTACTCTCTGGACATCCGCGGTCCCTGGCAATTTCACGAACTCGACCGGGCGGCGTTTGATCCGGGACTATTCATCGACACAGACGGCACGGGTTACATTGCCACTTCAGGCGGGTGGGACGGGCACGTCACGCTTTTGAAATTAAATGCGGATTTTTCCGAAATTGTCACATCGCGCGGAATTTTTTATTACAAAGGTGTTGAGGGTTCGAAAGTCGTGAAGCGCGGTGATTGGTATTATATCTTCAACGCGTTACCGTCCCGACTTGCGTTGACCTGTTCGCGTGCCACAAACATATTCGGCCCTTACAAAACCATTGAGCTGCTAAACGACCATACTGGCGGCCATCAAGGAGCGATTGTAGATCTGCCGGACGGCGGTTGGTATGGCTTCGTGATGAAGGATTGTGGCGCTATCGGGCGCATGACCTACCTGTGCCCGATTTACTGGACGAACAACTGGCCGGTTTGGGGCACACCCGATGCGCCCGGGAAAGTTCCGATCGTCGCCCCCAAACCGATTCAAGGCGAGCCGATTTGCCAACCGGCGACTTCGGACAATTTCAGTTCCCCCGTGCTGGGGCTGCAATGGCAGTGGAACCACAATCCCGACAACTCGCGCTGGTCGCTGATTGAACGGCCCGGCTTCCTCCGGCTTCGGCCAACGATGGCGACAAATTTCTGGCTGACGCGCAATACGCTGACGCAAAAGGGGCAGGGCCCGTGGAGCCGCGGCGAAGTGAAGTTCGATTTGAGTCACCTCCAGCCGGGCGACGTTTGCGGTTTCGGAACACTCGGCAAAGTCAGCGCGCATATCGCCGTGGTTTGCGACGCCGATAAAAGGTTCTTTTTGAAAATGGAGGTCCGCGTGGATGCGCGGACCAACGAAGTGCGGGTCGGAAGTGGGCCGATTTCCATGGCCGGCGGTGTCAAGGAAATCTATTTGCGAACGGATTTGGACTTCATTCGCAACCAGGGAACATGTGCCTACAGCCTGGACGATCAACACTGGACGGCGCTCGGAGGTGAATTCAAGCTGGCTTTTGATTGGCGCACCGGCACGTTTCAAGGCGAGCAATTCGCAATTTTCTGTTTCGATCCCGGAGCCAGCAATGGTTTTGTGGACGTGGACTGGTTCAAATTCAGCGACAAAACGGACGGAGCAACACCCGCGAGCCAGCTATGACGGAAACAGATTCTTTGTTTGCTGGTCACAACGGACCTAAGTCTCATCCCGGGATTCGCAACGGCTGACAGACAATTCGGCGGCGACGCTCTGCTGGAAGTTCGCAGATTGGCGGATCATTTCGCGCAATCTGGCGTTGGCGGATTGATCCGCCTTGAAGGAGATGGTGAAGGTGAATTTCTTTCGAATTTTGGAACAGGAGAGGCGCGAGCTGGTAAAACTCCGGCGCCAGGTCTGCCATTCGTGCGCTGTGCCCGGCGATTCGTAATAAACGTGGTTGATGAGCGCTTCAGTGAGTAGTTTGACCACGCCAAAGAATATGTCCGGGGCTGCGTTTGCACAAACGGCTTTCCGGGTTTACAGGTCTGCAAACATTACCTCGTTCTTAACTTCAGAACCGTGATGGAATACGGCGGAAACCCGCGCGTAAAATTGGCGCTCAAGCTGTCCACCTTCTCCGTGCAGGGAACGATCCTTTGAGGTTGTTCGAGGGAATTTGTGTCATTCGGGCTGCTTGCCTTTAAAACAACGGCCTCGCCTTCGGGCTCAATCGGCGAGGCGCCGGTGATTTGAATATTGATGTTCTGCGCCGTTCCAGCTTCGTTCACAATCTTGAGATAAATGATCCCACTCTGGGTATCGCGGGTGGCATCAAAGAAAATCTGCCGAATTTGTTGTGGCGGAGGAGTTCGGCCGCGAAACGCCCGCGGCTGCCATTCACGCGTCGGGATATTTTGCGAATCGGTCGCGAGAATTTCGTCGCCGTGCATCGTGCTGAACATCTTTTGGGCATAATATGCCGGCGAGCCGTAGCTGCTCAGCGCGTCATAGCCAATCAAATCCGTGCGCCACTGCAGGGAGTGGTCCGGTCCGGTCAGCTTGCTGACGTTCACGAACAACGGCGCATAGCTGGAAATGAGGACGAGATCAGAGTTACGCTCCATTCCGGTCATCCACGCGGCGTCGCCGAGCGCTCCGGCCATGTTGGGTGTGGGTGAGCCGACCCGCGTGGCCCATTCGCCGACGAAAATCTTCGGACCCGTGCGCGAATATTTATCGTAATCAAACGCGTGCGCTTCCATTTCTTCCTGCGAACGATAATAATGCTCATCCACGAAATCCGGCACGCGGCTTTTTACCGGTGTCGTGGCGATGACCCGGAGGTTTGGATATTTTGCCTTGATGGCATCGAAAAACCGGGCGAAGCGTCCATCGTAACTGTAGGAGCGGTCAAAGAAATCTTCATTTCCGATTTCGACATAGTTCAAAGTAAACGGCGCGGGATGTCCGTCCTTCATGCGTTGCGCACCCCATTTGGTGTTTGCATCGCCGGTGACATACTCGATTTCGTCCAGTGCGTCCTGAACATAAGGCTCAAGTTTTGGGCCAGGATCAACATGTTGCTGGCGCAGCGAGTAGCCGGCGTAGACAGCCAGCACCGGCTGCATGTGCAAATCTTCGCACCATTCCAGAAATTCCAGCAAACCGAAACCGTCCGTGGACCAATAACCCCATGGGCTGCGATGTCCGGGACGTTGCGAAACATCGCCGATAGTTTCCTTCCAGTTGAAGCGCTCGGCGATGGTATTGCCTTCAAGATAATTGCCACCGGGGAAGCGCAGGAATCCGGGTCGCATGTCCGCGAGCAATCGCATGATATCCGGGCGTGTGCCGTTGGGACGATGATTGTAAGTCGGCGGAAAGAGCGAAACATTCTGGAACCAAACCGTGCCGTGTCGGTTGAAGAAAGACCCGCGCTTTGTCGTTGAAATAACGAGGCGATTGTCTTTCGACGTTTCGATGTTTCCAGTGGTCAAGGTCACGTCATATTCCTTCCAATTGCCGGAAATCCTGGGAACGATAGCCCTCGCGAAAACCGTTTGACCGTTTGCGCTTTCGAGGGAAACAGTCAGCGAACCGGAAAAATGTTTCCCGAACGCATAGAATGAGGCGCGATATGTCGTGTTCGGGCGGACGGGGATTCCCCAGTAGCCGCCATTGGCGATCCCGGCGAGT
>Ga0335078_10008373_pt1 | contig 15374 bp, 11 predicted proteins | sample Lox_Sample_32_FD_206711 | JGI IMG/M metagenome (GOLD analysis project Ga0335078, IMG submission 206711) | Soil microbial communities from Loxahatchee National Wildlife Refuge, Florida, United States - Lox_Sample_3.2 | ecosystem: Environmental > Terrestrial > Soil > Wetlands | place: USA... | reverse complement strand
TGTGGCACAGCAAAGGACTCAGCGTAGCCGTGGTTTTGACGCTTGCCCTTGGAATAGGGGCGAATGCGGCAATTTTCAGCCTGGTTCGCGGCGTGCTTTTGAGGCCGTTGGTGAACCGTGACGAGGAGCGGCTGATCTATATCCGGCAAAGCGCGCCCGGCCTAGACATGGAGAATACGACGTTTTCGGTTCCAGAGATTCAGGATTTGCGCGCCGGGGTTAAATCGCTAAGCGAGATCGGTGACTTCTCAACGATCGGCTTCACGATGATCGGGCTAGGGGACCCTCGCGAGGTTCGGGCGGGGGTGGTTGGCGGCAACTACTTTAATGTTATGGGCCTGCATCCCATTCTGGGACGGCTGCTTGATGAAAGGGACGACGGGCCGAATGCCGCTGGCGCCATGGTTCTGACATATCGATTTTGGGCGAACTCTCTGAACAGCGATCCCTCAGTTCTCGGGAAACAGGTCCGGCTCGATAGCAGGACTGCAACCGTCGTTGGAGTGCTGGAGCCTTCGGTACCTTACCCTGCCGACACTGAAATCATCGCCAACGTCGTCACCAGCCCGCACCATTTGTCGGCGACAATGGTCACAGGGCGTATCCACCGGATGACCGAGCTTTTTGGAAGACTCGCCCCGGGCGCTACGCTTGAACAAGCGCGCCAGGAACTTAAAACCGTTCACGCGGTGATGATGCAGCAACACCCCGAAGCGTATTCCCCTAAAGCCAATACTCAGATCTCGGCGGTGCCTCTGCGCGAGCAAATAACCTCGAAGGCAAAGACCGTTCTTTGGCTGTTGCTGGCCGCTTCGGCGCTTATCTTTATCATCGCATGCTCGAACGTTGCGAACTTGATTCTTGCGCGGACAATGCGGCGTGAAGGCGAACTGTCAATTCGCGCGGCTTTAGGCGCCAGCACCGGGGCTCTGCGGCGAATCCTGCTCGCGGAAAGCTTGTTGCTATGCGGCGCCGGAGCGCTGTTTGGAATCTTAACCGCGCGCCCGATTGTCGCTATTTTGGCTCGCTATGCGTCGAAATTCTCAGTGAGGGCGTTGGACCTTAAAGTCGATTCGAGCATGCTTTGGGTCGGGGCAGGGCTGGCGCTAGTCGCCGCCACGCTTCTCGCATTTGTGCCGCGGCTTCCTTCCGCTGACCGATCCAGCGGGATCAGCCTCTCCAGCGGCAGCGCTCGCACCAGCGGCAGCAACCGCCGGCTGCGAATTTTTGCAATGACCCAGATCGCGGCCTCGTTTGTTTTGATCGCCGGCGCCACCGTGCTTGTGAAAACGCTCCTCAGGCTGCAGGCAACTGAAACCGGGATGGACACTCGCCGGGTGCTTTCGATGAGTCTTCCGATTAACTCATATGGCCGCACGCCTGACCAGATCGATGATTTTTACAGGGAAGGAATCCGGCGCATCCATCAATTGCCCGGAGTCGATAATGTGGCGCTTGGGATTACAACTCCCTGGGTGGACAAGGGCCGGTTCGGTCCCGGCTTTCAATTCACGGTGGAAGGCTATGCGCGCGCGTCCCAAGAAGAAGATCCACGCGCCCAATTTCGGGTTGTTTCACCCTCATTTTTCGCATCGCTAGGGGTCCCAATTATTGCTGGACGTGACTTCAACGACCTGGACCGCAAGGGCAGCGAACCCGTCGCCATTGTAAGTGAAACTGTGGCCCGCCAGATGTTTGCCGACCAGGAGGTCGTAAATCGGCATGTGAACTGGACGGACCCCGTGATGAAGTTCGTGCCCGACTTTAGTACTGCGCCGATGCGAATCGTGGGCATAGTAAAGGACATCGACGATCAGAACATCGTTCCCGGCCCGATGATGACGGTATATGTGCCGCTCGGCCAGGGGCCGCTGTTTAGTGCGCGCCTGTTCATTCACGTGCATTCGGATCCTTACGCGCTGATCACGCCGGTTACGCATGCGATTCGCGATCTGTCAGTAGAGCAGCCGGTCGAACACGCCGCCACCCTGGAAGATATTCGCGCGGAGGTTTTGACCCCAGACCGGCTTAACGCCGTAGTATTCGGGGGATTTGCGGTTGTCGCGCTATTGATCGCGGTGGTCGGCGTAGCTGGTGTGTTGGCATTTTCGGTAAGCTGCCGGACCCGTGAATTCGGAATCCGGCTGGCTATTGGCTCTCATCCAAGACACCTGTTGGGCAGGGTTGTCGCAGAGGGAGCGATAATGTCGGTGGCAGGCATTGTTGCGGGGCTTGTAGGAGGATATGCGCTGCAGCAGCTAGCCGGCAGCTATTTTGACGCAGTTCGCGCCCCCGATCCACTGGTGCTGGTAGCGACCGGAGCTGTGTTGCTCCTGTCGGGAGTTGTCGCTTCGGCAATACCGGCGGCGCGTGCAGCACGGGTTGATGTCATTAACGCATTGCGGTCGGAGTGACCGGGTTGTTGATTATTTAGGGATCATCGATGGCTACTGGTGTCCTTAGAAGGACGCCTCGGGCTTGATGTTCTGAACGACTTCGCGTGCCTGTTGGACGGGCCTGAGCTCGCCCCTGGCGTCTGAGCCGACATCATTCTGAGCCGACATCATTTAGTCTGAACAAATCCTACCCCTCCCAAAATGTGAAAGGGCGGCGCAATGGCCGCCCTTTCACATTGTTTCCAAAACAACGGACTATTGACCCGATCGTTTTAGTAATCCATTCCGCCCGGAGGTCCCGGAGGCATTCCGCCGGCCTTTTCCTTCTCAGGCAGCTCAGAAATTACTGCTTCGGTCGTCAGTAACAGCCCGGCGATTGATGCAGCGTTTTGCAAGGCCGACCGAGTCACCTTGGTCGGATCTACCACGCCCATCTTCAACAGATCGCCGTACTCTTCGCTGTCAGCGTTGAACCCAAAGTTGTTGCTCTTGTCGGATTTCACCTTCTCGACAACAACCGCGCCTTCATAGCCAGCGTTCAACACGATTTGACGCAGCGGCTCTTCCAACGCCCGGCGGACGATTCCAACACCAATGTTCTCGTCTTCGTTCTCAAGTTGGAAGCCCTCGAGCGCCTTCTGAGCGCGAACGAACGCAACACCGCCGCCGGGAACAATGCCTTCCTCAACAGCGGCCTTGGTCGCGTGCATAGCGTCCTCGACACGAGCTTTCTTTTCCTTAAGCTCAGTTTCGGTCGCCGCGCCAACCTTGATCACCGCGACGCCGCCGACCAGCTTGGCCAACCGCTCTTGCAGTTTCTCACGATCATAATCAGACGTGGTTTCTTCGATCTGGGTGCGAATCTGCTTTACGCGACCTTCGATCTCAGAGGTCTTGCCAGCGCCTTCGACAATCGTCGTGTTATCTTTGTCGACGACAATCTTCTTGGCGCGTCCCAGGTCCTCCATCTGAACGCTCTCGAGCTTGATTCCGAGGTCTTCGGTAATCGCGCGGCCGCCAGTGAGGGTTGCGATATCGCCAAGCATTGCCTTTCTGCGATCGCCAAAGCCCGGGGCCTTGACCGCGCAGATTTTCAGAGTGCCCCGCAGTTTATTTACAACCAGTGTCGCCAGGGCTTCGCCTTCAACGTCCTCGGCGACGATCAGCAAGGGCTTACCCTGTCTGGCAACCTGCTCAAGCAGCGGCAGCAGGTCCTTCATTGACGAGATCTTTTTTTCGTGGATCAGAATGAATGCGTCTTCAAGCTCGCATTCCATGCGTTCCGGATCGGTTGCGAAGTATGGCGAGAGGTAACCGCGATCGAACTGCATTCCTTCTACAACGTCGAGCGTGGTTTCAAGGGTCCGTGATTCTTCAACCGTGATAACACCGTCCTTGCCGACCTTCTCCATCGCTTCGGCGATCAGGGTACCAATGGTCGCGTCGCCGTTGGCCGAAATGGTTCCGACCTGGCCGATAGCATCACCCTTGACCGGCTTCGACAGCCGCTTGATCTCTTCGATCGCTTTTTCAACGGCCTTGTCGATGCCGCGCTTGAGCGCCATTGGGTTGGCCCCGGCGGCCACGGTCTTAACGCCTTCTTTAAAGATTGACTGGGCCAGAACGGTAGCGGTCGTTGTTCCGTCGCCTGCTACATCAGAGGTCTTCGAAGCTACCTCACGAACCATCTGGGCGCCCGTATTTTCCAGCTTGTCTTCTAACTCGATCTCCTTGGCAACGGTAACGCCGTCCTTGGTGATCGTGGGGGATCCGAACTTCTTCTCAATTACAACGTTGCGACCCTTTGGTCCCAACGTCACCTTCACCGCATCCGCCAGACGGTTGACGCCGGTCAGGATGCTTCTCCTTGAGTCTTCTCCGTATGAGATTTGCTTAGCCATAATTTGGTGTTTCCTCCTTGTGCTCAGGAAGTTCCTAGCGTCAAACTCCCTGGCGAACTCCTAGGCGCCCTTTCCCTTTGTCTTTGAGGTCGAATCAACAACGCCAAGTATCTCGTCCTCCCTTACTATGAGGAGTTCCTGGTCATCGATCTTAATCTCGGTTCCGGAATACTTACCGAACAGGACTCGGTCACCGACTTTTACGTCCAATGGAATCCGTTCCCCGTTATCTTTGGCTTTGCCGGCGCCGACCGCAACAACTTCGCCCTCTTGCGGTTTTTCCTTTGCGGTATCGGGTATGATGATGCCGCCCCTGATCTGCTCTTTCTCCTCGATGCGCTTAAGCACAACGCGATCGTGAAGAGGTCTGATGTTTGCCATGAGTGCACACCTCCGCTTTGGTTTGATTAGTAGTGGTTCCAGTTTGCAGAATGGGTCTTGGACCCTGTATATGGGAGCCGCGCGATTTAGCACTCCCACCCCAAGACTGCTAATTTATGCCTATCCGAGAAATTTGTCAAGCGGTTTTGACAGGTAATTCGGAGACGCATCCAAGCCACCGGAAACCATTCATCGGCGACCGCGGAATTCCCCAGTGAGAGCGGGCGAAGATGGGTCGGAATTGTCGCCACCGGAGCAGCCACCGGCGCGGTCTGAGGTCAATTGCTGTCCTCGACAGGCTGCGCTCTCGAGGCGACTATTGAACACCTTTGAGGGCGGGCTCGTACAAATTAGAGCAAGTACGTGAAGTTCAGGCACGCATTCATTGGATTGAAATTGAAGCAAAAACGGTTTATGGTGGACCAGAACCCTTCAAGCAGAAAGAATTTTCCGGGGGATTACTATCAAACTGATCAGCCGAGGACTCTATCGTCTTAGGCCTCAATCTTAAATTTTATACACGTGGAGAATCTACCAGTGGCCCACATTCATCAGGAACCAAGTCATCGCGACGGGGAGATCCCGAAACCCAGGATTGAACTATCAAAGTTGAGGATTGAGCGGCGACGTGAGGATGAAGACGACAACGAATCAACGGGCAAGCGGCGGCTCTTATCTATAGTGCTTCCAGCGGTGCTTCTGGTTGGGTTCGCCGCGGCCGGCTACCGGTACTGGAGTACCTCGGTGGGCGTGCCTGAGGTCGAGACCGGCCGCGCGCTTGTCGAATCTGGGGATACGCCCTCAGAAATACTAACCGCAACCGGTTATGTAGTTGCGCATAGAAAAGCCGCCGTCAGCCCCAAAGTCTCCGGTAAAATGGACCACCTGTATGTGGACATAGGCAGCGTAGTCAAAACAAATCAAGTGCTGGCAACCCTGGAGCACAACGACATCGATGCTCAACTTGACGACGCCAAGGCCGCGCTGGCTACAACCGAGGCCCAAAAAGCTCAAGCCGAAGCCAACAAGAGCCAGGCCGAAGCCAACCTGGTTCAGGCCCGCGCAACCGAGCATCAAACCGGGCTGGACTATGGCCGTCAGACCAAGCTGCTTAAGGACGGCGTGGCCGCTCAATCGGATTTCGACAACGCTGAAGCAAAGGAAAAAGTCGCCGACGCGCAGGTAAAACAGGCCGTCGCCCAAATTAGTTCGGCCGACGCCGCGCTTAAGTCAGTGGTTGCCCAAATCGAGTCTTTTAAGGCCAGAATCAGACTTCTGGAAGCTCAGTTAGAGTACACAAGCATCCGGGCGCCATTCGATGGGCTCGTGATATCAAAGGATGCCGAGGTTGGCGAGGCAGTGTCCCCGGCTGTCTTTGGAGTCGGAACAACTCGGGCTTCCGTGGTTACAATTGTCGACCCGAAAACCCTCGAGGTTGAAGCCGACGTCAACGAATCGAATATTACGCAGGTTCAACAGGGGTGGCCGGCTGAAATCACGCTGGATGCCATTCCCGATAAGAAATTCAAAGCCGAAGCTTACCAGGTCGTGCCGACGGCCGATCGCCAGAAGGCAACCGTCAAAGTGAAAGTCCGCTTTCTGGAACTGGACCCCCGCGTTCTTCCGGATATGAACGCCAAAGTGACTTTTCTGCAAAAGGCCACGCCAAAAGCTGCTATTACGCCGAAGATCACGGTGCCGAAATCCAGCATCCAGCAGAGGGACGGTAAAACGGCGGTGTTGTTGTTGAATGGGGATCAAGTAAAAGTCCAACCGGTTCAGACCGGCGCGGATTACGCGGATCGAGTCGAGATCAAAGAGGGGCTTATCGGAGGGGAAACCGTGGTGGTCAAAGGCGGCGACACCGTCGCTGACGGGGCAAGAGTAAAGATCAAGGGCGGCAAGTAGCCGCGATTTTAGGGCCCCGCAGTTCTTCTTCGGTCAGTCTCAGCCGATTTCCGATAGGGTTATGGTAGCGTGACATCAAAATCGCTTCCTCAAGGAGAAGCCAGATGCCAGATACACTGATCAGCGTTGAAAACGTCACAAAGACCTATAGGCGTGGAAGTGTCGAGATTCCGGTCTTGAACAAAATTAACCTGGATATTGGCAGGGGAGAGTTTCTCGCGTTAATGGGGCCTTCGGGCTCTGGCAAGACAACGCTGCTCAACCTGATAGCGGGGATCGACCGTCCGACGTCGGGCCGGATCGAAATTGACGGCAAGAACATCTCAAAGCTGTCTGAGAAAGCACTGGCCTCTTGGCGCGCCCGCAACATCGGATTCATTTTCCAGCTTTACAATTTGATCCCGGTGCTTACGGCTGCTGAAAATGTTGAATTGCCGTTGCTGCTTACGCACCTATCGAAAAAGAAACGCATGGAGCATGTCCACACGGCGCTTTCGGTAGTGGGATTGGAAGACCGAATGGGCCACTATCCACGCCAGCTTTCCGGGGGACAGGAACAACGCGTCGCGATTGCGAGGGCCATTGTCACCGATCCGGCAGTGCTGGTTGCCGACGAGCCTACCGGGGATCTGGACGCCCAGTCGGCGGAAGAGATTCTGGACCTGCTCAAACGGCTAAACCAGGAATTTGAAAAGACGATTGTTATGGTTACTCACGATCCCAATGCGTCCAGCCACGCGCATTCAGTCATACACCTGGAAAAGGGTGTTTTGAAGGGAATAGGGGGAGCGTATGAAGTACCTGCGGCTCATAATTAAAAACGCCGGGCGGAACAAGCGGCGAACGCTGTTGACCATCCTGAGCGTGTCTGTATCTATTTTTTTGCTGGCGACGATGCGGGCCGCGATTGTGGCGCTAAATGGCTTAAATCAGGTGTCGGGCGGTGAGCTGCGCGTGGTCGTACGCCGGAATACCTCGCTGGGCGATTCAATGCCGGAAGCCTATCGCGCCAAGATTGCTCAAATTCACGGTGTCAGTCAGGTTTGTCCGGTCAACTGGTTCGGAGGGATCTACAAAGAGGACAAGCCAAAATATTTCTTCGCACAGTTCTACGCCGATGCCAATAACCTGTTTGACGTGATGACCGATGACTCAATTCCACCCGACCAGCTAGCCGCGTTCAAACAAGAGCGTGTCGCGGCCGTCTGTGGCGCGAAGCTCGCCGCGCAGCAAGGCTGGAAGATCGGCGACGTTATCGAGCTAAAGGGCACGATTTACCCGGTCGACCCGCGGCTAACCCTGAGGGGCATTTTCACCGGGCAGGGTGAGACCAGCCTCTATTTTCACCGCGAGTACGTCGAAGAAGCGATGGGCCGGCCCGGACAGGTTGGAACATTTTCGGTGAAGCTGGACTCGGCCGGAATCGCGCCGCAGGTGATGCAGGAAATCGACGCGATGTTCGCGAACTCGTCGGCTCCGACAAAGACCGAGACTGAAAAAGCATTCCAGGCCAGTTTCGTCTCAATGCTGGGAAACGTTTCTGGTCTCATCACCGGGATCGGATTGGTCGTGGTGTTTGCGATTACCTTGATCTCAGCCAACACGATGGCGTTGTCGGCGCGGGAGCGCGCAACCGAGGTAGCCGTGATGAAGGCCATCGGATTCACGCCCGCGCTTATTCTGATGCTGATCTTACTAGAGGCGGCGGTCATTTCTGTCGCCGGAGGGGCACTTGGAGTCTTTGGCGCTCGAATTCTGTATCAATTCGCGAGCCCGGATTTCGGGGCGGGCTTTTTGCAGGACTTTAGCATCAGCCCCGGAATCATCATCTCCTCGCTGGCGGTATCAGCGCTCATTGGAATTGTGAGCGGCGGTATACCGGCCTGGGGCGCAGCCCGAATCAAAATTGTTGACGGCCTGAGAAGGGTCGGCTAGCGAGCCGCAAGAGTCGTCGGCGGGGAGGGAGAAGACGAAACGCAATGGCAATACCGTTGAAATACAATCTGCGCAACCTGGTGAGACGGCGAGTCAATTCACTGATGACCGTCTTTACCATAGCTCTGGTGGTCGCGGTGTTTCTCGCCGTGATGTCGCTGGCCAACGGGCTGAACGCCGCCCTGGTATCAACCGGAGCGCCGGCGAACGCAATTGTTATGAGGGAAAGCGCGCAGAGCGAAGTCCAGAGCCTGGTCACCAAAGACGCGTATCAGGTCATTCAGACAATCCCAGGCATAGCGCGCGACTCGTCAGGCAAGCCTATTGTGTCCGCGGAGGTTACGGTTCTGGTCAATCTGCCCAGGCGCCAAACCGGCCAGCCATCCAACGTAACCGTGCGGGGCGTGTCGCCCGCGGGCTTTTCGCTGCGGCCGCAGCTCAAATTGGTTGACGGCAAAATGTTCCGGCCCGGCGTCGGCGAAGCAATAGTAAGCAGAAGAATCGCGGATCGATTTGCCTCTACCGGCCTGGGCGACCAAATCAAGCTAGGCCGCCGCGACTGGACCGTCGTCGGAATCTTTGAGGCAGGTAATACCGCGTTCGATTCGGAGATCTGGTCCGATGTGAATGAAGTGATGGACGCGTTTGACCGTTCGGATTATTCGTCGGTGTTGGTGAAGTCGGCTGATGGGTTTACGCCAACGCAAATCTGTGATCGCATCAGTGGCGAGCAGCGCCTTAAACTCGAAGCCAAGCCCGAAATCAGATATTACGAAGAACAGACAACAGCCGCCGGGCCAATTCGCGCGCTCGGCATGTTCGTAGCCGTTATTCTCGGAATCGGAGCTTGCTTCGGCGGAATGAATACTATGTATGCCGCGGTCGCTGCTCGAACCCGAGAGATCGGCACGCTCAGAGCCCTCGGATTTTCAAAGGGCAGCATATTGACCAGCTTCGTCATCGAATCGCTGATACTGGCTATTGTTGGAGGCGCGTTGGGCTGTTTATTGGCGTTGCCTGTGAACGGAGTCACCACAGGAACGACGAACTTCCGCACCTTTAGCGAGCTTGCGTTTAGCTTTCAACTGTCAACCGAATTGATTGTGACCGCCCTAATATTTGCTGTTATTATGGGTTTTTTGGGTGGTCTTTTACCAGCGAGATCCGCGTCCCGCTTGCCGATAACCACGGCCTTAAGGCAGATGTAGCTTTGTGACTTAAGCTCGCGGCGGGGTAACGACGAGGAAGATTCTGATTGGTGGCCGCCGCCCCGCGGCAGTTGTAAGCCGTGACTGATCGCGGCGACGACAGATGACCCTGGGCGTTTGGTTGATGATGTTGCGATTCATATAGCCGCGGCGTTGCGACAATTGCATCGATTCTCCCCAGTCCGGCCAGATTGGCCCGGTCCGATGCGATCTCGGTTGAACGCCGCGGCATCCCGTTTAGAAGTGGTCGTAGTCTTAAACGATGAGTTCGACGACTCTGCGTCAAGAGTTGTTAAGAAAACGCCGGGCCGCTCATAAGGAAAAGTCAAGAACGCATGGGCTTCAGGGTGATATCCGGGGTCTTCGGCGAATCGTAGAATTCCGCGACTGCGCGCGCCCGCACCAAGACCAACTTTCGCAGGCCATCTGGCTCGAGCACTTCAACATCGGTCCCGAACCCGAGCGCGAATTCACACGCTTCGTGTTCGAATTGAAACAAGATCCATACTTCGGCCCAACCGTCAGGGTCCGGGGATGCGATATTTTCGATCCGGGCGAATCGGCCCGCGAACCTTAGTCGTGGAGTGATCGTCGGCGAGACCCGCAGACGCGCCCTGTATCGCGGCAGTCGAGTTTTGAAACTCGCTGTCGACTGGCGCCAGAACGTCTCCAGATCAAAGGACTTGGGGCGCTCAACCTTATCCTCCAAAATCGACGGATTGGTGATGCGGGAAACGCGATAGCTTCTAACCTGCCCGTCAAAGGCCGCCACCAGGTACCACACGGATCTCTTAGCGACCAATCCAAGCGGGTCGACCACACGCTCGAATGAATCACAGCCGTTTCCACGGTCGTAAGTGATTTTTAGCTTCTGATCGGACCATATCGCCCGCTGAATTGCCGGCAAGGCGGTCGCCGATTCCTCGTACTGATTCCAGCCCTCAGTATCGATAAAAATGCGTTGTAATCCATATTCGGCGGTGCGCTGGTAGATATCGGGGAGGGATGCTCGCAACTTCGTTAGTGCAGCGCCGGAAGCTTTCTCCAGGCCCAGGTCCGCTAAGAGCCTTGACGGGGTGCTTAAAAACAGTGCGAGAATCTCGTCCTTTTTCAGCCCTGTAAGGCTGGTACGATAGTCTTCTACAAGGGACCAACCGCCGCCCGATCCGCGTTCGGCGAAGACTGGGATCCCAGCTCCGCTCAATGCTTCCATGTCACGATGGATTGTTCGCTGTGACACTTCCAGCCGGCGCGCAAGGTCCTGAGCCGTTAGCCGCTTGTGAATCTGGAGCAGCAGCATTATCGAAACCAACCTGTCAGCGCGCATTCTAAACCAACCTCCATAGACAACCATTTATCTGATGCGTTACTCCGGCTCCATGATGCGGAAGCTTCTATCGGAACCTGAAGCCAGAAATTTCATCCGGTCACCGGCCCAGATTGCGAATATGACAGAAGATGTCATGAATGTAGAATAGACTGTGGTCTTGAAGCCAGGACTTTTTCACTGCAAGGGGGCACGATGAAATACGGATGCGTGATTGACGCCGCATACTTTCTCGCCTTTGGCGACCTCGCCCGAGAGGCTGAAAATGCCGGATGGGATGGCATCTTCATAGCCGACGCAATCGGAATTCAAACCAAGGAGTATCCCGCGTCCGACTGGTTTGATCCCTGGGTGGTGCTTGCGGTTATGGCTGACCGGACTGAGCGGATTCGGCTCGGGACGCTGATAACCCCCATTTCCCGGCGACGACCCTGGAAGCTGGGGCGCGAGGTCGCAACGCTCGATCATCTTTCGGGCGGGAGAATGATTTTCTCAGTCGGTCTGGGCGCGGCAAAGGACGACTGTGGATTCTATGCTGTTGGTGAACAAATGGACCTAAAGGGCCGCGCCGAGCTGATGGATGAGGGCCTGGAAATAGTTGCCGCGCTGTGGAATGGCACGCCGGTTACCAGGTCCGGCAAACATTTTAAGGTTGATGGAATGACCTTATTGCCGCGGCCAGTGCAAAATCCGCGCGTGCCCATCTGGGTCGTCGGGGTTTGGCCGAAAGAAAAATCCATGAAGCGGGCGGTAAGTTGGGACGGAGTCATAATGCAAAAATATGCTTCAAAGCCATGGGACAAGGACACGCCCGGGGACGTTGTGGCCCTTAGAGAATACGTAGCAGCGAACCGATCGAATTCTTCCCCTTTCGATATAGTTGTCCAGAGCTTTGGCTCAGACCTAAGCGCGAAGGGCCGTGCGGCTGCTCGGGAAGAGGCGGCGGCCCTTGCCGACTCTGGGGCTACGTGGCTGATGGAGCATTTCTTGTCCGCTGAGGACCCAAAAACAGCGGCTAAATGGATTAGACAGGGGCCTCCTCGCTAGGCGGAATGCCAGATATAATTTCGATTCGAGAAAGCGGGACTGTGCCATTGAACAGATTAGAGGTGAGGGGTGAGGGGTAAGGGTTAATCTGCCTCGATGATCTCCAGGTCGTACTCAACAGTGGCCGTCTTAGAGATCATTCCGAGAACAGAGCAGTACTTGTTCTGGGAGAGGTCAATTGTCTTCTTTACCGCCTCCGGTGGAAGGCCGCGTCCGGTCAGCTTGTAGTGAAGTTTTAGGTGAGTATAGACCATTGGGTCCGTTTCGGCGCGCTCCCCGGCTACATTTATCTCAAGCCCTCTCAGGTCTAACCTTTTCTTTCTCAAAATCACGATTACATCGACCGCGGTGCAGGATCCTAAAGCAATCAAAACCAGCTCCATTGGCGTGGAGGCTTTCTTGTCCGGTGACGCGTCAACCACAATCGCATGGCCTGAATCGGCAACGCCTATCATCTGAAGGCCATCGACCATTTTGATGGTTGCATTTGCAGTTTTCCCCACGATCCTCCCCCTTCAAATCTTAGTTGTGCTCCGAACCTTGACGACGTACTATTTATGCCACGCGGTAATATTAAGCATGTCCCCGCTGATCTTGTACAGACACAAATCGCGGCCAGTTGATCGAATTCCTGTTCTTTCTAAGTCTTTGTTGGGGTTAGGGCAGATCCGGAGAATAGCGGCGTGCCCGATACAGGGTATCGGAGCAGGCTTTGTTCCTCGCTGAACACTGAGATTATCGATCGGATAATTCCGGTGGCGTATGACGACGCCAAGCGCACGGCACGCCGGCACTGGGAAGCTGGCTGAGCTACGGAACTCTTCCAGGAAACGAAGGCACAAATCTAGATGCCTAAGCTTCCTTAAAAGACTATATGTCCACAACTCGCACGAATACCAAGTTCCGCCGGCTTGCGGCAGGCCAAATCCCTCACCCACGTCTTCGCGTCATCGCCTATCATTAGCTCTCTCTTGTCGCCGATGGTCAGATCTTAGCTCTAAAGAGAACAATCATCTAGTCGCACACCAATCTGAGCCGTACTCGGGCCTCCTGATCCCGGCCTAAAATACGCCCAACAGAACGATCCGCAGATCAGAGGCCGGAACTCGGTATCGCGGACCAGCCACGCGATCTCTTTGGGGTGTACAGCCCCATCAGCGCTCGGTGCATCCCAAAGCTTTACCCTCATAAATTATTGCGCTCTCGCTGCAGAAGAAAGCACTTCCGCATCCCTGTTGGGGCACGAGACTGGCTTGATAGTGTTTGCCATCGGGCGAGGGATTAACGGAGAGCGCATAGTTAGCAACCCTGCCCCAGGTGGTGTCGAGCGTATCAAACTTCGCTGCCAATTCGGCAAGACCCTTCCGCTTGAGCAATGCGGCTAGCGGAACATAATTACCCTCAGTATCTGAGACCTCAGCTTCAGTGGTGGCCACCAACCTAAGTAAACGAAGCGCGTGGTCGGCAGTCAAATCGCCTGAAGAGGCCGTCCGCAGTGCCCGGCGTGGCTCGGCCCAAGCAAACAGAATCGGTAAAACCATTAGGGCTAACAAGGCTTTCACTGCTCTAGGTGTGTTCATATGCCAAGTCCTCCTCTTTTGATTTTGGTGTTTGCTACCATGACCGAGGTCAGTCCAAGACACCGGCCGCCTATCCCGTGCGCCACGGCGAAGTCAGATCACGCGAGGAGCGAATGACGGGACCCCCTCATTCTGGGCTGGGCCGTCCAGCACCGCAAGAGTTTTGTTCTTCATTTCTAGCAAAACGATCCCCGATTTTCTGGAAGCCCAGGTTTTCTGGGGCTATGCTAATGCCGCCGGCGCGGCCAACAACTCGCCGATCTGTTGACGATATGGGAATATGGCAGGAACACCCCCGGTGTGAAGGAAGACTACGTTGGAGCCTGGAGAGAAATAGCCACGTTGGCACAATTCCAGCAGTCCACCCATTGCCTTACTTGTGTAGACCGGATCGAGAATTATCCCCTCCGTCTTACCGACTCGCTTCATAGCAGCCGCTGAGCGCTCATCAAGGATTCCGTATCCACCGCCAAGGAACTCTCCGTGCACAACGACATCTTCCGGGAGGATTTCGAACTGTAACCCTAAGGCATCGGCTGTTTCCCTGGCTACGCGCCGGACGAACCGAGTCAGAGTTTCAATTTCTTCACAGACGCTGATTCCGATTACCTTGAGTTCCGGACACACTGCCTTTGCCGCGACCAGCAGCCCCGCCTGGGTGCTGCCGGAACCGCTCGGAACGACAATATGATTGATGTCAAAGCCCCGGGCGGAGGCCTGATCAAGCACCTCAATTAGCGCCTCTGCATAGCTGATCGCGCCAAGAGGTTCGAGCATTGATCCCTCCGCGAACGTGCCTCCGATTGGTGCGATATAGGGACAACGCCCGGCCGCGCGTTCCTTGTCAGCGGCATCGTTGAGCAGATGGGCGACCATCTTCAGTTCCATAAAAGAGGTTCCAGGAGCCCAGTCGATGACCTGAATATTCGCGTCAAGAATCGAGTCCAATAACAGATTCCCGTCGTAATCCGCTGGCAGTCCCGCACGTCTGAACAAAATTAGAACTGGGTCAAGCCCCACGCGCCGCGCGGCAGCCGCCAATTGCCTGCACCAATTAGACTGCACCCCGCCCCAGGTAATGATTGAGTCAGATTTCCGTCTCAGCGCATCCCCAACGATGAAATCCAGCTTTCGGGCTTTGTTGCCGCCCAAGGCAATGCCTGTCTGATCATCGCGTTTGATGAGCAATCGGACGCCCTTAAGCTCTCGCGATAGGTTGGGCATCTCTTCGAGCGGGGTTGGAAGATGGCTAAGGCGTTGACGTGGGTGGCACGAGATGATCTCCGCCAGATCTTCCTTCGACATTAACTCCTGGATAGCGGACGACATACGCCCCCGTAACTATGGTCGAATCGGCTCAATTGGTATGATAATATATACAAATACATAAATCAATCAAATGAGCAGGGAAAGGAATGATTGGTTATTCGCAAGAGCACCGAAGTTCGATCGGCGCCCGCAGGTGACGCTTGCCTCGGTTTTACCAGAACTAACTCGCCTGTAGTTTTGTGTGGGTACCACGGCGAACTAGGTACTCACCGGACGATATTCCCACATTATCAAGTATGTTTATTTGTAATTTGATTGACTATTTACTGTTATCGATATATACATCTGTCGAAACGGTTTGCCGACCAGCGTGGTTGCGAAGTTTTCTTTCAACAGAAACCGCTAAAAATTTCAACGACGGC
>Ga0335078_10008372_pt1 | contig 15376 bp, 10 predicted proteins | sample Lox_Sample_32_FD_206711 | JGI IMG/M metagenome (GOLD analysis project Ga0335078, IMG submission 206711) | Soil microbial communities from Loxahatchee National Wildlife Refuge, Florida, United States - Lox_Sample_3.2 | ecosystem: Environmental > Terrestrial > Soil > Wetlands | place: USA... | reverse complement strand
TCCGCCGCCTCCGGAGCGCCCGACAGCGCCTCACGCGCGCCGAGCAGGGCCTGCACGTTCACGCCGTTTTCAACGGGGCTGCCGGTGATGGTCATCGTTTCTCCTCGGGTTTCGGTGCGATCGGTTGGTGGTTCATCCCCGGCGCGGGCCGAGGACGACGGGCAGCGAGGTCAGGCCGCGCAGGACCAGCCCATCGCCGTGCGCCCAGGCCAGGTCGTCGCGGCCGGCGGCCAGCCGCAAGCCCGGGTGACGGCCGAGCAGCTCTTCAAAAGCGACTCTGGCTTCCAGCCGGGCCAGCGGCGCGCCCAGGCAGTAATGGATCCCGTGGCCGAACCCCAGGTGCGGCCCGGCGCCGCGGCCGAGCTCGAGGACGTCGGGGGCGGGGAACCGGCTGGGGTCGCGGTTGGCCGCGCCCAGGCACACCAGCACCTGCTCACGGGCAGGGATCGTCACGCCGCCGAGGGTGACCGGTTCGGTGGTCACCCGGAACGTGGCGTGCGGTACCGGGGCGGTGAAGCGGATGAGCTCGTCGACCGCCGCGGGCACCAGCCCTGGATCGTGCAGCAGGGCCTGGAGCTGAGCTGGATGATCCAGCAGGGCCACGATCCCGTTGCCGATGAGGCTGGCCGTGGTGTCGTGGCCGGCCACCACCAGCTGGAACAGGCTCGACAGCAGCTCTTGGGTAGTGAGCGCGTCGTCCTCGGTGGCGGCGGTCAGCACGCTGATCAGATCGCCGCCCGGGCTGCGGCGCTTGGCCTGGACCAGGTCGCTCAGGCAGGACACGATGCCGTCCGACGCCTTGACCGCCTCCGGCGGCGGGTCACCGGCCCACCCAGTCAGCAGCACCCCGAACAAGGCGTGCAACCGGGGGCGGTCGGCAGCCGGGACGCCGAGCAGTTCGCCGATCACCTGCAACGGCAGCGGGTAGGCGAATCCCTCGACGAGATCGGCGACGCCAACCGGGCCGGCCTCGTCCAGCTCGTCAAGGAGACTGTCGGCGATGCCCCGGATGGCCGGTTCGAGCGCGGCGATCCGCCGAGGGGTGAAGGCCCGGGACACCAGCCGCCGCAGCCGGGTGTGATCCGGCGGGTCGACGTTGAGCATGTGCCGGGAGAACTCCGGCCCGGGCAGCCCTTCGGCCACCACGTCGCCGGCCTCGTGCAGGGCCGCCAGCATGTCCTTGGAGATGCGGGCGTCGCCGAGCGCCTGCCTGGCGGCGTCGTGGCCGAGCACGACCCAGGCCGGGTGCCCGTCGGCGAGGCGCACCCGCTGTACCGGGCACCGGGCCCGGGCCTGCGCGAAGTGGCCGAACGGGTCGTCGCGGATGGCCGGTGCCCAGCCGCCCCAGGCGGTCAGCGTGTCAGTCATGGCCGCCCTCGGGCAGGTAGCCCGTGCACAGCAGGTCGAGCCGGGCGATACGGCCGCTTGCGTCGGTGTCGGCGTACGCCTGCTGCTCGACGGTGAACCAGCCGTTGCCGAGCCGCTCGGCCCGCAGCCGCAGCCGCCAGTGCAGGTGCAGGCGGCCACCGACCTCGCCGACGGTGGCCTCGGCAAGCTCGAAGTCTTCGGTGTCACCGAACCAGTGCGTGAACACGCCGGCGATGACCTCGGCTCCGGTTCGTTCCCTCAGGCCCGAGGGCACCAGGGCGCGCAGCCGGGCGCCGGCGGTGAGCGCGCCGCCGAGCCCGGCGAAGTCCTGCGCGGCCAGGCTCTCAAGGAAGGCACCGGCCACACCGAACTGCGGCACGGCCGGTGCCGCGCTGTGGTGGGGTGCTGTGGTCGTCATGGATCCGTTGTACGGATCCGCCGGCGCGAGCGAATCGGGTAACTACCCGATCTTTTCGTCGATCCCGGGTTCGCCTGCCAAGCCGATAAGGCCGTGGCGCACCGCGAACAGGGCGGCCTCGGTCCGGGTCGTCACGCCCAGCTTGGCGTAGATGTGCTCCAGATGGGAGGACACGGTCTTGCGGCTGAGGTGCAGGTCGGCGGCGATCTCGGGATTGGACCGGCCCCGGCCGAGCTGCACCAGCACCTCCACCTCGCGTGCCGTCAGCCCCGACGGCAGGTCAGGCCGGCGCCGTACCCGGTGGCCGGCGGCCTGGAGCACCGCCTGGACCGCGTCGCCGTCGAGCCGTCCCGCGCGCACCTCGCCGCGTATCGTCTGCTCGGCCTCGCCGACCCCCAGTTCCGGGCGGTGGGGACGGGGCTGACGCAGGGCATGGTAGACGTCGGCGGCGCTGAGGACCCGGGCCGGCAGTGAGATGGCCTCGCCCCGCAGCCCGTGCGGGTAACCCGAGCCATCCAGCCGCTCGTGGTGCAGCGCCGCGCAGTGCCCGATCTGGGCCAGCAGCGGTACCCGGGCGAGCATTCGCTCGGTCAGGTACGGGTGGGTCCGGGCTCGCTCCCGCTGGGAGATGCTCCATCCGCCAGGCTCATCCCACACACCGCTCGGCACGCCGATCATGCCGATGTCATGCACCAGCGCCGCCCGGCGCAGCATGATCACCTCGGCAGCGGGAAGCCCGAGCGCCGCACCGGCCTGCGCGGCCAGGCCGGCCACCCCCCGGGAATGACCAAGGCGCAGCGGCGACTTCAGGTCGCTGAAATCGGCGAACGCGACCAGCGCCCGGTCAAGCTGGCCGTCGGTCAACGCCGCGCCCAGACCCGGGTCAAGCGCAATCACCTCCTCCCATGCCGAGATGCCGCCCAGCCCGTCGAGAATCTCGGCGTGCCGGGCGCAGAAGCAGTCGACCAGGCCCGGATCGAACTGCGTGCCCCGCCGCTGACGGGCCACCTGCAGCGCCGCCTCCGCGCCGCCCGCGTGGTGGAACGCCTCGATGACGTCGGCCAGGTGAACCAGGCGGATAGCCGGAGCCAGGCCATCTGCGCCGGCCAGCCCGGGCACGCCCCTGCCGTCCCATCGTTCGAAGGCCTGCAGCAGCGGCTCACACACCGCAGGGCCAAGCTCCAGCCACCCCGCAAGATCGCTGGCCTCCCGGCAATGCTCCTGCATCAGCCGCCGTGCCGACCGGCCCGCGGTGGCCAGGAACGCCCCGACCATCCCGATCCGGTGGAACCCCGACCGGCCCCGGCCCAGATGACGGGCGACGAAGACCGCCAGGCTGACACCCCCGAGATCGTCCTCATGCGTCTCCGCGTACAACTCCGTCTCGTCGCCGAACAGCGCCGCCACCTCGGCAGTGTCCACGGCACATCCCACCCACGTCAGCAGGGAGGTGTAATACGCAGACGCGCACGTCGCCTCGTCCATCCCAGCCGCCGCTCCCAGCCGCATGGCGACCACGGTCTGGCGCAGCACCCGCTCCATCGGCCGTCCCATCCCAAGGTCGGCCACAAGCGACAGCGTCGCCACCAGCTCGGCAAGCGACACCGGCCGCAGCGAATCCGAAGGCACCATCTCATTCTCCCGCACGTGCCCGGACAAGCAGGCAACCGCACGGCCGGGACGGCATGCACGCCGCCGGCAGCGGCAACGCGCAGAACAGCCAGATCTGTATCGCCGCTCATACGCCCGAGGCTGAGCTGGAGCCGCCCGTAACGGCGGCGATGCGCGCCTCGGCGAGTCCGCTGCCATCACGAACCGTTACGGATGCCGCCTACCGGGAACGACAGCCCGAGCCGATGCGGCGGCGGCTCTTATGACCGTAGCGGCCTGAAGGCGTCGCGCAGCGCCTGGGCGAGCAACCGCGGTTCGGCGACGGCGGGGAAATGACCACCGCGGTCGTGCTCGGCCCAGCTCGTGACGTGGAAGTAGCGCTCGGCAAGTTCGCGGGGCGGTTTGGGGAAGGGGACCTGTTCGCCGCCGAAGATGGTGATCGCGGTGGGTACCGGCACCAGTTCTCCAGCTGGCAGCGCGGTGCCGGGTGCGTGCCGGTAGGCCCAGTAGGGCAGCAGGGACGAGGTGATGGTCCCGGTAGCCCAGTACAGGGTCAAGGTGCCCAGCAGCAGGTCCCGGGAGAACGCGGGCTGGCCGCCGGCACTGGTGCTGCTCCAGGCGGTGATCTTCTCCCCGATCCAGGCGGCCAGCCCCGCTGGCGAGTCGTGCAGCGCAGCGCCAAGCGTGGCGGGCTTGGTCGAGTGCACGTGCGCGTAGCCGCCCTCCTCGGCTGTCCAGGCGTCCACCTCGGCGAAGTGGGCCTGTTCGGCGGGGCTCCACGGCTTGGGCGGTGGCGCCAGCCCGGGGGTGGCCAGGTGAATCCCGGCCACTGCGGTGGGGTGGGCGCGGGCGAGCCGGGCGGTGACGCCCGCCCCCAGGTCACTGCCGTGCGCGACGTAACGCGAATACCCCAGGCCCTCGCCCATGAGCCGGTGCCACAGCCCGGCGACCGCATCCGCGGCCAGGCCCCCCGCCGGAACCGGGCCGGAGAAGCCGAACCCGGGCAGCGACGGCGTCACCACCGTGAACGCGTCGCCCGGATCGCCGCCGTGCGCGCCGGGGTCGGTGAGCAGCGGCATGATGTCCAGGTACTCGCAGAACGAGCCAGGCCAGCCGTGGGTCAGCAGCAGCGGCAGCGGCGCCGGCCCCCGGCCAGGCTCGTGCACCAGATGGATCACTTGCCCGTCCACCACGGCCCGCGAGTGCGCCAGCCGGTCCAGCCGGGCCTGGAACGCGGCAGCGTCGAACCGCTGCCAGTCGGCCAGCACGCCCGCCAGCCATGACCGCGGGACACCCTGCTCCCACGCGGTACCGCCGCCGGTGGCCAGGCGCGCAGCCGACAGCCGCCTGCCCAGGTCATCAAGCGCCGCGGCATCAAACCCCACACGGACCGGCTCCACGCTCACCCGAGACTGAGCCACGCCTACTCCCCTTCCAGGAGCCGCGCACCCGCCCAAATGCGACGCGACGCACAACGATCCCCAATTATGCGCGGCCACGACCGACAGGGGCCACGCCTGATTGCCGCGCCGAACGGCGGCGATGGGCGCTGCGCCAGTGAGTTGGTGTCCATCCCGGCCGCGGCCGTGCCACCGTCCCGGCACGCGCCCGGGCACCGCGATCGGCAACAGCAGGGGCTTCCAGGCGAAGGTCGACCCTCGTACCCGCGATGTCACCATCACCGTGGCAAGACCTGCAGGCAACGCGTAGGCCAGCGGGCCGAAGCCCGCTGCCGGCCTGCCTAGGGCCATCGACTTGGCCATCGGCGAACGGCCCGAGGGGCCGGTCTTCCCTCGTGAGTCCGCGTCGATCTCGATACTGGTCGCGCCGTGATGCACCAACACCACGGTCGCCGTCAAGCGGTGATTAGGCAGCGGACACGGCACTTCCGCACCTGCTCGCGGGCAAATCGTGATGGCCGCAGCCCGCTCTGAGAGCGACAGAACCGGTGCCGTCGATCGCACAGTCCAGCGGTCCCCGCCACTGCTGCTGGTCCCGGTCAGTTACGGCACCCGTACCGTCATTGACGCCGTGTTCCGTCCGTGACATCCAGTGCTGCGTTCCCCCGCGGGGTGAAAGAGTGAGATTCGGGCGGTGGACTGGGCAGCTTGCCAGCTACGCGAGTTCAGGAGCGCTGGTGGCTGATCAGCCTGGCCGCGGCATCCCACCTGGCCATGGCCAGCCTGAAAGGAGCCGTAATGGACGTTGATCTGCTCGATGCTGCCTCGGCTGCACGCCCGGCCGATCTGGTCGTAAGGAACGGGCGCCTGGTCAACGTGTTCACCGAGGAGATCTATCCCGCGGATGTTGCGGTCTCTGGCGAGCGGATCGTCGCGGTCGGGGATGTCAGCGACTGGACGGGCAAGGAGACGCTCATCATCGATGCGTCCGGGCGCCATCTGGTCCCGGGATTGATCGACGGCCACATCCATCTTGAATGCAGCAAACTCTCGGTCACGATGTTCGCCCGCGCCGTGGTGCCGTGTGGCACCACAACGGTCATTTCCGGGCTGGATCAGACCTTCGTGGTGGCCGGGCTGGAGGGTGTGCGCGAATTCCTGGACGAGGCCCGGGAGGGGCCGCTTTCGGTGTTCTGGGCCGCACCGGCGAAGATGCCCTACACCTATCCTGAGTCTACGGTCGGATTCACCTTCGGTCCCGACGAGCACCGCATCGCCCAGAAGTGGCCGGAGTGTGTCGGCATCTGGGAGACGGTCCAGGAGTTCATCACTGAGCGTGATGACAAGGTCCTGGTAGCCCTTGATCTGGCCGCCCGAAACAGGCTGCCCGTACTCGGCTGCGCCCCCATGGCCCGCGGCGCGCGGCTCGCTGCCCTGTTGTGTGCGGGTGTCCGGGCCGACCACGAGTGTTATTCGGCTGCCGAGACGCTGGAGAAGCTGCGGAGTGGCATGTATGTGATGCTCCGGGAGTCCTCGGTCGCGCATCAGCTGGACGAGAACATCAAGGCCATCACCGAAGGCGGGGCCAAAACGGACCGCGTCGGCTTCTGTACCGACGATGTCACCGCCCATGACGTCCTTCGCCATGGTCATCTCGACCGGCTCGTCCGCATGGCGATCGAGCGCGGGATCGAGCCGCTCAAGGCGATACAGATGGCAACCATCAACTGCGCACAGATCTACCGGATCGACGACCAGGTCGGCTCGATCTCCCCCGGCCGCCTGGCCAACATCCTCATCGTGGGCGAGCCAGCGGCGTTCCGGGTAGAACGCGTGATCGCTAAGGGTCGGCTGGTCGGAGAGAACGGGCAGATGATCGACCCTCCCGAGCCACCGGCGCGTACCCAGCGACTGCTCCACACCTTCCGCAACGGCCCCGTACAGCCGTCGGATTTCCTGGTCCGCGTCGACGGTACGGCCGGGGCGGTCCGTGTGCTGTCGATGCAGATGTCAGAGGACGTTCCATTCGTGCGCAAGCGGCGGGAAGCCACTCTGCCCGTCCGCGACGGCGTGGCCTACCCCGACATCAGCCAGGACGTCCTGTACGTGACCGTAGTGGAGCGTTTCGGGAAGACCAGCCACCACCCGGTGGCCTTCATTTCGGGGTTCGGGCTCCGGGAAGGCGCAATCGCCTCCTCGGCTTCGCCGGACGACAACAACATTTTGTGCATCGGGACCGATCCCGCCGACATCGCCACGGCGGTCAACCACATCGCCACGGCTGGGGGAGGGCAGGCGGTGGTGCGCGGCGGTGAGGTTCTCGCGTGGCTGCCCCTTCCGGTCGGGGGGATCGTCGCGGACCTCCCACCGGCGGAAATGGCAGACGCGGAAGCCGAACTCGACGAGGCAGCCCGGCGGCTCGGCTGCACCTTCCCCTCCCCTTTCATGTACATGATCTTCCTGTCGGTCACGGCGATACCCGACTACGCGATGACGGACCTGGGCCTGATCGACTGTGTGCGACTCTGCGTCGTCAATCCGGTACTCGGACCGGACCGTTAGCACCCGAAGCCGCCCGGCGGCCCGCCCAGGCGCCATCGCATGAATCGGATAAGGACTGGAGCAGCGCCCCAGCGCGAGTTGCCTATGCACCTTGCCGTTGACACCGTCAGCGACGGTGACGGAACATGGCCGAACGGGCCGCGCAGCCCAGCCTCGCGAGATGGGACATGTCAAACCAGAGGCCCTGCCCGACCGCTGCCTGAGTTGACGGCGAGGTAGGTGAACATGTCGACGCGCGAGCAGCCCCCGCCCGAGTATGCCGCATTCAGGGTCGAGCAGCGGGGCATCGACATCATCCCACCGGTCGAGCGGAAGGGCTCTCCAAGAGCGCTCTTCTGGATCTGGGCTGGCGGCCTTCTCAATGTGGAGTACGTGGTCAACGGCGCTCTGGTCATTGTTCTGGGATTGTCGTTCTGGCAAGCGCTGTTCGTCATTATTCTCGGCAATGCGATGTCCTGGGCCGCGGTTGGCGTTGCGAGCCTTCAGGGACCGGACACGGGCACCACATCGTTCGTATTGAGCCGGGCGCCCTTCGGGGCCCAGGGTGCCCGCGGCGTTTCCTTCCTCAACTGGCTTACCCTTGTGGGCTACGAGACAGAGGGCCTACTCATCGTCGTCCTCGCACTGCTTGCGCTGAGCGCGAAGGCTGGCCTTACCGACTCGGCCGGCCTAAAGGTCGTTCTGATCCTGATCGCCGCAGCCATTCAGTTGTTTGTCCCCCTCTTCGGCCATGCGACCATCAGCAAGCTGTTCCACTATCTCTCGTATGCCTTCATTATAATGTTTGCGGTGCTGGCTATCGTCGCGGCGCCCAAGATTCATGTGAGTGCTCCGCATCAGCACGCCACCACCGCGGGCGTTTTCGCAGGGATCGCTCTTGTTCTTGCGCTGGCGGGCTTCGGATGGACGCAGCAAGGGAATGACTACTCCCGCTACGAGCCGGCCACCACCCGGAGATCGGCCACCTTCTGGGCGGCCACCCTGGGCCCGCTTCTACCGGCAACGCTTCTGATGATCCTCGGTGCGGCCATCGCGACGACGGTGAAAAGCGCCGCCGACCCCATATCCGGCCTGCCGAGCGTGTTCCCGACCTGGGTGATCGTGCCGTATCTCATCTGTGCGATCATCCAGTTGTTCTGCATCAACTCGCTCGACCTGTACTCGTCCGGCCTGACTCTTCAAGCCGTGGGCTTCAGGCTCCGCCGGTGGCAAGCAGTGCTTATCGACACTGTGATATGTGCGGTACTCACGTATTTCGTGATCCTGTCGAACACCTTTAGCAAGGTCGTCTCAGACTTCGTGCTGTTCACCATCGTCTGGCTGATTCCGTGGTTTGCGATCTTCATGGTTGACTGGCTGATGCGCGGGCGTCACTACGAACTGGACCCCCTCGGCCAGCGCGGTAGGGGCGTGTTCTGGCGGGATGGCTCGGTCCACCTTCCAGGCGTGGCGGCCCAGGTGCTAGGCATGGGTGCGGCATTGCTGTGGCTCAACGCTTCGCCCGCCTATATAGGGCCGCTCGCGAGCCGAACCGGAGGATCAGACCTGAATTGGATTCTCGGCCCGCTCGTCGCGGTGATCGTGTACCTTCTGCTGTCTTGGCTGGAAAGAAAGCGCAGGTCGGCGGACAGCGATGCCGGCGGCGGAGATCTAGGCCACCGAATCTCAGATCCCACCGTTTCGTAGCGCTGCCGTACGGGGCTCGAAGGCATTGTCGCGGGCGGGCTCATCGGGCCTTCGCCGGTTGCATACCGGTGCGGGGGACGGGCTCGCACCTGGACCGGTCCGGGACGAGACCGGCTGCTGCCGCCGCACCGACCTCACCCGCCTGGCTCTCGGCGCTGGCCTGATCTGACCTCCCTCGCCTCCGTGGGCCGAACAGGCTGGTGGTTCCAGCCGACGTGAGCGTGCTACGTCGATGGCCAGTGGGGGCCGAGAAAGGCGTCGGGATGCTCCTGCGCGATCGTGACGGTGTTCTGGAACGTCTGCATCGTGGTCTCCGGGGTCAGCTGTCCAGCAGCCGCCGGGCGGCGGTGGGATCGTGGGCGGGCAGCACGATCAGGCCGGGCTGCTGCCGGGTGAGCGCGCGGACCTTGCCGGTGGACTCGGCGAGCTGGCGGCGGTGGCCGACGCCGGGGATCTGGCCGCGTTGCAGGATGTCAGCGCCGTAGGTGAGGTCCCCGGCCAGCAGTAGCGGCGGCCGGTGGGCGCGGCGGATCAGCAGCGACACCGACCCGGCCGTGTGGCCGGGGGTGGGCAGCAGCGTCAGCGACCCGTCGCCCATCAGGTCCAGCGATTCGGTGAACGGCGCCAGACCGGGATCCTTCGTGGACTCCATGGTGACCTGGTGCCAGTGCAGGCCGGGCAGCTGGATGTGGCTGCGCATAAAGCCCCGCAGCACCGGGCCGGGCTTGGCCAGCTCGGCCCATTCGGCGGCAGACACCAGCAGGTCGGCGGCGGTCAGCTCGGCCAATCCGCCGATGTGGTCCTGGTGGAGGTGAGACAGGACGGCGGTATTCACGTCGGAAGGGGCGTAGCCGAGCGTGGCGAGCTGCGCGGACAGGGTGTCCTGCTCGGCGATGTCGAACCGGGCGAGCCGGTCGTACATGTAGCCGGTGAGGCCGCCGGGAAAATAATGGTCATCGGTGACCGAGGCGCGGTCCTGCCCGGTGTCGAACAGGATCAGCCCGCGGGTGTGCTCGATGACGTAGACGTTGATCGGCCGTGGCGGGGTCCACTGCCGGGATGTCAGCAGCCACCAGTACATCGGCTTACGGCTGCCGTAGGGGTGTTCGGGCCGGATCTGCACGGTCCCGGTGCTGATCACCGACACCGCCTTGACCGCGCCCGCTGATCCGGGCTCGGTCCGTGACATTGCCGTGGGGGTGTTCATCGCTTGACCCTCGTTTCTGTACTCCTCGCCCAGTCGCCCCGGGCCTTACATCACCCAGGCTCCCGTCAGCGGGCGGGCATGTCAGTGATGTCAGTTGCCGCCCGGGCGACCAAAGTCACAGGCCGGCGGATTCCCCGGACTCGGCGTACAACCGGGTCGCATCCAGGATCACGATGCGGTCCGCCGCGGTCGCGATGACTCCGGCGACCCGCAGCTCGCGCAGCACCCGGGCTACCACCTCGCGGACCGACCCGACCGCGTCGGCCAGCTCCTGCTGCGAGACGCGGGCGGCCAGCCGGCCCGCCGGCTCCTGCTGGGCGGAGGCCAGATCGAGAAGATGCGCGGCGACCCGCTGGCGCACCGAGCCGAACGCGTTGACCGCGGTTTGCTCCAAGGTGTCATACAGCCGACGGTTCAGCTCCCCAGCGATCGCCCAGGACACCCGGGCATCGCGGCGGGCAGCGGCGAGCAGCGCGCGGGAGCTGAGCCGGAACAGGCCCGATGGCTCCACCGCCTGCACCCCGACGTCGGCCGGGCCACCCACCAGCACCGCGATGCCCAGCACGTCGCCGGGCCGGGCGTACCGGACCGTGACCTGCCGGCCCTCCAGCGATGCCAGGAACACGCGGAGCAGGCCCCGGACGACCAGGGCCGCGCGCGGCTCCGATCCGGGCTGGTAGACCGCGGTGCCCGCGGGGTAGTCGGCACGCTCTCCGCCCGCCCGCAGCTCGCTGATCACCTCAGCTGGCAGTTCCGCCAGGAAACTGTGCGCCAGGGCGTCCTCGGTCTCACAGTCAGCCATCGTCCACCACCCAGGCGGGACAAAGCGCGCAGATACGCCGGAGCAGCAGTGTAATCCGGCCACGGACATGCGGCCCGAGCCCGCCCGCGAGGATCACATGGCACCCATCCCGCAGATCGGCAGCCGAGGCCTCGCGGCAGATCAGGCTGCGCCGCATGCGCGCCAGCGGATAATACGTTGAGATGGGTGCGGCACCGCCTGGCCGGGCCGCGAAGCCCTCGCTGTCCGTCCTGCTTGTACGCCGTCGCGCCATGCCAGGTCACTGGTTTCGCCGCAAGTACCGGAGTAACGGGACGAGCCTGACGCCGGTCCTACCGGGGCTGCGCGATCGCGCTCAGGTCGCGCCGCAGCAGACAGCAAGTGTCACAGGCGGCAGGGCCCCCGAGTTCCGCGTACAGCCCGGCCACGCCGAAAGCCGCGGAGCTGTCGATCCTGCAGCCACGATTTCTGCGGCCCCCATGCTCACCGTCGCGGGCACACCAGCTTCCCGACAGCCCTCTTTCCATGCGGCGGGCTTCCAATTCGGCCCGCACCTTCGGCGGCTACGGGCAACCGGCCATGCGTGCATATCGACCCGTTCTCGCGTGCAATGACGACGGCATCCGCCGACCCCTGAGCGCATGTAACGGCGGGTAGCGGCCGCTAACCGGATCGTGCTTGGTGTCCGCGGGCCCAGTACCTGCCAGCCTGCGGCTGACGGGACGGCTGATGGGCGGCGCCGCCGGAAGCCGCTAGCTGGACCCCGAGGTGGGGATGGACTGCCCGTGCTGTTGGAGGGTTTCCTGGACGCGCCGGGCATCCGGGGCGCCGATGCGCTGGTAGATCGCGAGTGCCTGGCCCAGGTGCAGTGCGGCTTGCCCGGGGTTGCCGTCCAGGAGGTGGCTGCGCCCGATTCCTTCCAAGGCGCGCGCTTCTTCCAGGGGCATCCCGAGGTCTCGGGCTATGGCCAGGGCCTTGCCTAGCCGGTTCAGCGCGTCGGCCTGGTCCCTGGGGAGGCCGAGGTCACGGAACATCGTCACGGCCTGCTGGTGGTCTCGGATGGCCGCAGCGTAATCCCCCGTACACCGCGCCACGGTGGCCAGGTCGTTGAGCTGGTCAGCCTCCAGCTTCTGGTCCCCGAGGCTGCGGGCCAGGGCGAGGGCTTCTTGGTGGCTACCCGGCCGCGGCCGGGTAGCCACGCAGGAGGCAGGCGTGCAGATCGGCGGCGATGTGCGCGGTCGTGAGTATCTGGGCCGATCACGCTGGGTGAGAGCTGGTTCGCCGACCGGCGGTGCCCGAGCGCCGAGTATTTGCCTGCGCCGACTGCATAGATTGTCCGGTTGTCTGCGCACAGATCCGACTGTTATGGCGGGCGGCTGGGCGGTGAGCGGGACCGGCGGATTCAGCCACGCGGCTGGCGGCCTGCCCCCGAGCGGGAGAAGCCACCGACCTGGCATGTTCGAGAACGCCAGTCCAGCTCTGACCGCTGAAACCTGACGCCAGGCGAGGAAGGCATGGAAGGCAGCGCGGCCGGCCGGCTCGGCGGCTGCCGTCCGCGTCGGGTTTGGGATGCGATCACGCAGGCGGTTCCATCGTGGATGGTGGCCGCAAGCCCCCCAGGAAGCCGCTCCCTGGCGGGCAGTACATGCCAGGCAGCCGGGCGGGTGCTCCGCCGATCGTGACCGCCTGGCCGGTTGGCGGACCCCCGGGCACGGATGTCGGTGGCGGCCCGGGCGGCCGTTCTCGCGTGCGCCGTCAGGTTCTGCTTGGCCGGTGCTTTGATCGCCCGTGCCTCGACACCGCCAGTTCCTTGGAAGAGGTCAACGGACAGGGCCTGGCTGTAGCCGTAGTGCCGGAGGCGGGCCTTGGATCCAGCGACTGGCTGATCCGCCGGCCCGGTCCAGGTACCGCGTCAGTGGCTGGGGTGGTCGTCGGAGATCCAGGGCGCCTGCAGCTCGACCATGCGCCGGGTGGCGTAGTTCATCTCCGTCACCGTCAGGCGGAGCCGGTACCACAGGCACCGGAGCCGTTCGCGGCCGGACCAGGAAACCGACTTCTCCAGCTGCCGCCTGTGGAGAAGGTCAGCCGGGCCGGGAGCAGGGCTCGCGATGGCTGTCTCCGGTGCGGGCAGGCCACCCGGGTGTTCATCTGGTATGGGGCGATTCCGGGGCATCGTGGTCTCCTTGGTGGCTTGGCCGGCTTTGCCGCGCGCCGCCTGCCTGCTGTCGGAAGCTGATGAGCTCAGCGATGCTGGGATCGCGGCTGGCTTCACTGTCGCGGGCGGCGGAGGTGTTGACCACGCAGAATCGCCCACAAGAGGGCCCACAAGACAGCCGACAAGAATCCGCACGCCTTACGTTTCCGCAGATGGCTGCGCGAGGTCGGCGCGGGCCCTGGCGGGCTGTTCCTGGCGCTTCGGCCGCCGGCTCCGGCAGGGCCTCGTCGCCCCTGCCACGGAAGCCGCAGATCGAGGCTGACTTGTGGTGGCGGGGAATGGCGGGAGTGGCTGGGCCTGCGTACTGTTGGGACAGGATCGGTTCCGCCCGGTGCCGGTAGCCATGGTGGACAGGTTGTGTGGGGGGCACTGGGATGGTGACCAAGCAGCCCGCGCTTTCTTTTGCCGGGCTGCTGCGGCGGCTGCGGGCCGGGGCGAAGCTGACTCAGGAGGAGCTGGCAGCGGCGGCGGGAGTGTCCCCGCGGTCGGTCAGCAACTTGGAGCGGGGCATCAACCGCACCGCGCACAAGGACACCGCGGTATTGCTGGCCGGTGCGCTGGGCCTGACCGGGCCGGCGGAAGAACTGTTCGTGGCGGCGGCCCGCGGCAACGTCCCGGCCGCGCAGGTCCTGGCGGCCGCCGAGGGCGCGGGACCGCGGCCGGGAGCGGTGACCGGTTCCCCCTACCGCGGGCTGGCCGTGTTCGGGGAGCGGGACGCAGCGTTCTTCTTCGGCCGCGAAGCGGCCACCGCCCAGGTGCTGGGCCGGATGTCGCGTCACCTGGAGGGCACGGGGCTGCTGGTGGTGTCGGGGGTGTCGGGGGCGGGGAAGTCGTCGCTGCTGCGGGCGGGGGTGCTGCCGCGGATCCGGACGGCGGGGCTGGCAACAGCGCCGGGAGCGGCGGCGTGGCCCTGCCTGGTGTTCACCCCGACCCGGGCGCCGCTGGATGAGCTGGCGCTGCGGGTAGCGGTGCTGGCGGGAACCGACGCGTCCGCGGTGCGGCGGGGGCTGGCGGCCGATCCGGCTGGGTTTGCCCTCGCCGCGCGGCAGGCCGCCCTGGCGCGGCCACCCGAGCCGGCCGGGGATGGGGATGGCCCCGCGGCTGTGCGCGGCCAGCCCCCGCGGCAGCGGGGGTTGCTGCTGGTGGTCGACCAGTTCGAGGAGCTGTTCACCCAGTGCGCCGATGAGGGGCAGCGGCAGGCGTTCATCACGGCCCTGCATGCGGCCGCCACCGCCCGGCACGGCCCGGATCAGACCCCAGCGGCACTGGTCGTGCTGGGGATGCGCGCTGACTTCGAGGCCCGCTGCGCGGACTACCCGCAGCTGGCCGACGCGGTCCAGGACCGCTACCTGGTCACCGCGATGACCGGGCGGCAGCTGCGGATGGCCATCACCGAACCAGCCAAGAAGGCAGACTCCGGCGTCGATGACGAGCTGGTTGAGGTCTTGCTGGCCGAGGTGCGCACCGGCCAGCCCGGGACGTTCGGCGCCGGGGTGCTGCCGTTGCTGTCACACGCCCTGGACCAGGCCTGGCGCAGCCGGACCGGGCAGGCCGTCACCCTCGCCGACTATGAACGCACCGGCGGCATCGAGGGAGCCGTCGCTGCCAGCGCCCAGCGTGTCTACGACGGCCTCACCCCGGCCCAGCAGACCGCGGCCCGGCAGGTGTTCACCCGGCTGACCGCGACCAGCGCCGAGGGTGTGGACTCCGCCGACCGCGTGACCAGGGCGGAGCTGACCGAAGGCAAGAGCCCAGCCGAGGCCCGGGACATGGAGGCCGTGCTGGAGGCCTTCGCCACCGAACGGCTGCTCATCCTGGCCGCCGGCACGGTGGAACTCAGCCACGAAGCTCTGCTGACCGCCTGGCCGCTGCTGCGCGACACCTGGCTGGCCGACACCCACGCCGACCGGATCGTCCGCTCCCGGCTGCACACCACCGCCGCCGAGTGGGACCGCCACTCCCGCGACCGGTCCTACCTCTATACCGGCAGCCTGCTGGCCGCAGCGGCCGGCACCGCCACCCGGATCGGCGCTGACTCCGCCCGTCACCCGCCGCTCAGTCAGACCGAGCGTGACTTCCTGCACGCCAGCAGCCACGCTCACCGGCGGAGCGTCCGTCGGCGGCAGGC
>Ga0335078_10008371_pt1 | contig 15376 bp, 11 predicted proteins | sample Lox_Sample_32_FD_206711 | JGI IMG/M metagenome (GOLD analysis project Ga0335078, IMG submission 206711) | Soil microbial communities from Loxahatchee National Wildlife Refuge, Florida, United States - Lox_Sample_3.2 | ecosystem: Environmental > Terrestrial > Soil > Wetlands | place: USA... | reverse complement strand
ATTGCTGCACGACGGCATGACGATCATGGCCGGCGGCTTCGGCCTGTCCGGCATCCCGGAAAAGCTGATCGCCGAGGTCAAGGAAAGCGGGGTCAAGGGGCTCACCGTCATCTCGAACAACGCCGGGATCGACGGCGCCGGGCTCGGCCTGTTGCTGGAGACCCGGCAGATCAGGAAGATGATCTCGTCCTATGTCGGTGAGAACAAATTGTTCGCCGACCTCTACCTCAAGGGCGAACTGGAGCTCGAGTTCAACCCGCAGGGTACGCTCGCCGAGCGCATTCGCGCCGGCGGTGCCGGCATCCCGGCGTTCTTCACCAAGACCGGGGTGGGCACGCTGGTCGCCGAGGGCAAGGAGACGCGCGACTTCGACGGCCAAACCTACGTGATGGAGCGCGGCCTGTTCGCCGATCTCGCGATCGTCCACGCCTGGAAAGCCGATACCGAAGGCAACCTCGTGTTCCGCAAGACCGCGCGCAACTTCAATCCCGTGATGGCGAGCGCGGCGAAGACGACCGTCGTCGAGGTCGAGCATCTGGTCGCGGCCGGCGAGATCGACCCCGACCAAATCCACACGCCCGGCATCTTCGTGCAACGCATCGTCTGTTACGACCATTACGAAAAGCGCATCGAGCAGCGCACCGTGCGCAAGCGCGCCTGAGATGCGCTGCGAGCGACGAAACGGTGGCTCTGGGACCCCCGCCTTCGCGGGAATGACAAACGGGAAGCGGATTTAGGGAGATAAGCGAATGCCCTGGACACGCGATCAGATGGCAGCGCGCGCCGCGCTCGAGCTGAGGGACGGGTATTACGTCAATCTGGGGATCGGCATTCCGACGCTGGTGTCGAACTTCATCCCGCCGGGCGTCTCGGTGCAGTTGCAAAGCGAGAACGGCATGCTCGGCATGGGGCCGTTCCCCTATGAGGGCGAGGAAGACCCCGATCTGATCAACGCCGGCAAGCAGACCATCACCGAACTGCCGACGACGAGCTATTTCGACAGCGCCCAATCCTTTGCGATGGTCCGCGGCGGGCATATCGACCTGTCGATCCTCGGCGCGATGCAGGTCTCCGAGCAGGGCGACCTCGCCAACTGGATGATCCCCGGCCGCATGGTCAAGGGCATGGGCGGCGCGATGGACCTCGTCGCCGGGGTCAAGCGCGTCGTCGTGCTGATGGAGCACACCGCCAAGGACGAGCCGAAGCTGCTGCATCGCTGCACCCTCCCGCTGACCGGGGCCAGGGTCGTCGACATGGTGATCACCGATCTCGGCGTGTTCCGCATCGACCGGCACGGCGGCGGCATGACCCTGATCGAGCTCGCGCCCGACGTCTCGCTGCAGGAAATGCGCGGCAAGACGGAGGCCGATTACGCGCTGGGGCCGGGCCTCGGCTGAGGACGCCGCACGCGCCGAGCATCCCGGGGCATCGACGGCGCCCCCGCGCCCGTGCTAGACCGGCGCCGCGCCTGGCGCCCGTTTCATGAGAGCTCCGCCCCGCCCGCTATCGCCCTCGCGCGACCTGCGCCTCGATTTCTTTCGCGGGGTAGCGCTGGTCTGCATCTTCATCGACCACATCCCGGAGAACTATCTCAACTATTTTACGCTGTCGGCGATCGGGTTCTCCGACGCCGCCGAGGTGTTCATCTTCATCTCCGGCTTCACCGCCTCGCTGGTCTACGGCCGCCTGCTGGCGCTGCGCGGTCTGCTCTTCGCGACCGTCCAGGTGTGGCGCCGCGCCTGGCAGCTCTACGTCGCGCATATCTTTCTCTTCGTCATCTTCATCGCCGAGGTGTCGTACACGGTGATGACCTTCAACAACCCGATGTACAACGAGGAGATGGGGGTCGGCGATTTTCTCGAGCACCCCCACGTCGCGGTCGTCCAGGCGTTGATCCTGCAGTTCCAGCCGACCTTTCTCGACATCCTGCCGCTCTACATCGTGCTGTTGCTGATCTTTCCGCTGGTACTCGTGGCGCTGCGCCGCAACGTGTGGCTGGCGCTCGCCCCCTCGGCGTTGATCTATGCCGAGGTGCAGATCTTCGGCGTCGACGTCGCAGCCTATCCGCAGGGCAGCGTGTGGACCTTCAACCCGCTGGCTTGGCAATTCCTGTTCGTGCTGGGCGCCGTACTGGGCCGAACCGACGCGCATCGCCGCGGCCCCGCCGATCTGTTGCGCGTCCTTTACGTTCCGGCGATCGCGATTGCCGCCGCGGCGTTGGCGATCCGCCTGAGCTGGACCATTCACGGCCTCGACGACGGCTTTCCGGCTTTCTTCCTGCGCCAGCTCTGGCCCGTCAACAAGGGCAACCTCGCCCCCATCCGCCTGGTCTCGTTCTTCGCGCTCTTCGTCCTCGTCGCGCACTGGGTCCCGCCGCAGGCGCGTTTCCTGCGCGCCGCCGCGGCGCGCCCGGTGGTGCTGTGCGGCAGTCATTCGCTCGAAATCTTCTGTCTGAGCATCCTGTTGTCGGCGCTGGGGCACTTCCTGATGTCGGAAATCGCCACGGGGCTCAGCATGCAGGTCGCGGTCAATGTCGTCGGCGTGTGTGCAATGTGCCTGACGGCGGCGCTGCTCGACTGGTATAGGAGATGGCAACAAGTGCCGCTGACGCCGGCCGTACCGGCCGGAAGCGAACGCATCGGCGGCGGGGAGGATTGATGGGGGGAGTGCGGGCTCCCGTCGGGCTGGTTTTGGCGCTGGCGGGAATTCTGGCTGTAGCGTGTCCGGCTCGGCCGGGCATGGCCGCCGAGCCTGAAGAATGCGCAACGCCGCCGGAGCTGATGCAAGGCGATGTGCGGCTGCCGCATCTCGCCGCCCGGGTCGCGGCGCATCAGCAGGCAAAGATCGTCGCGATCGGCGGCGCCTCGACGATCGGCAAGGCGGCGGGCTCGCCCGACCTGTCCTATCCGCATCAGCTCGGCGAGATCCTGGCGCAGGAGCTTCCGCAAGCGGCGATCACCGTCGTCAACAAGGGCGTCCCGCGGCAATCGGCACGCCAGAACCTCGACCGCTTCCCGACCGACGTCTTTGCCGAAGATCCGGTGATGACGATCTGGGAGACCGGCATCAACGACGCGGTCCGCGGCACCGATGTCGACGAGTTCGCCGAAACATTGCAGAGCGGAGTCGAACAGCTTAAAAATCGGGCAATCGACATCGTGCTCGTCGATATGCAGTTTTCGCGAAGCGCCACCGCTCTTATCAATTTCGAAGCCTATTTGAAGGCATTGCACCGCGTCGGCGACCTAGCCGACGTCTATGTGCTGCCGCGCTTCGCGATGATGCGCTATTGGAGCGAGCAGAACGTGTTCAATTTCGACAACGTGGCCGATGCCGACCGGGCGCGGCTGGCGGCGCGCGTCTATCAGTGCCTCGCGCAGAAGCTGGCGCAGGTCATCGGACGGGCGGTGCGATGAGACGCGCCGGCCTGTGGCGCGCGGCCGCCCTGGCGGTCGCCGCCATCCTCCCCACCGCTGCGCTCGCCGCCGATTCGTCGTGGTGCAAGGCGCCGCCGGGCTGGACCGCCATCCTGCCGCCGCTCGAACATACCGCGGCGCGGCTCGACGCGGGCGGGCCGCTGGAAATCGTCGCGGTCGGCTCGTCCTCGACCGTCGGGGTTGGCGCGACCGGTCCCGACGAGAGCTACCCTGCGCTGCTGCAGACGGCCCTGCAGCAGAGTTTCCCGCGGATCGGGATCCATGTGGCAAACCGCGGCCGCAGCGGCGAGGACGCGCCCGAGGAGCATGCACGACTGGCGGCCGACGTCGTCGCCGCGCATCCCGACCTGGTGATCTGGCAAGTCGGCACCAATGCGGTGCTGCGGCGCGACGATCTATCGGCCGACGGCACTTTCCTGCTCGACGGCATCAACCTGATGAAGAATGCCGGCAGCGATGTCGTGATGATGGACCTGCAATATGCCCCCCAGGTCCTCGACCGGCCGTCCTATGGGGTGATGGAGGAGCTGATCGCCGACACCGCGAACGCCGCAAATGTCGGGCTGTTCCGCCGCTTTGCGCTGATGCGCTATTGGCAGTCGACGCACCCGGCCGATGCGCCGGCGATGATCGGGCCCGACGGCCTGCACATGACCGATGCCGGATACGCCTGCCTGGCGCACGACCTCGCCGCGCAGCTCAAAGCCAACTGGCAGGCCAACGAAAAGCTCGCGCGGCGCCCGCATGGCAGAAACGATGCACTCGCCGGACTACGCGACGGAGTGTTCGGCGACATCGACGCGCTCGGCGGCTCGCCGCCGCCACCCGTGCGGCGAAAGGACGCGAAGCCGATCGATTAGAGTGGCGACCGGAAGAAGCGCGGGGTTGCCATCGTTCCGGTAGAAACGGTTTGGGCTTTCGCGCCAGTTCATATATGCTGATGCCGGAGGGCGGGGTACCACTAGATGTTGGTGTTAAGCGAATCGATACCCATATCTGATTCGATTCCCCTGCGGCTTCGGCCGCGGCGCCCGGCGCGGGTTGCCGGAGCGTTGAACGACCCTAGTGTTGCCACAATGGTTTGGCATATCGCTTGCGTTGACCGGGCATGTCTTCGGTGGGACGAAGAACGGATTGGCGATGCGCCGCCGGCGGGGGATGTAACTGGCTTGCGCCCGAACTTACATATGGGCTCGCGATTTTTTTCGCGATGGCGCGTTCGCGTGAGTGGCGACAATGGCAGGGTCGACACATTCGTCGATTGAGGTGAGAGCAATGCGATCGATGGACGAAGGCATCTTCGGACTGTATTCGCGCCTTTACGAAAATCGCCGCGAGGTCGAGTACTCGCTAGAAGACTATCTGCGCGGCTGCTCCGACGACCCGTCTTTCTATGCCGGCGCCGCGGAGCGCCTGCTGACGGCGATCGGCGAGCCGGTAATGGTCGATACCAGCCAGGACCCGCGGCTCGGCCGGATCTTCATGAACCGGACGATGAAGATCTACCCGGCGTTCGAAGATTTCTACGGCATGGAAGAGACGATCGAGCGGATCGTCGGCTTCTTCCGTCACGCCGCTCAGGGCCTGGAAGAGCGCAAACAGGTGCTTTACCTGCTCGGACCCGTCGGCGGCGGCAAGTCCTCGCTCGCCGAGCGGCTGAAGATGCTGATGGAGAAGGAGCCGATCTACGTGCTCAAGGCGGGCGACCAGGTCAGCCCGATTTTCGAAAGCCCGCTCGGATTGTTCGACCCGAACACGCTCGGCGACGAGATCGAGGAGCGCTACGGCATCCCGAAGCGGCGGCTCACCGGCACGATCTCGCCCTGGGCCGTCAAGCGGCTCGAGGAGTTCGGCGGCGACATCTCGCGATTCTCGGTGATCCGCATGCAGCCCTCCCGGCTGAAGCAGATCTGCGTCGCCAAGACGGAGCCGGGCGACGAGAACAATCAGGACGTCTCGAGCCTTGTCGGCAAGGTCGATATCCGCAAGCTCGAGATGTATTCGCAGAACGATCCCGACGCCTACTCCTTCTCGGGCGGCCTCAACCGCACGACCCAGGGGCTGATGGAATTCGTCGAGATGTTCAAGGCGCCGATCAAGATGCTGCACCCGCTCTTGACCGCGACTCAGGAGGGCAACTACGCCGGCACCGAGAATATCGGCGGCATCCCCTACCAGGGCATCATCCTTGCGCACTCGAACGAGGCGGAATGGCAGAGCTTCAAGAACAACAAGAACAACGAAGCCTTCATCGACCGCATCTCGGTCATCAAGGTGCCGTACTGCCTGCGCTCGACCGAAGAGCGCAAAATCTACGAAAAGCTGCTGCAGTCGAGCGAATTGGCGACCGCGGCGTGCGCGCCCTCGACGCTCGACATCCTGTCGCGCTTCTGCGTGCTGTCGCGTCTGAAGGCGCACGAAAACTCGAACCTGCATTCGAAGATGCGGGTCTATGACGGCGAGAGCCTCAAGGACACCGACCCGCGCGCCAAATCGGTGCAGGAATACCGCGACGCCGCCGGGGTCGACGAAGGCATGGACGGCATCTCGACCCGGTTTGCGTTCAAGGTGCTGTCGGGCACATTCAACTTCGACACGCAGGAAGTCGCGGCCGACCCTGTCCACTTGATGTACGTGCTCGAGCAGGCGATCTGGCGCGAGCAGTTCCCCGACGCGGTGGAGAAGAAGTACCTCAACTTCATCAAGGCCGAGCTGGCGCCGCGCTATGCGGAGTACATCGGCAACGAAATCCAGAAAGCCTATCTCGAATCCTATTCGGATTACGGGCAGAACCTGTTCGACCGCTACGTCGCCTACGCCGACGCGTGGATCGAAGACCAGGACTACAAGGATCCCGACACCGGCCAGCTGATGAACCGCGAGCTGCTGAACCAGGAGCTCTCGAAGATCGAAAAGCCTGCCGGGATCGCCAATCCGAAGGATTTCCGCAACGAGGTAGTCAAATTCGCGTTGCGCGCCCGCGCCAATAACGGCGGACGCAACCCGTCGTGGCAGTCCTACGAGAAGCTGCGCGAGGTCATCGAGCGGCGCATGTTCAGCCAGGTCGAGGATCTGCTGCCGGTGATCAGTTTCGGCAGCAAGAAGGATTCCGAGACCGAGAAAAAGCACGCCGATTTCCTGGAGCGCATGGTCTCGCGCGGCTACACTGAGCGGCAGGTGCGCCGGCTCGTCGAGTGGTACATGCGCGTGAACAAGGCCGGTTAGCGCGAGACAGGGCAAAATCAGGCGATCCGGAGTAGCGTTGATGAACGTCGTCGATCGCCGCCAGAACCCCAAAGGCAAGAGCCTCAGCAACCGGCAGCGGTTTCTGGAGCGCGCCCGCAGCGAGGTGAAGGGGGCGGTGCAGGAAGCGCTGCGCAAGCGCAAGGTGGCCGATGTCGAGCACGGCGAGAAGATCGCCATCCCGACGCGCGGCATCACCGAACCCGTGTTCCATCACAGCCGCCGCACCGGGCGCACCGATCATGTCGTGCCCGGCAACAAGGAATATGTCCGCGGCGACGAGATCCCGCGGCCGCAGGGCGGCGGCGACGGCGGCGGGCGCGACGGCAGCCCTGACGGCAGCGGCGAGGACGCGTTCGAGTTCACGCTGACCAAGGAAGAGTTCCTCGACATGTTCTTCGAGGACCTCGAACTGCCCGACCTGGTCAAAAAGACGCTCAAGGATACGACCGCGGTCGAGTTGCAGCGCGCCGGCTACACGGTCACCGGATCGCCGGCCAATCTCAGCGTGCCGCGCACGATGCGGCAAAGCATGGCGCGGCGCATCTCGCTGAAGCGGCCGAAACTCGGCGAGCTCGAAGCGCTGCGCGAGGAGATCGAGAAGGCCAAGGCGCGCGGCGCCGACGACGAGGTCGCGCGGCTGACCCTGCTCCTCGAAAAGAGCGAGCGGCGCAGCAAGATCATTCCCTATATCGACCCGCTCGACGTGCGCTACCGGCGCTTCGAGCGCGTGCCGAAGCCCAACACCGAAGCCGTGATGTTCTGCCTGATGGACGTCTCCGGCTCGATGACCGAGGCGATGAAGGATCTGGCGAAGCGGTTCTTCATGCTGCTTCACGTCTTTTTGATCCGCCGCTACCGGCATGTCGATGTGGTGTTCATCCGCCATACCTCGACGGCCGAGGAGGTCGACGAGGAGACGTTCTTCTACAGCCGCGAAACCGGCGGCACCGTGGTTTCGACCGCGCTCGAAAAGATGATGGAGATCGCCCGCGCCCGCTACACCACCGATCGGTGGAACATCTACGGCGCGCAAGCGTCGGACGGTGACAATTACGGCGCGGACTCAAGCAGATGCGTGTCGCTGCTGGGCGGCGAGGTGCTGCCGCTGTGCCAGTACTTCGCCTATGTCGAGGTCGGCGACGGCACCAGCGGGAGCCTCACCGGCCTGTCGCGCGACAGCGATTTGTGGCGCGCCTATTCCGAGGTCGCGCCGGCGCACCAGCACTTCGCGATGCGGCGGGTCGGCGACCCGGCGCAGATCTTTTCGGTGTTCCACGAACTCTTTTCCAAGGGGGGCGTCCGTGCCTGACGCGCGCGCCGCGGCCAAGCCGAAGATTCGGCGCACCACCACCGCCGGAACGCCGCTCTTCACCGGTCCCAACTGGGATTTCGGCGGGCTGCGCAAAGTGCACGACGCGATCGAGCGGATCGCGTTCGACGAGTTGGGGCTCGATATCTATCCGCTGCAGATCGAGGTCATCACCTCGGAGCAGATGCTCGACGCCTATGCCTCGGCCGGGTTGCCGCTGATGTACGGGCATTGGAGCTTCGGCAAGCATTTCGCGTATCACGAGACGCTCTACCGTCGCGGCCTCGCCGGCCTTGCCTACGAGATCGTGATCAACTCCAACCCGGTGATCTGCTACATCATGGAAGAGAATTCCATGACGATGCAGACGCTCGTCATCGCGCATGCCGGGTTCGGCCACAACCACTTCTTCAAGAACAACTATTTCTACCGGCAATGGACCGACGCCGAGGGCATCCTCGACTATCTGAGCTTTGCGCGCGACTACGTCGCGAAATGCGAGGAGAAGTACGGGCTCGAGGCCGTCGAGCGCGTCCTCGACGCCGGCCACGCGCTGAAGGAGCATGGCGTCAACCGCTATGCACGGCGCGCGCGCCCGAACCTCGCGGAGGAAAAGCGGCGGATGAGCGAGCGGCTCGCTTATGAGGAAGCCGCGTTCAACGATTTGTGGCGCACCGTGCCCACGCCGGAGAAGGACGAGGACGAAGCCGAGGCCGACGACAAGCGCCAGGACATGAAGCGCAAGCTCGGCCTGCCCGAGGAGAACCTGCTCTACTTCATCGAAAAGAGGGCGCCGCGCCTCGAGGATTGGCAGCGCGAGCTGATCCGCATCGTGCGCCACGTCTCGCAGTATTTCTACCCGCAGCGCCAGACCCAGGTGATGAACGAGGGCTGCGCCACGTTCTGCCACTACGAGATCATGAACCGGCTGCACGACCGTGGCCTGATCACCGAAGGGGCGATGCTCGAATTCCTGCATTCGCATTCGAGCGTCGTGTTTCAGCCCGGTTTCGACGATCCGCGCTATGGCGGCCTCAACCCCTACGCGCTCGGCTTTTCGATGATGGACGACATCCGTCGGATCTGCACCGACCCGACGGACGAGGACCGCGAATGGTTCGCCGACATCGCCGGCAACCAGGACCCGTACGGCGTGCTGCGCCACGCCTGGGCCAATTACCGGGACGAGAGCTTTATCCTGCAGTACCTCAGCCCGGAGATCATTCGCCGTTTCAAGCTGTTCGAGATCAACGACGATTCGTCGAAGCCGTCGCTTCGGGTCGAAGCGATCCACGACGAGCTTGGCTACCGCAAAATCCGCAGCGGGCTGTCACGGCAATACGACTTGTCGCGGCGCGAGCCCGACATCCAGGTGGTCGATGTCGACCTGACCGGCGACCGCTGCCTGGTGCTGGCGCATTACGTCCATGACGGCGTGCTGCTCGACGAGAAGAGCTGCCGCGCCGTGCTGCGCCACACCGCGGTGCTGTGGGGCTATGCGGTCAAGCTGCTGGAAATCGAGGCGGCGACCGACAAGGTGCTCAAGACCTACGACGCCGGCGACGCGAAATAAGTCTGCATTCGCCATTCCGGAACGCGGGGCCGAATCCGGCGTGACACGCCGGATGGGCGCTTGCAGCGCATTCTGTTAGCTGCCATCTCGGTTGCATGAACATCCTCGGCATCGAGACAAGCTGCGACGAGACCGCGGTCGCCGTGGTCGGCGACGACGGCGCCGTACCGGCGATCCGCGCCAATCTGGTGCAATCGCAGCTTGCCGAGCACGCGCCCTATGGCGGCGTGGTGCCCGAAATCGCGGCGCGCGCCCATCTCGACCATCTCGACGGCCTGATACGGCAGGCGCTCGAAATGGCCGGGCTCGGGCTCGACGACCTCGACGGGATCGCCGCCGCCGCCGGGCCCGGGCTGATCGGCGGGCTGATCGTCGGCACGATGGCCGCGAAGGGCATCGCCTGGGCCGCGAAGAAGCCGTTCGTCGCGGTCAACCATCTCGAAGCGCATGCGCTGACTGCCCGACTGACCGACGGCGTCGCGTTCCCCTATCTGCTGCTGCTGGTGTCGGGCGGGCATTCGCAGCTGCTGGTCTGCGCCGGGGTCGGGCGGTATCGCCTGCTCGGGACGACGCTCGACGACGCCGCGGGCGAGGCGTTCGACAAGAGCGCCAAGCTCCTGGGCTTGGCGCAACCTGGCGGGCCGACGATCGAGGCGGCGGCGCGCGATGGCAACCCGCGCCGTTTTCCGCTGCCGCGGCCGATGAAGGGGCATCCCGGCTGCGACTTCTCGTTCTCCGGGCTCAAGACCGCGATCCGCGAGCGCGTCCTGGCGAGCGATGCCGGCGATCCGCAGACGCGCGCCGACCTCGCGGCGGCGATCGAGCAGGCGATCTGCGACACGCTCGTCGACCGCACCGCGATCGCGCTGCGCCGCTTCCGCGCGGCGCATCCCGGCGGCACCAGCCTGGTCGCGGCGGGCGGGGTCGCCGCCAACGCCAGGCTGCGCGCCCGGCTCGCCACGCTCGCCGGTGACGCCGGCCTCGCCTTCGTGGCGCCGGCCCCCGCGCTGTGCACCGACAACGGCGCGATGATCGCCTGGGATGGCATCGAGCGGCTGCGGCTGGGGCTCGACGACCCGCTCGACGCGCCGGTGCGGCCGCGCTGGCCGCTCGACCCGAGCGCGGCGCGGTGACCCGGCTGGCGATCGTCGGCGGCGGCGCCTGGGGCACCGCTTTGGCGCTGGTCGCCCGCCGGGCCGGCGGCGAGCCGATTCTGTGGGCGCGCGACCCGGATGTCGTCGACGCGGTCAACCGGCGCCACGAGAACCCGTTCTATCTGCCGGGCATCGCGCTCGATCCGACGATCGCCGCGACCGGCGACCTGGCGCGGGCGGTCGCCGGGGCGGACGCGGCGCTGCTGGCGGTGCCGGCGCAATTTCTGCGTGAGGTTTTGGCGGGACTGGCGCCGCATCTGCCGCCGCCGATGCCGCTTTTGCTGTGCGCCAAGGGCATCGAGACCGCGACGCTGTTGACGATGTCGGAGCTCGCCGCCGCGCTGTGTCCGGCGAACCCGGTCGCGGTGCTGTCCGGCCCGAGCTTCGCGGCGGAGGTCGCGCGCGACCTGCCGACCGCGATCGTCGTCGCCAGCCAGGACGCCGGGCTCGCCCGGACGTTCGCGGCGGCGCTCGGCAGCGTGCGGTTCCGCCCTTATTTGTCCGCCGACCCGCTCGGCGCCGAGCTCGGCGGCGCGGTCAAGAACGTCCTGGCGATCGCCTGCGGCATCGTCGATGGACGCCGGCTCGGCGACAATGCACGCGCCGCGCTGATCACGCGCGGACTGGCCGAGATGACCCGGCTCGGCGTCGCCAAGGGCGCCCGTGCCGAGACCTTCGCCGGGCTTTCCGGGCTGGGCGATCTGGTGCTGACCTGCGGCGGCGCGCAGTCGCGCAACCACGCGCTGGGGCTCGCGCTGGGCGGCGGCGCCAGCCTGGCGGACGCGCTCGCCGGTCGCCGCTCCGTGGTGGAGGGCGTCGCCACGGCCGCTTCGGTCGCCGCACTCGCCGCCAGGCTGGGAGTGGAGATGCCGATCGGCGGCGCGGTCGAGGCGGTGTTGCACCGCGGCATGAGCATCGACCGGATGATCGACGCGCTTCTCGCGCGGCCGCACCGCGCCGAATGAGCCGCGCGTTCGCGCCGCTTCCGTCGCCGCCGGGGCTCGGAAATTTCATTTCCGTGCGCCGCCAAACCCCATATCATGGGCTGGCAGACGCACGGTCACGACGCGACCCGAGATGAGCGACAAACGCGAGGAAGGACCGAACACCGGCGTCATCGTCAAGGCGAAGCCGAAGACGAAGAAGCCGGCCATGTACAAGGTTTTGATGCTGAACGACGATTATACGCCGATGGAGTTCGTCGTTCACATCCTCGAGCGGTTCTTCGGCAAGAACCGCCAGGAAGCGACTCGCATCATGCTGCACGTGCATCGTCGCGGCGTCGGCGTGTGCGGGGTCTACACATACGAGGTCGCCGAAACCAAGGTGACCCAGGTCATGGATTTCGCCCGGCAGCACCAGCACCCGCTGCAGTGCACGCTGGAAAAAGACTAGGAAAGGAGAGCGGAGTGCTCTCACGTAACCTCGAGAAGTCGCTGCATCGCGCGCTCGCCTACGCCAATGAGCGCCGCCACGAATACGCCACGCTGGAGCACCTGCTGCTGGCGCTGACCGAAGATCAGGACGCTGTAGCGGTGCTGCGCGCGTGCAGCGTCGATCTCGACCGGCTGCGCCGCGAGGTGCTGACTTATGTCGACAACGAACTGGGCAACCTCGTCGCCAGCCACACCGAGGACGCCAAGCCGACCGCGAGCTTCCAGCGGGTGCTGCAGCGCGCCGCGATCCACGTCCAGTCGTCCGGGCGCGAGGAGGTGACCGGCGCCAACGTGCTCGTCGCGATGTTCGCCGAGCGCGAGAGCCATGCCGTCTATTTCCTGCAAGAGCAGGACATGACGCGCTTCGACGCGGTCAACTACATCTCACACGGCATCGCCAAGGCGCCCGGCCGCTCCGAGACGCGCCGCGTGCAGGGCTCCGAAGAGGAAGGCGAGCGCAGCGAGAAGGGCCAGAAGCGCGGCCACGACGCGCTCGACGCGTATTGCGTCAACCTCAACAAGAAGGCCAAGACCGGCAAGATCGATCCGCTGATCGGGCGCGAGGCCGAGGTCGACCGGACGATCCAGATCCTCTGCCGCCGGGCGAAGAACAACCCGCTCTATGTCGGCGAGCCGGGCGTCGGCAAGACCGCGATCGCCGAGGGCCTCGCCCGCCGTATCGTCGGGCGCGAGGTGCCCGAGGTCCTGCTCAACGCGACGATCTTCGCGCTCGATATGGGCGCGCTGCTCGCCGGCACGCGCTATCGCGGCGATTTCGAGGAGCGGCTCAAGGCGGTGCTCGCCGAACTGGAGCAGACCCCGGGCGCGATCCTGTTCATTGACGAAATCCACACCGTGATCGGCGCCGGAGCGACCAGCGGCGGTGCGATGGACGCGTCCAACCTCTTGAAGCCGGCGCTCGCCGGCGGCGTCATTCGCTGCATCGGCTCGACCACCTACAAGGAATATCGCAACTATTTCGAGAAGGACCGGGCGCTGGTCCGGCGCTTCCAGAAGATCGACGTCAACGAACCGACGGTCGAGGACTCGATCAAGATCCTGCGCGGGCTCAAGCCGTATTACGAGCGCCACCACAAGGTGCGCTACACGATGGATGCGATCCGTGCGGCGGTCGAGCTGTCGCACCGCTACATCGGCGACCGCAAACTGCCGGACAAGGCGATCGACGTGATCGACGAATCGGGCGCGGCGCAGATGCTGCTGCCCGAAAGCAAGCGGCGCAAAACGATCACCGCGAAGGAAGTCGAGGCCTGTGTCGCGACGATGGCGCGCATCCCGCCGAAGAGCGTATCGCGCGACGACCGCGAGGTGCTGCGCAACCTCGACCGCGACCTGAAGACGATGGTGTTCGGCCAGGATCAGGCGATCGAGGCGCTGGTGTCGGCGATCAAGCTCGCCCGCGCCGGCCTGCGCGACCCGGAGAAGCCGATCGGCTCCTATCTGTTCTCGGGGCCGACCGGCGTCGGCAAGACCGAGGTGGCGCGCCAGCTCGCGCGCACCATGGGCATCGAGATCACCCGGTTCGACATGTCGGAATACATGGAGCGGCACACGGTCTCGCGCCTGATCGGCGCGCCGCCGGGCTATGTCGGCTTCGACCAGGGCGGTCTCCTGACCGACGCGATCGACCAGCACCCGCATTCGGTGCTGCTGCTCGACGAGATCGAAAAGGCGCACCCCGACCTGTTCAATATCCTCCTGCAGGTCATGGATTACGGGAAATTGACCGATCACAACGGCAAGATCGTCGATTTCCGCAACGTCATCCTGATCATGACCACGAACGCGGGCGCCGCCGAGCTCGCCAAGCAGGCGATCGGTTTCGGCAGCGGCATCCGTACCGGTCACGACGAGGAAGCGATCAACCGGATGTTCACGCCGGAGTTCCGCAATCGGCTCGACGCGACGATCTCGTTCGCGCCGCTCTCGACCGAGACGATCGGCCGCGTCGTCGACAAGTTCATCCTGCAGCTCGAAGAGCAGCTCGCCGACCGCAACGTCACGATCGAGCTGCAGGCGAGCGCGCGCGCCTGGCTCGCCGAGAAGGGCTACGACCCGCTGTTCGGCGCGCGGCCCCTGGCCCGGATCATCCAGGAGCACATCAAGAAGCCGCTCGCCGAAGAGCTGCTGTTCGGGCATCTCGCCAAAGGCGGCATCGTCAGCGTCAGACGCGACGAGGAGGAGGACAAGCTCGCCTTTACCTTCCGCGAGAAGCCGGCGCCCGAGACGCCGGACGCCCCCGACGTCGAGCCGCAGGAACCCGCGCTCGTCGAATAAGCGGCCTTAATCCTCGTCCGCCACACCTTCGCCGTCCGCGTGGCGGAACGGCGAGTAGTGCTCCGCGAGATGCTCGATCTTGTGCTCGACCATCTCGCGCTCGCGGGCAAGGAACTGCGCGACCGCGCGGCGGAAGTTGGGATCGGGGATGTAATGCGCGCTGTAGGTCGGCACCGGCAGGTAGCCGCGCTGCAGCTTGTGCGGGCCCTGCGCCCCGGCCTCGACGCGTTTCAGCCCGCGGTCGATCGCAAATTCGATTGCGCGGTAATAGCAGCACTCGAAGTGCAGCATCTTGTAGTCGCCGTAGCTGCCCCAGTTGCGGCCGTAGATCGTCTCGCGCCCGAGGATGTTGAACGCGCCGGCGACGTATTCCTTCGCGTTCCTGGCCATGACCAGAACGATCTTGTCGGCCATGCGCTCGCCGATCAGCGCGAAGAATTTGCGGTTTAGGTAGGCCGAGCCCCATTTGCGGTCGGAGGTCGCGAGATAGAAGCGGTAGAACGCGTCCCAGTGCTTGGGCTGCAGATCGGCGCCGGTCAGCACGTCGATCTCGAGGCCGGGGGCCAGCGCCTCGCGGCGCTCCTTGTTGACCGCCTTGCGCTTTCTCGAATTGAGTGCGGCGAGGTAGTCGCCGAACGTCTTGTACCCGTCGTTGGTCCAGTGGAACTGCTGGCCCATGCGCTTGAGAAACCCCGCCTCGAACAACGTCTCGGCGTCGGCGTCCTCGGGGAAATTGATGTGCAGCGAGGAGATGCCGCGCTGCCGGGTGAACTCGACGAGGCCGGCGACCAGCCCAGCCTTGGTCTCGGGCGGCGCATCGGGCGCGACCAGCAGGCGCGGCCCCGGCACCGGCGTGAACGGCACCGCCGCCAACGCCTTCGGGTAGTAGCGCCCGCCCGCCCGCTCGTAAGCGTCGGCCCAGC
>Ga0335078_10008369_pt1 | contig 15379 bp, 16 predicted proteins | sample Lox_Sample_32_FD_206711 | JGI IMG/M metagenome (GOLD analysis project Ga0335078, IMG submission 206711) | Soil microbial communities from Loxahatchee National Wildlife Refuge, Florida, United States - Lox_Sample_3.2 | ecosystem: Environmental > Terrestrial > Soil > Wetlands | place: USA... | reverse complement strand
CAGACGCGCAGGCCGGCGCGAAAAATACGCTCCGTGGCGGCTCATCGACCTCAAACATAAGGCATTACTAATCCGAGCGCCATGGAAATCGAGTTAAAGGTATACAGTTTATAACACAGTAGTATTACGGGGCTGGGAATCGTTTTGCGCTTCAACCCAGGACTGCGTTCGCTTGTGCGAACTTGTCCTGGGCTAAATTCCTTGGCCCCTCCGGGGCCGATGCGATGCGGCAATCCGAGTGCATTGGGTCAACGTTTCTCCGCTGTGGCTCTCCGCGCAAAATTCCCTGTTGCAACGAATATTCTGCTCGCGCATCGAAAGCTTGTACGTCCCCGGAGGTCCACCATGTCACTCAGAGCTGTCAAAGAGATCTATCAGACCAAACCCACGATCGAGGGAGCCGGCGTCAAGCTCCAGCGCGCCTTTGGCTTCGGCAAGACGCAGGAATTTGACCCATTCCTGCTGCTCGACGATTTTCGCAACGAGAACCCCGCGGACTACATCGCAGGCTTTCCCTGGCATCCGCACCGCGGCATAGAGACCATCACCTATGTGCTGGCAGGCGAGGTGAACCACGGTGACTCGCTTGGCAACAAGGGCCGCATGACCGCGGGCGACGTGCAGTGGATGACCGCGGGCAGCGGCATTTTGCACCAGGAGATGCCCAAGGGCGACGAGCGCGGCCGCATGCACGGCTTCCAACTGTGGGCCAACCTGCCCGCGCACCTCAAAATGACCGATCCGCGCTACCAGGACATTCCCGCGAGCGCCATCCCGGAGGCGACGGAGGACGACGGCACAAAGGCGCGCATTATCTGCGGCACATTCTGGGGCAAAACCGGGCCGGTAGAGGGCGTAGCAGCCGGGCAATACTCGGTCGACGCGCGCTATGTCGACATCTCGGTTCCGGCGTTCAAGCGCAAGGTCGTTAAGGTCGAGACCACGCGCAACGCCTTCGCCTACGTTTTCGGCGGATCGGGCACGTTCCGCGACGCTTCAGCGCCGCAAGCCGTGCTCACCGAGTCGGCTGTCGATCCTAACGCCGAGCCGGTTTACGACGCGAAGAACCATTCGCTCGTGCTCTTCGACCGCGGCGACGAGATTGTGGTTCAGGCCGGACCGGAAGGCATTCGCTTCCTGCTTGTCTCGGGCCGGCCGCTTGCAGAGCCGGTGGCGTGGTATGGCCCGATCGTGATGAACACCCAGGCCGAGCTGCGCCGGGCCATGACCGAGCTCCAGGATGGGACGTTCATCCGTCACCGATGAGGGAGCTGCCATCCCGGCGCAACGGCCCGTGACGACTACATTGATTTCAGCGCTTCCGATGGCAGCGGTTCTTGCCGGTAAAGTTGCCTGGTGTGCCGCAGCGCGATGCCAATCGCCATCGCCGCCATGGCCACGGCGGCGGTGATGCCTCCCAGATCGAACAGCAAAAGCCTGTGTCTGAAGATCGTTGAATACGGGCTGCGCAGCGCCGCCAGGGAGCCGAGCACGAGCAGAATGCGAATCTCGGTGGGCCCAAAGATCCCCTGCGAAAGCTGGAAGCACGACAAAGTGTACGTGGCCAGGTAGCTCTCGCTCGAAAGCACCAGAAACGCGACCAGCATCGCCATCGCCGTGGTCCAATGCAGCAGCCCTGACGCGCCTAGGCCGCACATCAGCGCCACGGCTCCCAGAATGTCCACAACGTGGTCCACGTAGAAACCGTAGCGGGGCCGCTCCTGCTGCCGCACGCGCGCCAGCGTGCCGTCCAGGCTGTCGCCGAGCCAGTTCAATGCCAAGCACATAACAGCCGCCAGCAGTGCCCGCCGGTCCCAACGCGCCAACGCATAACAGGCGCCCGCACCGATTTGCGCGCCCAGCCCCAGCAGTGTCAATTGATCTGAGCTCACCCACCGCGGAGCGCGTTCCGCCATCCAGGTGAGCGCGCGCTTCTCCATGCGCGCCGTCAGCGCGAGGTTTACGCGCCGCGCATTCCGGAAAGCCGCCTGATCGCCGCCTCGAATTCCCTGCGTACTCATTTTCGTCTCCCTCTCACCCTGCCGCTCGCTTGCCGTTTCGTTATCTTTTCTGTTTTTCGAGCGCGTCTCGCGTGGCGCGCAGCGTAAATTCGAGCGAATCCCTGGGCGCGCTCTCGATGAACGGCCCCACTGCCCACGCCAGCCCGATTGGAATCGAGCGCGACAGCGAAACCGACTCGATCTCGATGTATAGGCCGCCGTCCCGCTCCGCGTAGCTCCAGTAAGTATTCATGCGCCACAGAAAGCCGTGCGCTTCGCCGGGCCCAAGGGCGCGCTCGTGCGCCGTTCCCGCGCCGTCGATTTCCGCAATCTGCGTGCTGCGCGAAATGCTGTAGCCGTGCAGCGCATCCAGGCGTCCGAACGTAACGTCGTACTCGGTATCCATGACCACCGTCAGCACATGCTTCTGCTGCACCCGCATGGTTACGAGAAAATGATCGCTGTCGTGCTCGAGCACGCGCGCCGAGAGCACCTGAGGCGAATAAACCTTGGGGTATGCGTTGAAATCTTTCATCAACCGCTCAAAGTCCGCGGCTTTGCCGCCCGGAATAAACGCCGAGCCGCGCCAATCGTGCAGAAGCGCCCCGGGCAACTCCGCGCCCGCCCCGGTTGTTAGTTGGCCGACGATCAACTCGCCGCTGCGCAGCCGGGCTGAATCCATGGGAGCCAGAAAACCATCCGCCGAGCGACGCCGTGCCTCCATTTGCGCTTCGATGCGCGCGGTATAGGAATTGAATGCTGCCGTCGCTGCGGGCGTGGGCTGGGCCGTAACCCAGGCGGGCGCAGCCACGAGGAGCAGCAGCGCCAAACATGCGCGGCCGTTTTGTTTTGGTTCGCTCATGCACTGCACCTTAACCGGTCAGACGTTGGGGCGCAATGCAAGTTGTCTCCTTTGTGCGGCCAACGTTTCTCACGGTGCAAACGATCCCAGGTGTTTAACTTCGAGGAAGTTCTCACTCGGCGGAGCACGGCCGGCTCTATGCAATGACGCGGAGAAAACGCAGATTCATGACATAATAAGAATGGTAGCGGCAGAGTAGTGGCTGGCCCCTGCCGGAGATTTTTCCCATGGCAAGTACAGCAAGGCCTCGCGTTTCCGTGACCCGTCTCGCCAGCAAGGCGGCCAAAGTGCCTGCCCGAAAGGCCGAAAAGGATCTCCTTGCCGGCGTAATGGTTTCCGTCTCCGCCTCGCTTGAAAAAATGAGCGAAAAGCAACGGGAGAAGGCTGTGAAGGCTGCGGAACGGGCAGTCGCACACCTTCAGTAGCGTTTCCGGGGTAATTGCCTGAATCCTTGCAGGTGAGCTTTCCCTGCGGCGCTCTCAGGATCGATTCCCAGGCTAACCAAAGCCGATAAGAAAGCCTGTTCGTCTCGCCCCTCGATGGCGCGCTGCAATGCCGCACTCGCCCTTATCTTGTGTTGGTCGAGGTGCTTTTTTGTGATGGAATCCTCGCGCAATTGACGAAGGATTTCGGTCCCTCTGCCTTCTGGGTGTTCTTCTTCTTTACCCTTTCGAATCCCGGCCATGCGCTTCTCCTTGCCCAAGTACAGACATATACAGGACGCCCGGTGTTATGTCCACGGAATTAGGAAGCGGTTTTGTGGGTGTCAAGGGGCAAAACAAAGAAAATAAAAGAGTAATAGCGAGGTAAGGGGCAAAGTTGGGGATTTCATGAACTCCAAACGAGGATTGCACTCTCTGGCTTGCCTATGAACTGGACGAGCGCCGTGTCCTCAGTCCTCACTCCATTTCCCATCGGCTACACTGATCGCAAGCCATGACCGACGACACGATCGGCACGCGACCGGCCCCGCGTTATCGCTTCGGAATCTTTGAGGTGGATGCCGCCGCGGGAGAGCTTCGCCGCCAGGGCCTGCGCGTCAAACTGAACACGCAACCCTTCCAAGTGCTGCTGATGCTGCTTGACCGGCCGGGGCAGTTGCTGACGCGGGAGGAGATCTCGCGGCAACTCTGGCCCGAGGGAACTTTCGTCGATTATGACCACGGCCTGAACTCGGCGGTCAATCGCATCCGCGAGGCCCTGGGCGACACTGCGGCCAATCCCCGCTTTCTTGAAACCCTCGCCCGCCGCGGCTATCGTTTCATCGCGCCGGTCGAGCGCGTCAATCCCGAGCCAAACCCATCGTCCGGCGAAGATATTTCACCGGCGATCTCCGGATCACCTGCACGGACCGAAGACCGCCCGACCCCGGCCGAAGCGGAGTCCCGGCTACGTCTGCAAATTCTTGCCACGCCCGAAGATCTCCCCGAAACCTCTTCTCGCGTCGTGCAGATTCTCTTTGTCTTGTTTCAGCCGAGGTATCTAGGATTTTACGTGGGGGCGCTGGCCAATCTGGCTGAAATTGAGGATCTGCTTTCGCCACTGCCTTATGCCGCCGTAGTCTACCAAGTTCTCATCGTCACGGCGGCAATCCTCATCCCGGTTCGCGCGTTCGTGCTTTGCGCCGCGCTCTTCCATGCTCCGGGCTTCCGCGAGAAGTTTTTGACTCTATGGCCGTTTTTGCTGTGCGTCGATGAGCTCTGGTCGCTCGCGCCCTTCCTGCTTTTGCACCACATTAATTTCGGACTGGCGCTGGCCTGCGCGACATTGCTGGTTTACTCGCCGTTTGCGCAACGCTCGCTGGCACTGATGGGCGCCGGCAGCGCGCGCCAGCAAACGGAATCACCGTCGCGTTGACGAGCCGACCAACAGCCCTGAGTGCCGAAGTCCCAGCAACTCCGCTTCACTTTTGCGGTGGCGATTGCGGCTGCTGATTTTGCGATTGGCCGGGGAGCGGGATCTCCTCATCGCCGTAGAAAGCCCTGGTCGTTGAGCCGAAGCGCTTGTAGTCGGAGTATTTGATGATGTCGCGGATGTGCACGTCCTGGCCCATGTAGCCGTAACCGCCGGAGAAGTGAAGATAGCCTTCTCCTTTTGTGTACACCGGAAACCAGTAGTGCCCATCGATCTGCTGCCGCCAGGTCATAAAGGGTGGGTGCAAATCCTCCTGTCCCTTCTTGGTGTCGTCGGGCACCATGCGGCCATTCGTCACCACGATCTGCAGGTCCGTCGCGTCTACCCAGATGCGGCCGTCCAGGTATCGCTGGTGCTTTTCAATGACCTTGGGGGTCACATCGAACACGTAACAGTCAAGCTCATCCACCTTCTGCCGGCCCACGTACTTAACGATGTATTTGGGCAGGTCCGCCGTGGTAAGCACGAAGGGATAGCCGTGTTGGATATCCTGGAAATCCGACTCGGACATCATGATCCCGCCCTTGTCGAGGGTGCTCGGCGGCGCATCTACCACATGCTCCGTGCGCCTGCCCGTGAGATCGAAGATCACGTCATCTACTTCGAACCACTCCCCGCTCACTTTGTGGGTATCGTCGTCGATGGTGTCGACTTTGGCCACGCGGCGATAGGTGTAGTGGTCGAGCGCCTCCTGGAACTCTGTCTCCTTGGCCGCAAACTGCTTGATGATCTGCTCCGGCGGTATCGCAGGGTCGGAGAGGTCCATGCGCCCAAAGCCGGAATCGAGCGGCATGGGCGTAAAACTGCTCTTGTCCTGCGCTGCAGCCGCCGGCAATCCCAGGAACGAAGATGTGCTGCCTGGGACACCGGCGGTGGCGCACGCGGCTACGGCAGCCGTTGCGATCCATCGGTGGAATTGCACCTTGGTTGACCCCCTTATCCGATTCTCCCTCAATTCCTTGTCCGCCGCATTCTTCCGCCAGCCTCCTATCTTTAGACGCAAAAAGGCGACTCCAGGGAATCCTCGATGCCGGTAGAATCCATGTGCGGGCCGGGGGGGCCACAGTCGCCGCGCAGCCCGGCCTGGAGACCGACGGTACCTAATCCTCCCTATTGTGCGCGATCACTGGATCTTGAATGAGCTAAAGAAATCCGAGGTTTGCGTGGCCGGATGGTCGGGATTCGACACGACAATCAGCTGGTAGAGGCGGTTCCCATCAAGGTACTGGCGCACCGTGTAGTTCCAACTGCCGTCTTTGGCTGTAAACTCTCGCCCGGGAACGCCATTCAGGTTGATCGTAGCGTCCGTCAGCAACGTTTTGCCATTGACCGCGCCGTCCCGCGTCGAATCGAGTACGGTTTGCGGATCGGCGTTGGCGTAATCTGAAGAATAATCGTTGTACATCACCATGTAACTGACGTTGTCGTTGGCCATCTCTACCCAGAACTGGTGCAGCGTCGTGCTGCCCCCGCCCTTTAGGCTAACCTTCTGGGAACTTTGTTTGACCGTAGCATCGGGAAACTGAACGGCAAAACGTCCTTCGCTCGACGTGAACGACGGCGCTGCCTCGCTGGCTGGGTTCGTTTCCTGGGCCGCAGGCGTGACACTGCCCACCTCGCCCCCTGTAGGCGACGAGTTTTGGGAGGGCTCGCTCACGGGAGCCGGATGTGGGGACAAATGCGCCACCACGATGAACAAGATCACAGTAATGAGGACCAACAAACCCGCACCGCCCCACGCCCAAACGGGGACCTTCGGGCGTTTTGGCGGAACAACGGCCGGGCCTGCCGGGTTCCATTGGCCGAATGCAGGCGCACCTCCCGTCTGGGAGGCATTTGGGATCGCGCCCATGCCGAAGGGCGGTGCAAAACCAGGACCCGTTGTGGTTGCCGGTCCCGGGCCAGCGGCTTGCGGAAAAGGCATGGGGCCCGGTGGAAACGGCGCAGGCCCCGCTGGCATGGTGGATTGCTGCGGCGCTTGAGTCTCTCGCGCACCCATCTGCTTTAGCAAGGTTCTGATCGTGTTCCCCAGACTCTTCAGGTGAGCTTCCACCGGAGGCGTTAGGGCATCCAGCCAATGGACGTTTCCGATGAAGTACTCAAGCGCTTTGCTAGGAACAACATCCTCGATCCGCACCGGCAGGATCGCGACGCCGTGATTGACTGCCCGCTCCACCTCCCGCCGAATTTGCGGTGAAGTATTGGCGTCGGAACTGAAGATCAGCACCATGATTTTCGCCTGCTCGATGGCACTAATGATGCACTCACTCCACTCCATACCTGGAGTAACGTCGCGCGGCGCAATCCAACAGCGGATCCCCTCCGACTCCAGCATCGCGCACACGGCGTCGCCCGTGGTCTTGTTCTTTACGGAATAGCTGATGAAGACGTCATGCGCCATAAGCGAGTCCAGGGGGTTGAGTGTAACCGGCTGCAACAACTATAAACCCGGAAGCAGGATTGCGAAATGAAAACCGCTTTCACCGCGTCTGCTGTGGGTAATTGCGTTGCATCCTGCTTTTGAGACGTGCCGGCTGCCCTGCAGGACTCGCAATTCTCAACAAATCCGTAAAAGAGATGCGGATGGATACCGAACAATGCGGCGCCGCCGTGGTAAGGCGCATATCCTGCTGAGTCTCATGGATCGGATCGGTGAGGATCACTATTGGCGAGGCGGCAACGCAATAGGCTTTACGAAAGACTTCTTGTGCGGGTTGTACCACAATCCCATGCACGGCTCACGATTTGAGGGATCTTCCCACGAGGATCCGTCCGCAAAGAGAACTCGTGCGAGCACAACGCTGCCTCCGCTGCTGTGTTCCTGATAGTAGGGTTGATTGAAGTACAGGGTCTCATCGAAGTTGCTGATGAGGTACCACGAAAGCGATTTGGATTGGCCCGCGTTCAGCACCCTATTCCAATCGAACTCCGCAATACGGTTTCCTTGAGGAATCCATACCCAACGTTCGGTTGCGTCCGCGACGGCTGCATTGAAGACGATTCCGACAATCTTCTTTCCGCTCGTATTCCGCACCCGCGTCGAGATGTTCCAACGATTCCAGAAGTCCGGGCGTCCGACACTGACAAATGTTACGGGGCAGCTCGAGGACGGTGCGCTCGTTTGCGAATGGATGGTGAGTGGAAGAAAGAATGCGAGAATTGCCAGGCAGGAAACACTTACGTTCTTCGACATGGTGAACTCTCCAGAGCCGCGATCGGACCCAAACCACCAAGCCGACTGGACGTGCAGCCGGGAATCGTCACGGCTACGATGTTCGAAGCCGATTTGGATCGATTGGTTGTCTGGCTGGAAGTCTTGGGCCGAAATTCGGCCTTGACTGTGCACATGTCGATTCGGTACGCGCGCTCAAGTTAGGAAATCGGTAATTCAGCACGTCATGAGTACGTGCTCGACGGGCGCTGCAAGCACGGATTCTTTAGAATAGAGTAAGATGGCGTTTACCGAACAATACGACGTCGCCGTGGTGGGCGCAGGGCACGCAGGCTGCGAAGCGGCGATGGCAGCGGCGCGCATGGGCCTGAAGACTGCCCTCATCACCATGAATCTCGACCTCATCGCGCAGATGAGCTGCAACCCTGCCGTGGGCGGCGTGGCCAAAGGCCACCTCGTCCGCGAAGTTGACGCTCTGGGCGGCATCATGGGCGAAGTGGCCGACGCGGTCGGAATCCAGTTCCGCCTCCTCAACTCCTCCCGCGGTCCCGCCGTCTGGAGCCCGCGCGCCCAGTGCGACAAGCAGCTCTACCGCGTCAAGATGCGCGAGGTGCTCGAATCCCAGCCCGGCCTGCACATCCGCCAGGCGGAGGTAGTCGATCTGGTGATCGAAGACAGGGATCGGGGATCAGGGGCCTGGGGTCTGAAAGACGAGAGTGCCCCCGGTCCCTCGCTTTTGGGGACCGGGGAGACCATGATCGCTGACCCACAGGAACTCCCGCGCCCCGTAGGGCCGCGGCGAAGCGGCCGCGTCACCGGTCTCAGGCTCCGCGACGGCCGCCGTCTCATGGCCGGAGCCACCATCATTACCACGGGAACCTTTCTGAACGGACTCATCCACTGCGGCGAGGAGCGCTACCCTGCCGGCCGTTCTGGTGAGCCTGCATCCGTACTTCTTGGCGAGGCGCTGCGCGCGCTGGGCCTTCGGACTTGCCGCCTCAAGACAGGGACACCGCCGCGCCTCGACGGCCGGACGATCGATTGGGCGCAGTTTGAAGAGCAGCCCGGCGACGCCGATCCCACGCCCTTCAGCTTTCGCACCAAAAAGATCGTCCAGCCGCAGGTCAGTTGCCACATCGCCTTCACCACACCGGAGACGCTGCGCCTCATCCGCGAGAATGTGCACCGCTCGGCCATGTACTCGGGGCGGATCGAAGGCATCGGGCCGCGCTACTGCCCTTCGATCGAGGACAAAATCGTCAAGTTCCCAGATAAGACGCAACACCAGTTCTTCCTCGAGCCCGAGGGCCTAAACACCCACGAAGTTTACGTCAACGGCATGTCCACCTCGCTGCCCATGGAGGTGCAGTGGCAGATCGTCCACTCCATTCCCGGCCTCGATCAGGCGGAGATGCTGCGCCCCGGCTACGCCATCGAGTACGACTCCGTCGATCCCACGGAACTCGACCGTTCGCTCCGCGTAAAGGCCTTCACGGGCCTCTATCTCGCTGGGCAGATCAATGGAACCAGCGGCTACGAAGAGGCTGCCTGTCAGGGCATCATGGCCGGCATCAATGCCGCGCTTTGGCTTAAAGGCGAGGCGCCGTTCACGCTCGACCGCACTGAAGGCTACACCGGCATCCTCATTGACGACCTCATATCAAAAGGGACCAACGAGCCTTACCGCATGTTCACCTCGCGCGCCGAGTTCCGCCTCCATCTGCGCATCGACAACGCCGATCGCCGCCTCACGCCGCACGGCCGCCGCCTGGGCCTCGTTAACGATGCGGCCTGGGCCGAGTACGAGCAGAAGCAGGCGCGCATGGCCGCGCTCGCCAATCTGATTGCGTCCGGCAAGGCCGATGCGGAAAAGCTGGAACGCGCCGGGCTCGGGAGCCTGCCAGCCACCGCAGGCCTCACCTGGGCGCAACTCCTCAAGCGCCCCGAGGTCACGATTGAGCCGCTGCTCATCGCACTTCGCGAGGAGCTCAGCCGCGATCCGCTATTGGTTGAGTTTGTTGCTGCGCGCACACCCGAAAACGAGGGTGCCCCATCCTACGGCCAATCTCTAGAACGAGAGACAGGCCGTAGGCTAGGAAACCACGTTGACCCATCAATAGCTCGAGCGATGATGCGCAACGAGGCCCGCGCCGTCGAAACCGAAATCAAATTCGCCGGCTACCTCGACCAACAGAAGAAGTCCATCGAGAAGCTAAAGGCCGCCGAATCCGTCGCGATCCCGGAATGGCTCGAGTACGGCACAATCAGCGGTCTCTCGCGCGAGATGCGCGAAAAGCTGGAGCGAGTGCGCCCGCAAACTCTGGGCCAAGCCAGCCGTATTCCCGGCGTCACCCCCGCGGCGTTGAGCCTCGTGCACGTGTCGATACGGATTCAAGGAGCGAAGGCGCCGAAGTCAGGGCGAGTAACCAAAGCAGTTCGATGATTCCCACAATAACTCTTTCTATGATTTCCAGATTCGTATTTTCCTCCCTCGACGTTCGATCTGGACTACGATAGAAGCCATGAGCCCGGCAACAACAGAAGCCGTCAAATTGGCCCTGGATTATACCCATGCGAGAATTGGAAGCTCGGCTATTATCCATGCCGACTGCCTCGAATGGCTCGGCAGAATTCCAGGAGCTTCGATCCATGGAATGGTTACTGACCCGCCCTATGGCGTGAAAGAGTACGAATTCAATCAGATTGAGAAGCGGGCAAACGGAAACGGAGGCATCTGGCGTATACCTCCCTCTTTCGATGGTTCGAAGCGGCAGCCGCTCCCGCGATTCACAGCTCTTAACGACCGTGAACGCAAGCAGCTCAGCCGCTTCTTCACCGAGTGGGCGAGAGTCTCCATTCATGCCCTCGTACCCGGAGCTCATGTCATTCTCGCGTGTAACGCCTTTCTGGCTCAATTGGTCTACGGCGCGTTGGTCGAAGGCGGCTTGGAGTTCCGGGGGCAGATCATCCGTATTGTAAGAACCCTTCGAGGCGGCGATCGCCCTAAGAACGCCGAGGAAGAATTTCCTGGTGTGTGTTCGCTTCCACGGGGCGCTTATGAGCCTTGGGGAGTTTTCCGAAAACCGTTGCCTTCTGGAATCAGTGTAAGTGAGTGTTTGCGAAGGTTCGGAACCGGCGGCTTGCGCCGGCTGCCCGAAGGTCTTCCATTTGCCGATGTGCTCAATATTGGTAGAACTCCGAAGGCCGAGCGAGAGATTGCACAGCATCCGAGTCTTAAGCCCCAGGCCCTTCTGCGCGAATTGGTTTGGTCGATCTTGCCTCTGGGCGAGGGAGTGGTTTGCGATCCGTTTATGGGATCCGGTTCCACGGTTGCTGCCGCGGAGGCCATAGGATATACATGTGTCGGGGTTGAAAAGTATGCATCGTATTACAGATTGGCCGCCGATGCGATCAAGCACTTGTCCAGAGTTCCAGTCGAACGAGACCAAATTGCGCTAGGCTTTGATCGTTAGAGCGGGATTGCGATAAACCCAGTTCTTTGCCATCTTTTGAAAGCCAATGGGCAGAACCGTTGCGGTGATTGTCCTCCGGCTGGTTAAGCTTCGTCCTGCGAATTGCCAATCTGTCTTTGCCAATAAAGCGCCATACACGGCAAGGAAACGGAACGGCCTCTGCGGTATTGCTCTAAGCGAGTCCGATGGCCGTCCACTCTCAAAAACGAAAACCATAAGCCACGCATCTTCTGCGTTGTGCCCTTGCCAGCCATTCAAGTTACGCGAAGCCTTGATTTCGATCCCGTCCGCACCCGCGTGTTGTGCAGCATCTTTTGGATACTTGCCGCGCGGAAGCAAATCGGGGTGTCCATTGTGGTAGGTATTCCTGGCTACTCCGCTACAGTGCAGAGGGAGATTGGAAGCGATAAATTCTCCAACCATGCTGCTGAAATTCGCGGGCATGAGAATATCCTCAAGCCGCAACATGTTTTTGCGGACGAGCGCGGTATCTGCAGTACGGAGAAAATCCGTGAAGTCCAGCATTGCACGGTAGATGTGTTCGACGGAAATGCCACAAGGGATCTCGGCTTGGGAATTGAAGTCGGAGAAAGACGGAACTTCCGGAATGCAGCATCTCAGTTTCGATAGAACTCTACCCACGATGCAAGCTTCTCCTGCGGCTGTTTTTCGATGAATCAAGGATGTGCGTCGCACATTGGAGAATCAAGCATAAAGAGAGATGAGGTACCCCAACTCGCAACATTCCTTGCCCGTCGTTCTCCCCAACAAATTTTCCGTCGCGCGCGTATCATGGACCCCAATGAACCTCGACCAAATCCAATCCGCTCTGCGCGACTTTTCCTTCGACGGCTGGCTCTTCTACGATCACCATCACCGCGATCCCATCGGCGAGCGCATTCTCTCGCTCGATCCGCACGCCCACGTCACGCGCCGCTGGTACTACTTCATTCCCGCCACGGGCGAGCCGCGCAAACTCGTGCACCGCATCGAGCAGGGACGCCTCGACACGCTCCCCGGCACGAAGAGCCTCTACTCCAGTTGGCAGGAGCTGCATGCGGGCCTTGCCTTCATCCTCGCCGGCGACCACCGCGTCGCCATGCAGTACTCGCCCGCGAACGACATCATGTACGTGTCTATGGTTGACGCGGGAACCGTAGAGTTTCTGCGCTCCATCGGCAAGGAGATCGTCACCTCCGCCGATCTCGTCAGCCAATTCGAAGCCGTCTTGAGCGAAGAGCAGATTGCGAGCCACCAGGCCGCGCAGCGCGCCATCGATGCAATCCTCGCCGAGGCGTGGCTTGAGATCGGCCGCCGTCTGCGCCCTCCTTCGGGCAGTGCCGGCCGCGCCACCCAGCCAACCGAATACGATTTCGTCGTCTGGCTCGGCGAAGCCATGCGCCGCGAGGGTCTGGTTTGGGAGAACGGTCCCGACGTGAGCGTGAATGCCAACACCTCCGACTCGCACTACGAGCCGACGGCCGAGCGCTCCGCTCCCATCCGCGAAGGCGACTTTCTGCTTATCGATATTTGGGGACGGCTCGACAAGCCAGGTTCGATCTTCTACGACATCACGTGGACGGGCGTGATTGGCCGCGAACCAAGCGCCAAAGAGCAACTCATCTTTGACACCGTGCGCCTCGCGCGCGACGCGGCGATCGCCGCGGTTGAGTCCGCGTTCGCTGCCGGCCGCGAAATTCGCGGGTTCGAGGCAGACGATGCGGCGCGAGGCGTGATCCGCGCGGCGGGTTTCGGCGAATTTTTCACGCATCGCACCGGCCACAACATCGCGCAGGAGATCCACGGCCCCGGTGCGCATCTCGATAACCTCGAGACCCACGACGCGCGCCGCATCCTGCCGCACACTTGCTTCTCGGTTGAGCCAGGTATCTACCTGCCCCAGTTCGGCGTGCGCAGCGAGGTGAACATGCTCACTGCGCCCGGCAAAGCCTGGGTTACAGGCCGGATTCAACAGGAACTGGTGAGAATCTAGACCCTGTTACTCACTCTGTCGCGTGCGCAAGTAAGTTAATAGCCCGTTCGTCGATTCCGGGCACCTGTGCTTCGGGACGATGGACTCGTGTCCACGCGCGAAATTCGTTGTGAAACAGGTCACTGAGTTATCGCGCAACTTGCCTGACACTAGAACCGGTCTCATAAGCCATCGGCAGCGCTTGGGTGGGTGCATGAGCCCCCTTGTCGTTGGGGCTCATACTTGCTCAGGGGAGCACGGAGGTATCTATGGGACGTGTTGTTGGGCGAGAGGCACGAGGGCTCCAATGTTCAGGCCGGATTATTTTTCATGCGCGCTCACTGTTCTGTCAACAATTCTGATCGGAAGAAAACAGTGGGCCGGTTTTGTTGTCGCTGGGGTAAACAGTCTGCTTATCTGCTTTATCGGTCTTGAAACCCACCAAACCGGCTTCATCCCGGCAAACATCTTCTGTATCGTCATCTACGTATTCAGCATCCGCTCATGGATACGAGATAGGGCTCTTGCCAGCGCGAGTACCGCAGGAGCCGACAAGTAAGGACTGGATCGTGGAAGTCCAAGCGCAACTCCGTTTGCATCCGCCCGCTCAAATCACTTTCAGCAAAAGCAACACGAGGACGATGGCGAGAATGAGACTGATGCCTCCGCCTCCGTAGTAGCCCCACCCTGGTCCTATGCGGTAACCACTGTATCCGAAGCCGACAATCAACAGGATGAGGACGATGAAGAGCAAGCTGACCTCCCGGACGAGACGCACGCTGTAGGCACTACGATGCCTGGTGCATGCGGCGGGCTGCTTCTCGCGTGCGCACCCAGCTTCCGACAGGTTGAATTTTCTGTACGATTGCGCGGCTTTCGTCTGAGCAGCGCTGGCGGCAAACAACCTGTCTCGTGTTGGCGGCGTCAAAGCGTCATTGTGGGCGGGAAAGAATCCTTACGGAGGTAAACGATGCTTTGGACAATTTTTATCATCCTTTTGGTCTTGTGGCTGGTGGGGGTCGTTTCGTCGTACACATTGGGAGGATTCATTCACATCTTGCTCGTGATCGCTCTGGTCGTGCTACTCATCCAACTGATTACGGGACGAAGGGCGGTTTGACCAACGAGACCGGAACCAAGAACGCAAACTAGGAAGCGGCGTTTCGCCGCCTGCGGTTGGTGCAGACGGCACAATCGGGTATGCAAGCCAACCTTAGGCCTGACATTCCATTCTCAGGCGCTAGTGCTTGAGAATCATCAAGATGACGGGCCCATACTTTCGAGGTGAATTCATGGATAAAGATCGAGTAAAAGGTGCCATCAACGACGCTGCGGGGCGCGCCAAACGCCAGGTGGGCGAATGGACAGGTAACACCAACGCGCAGGTGAAAGGGACCATACAGCAAGCGAAAGGCAAAGCACAGAAGGCGTGGGGAAACGTGAAGGACGCTGCACGCGGCGCGAGCCAAAGCACGAACCGGACCCCAAAAAGCGGCATGGAATATGAAAGCGAAGAGGAGCGCGAAGCGATCCGTGAGGAAGAGGACGATCGCAGGGAAGAAGAGAAAGATCTGGAGCGCCCGCATTTGAGCAACGGTCGCTGAATGTCCTGCGGACACGATCGCTAACGCGAAACCAATCCGGCGTTCAACCTGAACGCCGGTACTTAAGTAAGAACGAGTCAATCCACGAGACCCAACGTCTGCATGGACAGCGGAAGGCAAGAGTCTCCTTCCGCTGTCCGTTTGGCTCCGGAGCGATTGAGTGTATTGCAGCCCCGAAATGCGAGTGCGCAAATGCATTCTCCTTCGGGCGTGTCGCGGAGCCTCGACTCTCAGGTTGAGAGTTCCTCGAGAAGTCGCAACTTGGCACGCCCTCGGGTGACGTAAATTCGATTGTGTAAAAGAGCAGAGGGTGTAAGTTGGCTTTGGCCTCACGAGCTAAAGCCGATTGCGAAAAGGAGACTTACACCCCCATGGCGAAGAT
>Ga0335078_10008368_pt1 | contig 15381 bp, 10 predicted proteins | sample Lox_Sample_32_FD_206711 | JGI IMG/M metagenome (GOLD analysis project Ga0335078, IMG submission 206711) | Soil microbial communities from Loxahatchee National Wildlife Refuge, Florida, United States - Lox_Sample_3.2 | ecosystem: Environmental > Terrestrial > Soil > Wetlands | place: USA... | reverse complement strand
CAAGATCACCTATCGCCTCTCCAACTTGCGGTGGGCTGCCGAGCGCGACGCCGAGAAGGCCACGCCGGGCACCGCGCTGGTCCTCAAGGACCGCAAGGCCGCGGTCGCAGCGATGGTCAAGGAGGAGTTCCCCGACACGCGCAAGGTCTCCCGGGGCAACGGCGGCAAGTCACGAGCTGGCCGCGCGGCAGGCTACGCCGCCGGTAGCCGGGCAACGCTCGGCACCCCGGCCGGTGTCAGCGGCGGCAGCGCCAGCCGCGCGATCGAAAAGTAACCGGCCATGAGCCCGTGCACCCCGGCGAGCCTGCAGCCAGACGACATGGTGATCGAGGTCACCAGCCATCCGGCTGCACTGGCGATGGCTTCCGCTGCGATCGCTATGGATCGCCCCGCAGACCTGCGCGCCGTCCTTGAAGCGCACGGCCTTGTGGCCGCACAGCCTTGTGGAACGCGGCGCCTTCGCCGCGAACATAACAAGCCAGCCGAACGCCGGGCCGGACTGTCCCCTATGCGACCCGGCCTGGAGCCCACGCGGAAGGCGGAGGGTTCGCCCGGCCCGTGCCCACTGCCGGGCTGTGGCGAAGCCGCGTCCGCACCGGCAACACCCTGCGCCAGATGCATGGCCGACCTCACCGCGTCCGGTTACATCCGGCCGATAGCAGTGGCATGCAGCCTCGGCAACGACGGACTCGCAACCTTGATCACCATGGCCGGGGCGGTGGCCACGGACGAACCCGAAGACCAGCTCGAAGGAGCAGACAGTGTCACTCACCATCACTGACAAGAAGATCACCTGCAAAGGCAGCCCGCATTACGCGCTCATAGCCCCGGACGGCACCTGGCAGGTCTCCTGGCTGCGCGGCCAGGAGCTCGACAGGAACGCCGCGATCACCGCTATGACCATCGCCGAGCTGGCCGCGCTGCAGCGACCGAACCCCGAGCTGGGCAAGACCATTGACGCGCTGTCGGCGGAGATCGGCGTCTGCGGCTCCGACGCGCTCATGCGGTGCTTCGCCCCGCCGATGTACGGCCTGCTGATCACCCCGGCGCCCGGTATGAGCCGCGGCGGCTACCTGGAGACTTCCGCGGCGCACCTGGTGTGGTTCGACACCGAGGAGCAGCGCGACCGCGTCGCCGGGTCCCCCTTCGTGGAATCCAGCCAGAAGATGGAAGAGGACTGAGTATGGCGAGGAGCCCAAGATCTCCGAGGGCAGCAACCGCCGCGATGCTGCCATAGAGCTTGGTCACCCGTACGTGCCGGTGGAGGCTCGGTCACGCCGAACGGCAGGGCACGCTATTCGAGCGCCGCCTGCACGGCGATTGGGACCTAGGACAATGAGCAAACTCGTTCGCGACAAGATCCCCGCGATTATTCGCAGCAAAGGCGGCGTTCCGGTTACCCGCACTGCCGGGGCTGAGGAGTACCGGCAGGCCCTGTTCGACAAGCTGACCGAAGAGGCTGGCGAGCTGCGTGACGCCGACCGCGAGCATGCGCCCGGGGAGCTGGCGGACATCCTCGAAGTCGTCTATGCCCTGGCCGCCGATCACGGCGTCAGCCGTGACGAGCTGGAAGGGCTGCGGCAGGCCAAGCATGCCGAGCGCGGCGGGTTCGCCCAGCGTGTCATCTGGGACGGCAACCACGAGCCACGCGACCGTGAGCCAGGCCGGTAGAGACCGCCAGGAGGGGACCACAATGACGGTGATGACCGCGACCAGGCCCGGTAGGGTTGAGCTTGTGACGGCGACGATGCCCGAGGCTCTGGCCAGCACGTGGAGCGCGATACGCAAGCGCCACCGTAGCGTGCCCGAGGCCGCGGTGCAGGTCGCACCGGGCCGGGGCTCGGGCTGCCAGGCAGTGTCCTGGGGCAGTGACAGGCCGGTGGTCCTGGTCGGCCCGCAGACAGTGATGGAAGGCCCCCGGGCGATCCTCGGCTACCTGCTGCACCAGGCTGCCCACGGGCTGCAGGAGACCGCCTCCGGGGCGCCCGGGAACCCGCAGCGTTACCACAACTCGCACTTCCGTGACGACGCACAGCGTCTCGGATTGACGGTGGACTGGACCAAGCACGGCATCGGGTTCTCCGCAACCGGCGTGCCCGACCACACGGCCGATGTCTACGCGCAGCCCATTGCCCAGCTCGCCCGCGCTCTGGAGAGCTGGCAGGCACCTCGGCGGGCCAGGGCCGAGAGCTACAACGGCGTGACCGCTCACTGCGGCTGCCCGCGCACGATCCGTCTCCGCAGCCAGCACGGCGCCGAGGAGCTGGCCGAGCAGCCGATCGTGTGCACCGTCTGCGGCAAGCCATTCCTGCCGTAACCCAGTCCCCCTCTGTACGGGCCACCCGCTGCCGGGACGCGGAGCAAGCGTCCTTGATGACCAGCTTGGCCAGCACCAGATGGCTACGGGGCTGCCGATGGCCGTCAGCTTGACGAACACGACCGCGATCACCAGTTGCTGCCGTTCCCCGTTTTGGGCAGGTCCCGGCGCGGAGAGCCAGCACGAGAGGCAGCTGCGACTTTTCGTGCGCGACAAGATCGACGTGAATAAGCGGGTGATGGAGTATCTGAGCGACGGCTCGCGCAGTTGATGACTTTTACACTGATAGGTGCGTGGGCGTTACCTGACACGCTGGTAACGCGCGGAGCAGGTTGCGGCCTCCGCGCATTGATGGCCACAGCAGATTGGGGTGCACCGTGACGATCGGCGGACAGAGCAAGCCATGCGCCACGGCCTTCACCAAGCTGGTTGGCTTCTGGGTTCCTCGCCGCCACATCTCGGCCTACTGCATCGACGTGGAGGGATTCGTAGCCGAGATTGTCGAGACCGTTCGAACTCGCGGCTTCGTCACCTCGGACGGCCAGGTCATGACGCGGCTCGACCCGATCGAGGAGTGGGAGGAATACTTCGAGTCCGGATCGCTCGACCGAGCACGCGACTTCCCGCAGCGGCGCCGATGGGGCCACGAGCAGCGCGCCTATTTCGGTCTCGACAACCCTTACCAGATGGCGGACGACCCGGACCGCTTCACCTGGTCCAGTATCTGCACCCGAATCGCAGACCCCTACCTGGATCCGGGCGAGCGTATCGTGGGCATCGTCCACGGGGAGCAGGACCACTGCCATCTCACCTGTCCCTGCCACTATGCCAGCATCGTCTACACCACTCGTCATCGGCTTGTCTGCATGTCATGCGGAGCCACCCACCTAGTGCTCCGTCGACCGCTACCTATCGCAGCCCGGCAAACGGTGACGGCTGAAAAGTGGGACCAGCTCTTCGGCGAGGATGACAGTAAGCGCCACGAAGAGGTTGACCTCGTCACGGTTGACGTGCGCGACATCGAGAGAGCCGAACTGATCTGGGCCACGGACCAATGGGACGATGCGCTGCGCGAGTTCGTCCTCTTCTCTCGCACCCCCCGTGACGAGTTCCTCACGGCAGTCCGCGGGACTGAGCTCGATCCCGACCTCGGCTCGATGCTGCGCGAAGACGGGTGGCAGCATGTCCCCGAGCCGCCGACTCCTGCCTTTCAGGTCCGCGACGATTCGCTGAACGTCGACTTGGTCGAGAATGCCGAGCATGCCTTCCGGGACGGCGTCAGCGCCTACTTGGCCTCTTACCTTCATCCAGACAACCTGCTCGGCGCGGTACCCCAGATCTTCCGGGCGATCGAACTGCTGCTAAAGGCCCGGCTGGAGATGCTCGACCCCGACGCCCTCGACGATCGCCCGAACAATCCCACCGTCCTCAGGCGCCTCCAGTCAGGCGGCGTTGCGCTGACGTCGGACGAAATCGAGACGATCACGAAGCTCCGCCGACCGCGCAACGACCTGCAGCATGGCACCGCCAGCTTCAACTACCGGTCAGGGCTCAGTCTCTGCCGGAAGGCGATCGCTTTCATAGACCGCTTCGCCGAAGAGGAGCTAGGGATCTGGACTGGCGATGCGAGATTGCCTGCTGTTCAGTGGCAGCGCCTCCTTGGAATCGATAGCGTTGCCGAACGGGCTGCCCGGATGGCCAACTCCCGGATGGAACGCTGCCGATCGGACTCGGACGCTACCGTCATGCCGTGCCCGCGGTGCACGAAGGAGACGATGATCCGACCACGGCCCGATGCCGGCGCGGCCTGCGTCTACTGCGGCCACGGCCCGATCACGCCGGGCGAGTGAGCGCCACCTGGTGTCAATGAGCGCGCTCGAAGTAGGGGTTGATCGTCACCCGTACGAACCGAGTGAACTGCTTGCTGTAGAGCACGCAAGTCAACGGTGGCAAACCGCGCATGATGCTGGCCAGATGATCAGCATCAGAGCCCGAGGTTTTCCCGAGGATCGTACGCTGGATCTCGCGGATCTGCTCGACGTTAGTCTGCGAGAAGTACAGCTTGGTCGCAGTAGATCCGGCAACCGCTGTCGGTAGGTCAGTCGGGAACTGCGAAGCGATGATCACCCCGAGCCCAAATGCACGCCCCTCACGCATCAGCGGCGGCAGGAACGGGGACTCCACCAGGCGCCATGCCTCGTCAAGGACAGCAAGTCGGCCGAGCCGATGGGACTGCGGCTGACGGATCAGGTAGTTGTAGAGCGCCATCAGGAAGAACTCGGCCACTGAGTTCTTGACCTCGTCCCCGGGGAGCTGCGCAAGCCGGATCACGGTGCTCTGTTCGGCGACGCTGGCGAAGTCATTGACCTGGGCGCCCGAACTGAACAGCTCCAGATCGAAGATCGGCGACATTCGGCCGAGCAGGGCCTGGTTGTCCTTGTCCTGGCTAAGTTCGTCCTGAACCGACTCGAATGCGGGGTAGCTCTGGCCAGTCTCGGGAACGAAGGCTCGCGCCGGAATGCCTGCTGCTTCATAGGCGGCCTTCATGGACTCGCGCAACCGGTACGCCTGCTGGTCGCCGAGGCGATAGATGCGCTTCACGATGTCTGTCAACTGGTGCACATGGTGCGTGGGGTTCACGCGGCCACTGCGGGGATCCACCGCCGGCGCCAGAGGGTTGAACGGCAGGCTCTGGTAGCTCGGGTCGTAAACGTTGAGGCCCTCGGTCTCCGCGTAGACGGGCTCCGAGTAGTCGTCCTTGAAGTCGAGGATGAGTGCTGGGACGTCAAATCGCCGCATCTCGGCAAGGATCGCTTTGGTCGCCTGCGTCTTGCCGCTGCCAGTCTCGCCAGTGATCATCATGTGCGGATTAGGCAGCCGGTCTTCGGGTGACTGCGGGTCGAACCAGATCTCGCGGAGCTTGCCGTACTCGCCTGGAGCCGTGCCCAGAAGCACGCGAGGCCGATCCGGCCCAGTCTTCGTTGCCTCTGCTGCGCGCACTCGGACCGCGGTACCCCTCTCGGGCTCGGGCACCTCGGCTGCCGCGTCAGACGGCACTGGGGGCGGCTCGGTAGGTTGCTGGGGCGTGCCTGGCGGTTGGCCACCGGCCGGGGGCTCTGGCTCGCCGCCTTGGCCCTCCTCGCCCCCCTCTTCGGCTTCAGGCTCTGGCGGCTCGCTGGGGATCAGGGCCTCGATCTGCCGCTCGTTGAGCTCGGTGATCTCAACCGGGACGGCATTCTCGCCCTCGTAGGCGACAACTGTCCTGCTGGTGAGCGACTCCGTGTCAAATCCGAGGTGGACGTCTATGAGGTGGCAGCGCAGGTCGGTCGTCACCGAGCCGTCGAGTAGCCGCTGGAGACGATCGGCCCAGAGCTTGCGCTCGGCAGGGCTGTAGGCCCCCTTGGTTAGCTCACGGTAGAGGTGCTCGCGCAGGATCTCGCGTCGTGCCGGAGTAGTGATCAGCTCGTCATCGCGGTTGTCTGAAAACACCAGCTCCAACAGTCGGCGGGTAGACAGCATCTGGTCCACTGCCGGGCCGGCCACAACTCCTGCCTCCACGGCGTACTCGATACCCCTCGCCTGGACCGCCTTGACCTCGATGACGCTGACGGTGCAGTGGTCATTGGTCCATGTAAAGCCCACCAGATCCGCCCGCAGCGAGTCGCCGCTGAGATGCAGCCATCGGCGGGCCTCCTCGCCGTCGAGGCTGACGAGCAACCGCGTTGCTTCGTCGCCTGATGTGCGGAACCAGCGCGCGGCGATGAGCGTCCCAAGCAACCCCTTGATCCGGTTGAAGTTGGTCCTCCCCGAGGCATCGGGACGGAGGTTGAGGATGCCCGAGTCGAGCAGGTCGCTCAACTGATCGAGCAGATCGTCGAGATCCTCGTTGCTGATGAACGCGTTGTACTGCTGCACCACGTCACGCAGCGGCCGACGGAATGGGACCGTGGAGCGGGCGAAGCCAGCGACATCACGCTCGCCATCGCGGGCGGTCATAATGCGCAGGTCACCGATGCTAAGGTCGCGGTCAACCTGACGGTCTGCAACCGCAGTCCAGGGGACTCGGGTGGCGATGGCATGAAGTGCCTCGCGAACCTTCTTCTCCTGGTGGACGGTCAAGTAGGAGGTCCCGGCCGGAGCCAACCGCCGCTTGAGGTCGTCGTAATCCTTGAACGGGCCGCCCGTTGACGGCTCCAGTTCCACCGTCTTGTGGATGCCGCTGTAGGCGATGCGCCGGGGCAACGCTAGCGGCTGAATCGGATGCAGCGCTGCCCGCGCCGTGTTCGTTTGGCCCGTGCTCTGATCGAACGCCACCACGAGATGGTGCAGGTGGTCATCGGGCGGCCCGAGTTCCTGGCCAGGAAGATCGCGCACCTCAAAGGTGAACAGCCGGTGGAGTGCGATGGCGCGGAAGACCCGGGCGATCCGATCCTCCTCAGCCTCGTCGAGGCGCAACTCGACCCCGACCGTGGGCCGGGGATGACGATAGACGGTCAGGTGAGCGCCGCGGAGCTTCCTCTCGTCGGCCAGGTCGGCGAGCATGCTCAGGTAGACGCCAGCGTCTGGCGGATCTATAAGGCCAAGGCGGTAGCCGCGTTGCGAGTGCGGCTCGAGTGCCAGTTGTGCCTGCACCAGCGCTCGGACGCTTGCAAGCCCATCATCCGACGCGCCGCCCTCAGCTTCGCCGCCGAAATAGGGCAAAGACCCCAAACGGCTCAGGAAGTAGAGGATCGTATCGGTCCCGATTGCCGACGAGGGGATCAGGATCGACGTGAGGAAAAAAGGCAGGTGCTCGGCGGCCTCGGCGATCAGCTCGCGGTCGCGCTCATCGAGCCGGCCACGCTGGGCGTCGACGATTTGTGCATAGCGCGCGTAATGCCACAGGAAGAGGGGGTGAGTCGGCGCCGCGATGGCATAAATACGGCCGTCGATCTTGACCACGATGGTTTCTAGCAGCAGCAGGTGGCCCAGCACCTCATTCGCGTCTTGGCCAAAGCGCTGGTAGAGGGCCTCAAATTTCTCCCTCAACGTCGCGTTCAGCGCCTCATACGCCGCGATGAATGTGAGCAGCGCCGCACGAGTCGGCGCGCAGGCAGCGACCGCGAGAGGCTCGACGGCGAGCGTTCGCATGAGCGGCAGGACCGGTTCTCGGGCAGCAACGTATGCAGCGAAGCTCTCCTGCAACGCGGCTCCGGCCTGGTCGTCGGCCAGGTCCTCAAGGAACTCGCCAATCCGGGCACCCTCCCAGCGGGTGACCAGATGCTGCTCGACGTCGAAGCGGCGCAGCGCGCTCTCCAGGTCCGGCGCCTCGATCTGGACCAGGCCACCGTAGGTGTCCTCGCCGAGCATCTTGCCGAGGAGGTTGAGCAGGTCCAGCCTCGCCTTGCTGATCGCCTCGGTGGTGCCGTCAGGCAGTCTGGTCCGGATTGTCAGCGGACGCAGCTTGCCTTCATCGAGTTCGTTAAGTAGCTCCCTGAGCGTGTCTACGATCGCGGCGACGTCTTCGGCACGGTCTTCGTCCACCAGGGCCTCAGCGGCGACCTTGACCGCCTTCACCGCCGAGGGGCGTTTCGAGCCGTCAGACTTGGTTTTCTTGACCCGTGCCCGCACCAGCCGATTGGCGGCCTCGAAGGTGATCGTCGCGCCGCCGCCCTCGATCCTGGTGCGATCAAGCTGGCTCAGTGCCTCCTGGATTCCTCTGCGGACGTCCGGGTCGGACTCGACCCGGAGCACCTCACTGATCCGACGCCGATCCCGTGCATTGAGCATCTGGAGTCGGCTGGACAACTCTCGGTTGGTCTCCAGTCGGCGCTGTACTGCCGACTCGCGGGGATCGTTAAAGAACTCGTGGTCCGGCAGCAAGCCGAGGTGGTGGACCTGGCGGCTAGAGGCGTCGAGATAGTCCTCGCCGGTCTTTCCGGTGAGCGCGGTGTAGTAGTCGATGAGCGGCCCCAGGCCGATGCTGTCGTCGTCATCGAGCATGTGCCACCAGCGAACCTGGACCTCGTTCTGCCCCGCCTCCTCGCCGAGCGCCTTGCGCACCAGGATGTGCTTCAGCTCACGCGACGTGACCGCGCTGAAGTCCTCCAGCGAGGAGAGCTTGGCCTCGTCGCCGTGGGCGATAACGACGATCAGCGCCTTTAGGTCTCGATTGTTACGCCATCGCTCGGCCTGCTCCACCTCAGCCGAGAACTCGCTGCTGGTGAAACCCACCTCGGTGGCCGCCGCCGCCCCGCCCTCGCGCAGGTACGCGACCCGCAGTTCCATGCCCTCATCGCGCAATTCGGCAAGGGCTCCCAGCAGCCGGTTGGGGTCGGGCGCGGGTACGTCACGAACCAGGACCCCGACAGCGCCTTTACGTCGGCGTACGGCCTCGGCGATGAGGTCGGCGAGCACCTCGGCCGGGTTCAGAGCCGTCGTGGTAGTCATAGGCTCCCCTCCGGTCGGGTCGTGACCATGGTGCGGCCATCGGCATATGCCTTGGCATACCCGGATTCGACTAGCAGTTCGCGAAACTCCTCGACGTTGCTCCGCAGATCCTCTTCATTGATCGAGACGATCGCGGGCCAGAACTCGTCGTCGCGCAGGTTGGTGCGGCGGATGATGACGTCGTCCTCAGGACGACCGGTGACAACACCGAAGTTATCTCGCAACCGGTCCAGAAACTCGGGGAACTCGACCGGATCGGCAGGCTCGACGGTCGCGGCCACCAGCGTTTCAAGGAACTCTGCCGTGGCCGTATACCGTTTCCGCAGCTTGCCGCCCCGGCCCTGGTTAGACCAGGGGGCGAGGAAGCCCGCTCGGCGGCCTAGCTCGATCAGCGATCCGATGGGTGCCTCGCCGCGCTCGCGGTCGATCGCATCCTCGCACATCGCGCGGGCGAGCGCGTCGGCCGGATCAGTGCCTCCGGCGGAATAAATGTGATAACGCGACTCCACCACGTCGCCCAAACCCGATTCAAGGAGCGCCGCATCGATCTGCTTGCCGGTGGCGCCGTACTCGGTGAGGACGTGCTCGTGGAAGCGCGAACGGACCAATCCGTCGATGGCATCGCCCGCAGCTCGCAGCGTTGCACGGCTGGCGTCGGCAATCGAGACCAGGGTGCCGTCGAAGAGATCCAGCAGGATCGGTGGCCGCGGCGCGTGATCCTCGCGCTCGGACCAGCGCGACACCGCGTGGATGTAGAGCACGAAGCAGCCGAACAGCATCAGCCGCCGCAGCGAGTTGAGCTTGGAGCCGGACTGCCGCTCAAAGCGGGCGAGGCGGTCATATGCGTCGCGGAGGTTGCGCAAGGTGGAGGAGGCCAGGTGATCATCCGAGATCTCGAACAGGTGGTCCGCCTTGGCAATCCGCCCGGCAACCTCAGCGCTCGGCACTTCCTCCCGCGCCGTGCCGAACGCCAGCATCGGGAGTGCCAGGGTCGTCCAGGGGTCGCTCTCGGACTGGAGCAGTTCGCGGACGTAGTCGGCTGCCTCGGTCCGCCCGGTCGGCTGGGCCGTCATCAGGCGAGCGAGGAACAGACCCATGCGGACATCCGATGTGTCGGTAGTGACAAAGCGCTCGTTGGAGAGCGTGAATGACTGAAAGTCCGTGAAGACGGCACTGTCTGCTGCCAGGGCATCGAATGCCAGCGAGCGCAGCCGCGTAACCTGTAGCGCGTCGGGCGCATAGCCCTTGGTGGTCGCGAACGCGTCGGCATAGTCAGCGAGCACTTCGCCGTTAGGGTAGCGCTCCTCGTCAACGCCGAGCCTTTGATTGCGGACGTAGCGACGCACGAACCGCGTCACTGCCGTCGTGTCGTAGGTGCGGCTGGTCAGCGCGCGGGCGAGCCCGTTGGCGACATGGACCGGCTTGATGGAGAAGTTGGTGAGCCGGAATCCGAGTTCCTCGTCATAGACCGACAGCAACAAGTCCCTCGTCCCCATCGTGTTCACAGCTGGTACCTCGCCGGGCTGCGCTCGATGGCGAACCGCTCGTCGAGATCAGACTCGACGTTGCGGATGTGAATGTCCTCGACGGGCGACTCCTGCTCGACCGAGCCATGAATCTTATCGATGAAGCGGGTAATGCGCCGGGTCGCCGTGCGCGACCAGCTCGACCGGCCCAGCCCTCGTTCGGCCTCCACTAGCGTCAGGAACAGCTCGCGGTCGATCTCGACAGCGGCGATGTCGCGGTTTTCCCAGGAAGCCACCAAGGCGAAACTGCGCCGGTCCAGTTGCTCCTCGGACAGCCATGCCTGGACCCATGGGGCGGTCTTGAGCGGCTCGATCCGCAGGTGCTGGTAAGACAGCGCGTGAAAGGACACGAAGGTCGACGGCGCCCTCACGTCGTAGCGGTGACTCTGCCACAACTGGACGTGGTCCTTAGACGAGTCGGGGCAGTCTGGCTCGAAGAACCGGTTGAGCGCCAGCACCAGGTCACGGACAACATTCGCACCCGCGCTCGCCCCGGCGCTGAGCGTATCTTGGAACTCCCGCTCGTCTGCTGGCACCAGGCTCAGCAGGTCGAGACCATCTTTGTGCTCGAAGAAGAAACGCCGCTTGATCGCACGATAGGCGGTGTTGCGTTCCATCTCATTGAGGGTCACCGGCTTGGGTGGGGGGTTGCCTAGCCAATCTCGGGCGTCGGTGTCACCCAGCCACAGTTGATCGTCCCAGTCCGGGTGGGTCACCTCGGCCGGGTCGAAGACGGCGCGCACGGCGTCGAAGATGGGGCCGACGCCGTCGTCGAACGCGAGATTGGAGTAGGCGAGGCCAACCGCGTCCTGCCCGGCGCGCACCCGCTCCGTCGCGGACCGCCCAGAAGTAATGAGGTAGGCGACGAACCCAACGAGCTGGCGCATGGTCACGTGACCAGTCCGGGTGGCCACTAGTTGAAGAAGCGCGACCAGGCGCTCGCGGACCTGAGGTTCACGCAGTGCGTCACGATTGGCGATCGCCGGATCGGCCGGGTTCAATCCGGCGTAGAAGCGGTCCTGGGTCAATCGCTCGACCACCCGCTCGACAACGCTCGCCGATAGCAAATTGCGCAGGCTGAGGTCGACCACGACGACATTCTCTTTGGCGTCAGCCGGGCGGTGCTCTTCGATGAAGAACCGGCCGGAGGTCACCTGACGCAGCGCCTCGGCGACCGGGGTGAACCCAGACTTCGCGGCGAGCCGCTGGAGTACGTACAGCGGCCATTCGTTGATCGCGAGCACGAAGGCTTGGCCATCATCGGCGCACGCAGCCCACTTCTTCAGGATGTCCGCATCGGTGCAGGCGTTGGCATCGGTGAGAACCTCCGCCCCGGCTGCTTGCAGTCGGGGCCGCAATCGTTCGATCAGGTGCGTCTTGCCGTCTCCGGGGTTTCCGGTGACGATGATCTGGCGACCGGCCTCGGCTTGCGCTACGAGGTAGTCGTCGGCGCCGAGGTCGATATGGATCGATTCCAATTCCTCAGGCGAGAGGCGGTCTGCGTAGCTGTTGGCGCTGCGGTAAAGCCGTTCGATGAAACTCTGATCACCTGTCGCCGTGGACAGAGCGGTGACAAGGATATCCGTACTGGTGGCAATCCGACCCGCATGGCGACCGTCTCCGCGGCTGCCCAGGGAGTCTGACATAAGCCGATCGGTCTCATGACTGAGCCGATAGGCCTCGAACTCCTCGCCACGCAGGCCCTCCAGCACGTCGGGCCGCATGATGCGACCGGAGAGCCAACGATCACGCCAGTACTCGACCAGCGCCCCGGTCCCCTCGGCCCCCGGCGGCAGGAGATAGCGAGGTTCCGTGCTCATCCGCAGCACTACCTCATCGGTGTTGACGCATAGCGGAGCGGCGTAGATGATCCGGCGCGAGTTGTGGCGGAGAAAGCTGTCCGCGTCGAGCCCGAGTGCTTCCAGACCGGTTCGGATCAGCCGCATCTTCGGGCTGGTGCCCTCACCGAAGAGGTTGTTGACCTCGCGGCGGTTGAAATCGGAATGGCGCGCCACCTCGTTGAGCGCATGAACGGTGTCGGGCGCGAACTGAACGGTGCCGAAGCTCTCGGTACGTGCCACCTTGCGGTAGGCCAGCGCGCCGTTAGCGGTCTCGACCTTCAACCGGTTGTACTGGCTTGAGCCGTAAGCCTCGTACAGGCTGGAGGTCGTCACCATCGCCAGGTGAGCCGACCTGCGGACTGGGCGTCCGGCCATCGCCGAGGCGATGATGCTGACACGGTGGCCGTAGCGGTGCTCCACGTCGGCGACCACCTGACGGCTCAGCATCAGCAGAGCAACGAGCTTGCCGCCTAGGACGCCCCGGTATGGCGGCAGTGCGCCGCACGTGATCAGTTCCATGACGTTGGAGGCCAATGCCTCCTGCTTGATCCGGCGTAGGGCAATCTCGACCGCCCGGCGCCCCTCGGGCTGGGCGAGCGCCGGCATTAGGTCCCCGCCCTTGTCCGTGAAGCCGAGATCGGTCAGGCTGGCGAGTGCTCGGTAAAGGTCGGCTAGCACTCCGGCCCGCTTGCGGCGGTACAGGGCCGTGCGGGCCACCTGCTCCCAATCAACGGAGTCCAGGTCACCGTGGTCGACGGCATTGTGCGCTGCGCGAATCAGCAGGTAATCGGCGTCGCGCCCCTCACCGGCGGCGTCAAGCCTTGCCAGGCGTTCGGTGGCACTTTGACGCTCGATCTCCTCCAGCATCGCGACGGTCGATTGAGCTACCGCGAGCGGTTCCGCTGGGACACTAAGGTCGGCGCTGTAGGTAGCCTCAAAGCCGTCACGCACTGTCCTGAACAGGTGAGCCGCAAGGGACTGCCGTTCGGACGGACCAAGATCGGACAGACGCCGCTCCATCCCATTCGCTGACCAACCGAAGTGATCGTCGCGCTTGGCCATCCCCAGGACCGGATTTCCCAGCCCAGCGATTCCGATCAGTGGACGCAACGGCAGCCCGGCGTCGCGGACGAGATAGAAGAGGTTACGCCCGGGAGTGCTCTGGTATGGAATCGACCAGAAGTGCCGAGCATAGCGCCAGATGTCCTGAAGCAGTAAACCCGTAGTCTCGTCGCGCATACCCGGCTCGATGAGCTGCAGTTGGGGCTGGATTGCGGCCGTTCCCTGTGCCGTCAGCCTGGTGGCCAGTTCGATCCCGCTTGTGAACAGCCGGTCGACACCGCGCCTCTCCATCGTCGCGATAAACTCCAGCGTCGAGGGCTCGCGCAGTTGCGCCTCACGAGCAAAGGCAAAGGACCGGCGGATGGACTCCTTCGCTGCTTCAGGATCATCGAGCCTTACCCCAGCGCGCCCTGGAGCGTCGAGGATCACGCCCTCATCGTCCTCGCGGATCGTCCAGCCCTGAATGACCAGATCCCTCAGCACCCGAAGCGTCGCACCGTAACGAGCTGTCGGCGCCAGGTCCATGCCGCTCAGCCCGAACGCTTGGAGTGCGCTCTGGCGCTCGCCCAGCCTCTCGATCGCCGAGTCGAGCGCTACCCGCTCTTCGGTGGCACCCATCGCTGCCAGTTCGCCGATGAGCCTCTGGAGGTCCTGCTGGTAGCCGAGGGTCAGGCGCGGGCGGAACCGGCGGTAGCGATAGCCTGCAGTTGGGGGCGTACTGCGCCGAACCTCCGTTGTCAGAGCTGCCATGCGACTCCTTGTCCACCCCAATCCCCGCGCGCCGACGGGGACAGGCACGACGCTCGCACCCCGATCGTAGAGTAGTGGCGTGGTCAGACATCCAGGACGGACTTACGCCACGTGTCGGTCGGAATCATGCAGGCAAGCCACTGGGAACGCCACCGCCCAACCGAGCCGATTCCGCTAAGGGCTGACCGAAGTGACCACGCGGACCGTGGTCAACAGGCGCCGCCCACTGTGGGTCTCGAACTGGAGCGGGTCTGAGTCTCGGTGTCTGCGTGGGAATGGGCGAGTCCACTTCGGCTACGACCACAATCGGTTTCCGTACGGCACCTGGGCGATTCAGGCTGACCTGGAGCTTGTCGGCCGCACCACCTCGGCGATCTCTTGCGCGATCTCCTCGATCGTGAAGTTGGCGGTATTGCGGGCGATCTTGTCCGCGAGCGAGGGGCTGACAGCCGTGACCTCGGCCTTGGTGATGCCGTGCCAGATCGGCAGGATGCTCTGCTCCCCAGACACGCTCCTTGTCACGAGCCCGTCCAGCTCGTACTGCGGCCAGTTCTTGGCGAAGAAGGCCTCCGACAGGATGACGACACCGAAGCGGCTGTGAGCCAGGCCGTCGTCGATCCGCCGACGAAGGCTGTCCCCAATCTTCAGCTCAAAATCGTCCAACCAAACAGTAACGTTGAGGCTCTGGAGCGCGTTAGCCAGTGGCAGAGCGATGGCGGCCTTGTCCTCGCTGGCGTGCGATACGAATACGTCCCAGATGCGGGCCATCGTCGGGGCCTCCTCAGTCACCCGGTCAGCCACAGCTTGCGCGGCGGCCAACGGGGCGTGCCGGATGCCGGCCAGAGATGGCGCCACGTAGGGGGCGAGCGGCTGCAGCGGAGCGAGCGGCGGCGGTTCCACCCTTACGGAAGTCTCGGTCGATCCGCGCAGACCCTGCAGATCGACGGTCAGGTACCAGTGATCATCGCGAGGTACGGCAATCCTGGCTGGCGATGTAGTGGCCAAGCCGCCACAGTAATGGTGGTTCCGCCCGTTTTTGTAGTTGCTTAGGTCGCTCCAGGTCATCAAGCGCAAATTTGCTGCACTGCCCCGAAGCGTTACGACCACGGTCGAGCCCCGCTTGACCTGCCCAAGGTCGTATTGGGTGAACTTCACTAATCCTCCACAACGGTTCTATGAGTTGAATTCAGTGGCGGAACAAGCCCCCTATGCCAGTGTATCGGCGGACGCTGTCACGACTGGGAGCCTCGCGTGCGGGCCGCCAGATGACGCTCGGACGGTTTGCGCGTCACCGCCCCAACCCGGCCGGTGGTCAGACGCCGTCTGCCGGGACACCGCCGACCGGCTCGGCAGAAGCGGCCTTGTGCTCGGTAACCCGGCGCTTCGTGAGCTGGCGCCGGACCTGACGTAGTGCCACAGGAACTACCGGCGGCAAGGTCGTACAGGTTCGTTACAG
>Ga0335078_10008367_pt1 | contig 15381 bp, 14 predicted proteins | sample Lox_Sample_32_FD_206711 | JGI IMG/M metagenome (GOLD analysis project Ga0335078, IMG submission 206711) | Soil microbial communities from Loxahatchee National Wildlife Refuge, Florida, United States - Lox_Sample_3.2 | ecosystem: Environmental > Terrestrial > Soil > Wetlands | place: USA... | reverse complement strand
ACTTCCCGCTGCTGATGGCCGCGTGGAAGCTGGCGCCCGCGCTGGCGGGCGGCAACTGCTCGGTGATCAAGCCGGCCTCGTCGACCCCCTGGTCGATCCTGAAGCTTGCCGAGCTGATCGCCGACGTCGTGCCGCCCGGCGTGCTCAACATCGTGACCGGCCCGGGCGGCGAGATCGGCAGGGCGCTTGCCACCAGCAGGCGCATCGCCAAGGTCGCGTTCACCGGCGAGACGGTCACCGGCCGGCTGATCATGCAGTACGCGGCGGAGAACCTCATCCCGTCCACCACGGAGCTGGGCGGCAAGTCACCCAACATCTTCTTCGCCGACGTGATGGACCGCAACGACGCGTTCCTTGACAAGGCGGTCGAGGGCCTGGTGCTCTACGCGTTCAACAAGGGCGAGGTGTGCACCTGCCCGTCCCGGGCGCTGATCCAGGAGTCGATCTACGACCGGTTCATGGAGCGCTGCCTGGATCGGATCGGCAGGATACGGCAGGGCAACCCGCTCGATGTCGCTACTCAGATGGGCCCGCAGAACTCCAAGCAGCAGCTTGAGAAGATCATGTCCTACGTCGACATCGGCCTGGCCGAGGGCGCCGAACTGCTGATCGGCGGCAGGCAGCCCAAGCTCGACGGCGAGTTCGCGGGCGGCTACTTCTTCGAGCCCACCGTGCTCAAGGGCCACAACAAGATGCGGGTCTTCCAGGAGGAGATCTTCGGCCCGGTGCTGGCGGTGACCACGTTCAGGGACGAGGCCGACGCGCTCGAGATCGCCAACGACACCCTGTACGGGCTCGGCGCCGGCGTGTGGACCCGCGACGGCAGCCTGGCCTACCGGATGGGCCGGGCCATCAAGGCCGGCCGGGTGTGGACCAACTGCTACCACCAGTACCCGGCGGGCGCGGCCTTCGGCGGCTACAAGATGTCCGGCGTGGGCCGGGAGCTGTACCGGGAGACGCTCACCGAGCACTACTCGCAGACCAAGAGCCTGCTGGTCAGCTACAGCGACCAGGCCCTGGGCCTGTTCTAGCCCACTTCTAGCCCACGAGAACGAGACAGAGATGGCACCGGCGGGCGACCGACCTCGCGTCGACAGGGTGACGGCCACCCCGGCCGCGCTGGCCGCGCTGGCCCGCCTGCGCCGACAGCGGGGGGCGGTCATCCTCTATCAGTCCGGCGGCTGCTGTGACGGCAGCCTGCCGGTCTGCCTGGAGCAGGGGGACCTGCGTATTGGCGACGGCGATGTGCTGCTCGGGTCCGTAGGCGGCTGCCCGGTCTACATCGACGATCGCCAGTACGCGGCCTGGAAGCACACCCAGCTCATCATCGACGTCGGCGAGGGGGAGCCAGAAGGCTTCTCCATGCCGGCCGACGGCGGCCGGCACTTCATGACCAGGTCCCGGGTGTTCTCGGCCGGGGAGCTCGCCGCCCTGCGGGAAACAGAAGGAGAACCGTCATCATGACCGATCCCATGCCATCACCGGCCGTCACGATCTGCGCCGTCAGGGAGACTGCGCCGGACGAGCAGCGCGTCGCGCTGGTGCCCGAGTCGGTTCCCGTGCTGGCCCGCGCCCAGGTGCGCGTGCTCGTGGAGTCGGGTGCGGGCGCCGCGGCGTGCTTCCCCGACGGCGGCTACGAGCGAGCCGGCGCCGAGGTCGTCGGGCGCGACGAGGCCATCGGCAGGGCCGACATCCTCGTCGGCATCGGCGCGCCTAAGCCGGACCTGATCGCCCGGCTGCGCCCCGGCCAGGCGGTCATCGGCATGCTGCAACCGCTGGTACGGCCGGACCTGGCCGGCCAGCTGGCCGCCGCCGGGGTGACCGCGATCAGCCTGGACGGGCTGCCGCGCACGCTGAGCCGGGTCCAGTCGATGGACGCGCTCACCTCCCAGGCCAACGTGGCCGGCTACAAGGCGGTGCTTGTCGCCGCCGATACCTTCGGGCGGTTCTTCCCGATGCTGATCACCGCGGCAGGGACGAGCCGGCCCGCCAGCGTCCTCGTGCTCGGCGCGGGCGTGGCCGGGCTGCAGGCCATGGGCACCGCCCGTCGGCTCGGAGCCGTGGTGACCGGGTACGACATAAGGCCGGAGACCCGCGACCAGATCGAATCGGTCGGCGCCAGGTTCCTTTCGCTCGACTCGGTCGGTTCGGCCGCGGGTGAGGGCGGGTACGCCCGGGCGCTGTCCGCCGAGGAGCAGACCGCCCAGCAGGCCGAGCTTGCCGCTCAGATCGCCCGCTTCGACGTCGTCATCACCACCGCTCAGGTGCCGGGCCGGCGGCCGCCGCTGCTTGTCACCGCCGAAGCCGTCAAGGGCATGCAGACCGGGGCCATCCTCGTCGACCTGGCCGCGAGCAGCCTCGGCGGGAACGTCGAGGGCTCGGTGGCCGACCAGACGGTGGTGACCGAGAACGGCGTCAAGATCATCGGGGCCGGCAACCTGCCCGCCCAGATGCCGACGGCGGCCTCGACCGCCTACTCGCACAACATCGTCGCGCTGCTGGCCGAGCTGGTCCATGACGGCGCGCTGACCATCGACCCCGCCGACGAGATCCAGGCCGGCGTGGTCGTCACCCACCAGGGCAAGGTGATCCACCCGGCGGTGGCCGCCCTGCTCGGGCAGCCTGCCGAGGGAGGCAGTCGATGACCGCTGGCCTGATGTCCGATATCTACATGTTCGTGCTGGCCATCCTGGTCGGTTACGAAGTCATCACCAAGGTGCCGTCCACATTGCATACGCCGCTGATGTCGGCGTCCAACGCCATTCACGGCATCGTCATCATCGGGGCCGTCGTGACCGCCTCGCAGGCCCGGACGGACGCGGGCTACGTGCTTGCCTTCGTGGCCGCGTTCTTCGCCGGGATGAACGTGGTAGGCGGCTACGGCCTCACCGACCGGATGCTGCAGATGTTCCGCAAGCGCCCCGGGCCGGCCGCCCACGACGGGACCAAGGAGCTGTCATGAACGCCGTCACCATCGCCGTGGACCTTGCCTACCTGCTTGCCGCCCTCGGTTTCGTCGTGGCGCTGCATCTGATGAACTCCCCGGCCACCGCGCGCAAGGGCAGCCGGCTGTCCTGGCTGGGCATGATCGTCGCGGTGGCCGCCGCGCTGACCAGCGTGATCCACGACGCCACGATCACCACGACCGGCTGGATCGTGCTGTCGGTCGGCGGCATCGGCGGCGCGGCCGTCGGGCTCGTGATGTCCCGCCGGGTCAAGATGACCGACGTCCCGCAGGTCGTCAGCATCTTCAACGCGGTCGGCGGGGGCGCCGCCGCCCTGGTCGCGGCCGGCGGCTTCGTCCGGCTGGCGGGCGGGGGCGGCATCTCCAGCCGGGTGATGATCGCGACCGTCCTTGACATCATCATCGGGCCGGTGACCTTCTCCGGGTCGCTGATCGCCGCGGGCAAGCTGCAGGGCTGGGTCGATTCGCGTCCGGTGGTGTTTCCCGGCGCCCGGCTCGCCACCGCCGCGTTTACCCTCATCGGGGTCGGCGGGGGCTGCTACCTGCTGGCAGGCAACGACTCTATCCCGGTGCTGATCCTGGTGGTGTGCGCGGCCCTGGCGTTCGGCGTGACGATGACGATGCCTATCGGCGGGGCGGACATGCCGGTCGTGGTCGCGCTGCTCAACTCGTTCACCGGCATCGCGGTGGCCATCGCCGGCTTCGTCATCGACAACGGCGGGCTGATCATCGGCGGGGCGCTCGTCGGGGCCTCAGGCGGCATCCTCACCGTGCTGATGGCGCAGGCGATGAACCGGTCGGTGCTCAGCGTCATGATGGGCGGCTTCGGCACCGGTGACGGCGGCCCAGCCGGCGTCGGCCCCGGGGCCGGCGCGGGCGCCGGCGCCAGCATCCGGCGGATCTCCGCCGAGGACGCCGCCATCCAGCTGGCCTACGCCAGCAAGGTCGCCATCGTCCCCGGCTACGGGCTTGCCGCCGCGCAGGCCCAGCATGAGGCGGCGCAGCTAGCCGAACTGATTGGCGATCACGCCACCGTGTTCTTCGCCATCCACCCGGTGGCCGGTCGGATGCCCGGACACATGAACGTGCTGCTCGCCGAGGCGAACGTGCCCTACACCGAGCTGAAGGAGATGGACGCCGCCAACCTCGAGTTCCCCACCGTGGACGTGGCCCTGGTCGTCGGCGCCAACGACGTCACCAACCCGGCCGCCCGCCGTCCGGGCAACTCGGTGTCGGGGATGCCGATCCTGAACGTAGACCAGGCCAAGAGTGTCATCGTGATCAAGCGGTCCATGGGCCACGGCTACGCCGGGATCGACAACGAGCTGTACACCGACCCGAAGACCGGCATGTTCTTCTCCGACGCCAAGGCCGGCCTCGCCGAGATCATAGCCTCGGTCAAGGCCCTCGTGGCCAGCTGACCTGCGCGAGCTTCTCCACGGCCTGTTGAGGCTGCTAGCAGCTGCGTCGCCGGGCCGTGCCTGGTGGCGACGGCGCGGTGCTGACCGGGTGGCGATCGGGAAATTGCGGCGGTTCGGCGAGGCGCTGGCGGGTTGGTCAGACCTCGTAGATGGTGGGGGGTGGTGGTGTAGGTGCGCCCGGCGGGTGTTCGCCAGGCCGGGACTCCTGGTTCGGGCTGCTCCAGGGTCCAGCCGTCTCTTTGCTTGCACCTGTGATGGTGGCGGCAGAGAGGAATGCGAATGCACTCGCAGATATAGCTGTTGAACTGGGTAGACATCGTGGATTTAGTGTGAGTGCAGGCACGCCGGATATGCCCGGGAATCAGGGCGACAGCGACGGGCCAATGTCGCGGCTGCCGGTGCAGGCAGCGTTCGCCGCGCCCTCGGAACAACAGGCGCGCCCTGTCGGGGACGCGGTGCAGGACGGGCCGCGTTCGCTACTCTGTGGTGGTGGGTTACCAGCCGATGAGTCTCGCTGAGCTGGCTTGCTTTATCACGGCAGAGCCTGACTTCGACACGCGGTGGCGGCTGGTCGTGGAGTTCCTGAAGGAGTATCACCAGGAGCCGGAGGGGACTCGCCAGCGGCTGCTCGCGGATGTGCCGGAACCGACCGGCGACGAGCGCTGGGATGTGCTCTTCGCCGGGCTCGCCGAGCACCTTGCCACGCGAGATGGCAAAGATGCGCCAGGCTGGGCGGCGTGCCGCGGGCTGCGGCGCTTCTGGTTCCCGTTCGACACGCCCGGGGCGCGCGCCCAGGCGCTGGTGCATGCCCCTGCCGCGCTGCGCAGGCGGGGCGTGTTCGTGGCCGACTACGAGATCGACGCCGCGTGAGCGATTCCTCGCCGCTGCTCGACCGCACGGCATTGTCCTTGAGGAGGCGCAGGCGGTCGCCGCCGAACTCGGCTTGCCCCGCTGGTGGCTGAACGAGCAGGCCAGCTCCTATGTCGCGCCTGGCGGCGACTCGGCGGCATCCAGGGTATTCGACCACCCGGGCCTGCGGGTCTTTGCCGCCTCGCCCGAGCACCTCCTGGCCATGAAGGCGCTCGCAGCCCGGCCCCGCGACGCGGAAGACATCGGGCAGCTCACCCGGGTGCTCGGCCTGCACACCGTTGATGACGTCCTCGCGTCCGTGCGCGAGATCTTCCCCCGAAGAGGAGCCGCCAGCGCGGCTCAGGCTCCTCCTCGAGGACATCTTCTCCAGCCAGGACGGATCACCATTGGGCCGGCGCGCGGCCGAAGCCATGTGTGTCATTATCGCCTGCACGGCAGACCTTGATAGCGCTTGCATATTCAGCGCCTGAGCTGGGGAAACAGTGTCTCTACTGTACCATCTGCGCGAAGAGCAAGGGCGCAGGGAAGTGGACCTGCTCATCGAGACGGCCAGCGGGAAGCTGATCGGGATCGAGGTCAAGGCCGCCGCCACCGTCACGGCCCCTGATGCGCGCCACCTGGCCTGGCTCCGCGACCGGACCGGCGACGCATTCACTGCGGGCATCGTCCTGCACACCGGTCCGTATGCCTTCCCCATCAGCGACCGAATCGTCGCCGCACCTGTATCCACCCTCTGGTCATAGCCACAAGAGCGCTCGGCAGCTGCCAGCTCCCGGCCCGGACATACCTGTCCAGCCCGCGGCTGCCAGCCGGAACAGCGCCTGGCGAAGCACCAGGTCATCGAGTAGTCCCGGCCGATCCTGTGGATACGCTGCGCCTTGAGCCAAGGCGCAGCACCGGTGTGCGCCCCAGCGTCCAAAGCGGGGAGAAATTGTCAAGACCTGTGGATCGAGATCTTTTCGTGACTGCGGTCTTCTGAGCACTAGTCCCCAGGTTCGCGAGCTCTCCGCAGCTGCCAGCTGAGGTCGGGATCGGCGCCGTTGCTGCTAAACCACCGGGAACACCTGTGCGGTATGTCGGCAACACATTCAGCCCGATCGCCCGCAAGCGTATATCAAGGCTGTTCAGCGGACGCGTCGCCGCTCCGGCGCTCCCTGATCCGCGGTCCCCCTCCGACGGGGTAACCTCTGGCCGGTCTCTGCGCACTAACGAGTGTGGCCCCGAGTGGCTATCTTGCCGTCTAGCGGAGGATCATCATGACGATTGTTCGCATCGTGTTCAGGCCCGGAGGGGTGTCGGCGGGCAGTATCGCGACTGGCCGGGATCTCATCGTTCTGGCCGACGACACCGGTCAGCGGGCGGTGCCGCTGTGGCTGGGGGTTTCCAAGCAGCTGCGGCGGCTCATGGACCGGCCCGGCGAAGACGCCGTGATGGTCGGTGTGCTGCAGGAGACGGCGGCCCGGCTGCTGGACGCGGCCGGGGTGGCGGTGACCGCCGTGGACATCGAGCCGGCCGGTGAGGACGTGCAAGAGCTGCGCCCGGATACGGCCGCGGCGCGGGTCGAGCTGGCCACGGCCGCCGGAACCCGGCATGTCCAGGTGAGCGCCGGGTACGGCCTGAAACTGGCGGCCGCGGCCGGGGCACCGGTCCGGGTGCCCGATGCGGTGATGGACCGGCTCGCGGTCCCGGTTCAGGGCGGGGACGTGCTGGCGCCGTTCCTGCCCCCGCCTGCCGCCCCGCCGCCGCGCCATCCCGGGCTGCGGCGGCGTCCCGGACCGCGGAACATGACGTTTGCTGACGGCCTGGACTACTGGGACCTGGCCGGGGACTTCCCCGGCGACGGCCAGCCGCACTGGCAGGACTATTCCTGCACCACCGCGGGCCGGTCCGCGGTCCTGGCCTCCGCGGTCCCCGAGCCTCCCGGGTTCGCCGTCCTGGTCCAGGAGATCGACGCCCAGGACTACCACGGCCGCACGGTTACCTTCCGCGGACAGCTGCGCGCCACCGGCGTCGCCGGCCGCGCCGGGCTGCACCTGGCGGCCGGCGCGGCGTACGAGCCTCCCGGCGCGCACCTGCGCGACCGCGGCGCCAGCAGCCTGACCGGTCCCGGCAGCAGCGGCTGGACCTGGCATGAGGTCACGATGCCCGTCGGTGACGTCGGCGTCATCCGGTTCGGCATCTCGCTGACCGGCCGCGGCCGCATCGAACTGCGCAACCCGGAACTGTCCGCGGCCCGGCCCGGAACTCCGGAGTAGCCAGAGCATGGACATCCCGGACGGCGACCTGGTCCGGCTGGCCCGCGACGGCGACCCGGCCGCGTTCCGGCTGCTGGTCGAACGGCACCTGCCGATGGCCCGCGCCCGCGCGGCCCGGCTGTGCCCGCAGCCCGACGACGCCGACGACGCCGTGCAGGACGCGTTCCTGCAGGCGTTCATCGCCCTGGACCGGCTGCGCGACCCCGACCGGTTCGCCGGCTGGCTGGGCGGCATCGTGGCCAACCTCTGCCGCGCCCAGCGCCGCCGCGCCCCGCTCACCCTGCTCGGCGACTGGCCCGAGAACCTGCACCCGGCCTCGGCCCACGCCCTGCCGTCGGCGGAAGACCTGGACCGCGCCGACGCGCTCGGCCGCGCGGTCGCCGGCCTGCCCCCAGGGCAGCGCCACGCCGTCGCCCTGTTCTACTACGCCGACCAGCCCGCCGGGCAGATCGCCAGCACTCCCGGCGCCGCCAAGGCCAGCTTGCACAAGGCCCGCCGCCGGCTGCGCGAGTACATCACCACGTACCGCCCCGACCTCATCCCCGTTACCTCCAGGAGCACCCCCATGACTGCCGTCCGCCTCGCGCACGCCGACCCCTGGCCCGGACGCACACCAGACGGGAGTATGTCGGTCCGCCAGGTGCTCGTGGTGCTCGCTGATGACGCCGGGCACCGGGCGCTGCCGATCCGGCTGCCCGCCCAAAACAGCGGGTTCTGGCGCCTGCTCGCCCGCCCCGAAGACCGCGACGGGCAGCACCCGGACGACCACGCCGAGGAGATGACCGGCCAGCTGCTGGACGCCGCCGGGATCACCGTGACCGCCGTGACCATCACCGACCTGGGACCGGGGGTCACCGCCGCGCGAGCCGACATCGCCGCGCCCGGCCGAACCCGGCAGGTCACCACCAGCCTGGCCGACGGCCTGGCCCTGGCCGTCATCACCGGCGCGCCGCTGGCCGTCGACGGCCCGGTGATGGACCGGCTCGCCGAGCCCGTCACCGGCCCCGACCTGCTCGGCCCGTTCCGCAGCCGCCTGCCGGATGACGCCGACCTGGGCCCGCGGTTCGAGCCCCGCAACCTGGCGTTCACCGGCGGCCTGCGCGGCTGGCGGCTGGTCGGCCCCCATCTGCGCGACGCCGGGCCGGATTATTCCTGCACCATCGAAGACGGGCGGGTGATCCTGACCGCGGCCGTGCCCGAACCGGCCGCATTCGCCTTCCTCATGCAGGAGATCTACGCCGAGGACTACTACGACCGGACCGTCACCTTCCGCGGCGACCTGCGCGCCACCGGCGTCGCCGACCGCGCCGGACTGCTGCTCCGCGTCACCACCAACCGGCCCGCGCCACGGCAGCCACCCGACCAGGATCCCGCCAACCACTTCGCCCCCGTCACCGGAACCAGCGACTGGACCCGGCACGAGGCCACCGCCCAGGTCCCAGCCGACGCCAATTACATCTTCTTCGGCGTCTTCCTGAGAGGCCGCGGCCAGATCGAACTCCGCAACCCGCAACTCGAACCACATCCGGCAAGCCAGGAGCAACAACCGGGGAAAGCCAGCAACGCTGAGGCCAAGGGCGGCCCAGGGACGTGCTGATCCGGGAGCGGACCAGACGAGCCCGCGGAACCAGGTACGAGCGCCGCTGCTATGGCGCCAGCGGGAAATGAGGATACGGCGATGAGCACGCTGGAGCCGCGCCCGGGTAGGGAGTCTCACGGGGAGGGCAGCGCCGAGGCGCACGCCCTCCACGCCAACTGTGCGCTATGCGGCTCGTGGTGCATCTTCGCCAGGTCGCTCGGCGAGCTTGCCGTTGACGAAGGTTGCTCCGGCCCGGACGAGCGCGACCAGGTGCGGGGCGTTCACCACGCGCCAGCGGCGCTGGGCGGACTCGATCAGCTTGAACGCCATGGCCAGCCCGGCCGCCTTCGACCCGTGACCCTTGGTGACCTTCGTCCGCAGCCTGACCGTGGCGGAAGTCGATCGGGTTGGTCGTGCGCAGGTGCACCCAGTGCTCGGCCGGGCAATCGTAGAATGCCAGCAGCTCGTCCTCATCGTCGGTGATCTTGGCGGCGGCCTTCGGGAACTTCGCCCCGTAAGCGGCGGCGAACGCCTTCACCGCAGCCCGGGCATGATCCTTGTCCTCGGCGTTCCAGATCTCCGCCAGCGCCTTCTTCGCGCCCGGGTGCGCGGACTCCGGCAGCACGCCGAGCACGTTGGCGATCTTGTGGAACCAGCACGCTGGGTCCTGGCCGGCACCTGTCGTCCAGCTATCCGGGGGTCAGCGCCGGGGCGGCGTCCGGCAAGGCGGCCTGCCGCAGCTAATCTCCGAGGCGGCCGCCGAAGCTGATCTCGTTGCCCTCCGCGTCCCGGTAGATCACTTTGCTCACGCCGTTAGCGGGCGACTCGCGCCGGTCGGGCTCGATGCCCCGCCCGGCGATCTCGGCGACCCGGTCCTCAAGGTCATCGACGAACGAAAACACCAGGGCGTTCCCTGCCCGTCCGGGCTCCTGCACGATATAGACATACCGATGCTCGGCGACCTCCCATACCGCCTCGATGTCGTTCGGCAAGAACGAGGGCCGCCCGCCGAAGAGCCGCTCATACCACGGCAGCGCCGCGGCGTAGTCGGTAACGGGGATACCAGCGAAGAGATCCAAAGCCACCTCGTCCTCCATGTGCCGTCGCTGCCGCCAGTACTGACCCTGGCAGCGCCGGAAGCTCACCGTGACTACAGTCGCCTGCCGCCGTTCTCAGCCATCCGCTCCCGCAGGCACGCGCCCGCCAGATGGGCCGGGACTAGTATGCGCATCCGCTTCTTGCTGCATGACGCCCAGGCCGGGAGGCGCCTGGCGTTATGACGGAGCGATCGCGGAGTATCTCGACGACTTGACAAGCGGCGCCTACGAGATTGCCGACCTTGATGTCGATGACCTGCGCATCGGCATGACAGATGCGCTGAACGCCGTCCTTGCCGATCGTTACGACACTAATGAGATCCTCACCACCGATCAGCGTCACTTCCGGGCGATAACCCCGCTCAGCCGGCGTTTCGATGCCTTCCGCCTGCTGCCGGCCGATCGATAGCTTCTCCTCTTGCCGCACTGTCCTACGACGGAACCAGGAACCAGGCAGCCGCGGCCAGGTATTCCGCGATCGGCTCGCTCCCTGCTTCTAGGATCGTAGCTCCATTCGCGTATATGCCTCTTGAGCTGGGAAGATGTCCTGCGGTGCTGACAGCGGTCTTAATCGGCTGACGGTCGGCGCCGCCGAATCAGAACGACTCGTCGGCACCAGGCTGAGTTCTTACTGTAAGTCCTGGTCCAGGCCCGGTCGGTCTCGGTGGAGGAGGGCAGGATCGGTCGCTGTCCCCGTGTCCTTATGGACGAACGCGGATGATCGTCTTCCCCTTGCGGCGCTCGGTCGAGTTAAGGGCGGTGACGGCATCGTCGAGGGCAGCAACATCGCCGATGTTCGTCTGCAGTCGTCCGTCTCGGACCCGTTGCACGATCTCACCCAGTTGGCCACGATCGGACTCGACGACGAAGTCGATCGCCAGGCCGTCGACAGGCCGCGCCTCGGGCGGGCCGATTACGGACACCAGCGTTCCCCCGGCCCGGACCAGGCCTGCGGACCGCTTCTGGATGTCGCCGCCGATGACGTCGAACACCAGGTCGACGGCGCCAATGTCCTCCAGCGCGTCGTTCTCAAGGTCGACGAACTCTTGCGCGCCGAAGTCGAGTGTCTTCTGACGGTCGGCCGCGCGTCCGGTGCCGATGACGTAGGCGCCGAACTCACGCGCGAGCTGCGTCACCATCGACCCGACTGCGCCGGCCGCGCCGTGCACGAGGACGCTCTGTCCCGCCTGCAGGCGGCCGTGCCCGAACAGCCCCTGCCACGCGGTCAGGCCCGAGATCGGCAGGCTCGCGGCCACCGTGAAGTCGACGTCGCCGGGCAGCGGCGCGAGGTTGCGTGCCTCGACGGCCACGTACTGCGCCAGGGTGCCGTCGCGATGCCAGTCCGTGAGGCCGAACACCCGCTGTCCCACCGACAGCCCCGTCGTGCCATAGCCAAGAGCGGTGACCGCTCCGGCCAGCTCGTGCCCGGGAATCGACGGTGTCCGGTCACGGCCGGCGCGATCGGTCCAGGTCGAGGGCCACGCCATCTCGGTCGGGACGAATCCCGACGCGTGAACTTCCACGACGACGTCGTTTATCGCTGCCGGCGGCTCGGGCCGCTCCACCAGCGTCATCCCGGCCGTTCCCGCAGCCTGGTCCGTCACCACGATCGCTTTCATTTGAATTCCTCTCTGTATCAGTCCTCGCCTGCAGGCATTACCGGGCCGGAATGTCATGCCGGCGAGCGGGCTCGCTGGCATGGCACTGTCATCGGAGTTCTTCCACGCTGACCGGCTCGCGGCTCCGCGGGCTGTCAGGGATTCACCGGTCGCCGTCCGGTATGGACTCGGCGAGCGCCGCCCGCGAGGCGGGCGCCGTGAAGGGGTCGGCGAAGTACTGGTTCTCGTGGGTTACCCGGCCATCGGTGAACTCCATGATGCTCACGCTGTAGGTGGGCGCGCCGTCGTAGGTGATCACGCACTCGCTGACCCACAGGTCGCCGCCGCCCCGGATCCGGAGGATCCTGAAGTGACGCTCGGCCGGGTGCCCGCCGCGTTGTGCCTGGATCTTCGACCGGCCACGGAAGCGCTCTCCGGACTGCGGGTAGTCAAGGATCGCGTCTTCGGCGTAGATCTCATGCTCGGTCTGGATGTCCCCGCTCTCGGAGGCCTTCCAGTGCTCCTCTATCCGGGCCCGGGTACTCGTGTCATGATCCATTGCCCTGTTCACCTCGGACTCATTCGGGTGGTCATCTCCTGCTCATTGTCACCGCTCACCGGGGCCTGCCGTACCCGGGAGAATCCCTGGTGCGACGGGCCGGTGCCGTGCGGGATGCTGGTCGCATGCCGGTGCTGCTTTCGGTCAACGTGGGGATGCCCAAGGACGTGCCGTGGCGGGGCAAGACCGTTTACACGGGTATCTGGAAGGATCCGGTTGCCGGGCCGCGGATGGTGCGCCGTCTCAACATCGACGGCGACGGCCAGGGCGACACGCAAGGCCACGGCGGCGAGCAGCGCGCCGTGTTCGTCTACCAGCTTGAGTCCTATCAGCACTGGCGGCGGCACTTCGGGCGCGACGACCTGTCCTACGGTGAGTTCGGTGAGAACCTGACCGTCGAGGGCCTGCCCGATAGCGAGGTGTGCATCGGCGACAGGTACCGCATCGGCGAGGCGGAGTTCGAGGTTACCCAGCCCCGCGTCACCTGCTACCGGGTCGGCATCCGGCTCGGCGTGCCCGAGATGCCCGCGCTGCTTGTGAGCCATCACCGCCCCGGCTTCTACATGCGCGTCATCACCGAGGGGCACATCCAGGCAGGCGACCAGATCGTCAAGACCCGGACCGGCCCGAACGCGCTGAGCGTGGCCGACACCGACGCGCTGCTCTACCTCCCAGGCCGCGACGAGCGAAAGCTGCGCCTCGCGTTGCAGATCCCGGCACTGAGCCCCGGCTGGCAGGGCTCCTTCCGCGACCTGCTGGCCGCCGCAGAAGGCGACGGCGCCGCGAGCGCAGCCGAGCCGGCCCCGGGCTGGCCCGGCTTCCGGGAGCTGCGCGTCACCAAGGTCGTCAGCGAAGACGAGCAGGTGTCCTCGATCTACCTCACCACAGCCGACGGTGCCGCCCTCCCGGCGGCCCTGGCCGGCCAGTACCTCACGCTGCGGATCACCGGCGCCGGGCAGCCCGCCCCGGTACGCAGCTACTCGCTGTCCACGACGGCGGCTGGCGGCACCTACCGTATCAGCGTCAAGCACGAGCCCCACGGCCTCGCGAGCAGCTATCTAACCAGCGCCCTGCAGCAGGGCATGATCCTGGAAGTCGCCGCGCCCCGCGGCGACTTCGTCCTCGACGAAGGCACCGGCCCGGTCCTGCTCATCTCCGCCGGCATCGGCGTCACCCCGGTCCTGTCCATGCTGCACCAGCTCGCGGAGGGCCACAGCGAGCGGGACATCTGGTGGCTGTACGGGGCACGCGGGCCGCGCGAGCATCCATTCGCGGCCGAAGCGCACGCCCTGCTGGCAGCGCTGCCGCACGCCCGCGAGCACGTGTTCTACAGCGCGGCCACGCCCGCTGAGCGCCGCGCCGCCCACGCCGCCGCCGGGCGCCTGACCAAGGATGCGCTGGCCGGGCTGGGCATTCCGGCCGGCGGAACCGCCTACGTCTGCGGGCCAGCCTCGTTCATGACCGACATGCGGGACGCCCTGACCGCGCTCGGCGTCGGGTCGGCGGCGATCCACACCGAGCTGTTCGGGGCGCTGCCGGCCGTCACCCCGGGGATAGCGGGGCAGACGAGCAGGCCGCCGCACCAGCCGCCGGACCCGGCCGGGCCCCCGGGGCTCAAACGCAGCGGGCCGCTCGTTACCTTTGCCCGCAGCGGAATCACCACGCCCTTCGGGGATGACTGGCGCAGCGTGCTCGACCTCGCCGACGCCTGCGACGTCCCCGCCCGCTGGAGCTGCCGTACCGGCGTCTGCCACACCTGCGTAACGCCGCTGCTGTCCGGGAACATCAGCTATGCCCCGGACCCGCTCGAGCTGCCCGCGGACGGCCAGGTACTCATCTGCTGCGCCCGGCCAGCCAGCGACATCGTGCTTGATATGTAGGGCGGCGAGGCCCGCAGGCAGCGAGCGGGGCCGGCCGGTTTAACCGCATGGCTTCGGCCGCGGCAGGCAGCGCGTCCCTGAGCTGCCGGCGGGAGGTGATGCCGAGCTTGATGCAGATGTGGTGCAGGTGCCACTCCACGGTGCGGGCACTGAGGAACAGCTCGGCGGCGATCTCCCTGTTGGTCCTCCCGTCCCTGGCGTGCATGGCGATCTGCATCTCCTGCGGGGTCAGGTCCCGGTCGGTCCCTGCCGCGCGCCTGCGCGCGTTCTTGCCCGTAGCCAGCAGCTCACGGCGGGCACGCTCGGCGAACCCCGCCGCCCCCATCGCGCCCAGCATCTCGTCGGCGCGATGAAGCTGCTCGCGGGCGTCGGCCCTGCGGTTCTCGCGGCGGAGCCACTCCCCGTAGAGCAGGTGCGCGCGAGCCAGGTCGACACGGGCACGCGACCGGCCGAGGAAGTCGATGGCCGCCTGGTAGAGGTCCTCTCGATCGCCCAGCAGCGCCTGCGAGCGAGCCCGGACGCCGAGCGCCCAGTCGGTGCCCGCGGCCGTGGCGATGCGCGACAGGGTGCGCATGGCCTCTTCGGCACGCTCGGGCTGCCCCGACCGAGCCGCCGCCTCGACCAGTTCGGCCATCGACCATCCGGCTGTTACCGCCGGTCCGGCGTGCGATATGGCATCCTCGGCCGCAGGAAGCGCCTGCGCGTACTTTCCCAGCCCGTTGAGAAGCATGGCGGCTGCCCATTTCGCTGCGGCAACCCCGAGTCCCTCGCCGCGCATTGCGGCGTCTTGCCCGCTGCAGTTGATCAGGGCCAGCGCCGGCTCCTCATGGCCGCGCAGCGCCGCCAGGCCAAGGGCGCCGTATCGGGCGGCGATGATGCCCGTGGCTTCGGCTATCGCCTGCGCTTGTGACGCCAGCGAATCTGCCGTGGCTAGATCACCGGCCAGCGAACGCATCCAGCTGAGCGCGTTGAGGGCTGATGGCAGGTCACTGAGCGCTCCTTCGGCGCGGGCCAGCCCGACATACCGGCTGGCGAGCACCTCCGCCGCGCGGTCATCCCACAGCTGAAGCGCTACGGCATGAGCCAGTGGCAGCAGGCTCAGCTCCGCCGCGGCCGTCATCCCGCCTTCCAAGCCGCTTATGGCGCGGCGCAAGAGC
>Ga0335078_10008366_pt1 | contig 15382 bp, 14 predicted proteins | sample Lox_Sample_32_FD_206711 | JGI IMG/M metagenome (GOLD analysis project Ga0335078, IMG submission 206711) | Soil microbial communities from Loxahatchee National Wildlife Refuge, Florida, United States - Lox_Sample_3.2 | ecosystem: Environmental > Terrestrial > Soil > Wetlands | place: USA... | reverse complement strand
GAACTCGACGCGCTCTACCGCCATCTCCGTTACACGGATAGTTTCTGTCTCCACAATGGCTGCCAGCAAAGCAAGAATGTCGGCAATGCTTGGGAGTTTCCATTACTTCTGAAATATCGGCTGCCTAGCAAAGCGGTCCGTCCTTTCGTGAACGCCGGAGTCGCGTGGGACACGCTGACGAAATTGAGCCAAAGAACCATCAGCGAGGATCTCTTCGGAAACGTCTTTTCGATTACGATCACGTCGGATCCTCCGGAACTGGAAAGAACACCACGGAAGGTCTGGTGATCGGTGGTGGGGTCGATCTACATGTGCAACGAATCCATTTCTTGCCGGAGATCCGTTACACGCGCTGGCTCAACACGCACTTCGGCGGATTGAGCAACCAGAACCAAGCAGAGTTCCTGGTAGGGATTACGTTCTAGCGGCGGTATTGGTAGCGTCACGCGCTGCCCGGCCCCAGCGGCCTTGAAGATCGAGCCGCGCGGCGTCCTGGTGTGCTTCGCGCTGGCCTGAGCATCGCCGAGTTCGGCATAGGCGCGGGCGGAGTGATGATGCGCCTGCGACTCCTGCGCATCGCCGAAGCGGCCAGTCTGCAACAGCAAGCGAGTAAGGGTGGTGAAAGCAACCGCTTCTGGGGCGAGCCCCGGTATAATCGGCACATGTCTCTTCGTGTCGCTTTTCTTAGTCTTGCGATAACACTGCCGTTACTCGCCCAAAACGTGGCTCTGAAAGTCGACGCGACGGACGCACCGCGGCGAATCGTCCATGTGCAGATGAACATTCCGGCGAAACCCGGTCCCGTGACTCTGCTGTACCCGAAATGGATTCCGGGCGAGCACGGTCCCACCGGTCCCATTGAAAATCTGGTCGGATTACAAGTCACGAGTTCTGGCCAAACGCTCCGCTGGAGCCGCGACAATGTTAATCTGTACGCGTTTCATATCGACGTGCCAACAGGCTCCACTTCGCTGCACGTTACCTTCGATGTCATTTCGCCGCCGGATACCGGGGGATTCTCGTCTAGTGCTTCGGCAACATCCGAGCTAGCGGTGCTGAATTGGAACCAGTACGTTCTCTATGTCGAGGGGGCGACTCCCGATACCACCATGTACCGGGCGAACGTAATTGTGCCAGCCAATTGGAAATGGGGAACAGCGCTGCCGATCGATCGCGAGAGCGGGAACGAAATCGATTTCAAACCCGCTTCGCTCACGACTTTGATTGACTCGCCAATCTCCACCGGCAGGCATTATCGTACTTTCGACCTCGGCACGGATGACGGCATCGCGCATTTCCTCCACCTCGCAGGCGATAGCGACGAATCCATCCAACCTCCGGAGCAAATGGTCACCGAATATCGAAACCTCGTGAAAGAAGCTGGTTCGCTCTTCGGAAGCCGCCACTACCGCGACTATCATTTTCTGGTAACCCTCAGCGATCATGTGGCGAATTTCGGTCTGGAGCATCATGAATCGAGTGATGACCGCGTCAAAGAACGGACGCTCATCGAAGCGGCCGGGCGGACAACCGAGGCAGCGATGCTGCCGCACGAATTCGTTCATTCCTGGAATGGCAAGTATCGCCGGCCCAGCGGGCTCCTCGCCGGCCCTAACGACGGCGGCTATGACACGCCGATGAAAGGAGACCTGCTGTGGGTTTATGAAGGGCTAACGCAGTACTTAGGAGAAATCCTTTCGGCGCGTAGCGGTTTATGGTCGGCCGAAGAGTACCGCGATCATCTGGCCGCGGTTGCGGCCCAAATGGACTCGCGATCGGGGCGTGCATGGCGTCCTCTTGGCGATACCGCGGTATTCGCGCAGGTCTTGTACGATACCGGCTGGGACTATCAAGACTACCGCCGCAACACCGATTTCTACCCGGAGGGTTCGCTCATCTGGCTAGAGGTGGACGCGATGATTCGGAAATTGAGTCACGGCGTCAAGTCACTGGATGATTTTTGCCGATCGTTCCACGGAGGGCCGGGCGGCGCTCCGGCCATCAAGCCCTACACCTTGGATGATGTAGTCGCCGCCCTCAATGCCATTCAGCCTTACGATTGGAAAGCCTATTTCAAGGATCGCTTGGAATCGGTCTCACCGCATGCGCCGCTAGGCGGGGTTGAACGCAGCGGATGGAAATTGGCGTACACAGCCGAACCATCAACTTGGACGAAAGCGGCGGGCGAATACTACAAAACCACGGATGTCAGCTACTCCTTGGGATTCCTGGTCGATGAAGATGGGATCATCCAGGATGTCAAGTATGATGGTCCGGCACGGAAAGCGGGCGTGACTCCTGCGGTGAAATTGATTGCGGTCAATGGCCGTGAGTTCAAGCCCGCGGTTCTGCACGAAGCCATCAAAGCGGCGGCCACAAAACCCGACCCAATCGAACTCTTGGTAAAGAACGGCGAATTTTACGCGGTTCACCGAATCGATTATCACCAAGGCGAGCGGTATCCGCACCTGGTGCGAGTCGAATCAGAACCTGACTTACTGTCTCAAATGACTGCTTCCCAGAGCCGGTGACCCGCTACACCGACTGGCGGACCTCGAGCGCCTTGCGCGCTGCCCGGCCCCAGTGGCCTTGAGGATCGATCCGCGCGGCTTCCTGGTAGTGCTTGGTGCTGGCCTGGGTATCGCCGACTTCCGTGTAAGCGCGGCCCGATTGATACTGCACTAAGGCTGTGGACTGCACGTTGCTCGTACCAACACTATCGACAGCCTCCGAGACAAGCCGGGTAACCTCCGACCGGTCGTGGGTGGCGGCCGCCGTGCTCCACGCCAGGGTGGCCAGGTCCTCTCCCAGATTCAGTTTGCGAATTTCCGTGGTCATCCCTCGATCGGCCTTCTCGCGCTCCACCGCCAGTTCCGCCCAACGCAGTGCCTCGGCCGGATTGTCGCCGCGCAGCAGATACATTTCCGCCATACTGCGATAGCCGGAACCGCGCCCGGGAAAATACTGCATGCTGGTCTCAAAACACTTGCGCGCCTCATCGTATCGCTCGGCCTGCAGCAGCACCTGGCCAAGAGTTGTGTAAGCAACTGCTAGAAGCCGCTTCTCAGTTCCCTTTTGCATCTCGATATTCCGGCGCAGCCACACTTCGGCTTCGTCCAGGCGGCCGAGAAGCGCCAGATTGGCTCCACGGAAATAGCAGTACTGACTGGTAACCTCGCCACGGAACCGTAAGCCCTCGGTTGCCTGGAGGGCCGCTTCGTAGTCGCCGCGGCGATGGGGCTCCATGACTGCCTGAAGAGCGGACACCAGCCTTCTGCCTACAGGCAACCCGCGCCGCAGGGCGGTCAGGATTCCGGTAACTCCCAGGAACACGACTAGAAAAACAGTGATGTCGATAACGGCTCTGTGCGGCATATATGATCCTCAAAATACCTCGCAGGGCACGGCCCTACTTAATTTGCAGACCCATTAGCTGCGCAAACACCATCGCCTGGGCCGGATCGACGATCGCGCCCCACAAGTCGTTCATCCCCACTCTCATCCCTTCGACTTCGGATTTTCGGAAATCCGTGTTGTGCAGTTTGGCGCCCTGCAGGTCGGCTCGCGCCAGGTTGCACGAGCGGAAAACCGATCCGCTCAAATCGGCGTGCTGCAGGTCCGCCTCCTGACAGTTGCATCCTTGGAATTCACAGTTCCGGAATCGCCCGCCGGAAAGCTGGGCATAGCGCACGTCGCCGTTTTGAATCAGCACGTCCTGCCAATCGAGCGCGGTGGCCGAAAAACCGGTGAGCCGGCAATCGATCAGTTCCACCCTAACGAGGGTGCTGCGCTGCGCACGCGTGTTGGCTAGGTCACAACCGATGAGACGCGCATCCTTCCATACCGCGGATCCGAATTGGCCGCCGGACAACTGCGCCCGCTCCAGCACGGACCCTTCGATGCGCAGCGTGTCGAGTTTGAGGTCCCGCTGTTCCACATCCTCGAGCCGCTTTTCTTGAATCGTGCCATCCGCCGACCACGTGCCAGACTCGAACTCCCGCGGAAGATCGGGCGGCCCCCGATGGAACACCGCCGGATGTTTGGATGGCTTCGCCACGCTAATTGGCGACGGCCGGACGCGCGCCGCTGAGCTGGTGTTCGGCGGCTGCCACACCATCGCCGGCGGGACGGTAGCCCTGCTGCCGCAAAGCCCGCTCCAATTCGCGCAAAATGAGTAACACGTATTCGGCCGTTGAGCCTTGGCCCATGGTGCCGATGCGGAAAATCTGCCCCGCCAGAGGACCGAACCCTCCCGCGATCTCGATGCCGCACTCCTGGAGCAGGTACTGCCGAACCTTGGCATCATCGATGCCCTCGGGCACGCGTGGCGTACTTAGGGCCCAGAGCCGCTGCCCCTCGGGAACATACATCCGCAGGCCCATGGCTTCCAGGCCGGCAACCACCGCCAGGTGATTCGCGCGGTGCCGCTCCCAGCGCGCTTCCAAACCTTCTTCCATGATCGACGCCAGACCTTCGCGCAGCGCGTAAAACATGGTTGCGGACGCCGTGTGGTGATAGCGGCGGCCTTCAAAATAAGTGTCGAGCAGCAGCAGATCGAGGTACCAGGAAGAGATCGGGGACTTGCGCGCCCGCCGCCGCTCCAGTGCGCGCGGCGAGACCGTGATGGGCGAAAGGCCCGGCGGGCAGCTCAGCCCTTTTTGGGTGCAACTGTACGCGATATCGAGGCCATTCTCATCCACCATCACGGGCATGGTGCCCAGCGATGTGACGCAATCGGCAATCACCAGAGCGTCCACTTCGTGCGCCGCCTCGCAAATGGGCCGCGACGGATTCCAGACGCCGGTCGAGGTCTCCGCCTGCACAAACGCGACCACGCGCGGACGTTCGCGCCGGATGAAATCGCGCGCCTCCTGCGGGTCGAATGCCCTGCCCCATTCCTTCTCGAGCCGCACCACCTCGGCGCCTTGCCGCTTGGCCATTTCGCCGATGCGCTCGCCGAAGAAGCCGTTGGTGAGAAGCGCGAATTTCTGCCCCGGCTCCGCGAAGTTGGCTACCGCCGCTTCCATGCCCGAGCTGCCGGTGCCCGACATCGCCATATTGAATTCATTGTGGGTGGAAAACACGTAACCCAACAGGGAACGGATCTGCTCGGAGACCTCAAAGAAAAACGGGTCGAGATGCCCAACCACCGGCTGCGCCATGGCTGCGTACACGCGGGGAGCGACCATGCTGGGTCCTGGTCCGAAGAGCAGCCGCTGGGGCGCGCGAAGGGGTGAGTAGTTTGTCGACATAGACGTAAAGTTTTAGTTTAAGCAAAACAGGATAAGGGTTCGGCGTTTCTTAGGGGAAATTAACTTTTGAGAGCCTGATCGAGATCCTCAATGATATCTTCGGGGGCTTCGATACCCACGGAGAGGCGCACCAGGTTGTCGCGGATGCCCATGCGCTCGCGATGCTTGGGCGAGACCTCGCGGTGCGAACTCATGACCGGATACAGCATCATGCTGTGAACATCCCCGAGGGAAGTCGCTCGGACCACCAGCCGCAGCGCATTCATAAAGCGGAAGATTTCGGCCCGGCCGGCGCCCTTCAATTCGAAGCTGACAATCGCTCCATACAAGTGCGGCGGAAAGAGGCGGCGAATGGCGGCCGCATCGGGATGGTCGGGGCTGGCCGGGAAATAGACGCGCTCCACTCGAGGGTGAGATGCCAGCCAACTGGCCACGCGGCAGGCGTTGCCGCATTGCCGCTCCATGCGCAAGGGGAACGTCTTGATGCCGCGCATGGTCAAGTAACTCTCGAACGGACCCAACACCGGGCCAATGGCGCGGGACAGAGTACGGAGGCTTTCGAGATGGTGCTGGTCCGTGACTACCACCCCGCCGAGCACGTCGCCGTGGCCCGCCAGATACTTGGTCAGACTATGCACGGAAAAGTTCGCGCCCCGTTCCAGCGGGCGCATGATCAGCGGCGTGGCGAAAGTGTTGTCGACCACCAAAGCAGCGCCGGCCGCGCGGGCCAACTCGGCGATGCGGTCGATCTGCCCCACGCGCAGCAACGGATTGGAAATGGTTTCGATGAGGATGCAGCCGGGTTTGGCTTCCGCCACGGCGGCGCCGAGCGCTTCCAGGTCGCATACATCCACAAACCGGACGGCCACGCCCGTCGGCTCCAGCACGTTGAGCAGCAGGCTGACAGTGGCGCCATAAAGGGCATTTGCCGCGACTACCGATTTGCGGCGGTCCGCTAGCGCCGTCACCGCCGCCATCTGGATGGCCGCCATCCCCGAGGAGCAGGCCAGCGCGCCGTGGCCATTCTCCAGAACCGTCATCAACTCTTCCAGCGCCACATTTGACGGGTTCTCGTAGCGCGCGTAGCTGTAACCGTGTTCTTCCTGTCCGAAGACCCGGTCCAGCTGGTCCATGGACTCGTAGAAATACGAAGCCGCCGTGTGGATCGGCGTCGTTACCGGAATATGCGGGCCGGCTTTCTTGCGGTCGCCGGCGTGGACCGCTTGAGTGTGGATCTTCAAGTTACTTCCTCTTCCAGCGGACCCCTGCCTTGGTGTCTTCGAGAATAATTCCCTGATCGAGAAGCTGCTGGCGGATCTCGTCGGATCGGGCGAAATTCTTGGCTTTCTTGGCCGCGTTGCGCTCAGCAACCAGCGCATCCACCTGGGCATCCGACAAACCACCCGCCGCCTTGGTCGGCTGCAGCACGTCAAAGATGCTATCGAATAGCCCGAGCAGATCGATCGCGGCTTTGGCGTTCCCCGCGCGGAAATCGCCGGCGTCCATGGCCGTATTGGCGTCCCGGATGTACTCGAATACCGCCCCCAAGGCCCCGGCGGTATTCAGATCATCATTCATCCCGTCGGTAAACGCCTTGCACGCGAGCGCTGTGCGCGCGCTCATTGGTTCGTGGGCTCCCTCGGGAAAGCGGTCCGTTTCCAGTCGCAGCTTGAAATTGCGCAAGCGATCGATGGCTGTAGCGGCCGATTTCAATCCGTCGAACGTGAAATTGAGCTGCTTGCGATACGGCACCGAGGCCAGCAGGTAGCGGATGGCTTCCGGCTGGAACCCGCGCTGGTCCAGCAGATCGCGCAGGGTGAAGTAGTTGCCCAACGATTTGGACATCTTCTGGCCTTCCACCAGCAAAAACTCCGAGTGCAGCCAGAAACGCGCAAAGAGCTTCCCGGTGAGCGATTCCGACTGGGCGATTTCATTTTCATGGTGCGGAAAGATCAAGTCCACGCCGCCCGCGTGAATATCCAGGGTTTCCCCAAGGTATTTGATCGCCATGACGGAACACTCGATGTGCCAGCCCGGACGTCCGGGACCGATGGGGGTCTCCCAGAACCGCTCGCCCTCCTTGGGGGCCTTCCAGAGGGCGAAATCGCGCGCGTCGGCCTTCTCATACTCGTCCACGTCCACTCGCGCCCCGGCGATATTCCCGCTGAAATCGTTGTGCGAGAGCTTGCCATAGCCCGGGAACGTCGAGATCCGGAAATAGACCGAACCATCGCTCACATACGTGTGGTTGGCCCGGCCCAGGCGGTCAATGGCGTCCACCATCTCGTCGATGTGCTCGGTGGCCTTCGTCAGACGTTCGGGCCGCTCCAGTCGCAGTTTTTGGCAATCGTCCAGGAATGCCTGGGTATAGACCGCCGTGTAGTCCTCCAGCGACTTCTGTTGGGCGGCAGCGTTGCGGATGATCTTGTCATCCACATCTGTAATATTCATCACATGATCGAGCCCAAAGCCACTGGCGCGCAACCACTTGCGAAGAATATCGACAAACGTAAAGGTCCGGAAGTTGCCTATATGGGCGAAGTGGTAGACGGTCGGCCCGCACGTGTACATGCGGACGGTATTCCCGCTAGCCGGCGAGAACTCCTCGACTTGCTGTGACAACGTGTTGTAAAAGTGCAACGGCATAGAATGGAGGAGAGTTTTCATCGTACCAAACCGGCCATTGAAGCCGCGGTTCCCCAAATGGCCTCACCGAGCTAGGCAGAATGGTAAGGGCTGTTACCCTTTGACCCAGTAAAAAGTACGTGGAGCCCTGTGGGGCCGGGCCGTGCGCTGGCCTGGAACGCGGCTTTTGACCGGGCTTTTGTCCGCTTTAAGCGCGGTTCCTGTGGTGGAGCCCGAATTGCTCCACCACCCCGAACAGGAAACCTATGGAGAGTACGATCGACAACCGGAGAGTTGCGCAGCGCTTCAATCTCCGCTTGAACCTTCGCTACCGCTTGTCGGAGAAGGGGGTTGAACATCGATGGAGCAGCGGAACCACTCGCGACCTGAGCCGCGAGGGGCTAGGCATTAAGCCGCGCCGTCCCCTCCCCGTCGGCTCGCACATCGAGATCCGGATTGACTGGCCGGCGCGCTACGAGTCAGTTCACCCCGTCGAGCTCCAGATCACAGGATTTGTGATCCGTTGCGAAAACACCCGGGCAGCCATCCGCATTAGCTCCCACCGCTTTCTGGTTCACGACGGCGAACCCCTGGGCAAGACCGCATAGCTCTAAAGAGTTTCCCTTTAGCCCCTCTTTCTGTTGAATATCCCAACAATCTGTCGAATTTTCCCCTTCCCCTTTGGCGATAATGGACCTACTATGTGGGCATGAAGAATTTCAGACCTCAATATCTCGTGCTAGGCCTAGCCCTAATGTTCGGCCCTGCCGCCGCCGTTGCGGCAGACCAGCCGACCAAGACGATCAAGTCCGTCCCCGCGCGCGATACCCAAACCCTGGATGGCAAGACGATGTTCAAAGAATATTGCGCGGTATGCCACGGAGAGGATGGCAAGGGAAACGGGCCGGCGGCCGACGCATTGAAGAAAGCGCCGGCGGACCTGACGCAAGTCGCCCGTAAGAGTGGCGGCACATTCCCCGAGATCAAAGTGCAGCGGATGATCACCGGGGCAGACGAAGTGGCAGCCCATGGCAGCCGCGCCATGCCCATCTGGGGCAACATCTTCCGTTCCTTGAGCAACCAGGAAGGGGAGACCCTGCGGGTGAATGCGCTGATGAAGTATGTGGAAAGCTTGCAGGCCAAATAGGGGAAACCGATACGCATCATGAATCGACAAGGCGCCTCCGGGCAGGGTCCGACGAGGCGCCGATGGCCAAACGGGAGCGCCGTGCCGCAAGCGCAGGCGCTCCGCGGGGCCACTTCCAGGCAATGTGTTTAGCCCCCCGATGTAGAATGGCTTCATGATCCGTACGCTACGATCCTGGTGGAATCGCCTGCCGCGTGGGCCTGTGAGCCGGGGTTTTCTGGCGGAGTGGGCCGTCAACATCATCTTCCTGCTATTCTGCTGGACTTCGCTGTTACAAGCTTACGTGATCCCCTCCGGGTCCATGGAGAACACCCTCCTCGTCGGAGACCACCTGTTCGTGGACCGCATGACGTACGCCCCATCCGATTCGGTGACGAAGCACCTGCTGCCGTATCGCGACGTGCGGCGCGGCGATGTGATCATCTTCCGCTCGCCGGTCGAGGAAGTAACCCTGGTAAAGCGCGCCATCGGGGTCCCCGGCGACCACATCCGGCTTTCTCACAAGCAACTCATTCTCAACGGCAAGCCGACCGACGAACCATACGCCCAGCATATTGAAGGAAATGACGATTCATACCGCGATAACTTCCCGTCGTTGACCGCGCCGCTCGGGCTGAATCCGCGCGCCCGGGAAATGCTCGACTCCGACGTGGTCAACGGCGAACTGGTGGTGCCGCCCGGGTTCGTCTTCGCCATGGGCGATAACCGCGAGAACTCCAACGACAGCCGCTTCATCGGCTTGATCCCGCGTGAAAACATCGAAGGCACGCCGGTGGTGATTTACTGGTCGTTCGATGCGCCCACCGAGGATTTATCCAACCCGAACATCGGCTTCGATCACATCATGGATGTGGTGACCCACTTCTTTACCAAGACTCGCTGGCGCCGGACCTTGCACTTCGTCCGCGGGTACCCGCTGGGATCCTGAAGCTACAACTTTTGTTCCAGAACGGCTAGACCGGCCGCCGCGACCTGCCCATCTTGTGGGCTGGTCCCTCCGCTGACGCCGATCGCTCCCAGATATTCTCCGCCGACGACAACGGGCACCCCGCCCTCGACTGGTATCGCGCCGGGAAGCTGCATGACCACCAGCCGCCCGCCCGCCACGGCGTCTTCGAGCGCCTTGGTCGGCCGTTTGAAGCGAATGGCGGAGGCGGCCTTTTCCTGGGCGATCACGACACTGCCGAATTGCGTGCCATCCATGCGCTCGAGATAGATGGTGTGGCCGCCGTCATCCACTACGCAGATCACCATGTTCCAGTTGTTCTTCCGGGCTTCGGCCTGGGCCGCCGCCGCCAGTTGTTTGGCGGCTTCCAGCGTGAGAACCTTCTTGGTCGCGAGTTGTGCCATCGACTGTCTATTGTATGAGAGCCGGCGCGGCGTCATATAATGGCCGGTCCACATGAATCCGCAACGGTACTATCGACTGGCCGCCGAAGAGGCCTACGCGCCGCCCGAGCTTTTAGAGCGCTATCAGAAGCTGCTGGCCGATCCGGCCAAAGCCGATCCCGGCTTTCTCAGCCTGTGGGGACACTACCTGGGCAAGAGCGCCGCTGCCACCGCACTGGCGACGCGGATTCAGGATATCGGCGCCGGACGCATCGCCGATATGGACGCGAGCGGTATCGCCAAACAGATCGTTTCGCTGACCGCGCCCGGCGTGCAGGTCTTCGACGCCGATACGGCCATCGGCCTGGCGAGATCGTACAACGACCAATTGGCCGAGGCCATCCGCCGATATCCGGAGCGTTTCGCGGGCCTGGCCGCCATCGCGCCGCAGAACCCGGCCGGCGCCGCCAAGGAACTCGACCGTGCTGTGAAGAATCTGGGACTGAAGGGCGCCATCGTCAACTCGCACACGCATGGCGAATATCTCGACGAGCCCAAGTTCTGGCCCATCTTCGAAGCCGCGGAGGCGCTGCGGGTTCCCATCTACCTGCACCCGACCACTCCCTCGGCGGCGATGATCAAGCCGTTTAAAGACGCCGGGCTCGACGGCGCCGTTTTCGGCTTCGCTGTGGAAACCGGTCTGCATATGCTGCGCATCATTACGAGCGGTGCGTTCGACCGCTTCCCCGCCTTACAGATCGTGGTCGGCCACCTGGGCGAGGCGCTTCCCTACTGGATGTTTCGCATCGACTTTATGCACGGCCGAATGGTGGCGGCCGGCCGCCATCCGCGCGTGGGCAAACTGCATCACAAGCCCAGCGAATATTTGAAACGGAACTTCTACTTCACAACCAGCGGCATGGCCTGGGAGCCGGTGATCCTGTTCGCGCAATCGGTGCTCGGGACGGAGCGCGTGCTTTACGCGATGGACTACCCGTATCAGTATGTGCCGGAGGAAGTGCAGGTCACGGACGATCTGCCCATCAGCGAGGCGGATAAAGAGAAGCTATATCACGAAAATGCGGAGCGTGTATTTTCGTTGTAGAAGTCTTGTGGGGCCGGCCCTTCTGGGCCTCCGCCGAGCATCCGCTCGGCGCTCCGGGCGGAGGTGTCACCGCAAGGTACTGGATCTTGACCCTACTTCATCTCCCGCCCTCTTCTGCCATGCGCAGACACTGTATTCGTTGCACCGTTACGATGAGTCCATCGAGCGGATTCGGCGCGCGCCGGCCCTCAACCCTGGTTTTCCGCGCGAGCACGCTCTCCTCGGGTTGGCGTGCGTCCGCAAGGGAAGCCACATGCGAGGCCTGGCTGAGCTGGAATTGGCCCAAAACCTCACGCGCGGGTTTGGCCGCGTGTAGGCCGCCTTGGCGTACGCCCACGCGGTTACTGGAAACCGGGATCGGGCGCTGGAGACGTTAAATGAATTCCTGGTCCAGTTCACACCGGACACATCCCCGGCAGCGATGATCGCCGAGATCTACATCGGCTTAGACGACAAGGAACGGGCCTTCGAAGCTCCATCGGGCGATCGACCGTACGGATTTTTTGTATGCGGATCCATTGTACGATCCATTGCGCTCGGATTCGCGATTCGAGACACTCTTGAAGCGCATGAATCTCGCGTAGGAGGTTGATTGGTCATGAGTCGTGATGCGAAAGAAGTGCAGCCTCATTCCCGCCGGGCGTTTCTTGCCGGCGGAGTCGGAGCAGTCTGGGCATCCAGGTCCGCGTCGGGCGAGTCGCAGGATCTGACGTCGCTGACATTAGCCGAGGCTTCCGGGCTTCTCCGCAGCAAACAAGTGTCCTCCGTAGATCTCACGCAGGCGTGTCTCAAACGAATCGAACAATACAACCCGCGCGTGAACGCGTTCATCACCGTGACCGGCGAGTCCGCTGTACGTACGGCACGCGAACTGGATGGGGAGGCCCAGCGGGGCAAATGGCGCGGCCCGCTACACGGCATTCCCATCGCCCTCAAAGACAACATCGACACCGCAGGAGTGCGAACCACCGGAGCAAGCGAGCTATTCAAGGACCGCGTTCCGGCTGACGATGCGGAAGTTGCGCGCAAACTGAAGGCGGCGGGTGCCGTCGTGCTGGGCAAGCTCAATATGCACGAGTTCGCCTACGGCCCGAGTTCGGCGGTCACCTACTTTGGGCCGGTTCACAATCCTTGGGCGCTCGATCGGATTTCGGGAGGGTCGTCCGGCGGTTCTGCCGCTGCGATCGCAGCCGATCTCTGTTTCGGCACTCTGGGTACGGACACCGGCGGATCAATCCGTATCCCGAGCTCGCACTGCGGTACGGTTGGCCTGATGCCTACGTACGGCCGCGTCAGCAACCGCGGTGTAATTCCTATGTCGTGGACCCTCGACCATGTTGGTCCGATCTGCAAAACGGTTGAAGACGCGGCACTCATGCTGGGCGTGATCGCGGGCTACGACGAGATGGATCCGACAACGGTGGATGTATCGGTTCCCGACTACAACCGCAGCTTTGGAATGCAGGTTTCGAAATTGCGGGTGGGCCTGCCGCGAGCCGGCTTCTTCGACAACCTGAACCCGGAATATGCCAAGGCCGTGGACGTGGCGATCAATGTCATCCGCCAGCTCACCGCCGGCGTTATCGACGTGCAACTTCCGCCCACGGTGGCCGCGCCGATCGTTTGGGGGCCGGAAACCTATGCCTATCACGCCAAGTGGCTCATGGAATCGCCGGAGAAGTATCAAGCAGCTACACGCACGCTGATGATCCGGTCGAACGAGATTCGACCCGATATATATGCCGAGGCCCGGCGCCAGGTGGATTTGTGCCGCTTGGCGATCAAGCGGGTCTTTCGGAGCGTCGACATTCTGGTTACGCCCACGATGAAGGTGCCTCCCGCCACCATCACCGCAACCCTAAACCAGCCGGCCCCTCCTCCCAATGCGCCACCATATCCGGTTGGGGGCAACCGCGGCAATCCCTGGGCATTCGATGTCTACGGAATCCCCGCCATCACCCTCCCTTGCGGTTTTACCAGTTCCGGTTTGCCAATCGGACTGCAAATCAGCGCTGCGCCGTTCGCGGAAACTACCATGCTTGCGTTGGCGCGTGCGTATGAACAGGCAACCGAATGGCATACCAGGCGGCCTGCCTTCAAAGCGAGTGTATGAAGCTCCTCATTCTGTTCACCGTCACAGCGCTTTTGCGAAGCCGGACCTTCGCTCACATCGCGAAAACCCTTGCGCCAAACCGTTTTCTCAAACGGCCCTGGCCGCAAAGGTTTCGGGGCGGTTTTCAACGTGCATCGCGGTTCTTGCCGCGGAGATGGGCAGCACATTGTTCACCCCCCGCTTGTCACGCGAAATCCCCAGCTTCTGCATCCGCGCGATGAGCGTGGTGCGCGGCAATCCCAACTTCGCCGCCGCCCCGGTGCGTCCACCGACTACCCAGTTGGTTTGTTGGAGCGTCTCCGTAATGTAGGCACGCTCCATTTCGGCAAGTGTGCCCGCCGGAGTCATCGATGGCGCGGCCGGTGTCAGGCGCGTGAGTTCCGCCATCGGTGGGCGTAGCGAGCGGCCCTCGCTGATCACCACCGCCCGCTCGATGAAATTCTGCAGCTCGCGGATATTCCCAGGCCAATCGTGGCCGCAGATCATGTCCATGACCTGCTCGGGAATCTCGTCAAATGTCTTGTTCATGCGTTGCGCAAAATGCCGGACGAAGTGAAGTGCCAATTCCGGAATGTCGCCGGCGCGCTCACGCAGGGCCGGCAGTTCGATTGGGAAGACATTGAGCCGGTAGTACAGGTCGGCACGGAAGCGGCGCTCGTTCACCATCTGCGTGAGGTTTTGGTTCGTAGCGGCGATGACGCGCACGTCCACGCGAATGGTTTGTGAGCTGCCGAGCCGTTCGAACTCCTGCTCCTGCAAGGCGCGCAGCAGCTTGGGCTGCAGCTCGATGGGGAGATCGCCGATTTCATCCAGGAAGAGCGTTCCCCGATGCGCCTGTTGCAGCCGGCCCATTCTCTGGGAAAGCGCGCCCGTGAACGCGCCCCGTTCATGTCCGAACAGTTCGCTTTCCAGCAGGCCCGCCGGAATGGCGGCACAATTGAGTCTTACGAACGGACCGCCCGCGCGCGAGCTGCGAGCATGAATTGCTTCTGCGATCAGTTCCTTTCCCGTGCCGGTCTCGCCTTGAATCAGTACGGCGCAATGGGCCCGAGCCACCAGGTTCACCTCGTCGAGGACCGCCCGAAATCTTGCGCTATCGCCAATCAGCTCGCGTTCTCCAGAATTTCTCATGGCTACGTCTCCCTTTAGAGTTCGCTCACAATCTCGGACAAGAACCAGGTGCGGCGCTCGGTCTGATCGATCCACACTTCCATCAGACTGGTGGTCGCAACGTCGTTGTGGTTTGCGCAGACCTCGTGGGCGGCGCGTAGAAAACCGGTCAAGCGGGCGTTGTCGTTTCGCAGCTCCGACAACATTTGCCGCGGCCCGACGCTCTCGGCGTCGTTGTCTTTGAGCCTCTGGTTCCGCGCGATGTCGCCGATCGATTTTAGCGTCGAGCCGCCGATCTTCCGGGCGCGCTCGGCGATGTCATCGGTCATGGCGAAGATCTGCTCGGCTTGCTCATCGAGGAGCAGATGGTAATCACGGAAATGACGGCCGGCCATGTGCCAGTGGAAATTTTTGGTCTTCACGTACAGGCTGAAGACGTCGGCCAAAAGCGGGCGCAAGACGCTTGTGATCTCGACGACGCCTTCCGGGCTCAAATCGACTTTGCTCTTGGCGGCAGTAATTGGTGCGCTCTGAGTCATGCTGATTTCCTCCCTTCTCCTTAAGTTCCTTGATGCTTCTACTATGCCGGTATTAGCCATTTTGGATCATCACGACATCGAGGTTTTTTCTTCTACCTATTCGGTGAGTGGGGCGAATACCACAAATTGGGTAGCAATGCGGGTAAGTTCGAGGAGTCGAGC
>Ga0335078_10008365_pt1 | contig 15384 bp, 8 predicted proteins | sample Lox_Sample_32_FD_206711 | JGI IMG/M metagenome (GOLD analysis project Ga0335078, IMG submission 206711) | Soil microbial communities from Loxahatchee National Wildlife Refuge, Florida, United States - Lox_Sample_3.2 | ecosystem: Environmental > Terrestrial > Soil > Wetlands | place: USA: Florida... | reverse complement strand
TTCCGCGGTCCAGATGTGCACGCTCTCCGGCACGTAGCGGTCGTAATGGACGGTTTCAATCTGCTCCTGGAAGCGCTCGTAGATCCAGATCGCATCGGGCTTAACGCCTACCGCCATCAGGTTCCGTACAATCTCGGCCACCACCACAGGCGACGACATGATGCCCGGCGCGCCGGAGCAGTTGACCTTGATCCCAACTATGTCGCCAGGCGTGATGAAGCGCGCCCACGCGTCCCGAACGTCCGCGTCCCCGGTCAACGCCCGCATGCCGCGCGCCATCATCTCGCGCAGCACGACGGCGTCGGGCTTTTCGGTGCTTTCGTCGATGCATTTTTCGGCGTGCACGGAAGCGACCTGGCCGGGATACGGCCCAGGCATCCCAGGCTGCGCGGCGGGCTGGTAGTGCGAGACAACCCGGTACTTGGGGATCTTACGGTCCTTGGCAGCCAGCGCGGGGGCGGCGGCGGCCATTTGCAGAAACGTGCGGCGATGCATAATCATCGATCATAACCGAGTCAACCGCAAGGCAATGCCGTCCCGGAATTCGGGCGTGCGCAAAATCTTCTCGCCGCCGGCGTGGTGGAAGCTCTCCGGCCGCTCGACCACGCCCGTTTCAAGGTTCAGCCACTCTCCCGAGTACTCGCCGTCCGGCAGATCGAGCGTCACTTCAGCGGGGCCGGCGCCATCGAGATATATGCCGTACGCGCGCCCCGGACTGGCCAGGACCCGCGCGTAGACTCCCGCTGCGTGCCGCACAGTGCGGGTGTCCGGCGCCAGGTTCTCCAGCGGGAGTTTTTCCAGGAAATCGCGCAGAATTCGCAATTGCCGCCGCAGCGCCGGACTGCCGCCTCCGGGCCCGTTCGGTTCGGTGTCGCTGCCATCCTCGTGTCCTGGCGAGAACGAATAGTCGAGGCTATCGAAAACGCTGCCGCCGGACAGCATGAAGTTCCACGCCTGCCGCCGGTAGAGCGCGTCCGCGCGCCCCAGGAAACCCGTTTCGTCGTAAGAGATCGCTTTTCCAAGTCGGTAATTCAACAGGACCGCCTCCGGATAGGCGTAATGAAAGTTCACGATGCTCACGCCCGGCACCAGCCGCGGCACCGGAAAACGGAAACTGCAATAGTTCTGCGCGATCAGGTGGCGGTTCGGCAGCGAGCGCTCCTCGCTCGCGATCCACTCCGCCACCCGCGCCTGCCACGCGATGGAAAGCTGGTCCGCGACGTCCACCGAGTTCGGATACGTGTCGCGCTCCGGCAATTGCAAATACGGGTTCACCACGTCGGCGAGCACGGTGCGATCCGACCACGGCTCGTTCTGGATTTCGAAGATCACGTTGTCGAATTCGTTCGCCTCCCGCACCAGTTTGCGCGTATAGCTCTCCTGGCGCGCGAGGATGTTGCCGTTTTCCAGAGTGTGAAGCTTCTTCCAATCGATGGCGTCGGTGCCGTTGACGTTGTTGGCGGGGTGCAAAGCGCTCACCTTCCACTGCATCTCCTGGTAGTGCGAGGAGAATAGCGTGACCTCAACGACGATGCCCCGCTGGGCCGCCTCGGACAGGAAATCGCGGAAGCGCGAGATGAATTCCGGATTCCAGCGGTCCAGATCGAACTTGTTTCCTCCGCCTTCGTATCCGGGCGTTTGGCTGCGCGCCCAAGGCGCGATGTACCGCCCCGGCGCGGGCGCCAGCGTGTTCCGTTTGATCCCGAACGATTTCGCCGGCACCTCCCGGTAGCTGCCTCCGAACAGGCGGGTGTAGTTCATCCCTTCGGCCGCCAGAGTGGTCAGGTAGCGGTGAAAGTCGAAGTCCGCGTTCATTACCGCGCCGTAGTGCTCGCCGCTGGTGATGAGCGCGACGGCCTTGCCGCGGAAAAGGAAATAGTGCGGGTTGGCGGGATCCAGGCGGATGGGCTGCGCCAGCGCCGCGGACAGAACGGCGGCAAGCAATGCGATAGCTCGAGGTGTGCTGGTCAAGGTTCCTCCACCGCCGATTCTAACCCGCGCGCAGCCGCATAGTACGGCACCGGGTTTCTTTTACAATTGCATCCGCGTTCGGGCAAGTCCTTTCGGGGTTAGAATCGAGGCGGAGCTTTTACATTATGGCGATTCGATCCAGTTTCGCAACGCATCACACGCATACTCGCGGCAGTGTGCTAGGTTTGGCGCTCTGCGGCCTGGCACTCGGGCAGCCTGGGAGCATTACCAGCTTTGACGCCCCTGGCGCCGGCACCGGTTTTCGCCAGGGCACCACGGCTACGGGCATCAACTCCGCGGGCGCCATCACGGGCTACTTCGTGGACGCGGATAACTTCTATCACGGCTTCCTGCGCAGCCCGGGCGGCATCTTTGCCGTGTTCAACGCCGGCACGGGCGCCGGGATCGGCACGCTCGCCAACAGCATCAACGATGCGGGCGCGGTCACCGGATACTACCTCGACGATGAAGGGTTGGCGCACGGCTTCGTGCGCAGCCGCGCGGGTGTGATGACCACGTTCGATGGCCCTCCGGCCGGCAGCACCAGCGGCACTTACGCATTCAGCATCAACAACGCGGGCGCAGTCGCAGGTTTTTACTTTGAAGGTGCGGTCAGTTACAGCTTCCTGCGAGCTCCTTTAGGCGTTCTTACACCGTTTGGAGTCCCGGGAGCCGGTGGAGACGGATTGAATGGCACGCGGGCCAACAGCATTAACAATGCGAACGTCATTACCGGGTCCTATAGTTATAACTCCATCAACTATACTCTGCCCAATCACGGCTTCGTGCGGGCTCCTTCGGGCTTCATCGCGACGTTCCGCGCACCCGCAGCCGGCTCGGGGTCATATCAAGGCACTCAGCCATACGCCATCAACGACACCGGCGCAATCACCGGGAGCTACCTCGATGCCCAGGGAGCGACTCATGGGTTTGTGCGAAACCGGGACGGCATCTTCACCGTCATCGACGCCCCGGGCGCCACAGACTCGAGCGCTGTACCGGTCAGCATCAACGACGCGCGCGTCATCACGGGGTCATCGTGGCCGGCGGCTTGAGTCACGGATTCGTGCGAACTCCCGCGGGTGTCTTTAAGACATTCGACGTGACCGGCGCGGGCGGAGCCGCCTACAGTGGCACATTCGCCAACAGCATTAATGCCGCGGGCGCGATTACAGGATACTTCGTCGACGCCAATTCGACGAATCACGGCTTCCTGCGAATGCCGTAACCGTCACGGTCTCGCGATGCGAAAGGACTCGCGCGCAATCTCCCACTCCTCCTGCGTGTGCACGACGAGCACGCGCACGGCGGAGTCCGGCGCGGCGATGTCCGTATCCGGCGGGGATTGCGCGTTCTTCGCGGCGTCGAGTTTAGCGCCCAGGAAACCAAAAACGGCGACGGCTTGGGCGCGCACTTCCGGAGAGTTCTCGCCGACTCCCGCGGTGAAGACCAGCGCGTCGAGGCCTCCCAGGCTGGCAAGCATGGCGCCGATCTCCGAACGCAAACGGTGCACGTACACATCGAACGCAAGCTGCGCGCGCGCATCGCCGCGGGACATGGCCGCCATCACCGTGCGCATGTCGCCCGAGATGCCGGAGACGCCGCGCAGCCCCGACTCCTTGTTCAGCACGCGGTCCAATTCTCCGGCGCTAAGCCCGAGATGGCGCACCAGATGAATGACGATCCCGGGGTCGACAGTGCCAGAGCGTGTGCCCATCATGAGGCCCTCCAGCGGCGTGAAACCCATGGTCGTGTCGATGCTCTCGCCATCGCGAACCGCCGCCAGCGAGCAACCGTTGCCCAGGTGGCAGGTGATCATGCGCAGCGATGCCAGGGGCTTGCCCAGAATCGCAGCCGCCCGCCGCGAGGTGTATTGGTGGCTGATGCCGTGAAATCCGTAACGGCGGATGCCCTCGCCGAGCCACTCGTAGGGTCCGGGATAAACATAAGCCGGCGGCGGCAGACTGGCATGGAACGCGGTGTCGAAGACGGCCACCTGCACGGCCTCCGACCCCAGGAAATGTTCCATGGCTTCGATAGCTTCCAGTTCCAGGCGGTTGTGCTCAGGCGCGAAGCTGGCCATGCGCGCGATCGCCGCAAGCACATCCGGCGTGATGCGGGCGCTTTCCCGAAAGGCGCGGCCGCCGTGCACCACGCGGTGTCCGGCAACATGAATGTCGCCGCGGTGCGGCAACAACTCCATCAGCGGGCCGAGGGAGTCGAGCGGCGACTTCACCGGGACGCTGCGGGTCGTCACCGCGCCGGCCGCGTTGATGCGGATTTCAGCGGTGCCGGGGTGGTGTTCCCAGTCCACGCGCGCATCCCACAGCGGGTCGGGCGCGGCGGCGCCTTCGTTGCCCGTGACGTTGTACAGGCTGCTCTTGAAACTTGAGGACCCGCCATTGAGCACCAGGATCTTCATTCTGCCTTCTGTCTTCTGACCTCTGTCTTCCTTTAGTATCCACTTCCAGGTCTAAACCCGCCTTTCAGGCGGTTAGCTTCCAGCAGGTATCACCTTTGCTCCCGCGCTGTACCGGACGCTCACATGCTCGATTTCTCGTAGCGTTTTTGCTGCGCCCCAGAGTAACGAGGAGCACACGCGAGCGCGGGAGCGCTCGCACTCCAGGCGACTTTCAGTCGCGGGCCCAACCCGCAGCCGGCGGTCGTTTAGTAGGGCCATTTCCAATCGCGAATTTCCGGCAGATCGTCGCCGTGCTTCGCGATGTAGCGTTTGTGCGCGATCAGCTTGTTGCGCAAATCCTGCTTGACATGCGCGGCAATGTTGCGCAGGCGCGGCACGCGGTCGATCACGTCGCCGGCCAGGTGGAAGCGGTCCAGATCGTTCAACACCGTCATGTCGAACGGCGTGGTGGTGGTGCCTTCCTCCTTGTAGCCGCGCACATGGAAGTTGTCGTGATTCGTGCGGCGATAGGTGAGCCGGTGAATCAGCCACGGATACCCGTGGAAGGCGAAGACCACGGGTTTGTCCGCGGTAAACAGCGAATCGAATTCGCGGTCCGCCAAGCCATGCGGGTGCTCGGTGGAAGGCTGCAACGTCATGAGATCCACCACGTTCACCACGCGAATCTTCAGGTCCGGTAGACTGCGCCGCAGGAGGTCCACGGCGGCCAGCGTTTCCAGCGTGGGAACATCGCCGCAGCAGGCCATCACCACGTCCGGTTCCACGCCGTTGTCCGTGGAGGCCCATTCCCAAATGCCGATGCCGGTGGTGGAGTGCTCGATGGCGGACTCCTATCGAGCCACTGCAGCGCAGGCTGCTTGCCGGCCACGATCACGTTGACATAGTTCCGGCTGCGCAGGCAATGATCCGTGACCGAAAGCAGCGTATTGGCGTCCGGCGGCAGATAGATGCGCACGATATCCGCCTTTTTGTTCACCACGTGGTCGATAAAGCCGGGGTCCTGGTGGCTGAAACCGTTGTGATCCTGGCGCCAGACGTGCGATGTGAGCAGGTAATTGAGCGAAGCAATGGGCCGCCGCCACGGAATGTGGCGGGTGGTCTTCAGCCACTTGGCATGCTGGTTGAACATGGAATCGATAATGTGGATGAAGGCTTCGTAGCAAGAGAAGAAGCCGTGGCGGCCCGTCAGCAGATATCCTTCCAGCCAGCCCTGGCACATGTTTTCGCTGAGCACCTCCATCACGCGGCCGTCCCTCGCGATGTGGTCGTCGTTGGGGAGGATTTCGGCCATCGACTCGCGATTGGTGACCTCGAACAACGCGTCCAGACGGTTCGAAGCCGTCTCGTCGGGCCCGACCACGCGAAAGTTCGCGGCATCCGCGTTGAGCTTCATCACGTCGCGCAGCATCTTGCCCATCACCCGCGTGGCTTCCGCCGTCACGGTGCCGGGCTTGGGCACGTCCACCGCGTAGTCGCAGAAGTCGGGCATCTTCAGGTCGCGCAGGAGCAGGCCGCCGTTCGCATGCGGGTTGTCGCCCATGCGCCGTTTGCCTTGGGGCGCGAGTTCCTGCAATTCCGGGATGAGCGTGCCGCCTGCGTCGAACAACTCTTCGGGCCGATAGCTCTTCATCCAGTTTTCCAGGATTTGCAGGTGACCGGGCTTGGTGGCCAACTCGGCCAGCGGCACCTGGTGCGCGCGGAAAGTGCCTTCGATCTGGACGCCGTCCACCACCTTTGGTCCGGTCCAGCCTTTGGGGGTGCGCAGCACGATCATGGGCCAGCGCGGGCGTTGGGTCGAGGCGTCGCCGCGGGCATCGCGCTGGATCGCCTGGATCTGCGCCAGGACCTGGTCTAGCGTGGACGCCATCAACTGGTGCATGGTGTCGGGGTCGTCGCCCTCCACGAATAGCGGCTCGTGGCCGTAGCCGTGAAAAAGGTCGGCCAGTTCTTCCCGCGGAAGCCGCGCCAGCACGGTGGGACCCGCGATCTTGTAGCCGTTCAGATGCAGGATCGGCAGCACGGCGCCATCGCGCGCCGGGTTCAGGAATTTGTTGGAGTGCCAACTGGTGGCCAGCGAGCCGGTTTCGGCTTCGCCATCGCCGACCACGCAGCACGCCAGCAGGTCCGGATTGTCGAACGCCGCGCCGTAGGCGTGTAGCAGTGAGTAGCCCAGTTCTCCGCCCTCATGGATGGACCCGGGCGTTTCCGGCGCGACGTGGCTGGGAATGCCGCCGGGAAAGGAAAACTGCTTGAATAGGCGCCGCATGCCTTCCGCATCGCGCGAGATGTTTGGATAATACTCGCTGTAGGAGCCTTCCAGATAGGTGTTGGCCACCAGCCCCGGACCGCCGTGGCCAGGGCCGGCCACGTAGATCATGTTCAGATCGTGCTGCCGGATCAGGCGATTGCAGTGTACATAGATGAAATTGAGTCCGGGAGTGGTGCCCCAGTGCCCCAGCAGGCGGGGCTTGACGTGCTCGAGACGCAGCGGCTCGTGGAGCAACGGGTTATCGTAAAGGTAAATCTGGCCCACTGACAGGTAATTCGCAGCACGCCAGTAGGCGTTCATTTTGCGTAGTAGTGCGGGGGATAGAGGACCGGTCACAGGCGACTCCATAGCTTCAGAATCGCAGAAAAACATTACGATTGCGTTTCAACCTGGGGCTGCTCACGAGATCCGTCCGGCGTGTCGCGCGAGCGCCGTCTCTTGTTCGCATACATCTGCTCGTCGGCGAAGCGCAACAGGGAATCCGGCCGGTCTCCGTCCAGCGGCCAGATGGCGATGCCGGCAGACGCACCGACCGAAAGAAAATGGCGGTCGGATTGGATGGGCGTGCCCAGCGCCCGTGCGATCTTGTCCGCCACCTGCTTGGCATCCTCGCTGTGGCTGAGCATGGGCAGCAGCACCACGAACTCATCGCCGCCGATGCGCGCCACGGTGTCTCCGCGGCGCAGAACCTGGGTCATGCGTCTGGCAGCTTCCTGAAGAACCGTATTCCCGGCGTCGTGACCATATGTGTCGTTGATTTGTTTGAAGCCGTCGAGGTCCAGGAAGAGCACACCCAACAGGCGCCGGCTGCGCGAGGCCCGTTCGATCTCTTCGTCCAGCCTTTCGTAGAGCAGCGCGCGGTTTGGCAAGCCAGTCAGAACGTCGTGTTGCGCGCGGAAGGCCAACTGGTCGTGCAGGCGCCGCCGTGCCAGGGCCAGCGCGGCGATGTTGCACCAGGAGCCGAGCTGCGCGTCCTGCGCGTCCGCCGCGGGCTGGTTCTGCTGAAAGAAAGCGGCAATCGCACCGGCTGTTGCGCCGTCCACCATAACAGGCGCCGCACAGAACGTCAGGAAGGGCTCATTTTGCCCGGATGCAATGAAGTCCGCCCACGCCGGGTCGCAAGAGAACTCCTGGAGAGCACGGAACCCGGGATCGAGTGAAACCGAGCGGATGTCTATCTTCCGCAACACCTCGAATGGACCGGCAAGCGGGGCGGGCGCCATTGAAGCCCGCGGGCCATGCGGCTCCCCCAGCAGGATCGCGCAAACCGCGCCTTCCGAGTGCAAGGCTATGGCTTCCACGATTTGTTGGGCGATCTGCTCCACCGGTTCGTCGCGCGCGATCAGTTCGACGATCCGCCTGCTGTCCAGGCCCAGAGATTCAGCCTCGCGCAACTGCACCGTCTGCGCGGTTAAAGCGAACGTTTGTGCCCGCACTCGGGTGCGCAGCAGACCCACCCAAGTCAGTGCGGCTATCGTGAGTAGCGCCGCTCCTCCCAGAATGGGGGCGACCCGCCTGGCGGTCAGCCACGCCGGCCGGCTCAAGACGACCACGTCCGCCGGAGAGCGAAGCAGCAGCCGGAACGTGCGCGGCACGATCAAGTCCCGGGATTGCTCAACTTCCACCGAGCAGATGCCGGTCAGGCGCAGGCGTGTGCCCGGCTCCCAGGGTTGCTCCGCTACGCTGCCAGGCAGATCCGCGGTGAACAGCGTATCACCGGCCTCCACCGAAAGAACCTGCTCCGCCGGCCGTTGCAGCCGGTCGATGAGTTTGCCCTCGATCTCGACCAGTTGACCGTCGAAGTCGCCTTGCATGGCCTCCTGGCCGGTAACGCGGACGGGAGCGGGTGGCAGGCCGGGCTGCAGCCGCTTTACCTGAGCTCCACGCAACACCGGGCTGAACCCGGCGATTTCCGGAAAACCCACCACATCCACCAAGTCGCCCTCGGCCAGCCCCCCCGCATCGTGATCATGGATCACGACGCCTCCGGTTGCATCGCGAACCCAGGTGGACCCGAACCAATTGGGGTATGTCACCGTTCCCCGAAGCCGCACACGATAGCCCATGTTGCGCGTTTGCGAAAACTGCAGGAGATCCGCAATGGCAGTTGGCGCCATCGAGAAAGGATTCGGGGAGGACGCCCGCACCACCCGAATGCACTCTGGTCCAGGCACGAACATCTGGACACCAAGCATTTGGTGCTTCGGATTGAAAAGCGCGCCGCATACCCCGCGCAGCTTCACTTCGGCGTCCAACAGATGCGCCAAAGACTCCGGAGAGGCCAAAACATGGGCCTTATATGAACTCCGGCCCCAACCCAGGGTGACCAGCGCGTCCGCGCTTCCCTGGGCGACGCGCTGGACAACTCCTTCCAATTCGATCCAGTGGCAGTCCTCGCGTCCCCAACTCGCGAGCCCAAAATATCCGGCTTTGGGCGCCGGTAAACCCGGGTGGCCGGCCACTCGAATCCGGGCTTGGGCCACATTAGGAGCAAAATCCGCCGCGGTGACGCCAATCACCTCCACTTCATCTCCTGCCCGCAGCGGCGCTTTTTCTTTTTCGCTCCGTTCGACGAAGATGCCATCGCTCGAATCCTGCACAAAAAGGAGGTGGGAGGCAGGATCGAAATAGGTCACTACGGCGCGCAGGTGAACCGGGTATGCACGTTGGGCGGCGCTCAAGGGCAACTGGTGTACCGCAAGCGCCGTGGTCAGCGTGGAACTCGCCGCGGGTGTCTGGCGCCCGCCGGCGGCCTCGGCGCTGTCAACCCGCTCGGCCCGCTCCAGGAGTGGACGCCCCTGCCGCCAGGTCAGGAAGCCAGCCACTTCGTCGACTTTAGGGTGAGGGCCAGGGGCCGGCCGCACCATGCGGAACGGGATTTGCCCGGTCTCGTCCATGATGGCCATCCCGCCTCCGACTGGGGCATAAGGCACTCCCCGAACGCGCACGCGGTGAGCCGGCGAACCTGCCGGACCGAGCGCCAGGAGGGCGCCGATCTGACTGACGGGCAAGGCTGCCACCCTGGTTGCCGGACGCGTTCTCTGGATGTCGTCGGGCCCGGCGATCCACAGTGCGGTACGGGGGCTGCCAGCGTCCACAGATTCGGCCAGCACGCCGCTGGCGCGGACCTCCGCATCGGTCCACTCGTCGTTGATGGTCTCTGTCGAGGCGGGAACCGTGGCCCACACGGTGGCGCTTTCCGCGCGAATTTCCAGCATCACCAGCCCCGAGCGTTCCGCACCGGCCGATTGTACAATGCCGGGAATGACCACTCGTCTGTATTCATATTCCGGGTCGCGGAAGTTGGACGGAGAAATCGAGACTGGCGGCGGGAGCGCATCCGCCCCGAGGGCCGATATGCGAGCTTCGACTATCGCGAGGGCGCGGCCTCCGGAAGACGCCAGACCGGCGGCCTCGACCCGCCAGCCGGCGGCGGGCGAAATCTGTCCAGACGCCAGGGCAACCCGGATTCCGCCGGTAGGATCCTGGACAAAGCAATAACTGGATTCTCCGTCGAAATAAGTGACGATTCCCCTGATGCGCACCCGCACTCCCAAGCGGACCTGTGCCGCGGAGAGCTGACGCACCTGGCTGGCGCTCGTCAGAACGGCCGGGGAAATGTGCGGCGCACGGCCGCAACTCGCCAGCGCGGTGGCCGCCAGCAACACGAACAGGCGGCGACTTGCGCAACGCGGGAGCTGTGCTAACCGGCCGGAAACCCCAGGCCCGCCATTTCCGCTAGCGATTGTCCGAAACACCGAAAAACTCTCACAAGTTAATCGGTTTAATCGGCCCGATGCTTTCGGACCTCCTGACCGGGCACACTCCTTATATCCAATGGGGTATCTGGTATGCCGACGGAAGGCAGTCCGGATCCGTTCACCTTCGTAGGTACGCGCGCTCACCGGTGCGGCCAAGTCGTCGCGGCGCGGTAGATTTTGTTTGAAAAACTCGACAATTACGATTCCAAATTCGGATTTAAGTGCATCTTCTCCTCCCGCTTACCAGTTTCCTCAGTATGAAATATCCAAGGATATGATGCGTTATGTCGCTGACTAAGGTTACAATCCAAAGCGTAATGTGCCGGGATCGTCAGTACTCCGTTGGGATCGTGCAGCATCCATGTTCCTGAATCCCAATTCTTCCGAAACGGCAGCCGGGCTTGGGAATGCCGGCGCCATCATAGACGGTCCCGGCCGTCGCTTCACGGGCAGGCTCATCAAAGTATCCCTGTTGGGTGGCGTGGGTTGGTTTGCTTATCAACTTGCCAACCAGATCGCGTCCCACGACACGTTGCAGCAATCCGCCGTCGCGACGATCGCTATCCTTGCCTTGGCGTTGACCGTAGCTGCTTACGCGGCCATGCGCCAACAAGCCGATCTGGCCGCGCAAGCCCGGGCGCAGTCCGCCCGCGATGTAGGTGCGGAAATGGAGCGCGCCGGACTGGTGGGCGCCATCGAAGAAGCGTCCGATGCCGTAGTAATCACCGATCGCGAAGGAACCATTCAGTACGTGAACCCCGCTTACACCAGGATGACGGGCTTCAGCGCGGAGGAGGAAATCGGCGTCAATCACCGCCGGCAGAAGCCCGGCTTGGGCGCCGCGTTCGAAGAGCAGGTAGGGAAGACCGTCCGCGCTGGCACGATCTGGCGCGGCGAGCTCGCCAGCCGCCGCAAGGATGGTTCGCCCTACGTGAGAGAAATTACCGTCGCGCCGGTGCGGGATGCCGGCGGCACGATTCGCAGGTTCATTTCCATCCAGCGCGACATGACCGCCCGGCATGCAGCCAATGAAGCCAAGGCTTTCCTCGCATCTATCGTGGAATCTTCCGAAGACGCCATTATGAGCAGCGCTCCGGAAGGCACCATCTTGAGCTGGAATCGCGGCGCGGAACAACTCTACGGATACCGGACCGAAGAGGTCGTGGGAAACCCGGTTTCCATGCTTGCGCCCGGGGATCAGCGCGCCAGCCTGAAATGGATCTGGGAGAAACTGAAGCGCGGCGAGAGCGTGGGCCAAGTGGAAGGGGTGGGACTGGCCAAGAACGGGCAACGGGTCGATATTTCCATCTCAGCCTGTCCGATACGAAATGCGGATGGGCGGATTACCGCATTCGCCGCCATCATGCGCGACATTACCGCGCGGGTTCAGGCGCAGGAGGCCCGCGCACTGCTGGCGTCGATTGTGGATTCCGCCGACGACGCCATTTTCGGCGCCGCGCCGGACGGCGCGATCCTCAGTTGGAACAAGGGCGCCGAGGCGATGTACGGCTATCGCGCGGAGGAGATTCTGGGAGAATCCCTTTCCCTGGTGGCGCCCGCCGGCGGGGACGAAACTTCCCGCCTGCTGGACAGCGTCGGCCGTGGGGAGACCGTTTCGCAACTGGAGACGCTCATGGTGGACCGTAACGGCGGCCAGATCGAGGTCTCCCTGACGATGTGCCCGGTGCGAAATGCCGCGGGGAAGGTGGTGGCATCGTCCATCATCGCGCGCGACATCAGTCGCCGGCGCCGCGATCGGGAGGCTCTCCAGCAGAGCGAGGAGAAGTATCGCTGGCTGGTCGCCAACCTTCCGGATGTGGTCTGGGTGGCCGACGAGACAGGGCAGCCGGTATTTGCCAGCTCCAACTGCGAGGAGTTAAGCGGATACACCCACGAAGAAGTGTGTCAGCCGGAGTTCTGGATGAACCGTATCCACCCCGAGGACCGGCCCCGGGTGGCCGCCGCCTGCCGGGCCCTCTTCGAAGAAGGCCGTCCCATCGACACGCAATACCGGCTGTTGCGCAAAGATGGACAGTGGGTCTGGCTCCACAGCCGCGGGGAAAATGTTCACGAACGCGACGGCAAGCGCTGTTGGAACGGTTTGCTCTCCAACATCAACGAGCGCAAGCGCATGGAACAGAAACTCGCGCACCAGGCCACCCACGACCTGTTGACCGGACTGCCCAACCGGGCCGTCTGCGAAGACCGGCTGCGCCAGGCACTGGCGCGCGCCCGCCGGCAACGCGCCATGGCCGCGCTTCTTTATCTGGACCTGGACCGCTTCAAACGCATCAATGACACATTGGGGCACCTGGCCGGGGACACTTTGATCCGCTTGGCGGCCGAACGGCTGGCAGGTTGTCTGCGCGAGTCCGAGACGCTTTCGCGCAGCGGCGGCGACCGGTTTATGCTGATCCTCAGCGATGTGGGCGCGCCGGAAGACGCCAGGCACGTGGCGGAGCGCATCTTGCAGGCTCTCTCGCTGCCATTTTCGGTGAATGGGCACGAAGTGTTTCTGGGGGCCAGCATCGGCATCGCGCTTTACCCGCAGGATGGCGCGGAACTGCCCGCCCTGCAGCGCGCGGCGGAGAACGCGCTGTACGCCGCCAAGCGCCAGGGCAAGCAGCGCATCCAGTTGTCGAACCCGGAAATCGGCCAGGACGCCAATCGCCGCCTGGCCATCGAAACAGAGCTGCACCATGCACTGGAGCGCGACGAAATATCCGTGCATTACCAGCCGCAGTTCGACTTGGCCACGGGCCGCGTGGCCGGGTTGGAGGCGCTGGTGCGCTGGGACCATCCGAAGTTGGGATCCGTTCCGCCGTCCGTGCTGATTCCGATTGCCGAGGAAAGCGGGCTCATCGTGCCGATCGGCGCGCACGTGCTGCGCGATGCCTGCCGCCAGGGCACGCTGTGGCGGGATGCCGGCTATGGGCCCCTTCAGGTGGCGGTCAATACTTCAGCCGTGCAATTCGCGCGGGGCGATTTGGCGGAGACCGTGGCGGCTACACTGTCCCAGACGGGCCTGGAGGCGTCGCACCTGGACATTGAGGTCACCGAGAGCGTGATCATGCAGGATATCCGCGAAACCGCCCGGCAGCTCACGGCATTGAAGGAACTGGGCGTCAGCGTCTCCCTGGACGACTTCGGCACCGGCTATTCCTCTCTGAGCTACCTGGAAGAACTGCCCATCGACAATCTGAAGATCGACCGGCGGTTTGTACAGCGGATGAATGGCGCGGACAATACTCGCACGCTGGTTGAATCCATCGTGGGTCTGGCACATAGCCTGGGCATGCGGGCGGTGGCCGAAGGCGTCGAAACCGGAGCGCAGCTCGCGCACCTCAAAGCCATGGGCTGCGACCGGGCGCAAAGCTACATGCTGGCCGGACCGGCTCCGGCGCTGTGCATTCAGGCGCTCTTGGCGGCGCGCATGGGCGGAGGCGCCCTGGGCGCGGCTCAGTAGCGTTACCGGGCCGCGACCGTGAGGGAGCGCCCCATGGCCCTGCGGGCCACCAAAAGCCAAAAAGACGCTCCTCGGGCCGGAGTAATGCAATCGATGAGCTGCGCGCCGTCTTCAACGACCATCCCGCTACTCGACGTGCCGTCCTCAACGGAGCGGCCTACTGCCAGCCTACGTTCGTGCCCTGGATCATGTGGTAGACGACGTACAGCGCATCCAAACCGGTGGGTGTGGTCATCGCGGGGCACGTGCTGGCCGGACCGCCGCTAATGCTGCTGCACGCGCCGCTGGCAGGCCCTACCAGCAGTTCACCTGGCGGAACGAACGCCGAGCTGCTGACCGTGGACGGCAGCGACTGGAGCACATAAGCGGGAATCGTAAACTTCCCGGTGCTGGCCGGCGCGACGCACTCCGCCAGCACACCGGGCGGCGAGGTTGCCGTCGGAACGCCTGTTTGGAGCGTGGAAGAAACAGCCGTGATGTTCACGAAACCGTTGGGATCGCCCCCGGTCCAGGTGATCGTCAGGGGCGTGTCGCGCGCTATCGAGCTGGCCGTCAGAAGGTTCTGATTGGTCCAGTTGAACGATGCCGCGGCTTGTGACACGGTAATCGGCGCCGATATGGCGCCCACGGCAGAGCCGCCCGTCCCGGTCACCGTGATGGGAAACGCGGAGATGGCGTAAGCCGGGGGCTTACTCAGGAAGAATGGAGCACCGTTGTCGGTGCTGGCCGGGCAATCGGGAGGCGCCAGGCCGAAGCTCGCCACCAATTGGCAGAGGCTGTAGCCGCCCACCAGATCGAAACCCTGGTTCGTGGGCACGGACTGCGCCCCGTTGGGTCCCGTTACGCTCACGCTCTTGCCGGCATCCAGAAACGACACTGCGTACCCGGGATCGGATGGCGGCGGGAGCGGGACACCCCCGAATGGGGTGACCGTGCAATTCCCTACCGACGGTGCCAGCGCGAAGCCCTGGAATTTCTCGATCGTATCGATGCAGCCGTACTGCTGGCAATAGCTCGGAGCGCCGGACCAGGCTCCACTGGTGAAGGTGCCGACGGTCGCCGCCACTTCGTCGTTGTCCCATTGGACCGTGCCCACCAGCGGAATGTTCTCCAAAGTCAAGAAGTTGCTAAGCATGATGATGCTGCCGATGTTAGCCTGCCCCGTGCTCCCGATCACGGATGCGATTTCGTTGTAATCGACGCCGTCATTGTCGCTGCACGTCTTGCCATTGGGGTCGACTGAAAGGCTATTGAAGTTTCCAACCACCTGGCCGATCTGAACGGCCACCTGCACGTAACAGCCCTGTACCCCCGGTGGAACGATGAAGTCGATCTGATCCTCCGCGACGAAGCTTGAACGGCCAGCGTAAGTAACGGAAGCCTGCAGACCGGCTACCCAGACCGTCACCGGACAGTTGGCCGTAGTCGCGCACAAGTTGGTCTGCGTGGGTGGAGCGGTGGCCTCGGTGGAGGGGTCCGCCACCGCGCCCAGGCC
>Ga0335078_10008364_pt1 | contig 15384 bp, 11 predicted proteins | sample Lox_Sample_32_FD_206711 | JGI IMG/M metagenome (GOLD analysis project Ga0335078, IMG submission 206711) | Soil microbial communities from Loxahatchee National Wildlife Refuge, Florida, United States - Lox_Sample_3.2 | ecosystem: Environmental > Terrestrial > Soil > Wetlands | place: USA... | reverse complement strand
TAGTACCTTCCTGCCTTGCCAGTTCCTCCAGGGTCGGCACTATCGAGCTGTCGGCCAGATTACCGATTACGGTTAGCGCTTCCAATTTGACGCCCATATCGTGATCGCCGAGCGCTGCCACGGCGCTTGCGACGATCGTTTCGCCATCCACGTTCGACAGCGCCATCAAGGCGCTCCGGCGGACCTCCGGGTCAGAGTCCTTGAGCATCTTTCTTAGTGGTTCAACCGAATCCGGATGCCCGGTCTTGCCGAGTACCTCGACGGCTTCCCTTCTGAGATTCCAATGATGGTCACTTAAAACGGTCGACAACACCTTGACCACGCTCACAACGTCCTTGTTTCTTTCAAGTGCAATAATAGCACTTTCACGAACGTTAATCTCTTCATCCCTGAGGGCCATCGCCAGCGCTTCGACGATACCGGCATCGGCCAGGTAACCTCCCGACTCAATCGACGTCTTTCGGACATAGGGATCTTCGTCACCAATCCCCTGCAGTACCACGCCGGCAACGTCTGGATGCTCGATCTTGCTTATTACTTTTATCAGCTTGGCCCGAAATATGTAATTGCTATCTGAAAAGGCCCCGATCAATACCTGGATGCAGTCGGGTTTCCCAATAGATGCAAGGGCTCTCGCGGCATCGATCCGGTCGTCGATATTGGTTTGAGCGAACAATCTCTCTGCCAAATCCTGTTCACTTGCCACTTTTTTCAGCCCAGGGCCCTCGGCCTGGTCTCTCTCTGTTTGCAGGTCCATTCGCACCGCCCTATGACTAACGTGATCCCTGCTAATTTGCCCCCGCGTATTTCCTGATCACGATGCTGCTATCGGCGCCGCCAAATCCTATAGAATTCGACAGCACATGGGTGAGCTCCCGTTTAACAGGCTGATTGGTGATGTTCTCAAGCTCGCACCTCGGGTCCGGCTGCTCGTAGTTCAATGTCGGATGAATCAGGTTGTTTTCCAGTGACAACGCACAAACAACAGCTTCCGCGCCGCCGGAGGCGCCCATCAGATGACCGGTAATCGATTTCGTCGAGTTGATCAGAAGCCTTCTCGTGTGGTGCTTAAACAGGTCCTTAATTGCCGCAGCCTCTGACATATCCGCAAGCACAGTGGAAGAGCCGTGGGTATTAATGTAGTCGATGTCCTCAAGTCCCACATTGGCATCTTCTATGGCCATCTGCATCGCGCGGCGAATGCCGATCCCCCTGCGGCTAATGTTTGTCACGTGAACGGCGTCGTTGGAAGCGCCATAGCCGATCACTTCCGCGTATATATGCGCGCCCCGCTCCAGCGCGTGTTGCAGTTCCTCCAGCACAACAAGCCCCGCCCCTTCAGCCATAACAAAGCCATCCCTGTTCGCATCGAACGGCCTGCAGGCCCTTCGCGGCTCTTCGTTGCGGCGCGACATCGCCGACAGGAAACAATAGCCGGAAAATACGAATGGGGTGATACAGGATTCGGCGCCACCCGCCAGCATTATGTCCGCGCGATCCTGCGCAACAGTATTAAACGCTTCCCCGATGCTGTGCGTGCCAGATGCACAGGCTGAAACGATGCTGAAATTCGGTCCCTTAAGTCCTAGCTTGAGCGCAATCAGCCCCGAGGTGATGTTAGTGCTGGCATTTGCCATCGCAAAGGGACTTGGACCATGAAGCCCGCGCTCTCGGCTGGCTATGATGTCCTTCTCGAGACTCCAGATCGCGCCATGGCTGCTACCCACGATAGCGCCGATTCTGTCCAGGGAAGACCTGCTCAGGTCAACTCCACTATCCTTTAACGCTTGGACCGCTGCGATGTAAGCATATTGAGCAACCTCGTCAAACCTTCGCGTGTCATTGTCAGTCAAATATGCGCTTTTATCGAGTCCTCTGAGCTCGCCCGCGATCTTCGTCGGAAACTCTTCGATGTTGAACTTGGTTACCCTGTCGATGAACGTCCGGCCCGCGATCAGATTATCCCAGAACTCTTCCTTACCGATCCCGCAGGGGCTGAGAATACCAAGGCCGGTTATCACCACTCGGCGCCTCTTTGCTAATTGTCCGGTGTTCGCGCTCATCGTCTTTTCCTGAATCGGCTGTCTACTGATCAATGCTGGCGGCGGACTGAGACAAGGTCCGCGCGGGCTCTTGAATCTTCTTGCTACTGAATCTAGGCCACAGCACCTTTGATGCAATCAATATCTTCTGGATCTCTTCAGTGCCTTCGTACAGCTCACCGAGCTTTACGTCCCTATACAACCGCTCTACCGTCCGGTCCTTTATATAGCCGTAGCAACCGTGGACGGACATGGCCTTATCGATAACCCTCTTTGCGGATTGGGCGCAGAAGAGCTTTGCCATGGCGGCCTCAAGCGCTATACCTTCCCCGCGGTCCTTGATAAACCCGGCATTGTAGACAAGCCACCGTGAAGCCTCGATTTCCGTGGCCATTTCAGCCACAAGGGCCTGTATAGTGGGGAACATCCGTAGTGGCTTATTGAGTTGCCGTCTTTCTCCAGCATACTTGACGGACTCATCCAACGCTCTTTCAGCCATACCGAGGGACTGCGCCGCGATGCCGAGCTTGCCGACCGATATCATATCCAGAAGTATTTGAAAACCCTTGCCCCTGCAGGCTTCTCCCCCAACGACGTTTTCAGACGGTACGGCGACGCTGTTTAGCGTATAGGGCGCTGTTTCAAATCCACCCAGGCCCATCTTTTTGACCGGCGCCTCGACCTCAAATCCCCTTGAGTTCTTTGGCACTACAAATGCCGAGATTTCATTGCCTTTTTCAACATCTTTTGCAAAGACAATTGCCACCCCGTCAAGCGTACTGTTGGAGCTGAACATCTTTCGCCCGTCGAGGACGTAGTGTCCATCTGATTTGGTCGCCTGAGTCACAATGGCCCCTGGGTCTGATCCGGTAGCCGCTTCGGTAAACGAAAAGCTGCCGATAGCATCTCCGGATAGCAAGGCGGGCAAATAGGCCTTCTTCTGTAACTCGTTACCATAGTGAAAGATGGTGGCCGCTGCCATTGTATGCACGGAAAGGGTAGCCCCAACAGCGGCGGCCTCCTTGGACAACTGCTCGATCGCTAGCAAGTAACTAAGGTAGCCCTCGCCCGAGCCGCCATACTGCTCGGGAAAAGGCAAGCCCCAGAATTGCTCGGCTCGCAAGCCATCGCGAATTTCTCCGGGAAAGCGGTCTTGTGAGTCAAGCACTTCGATTTTGGGCCTGATCCTTTCCAGTGCGAAGCGCCTGGCCCTGGCTTGAATTGCCTTTTGAGAATCGGACAGATTGAAATCCATAATCGTCCTTCGTGCTTATTGCACCATGCTCGCCGCGTTTTGACCGCATAGCTCCTCAACGAGGCCGACGATATTATTTACGCTTGTAAATCTGCGCAATTGCTCCTCGGAAATCTCGATTTGGAAATGATTCTCAAGTTCGGCCAGTAACTCCAGCGCCTGAAGAGAGTCCATCCTCAAATCATTAGCGAGATCTGTGTCGTCGCCGATCTCGGCTTCCTTCAAATCTCCAACTCGGGCAACCATACTTCTTATTTCAGCCTTTAGTGTTTCCATTTTTCAGTGCTCCTCTCTCCAAAGATGTTCATTCAAAACTCAACCGCTTTTTTCAGATTTTACTGCTTCCCAATGATCAACGATGTCCCCAAACCGCTATTGTCCGATCCACACACCATTACTGTATTGATATTGGCTTTTTGCAGTTCAGTGGCTATTTCGAAGTCACAGTCGGCATCTTTTTCACGAAGGTTGATTGTTGGCGGTATTACTCCTTCCTGCATTCCAAGACAGGCGGCGCAAATCTGTAGCGCGCCCGATGCGCCCTGGCATTCCCCTGTCATGGACTTCATTGCGCCGACCTTTAGCCGTGGCAGAACCCCCTTAAAGACGGCCTTGATTCCGAGCGCCTCCATCTTGTCCCCGCTCACGCCGCCGTTGGCTCCCGCGCTGACAAAGTCAATTGAGCCCGGGCTGAGACCGGAATTTTCAAGGGCCGCCGACATTGCTCCCCCGTTGGCCTCCGGGTTCAATCGATACACGGCTTTCGGATCGAATGCGGACCCACAGCCGAGAATCTCGCCGTGGATTGTCGCCCCTCTTGCCGCCGCCTGTTCGTACGTCTCAAGAACCGCGAAGGAAGCGCCTTCGGCAAGCGAAATTCCGCTCCTGTCCTTGTCAAATGGGGAACACGCAGCCGCTCCATCCGTGGCGGGCTTGGCCAGGAGCCCGGCCGCATAAAACTGAACGAGGGTTTCCAGCGTCAGGCTATCAACTCCGCCGGCAAGAACCGCGCGCGCTCTTCCGTTCACAATCATTTGGGCCGCCAGCTTTACGGCGGCGAGACCGTTAGACAGTCCGCTCGACACCGTGGAACTAAATCCCTCCAGGCCGAGCATTAGCGTAACGTGGCCTGCCGGCACGTTCGGCACCGTGTTGGGAAACAGCAAGGGACTGATCGACGCGAAGCCCTTTGTCATGAGTCCCCGGTCAAACGTCGAAAAGCTATGCAGGCTGCCATGCGTAGTCCCTAACACGACCCCGGTCCGCGTCTTCGCCTCTCTGGTCAACTCGAGGCCTGCGTCGTCAACAGCAAGTTGAGCAGCAGTGCAGACCAATTTTGACGTTCTATCTAAGAAGCTTAGGCCTTTGTATTTGATCACCTGTTCCGGCCGAAAGTCCTCTACTTCGCCCGCCAGCGGCGACCCGCAGCCTGACGCATCGAATGTCGAAATGGGTTTTAATCCGGACGCGCCCGCCTTGACCTTCGACCAGAAGACCTGCTTGCCAACTCCGAAGGGAGACACAACGCCAAATCCTGTAATGACGATACGAGGCTTCATTTCTTGCCCTCAATTGACCCGGTTGTCAAACTTCCTCAAAGCCAACACGGCGCAGTTGCCGCCGAACGCAAGGGCGTTGCTGATCACGGTATTGACCGGCTGTTCTCGGGAGGTGTTCGGCACATAGTCCAGATCGCATTCGGGATCCGGGTCCTGGTAGTTGATTGTTGGAGGAATAACGCCTCTTTTGATTACTAGAGCTGACGCGACCGCTTCGATTGCGCTCGCCGCTCCCATCGAATGACCGAGCATGGATTTTATCGAGCTGACTGGTATCTGTTGGGCCCGGTCTTTAAAGACCTCTTTTATCGCGAGTGACTCAACTTTATCATTGGCCGGAGTTCCGGTGCCGTGCGCGTTTATGTAATCGACCTGGTCCAGCGTGATCTTCGATTCAGCCAGTGCGGATTCCATTGCCCTTATTGCGCCGATGCCACGCGGGTGTGGGCCGGTAATGTGATACGCATCGCAGCTTACACCATATCCCGCCACCTCGGCGTAGATCGAGGCCCTTCTGGCAACAGCGTGCTCCAGTCTTTCCATCACTAACACGCCAGCGCCCTCGCTCAACATCATGCCCTTTCTATTCTTGTCGAAGGGCTGGCATATCTCCGGAGCGACCGCAAAAAGCCGATTGAATCCGGCCAATCCAACCCGCGACATGCCCTCTGCTCCTCCAGCTATGACTACGTCAAGGCACCCCATCTTTATCTGGTCGAACGCATAGCCGATCGCACAGTTCCCGGCGGCACAGGCGTTTAGCAAGGTCTCGACCATGCCTTCGACCCCAAATTCAACGGCGACATTGATGGCTGGCAAATAGCTCGAATTCTTCAACGCAACACAGGACCCTATGCTCTGGGGGCCCCCGGTGATCCACAGATCGTCCTCCTGTTCTAGAATGCCCGGCTCGCCATAGGTGGTCCCGAGAGATACACCCACCCTGCGTGGATTCGAAAGGTGGGTGATTCCGGCGTCACCCATAGCCATCTTCGACGCCACTATCGCCAGTTGAGAGGCGCGTCCTATGCGTTCTATCTGCTCGGGTTCCAGGAACACTGCGGGGTCAAAGTTCTTAATCTGGCCTCCTCGACGATGAGGGTATGAGGAAGTATCGAAGGCCGTTATTTCACTGATGCCATTCTTGCCCGCAATCATTCCCTGCCAGAACTCGTCAGTGCCGATACCGATGGGAGTAACGGCTCCCAAGCCCGTGATAACAACCCGATTGCTCATAGTTGGTACCCGTTGAGTCTGTAGTAAGGCTCTTTTTTTTCTGAAATGCTATACGGTCAGATCTCGATGAGACAGGCGCCCAGCGAAAGGCCAAGCCCGAGGCAAAGCGATATTACGAGGTCGCCGCGCTCTACCTCGCCTTCACTTATCGCGCTATCGAGATTAATTACAAAGTCAGACGTCAGAAGGTAGCCGAACCTGCCGATGTTCTTTGTGTATATCCGGTTCAGAGGGATAGCGGATTGCCCGCCCAGTCTTCTCGCAAACGAAAGGCTGAAGTTAGGCGGAAGCAGGCGTTTTATATCACTCCAACCGAGGTGCTGCCTCGTCATCAGAGTGCGAATCAGTTCCATGGACCTGGCGGCGAGAAACTCTTCAAACCCGTTTAAACGTTCAGCGCTATACTCGTAAGGGTTCCACCACTCAGGGAAATCGCGAATCTCACTGTCAATCATCCGCTGAGAATCCCATGACGCGGCGACGATCATCGCGGTAGCGCTGTCGCCGATTAATGTTAGATTGCCGAATGCTCGCCGTGATGGTGGAATAACCTTTTCCGACCCAATCAACAGGGCCGTCTTTAGGTTCCGCTCGGCAGCCATCATGTCTCGGGCGACCTTCAGGGCCGCCATAACCGAATTGCCGCCCTTTTGGCTGATCGAAACGGCGAGCGCCTTATTTAGATCCAACTCGTGCTTTAACCGGCAACTCGTGCTCCAGGTGGGCTTTTCGTTAAGAGCAGAGTGGTAATAGATCAGTAGATCAATGCCAGCCGGCCCGTCCCGGTACTCATTCAAGATCTGTCTGCCAACACCGACCGCCATATCAGACGCACTTTCTTTAGACGCGCAGGGAACAAGAGCGATTCCGCTCTTTCGCGCCAGGATGCTTGCGTCGTCAGCGCGCGGCGACGCAACATCGCGAGCAGAGCCTGTGGTCTGACGCATCAAGAACTCATACAGGTTCGCCGGTTCAAACGCCGTTTCCGTCCAGACACTCATCATCTTATCGAGAGAGAATTCGCTGCGGTCTAAACGCAGCAAGTCTTCGGCGGTATATAACTCAGGCGGGACGTAGGACTGCAGCGCCTGGATGCCGAATTCTCCGCGCAGCTCTCTTTGCACGTTCATATCTGCGTGTACTCTATCACCGGGTTTCAATCTCCCAGGGGTAAAGACGCTCGATGCTCTTCGTTAGTTCGAGGCCTGCTTCGCGTCAACAAAAGAGGCAAGCGTAGACAGACTTTCAAAAAGGGTCACATCAAGTTCGTCGTCCTCGATCGTAACCCCAAATCTTTCTTCAACCCCGACCACCAGATCCACGACCGACGTTGAGTCAATTCCACAGTCGTTGAAGAGATTTGCCGTATCACTGATATCCGCGGGAGAGATCTTGTGCTGGGTAATCTCTATTATGAGTTCCTTAAGACCTTGCAGCGTCGCGGGAGAAGGTTTGGTCTGTGCTGTTGTTGCTGACATATCATTATCTCCTGAACGAATCTAATTTCTTGCCATGTTCGAGTTCTATTGTTGGTTTCCGTAGGCCGGGCGGCTTGACGCCTACGGTTTATGAGCGCGCGCCCGCTCATCTGTTGGTCGTATCGTCTCCAGAATCTGTCCCCTCAGGACGTCTTCGGTGGTACTGGCTCTTCGAATCAGAAAGTCTCGGCCCTTGTACACCATAACCTCCGCTGGATGGGCGTGGCTCAAGAAGTTCACCGGGCTGGCCGTCAATCCGTAAGCCCCGGACTTCAGGAGTCCAATCAGGTCACCCGGCTCTACTTGGGGCACGGAAACAGATTTCCCCAGCACATCGCTCGGCGTGCACAAGGGTCCGCATACTTGAACCTGATGGTCTTTTGAACGGTCGATCTTGTTGAGGACTTCCATCGGGAAGTGGTTTTTGACAAGCGTGCCAACCGACGTAGTCGCTTGATGATGGTTCATCCCGCCGCTCACCAGGACATATCGTTGGCCCCGAGATTCCTTCACATATCGGGCCCTCGTAACGTATATGCCTGACTCGGCCACCAGAAAGCGCCCGGCTTCCAACACATATCGCTTCCGGTCTGTCCCCAGCTTGTTTTCGCTAAAGTATTCCCGGAAACTCTTCCCGAATGCTTCCAGATCAAGTTCCCCCTCACCGGCAAAGTAAGGGACACCAAGACCACCTCCAAAGTCTACGACCTGCATGGGAATTCCGGTGGCTTCGGCGAGCCGCTGTCCCAGCTCGATCACGTACCTTACGTTCTTCCAGGCAAATTCATGATTTAGAATCCGCGTTCCCAGGTAAACGTGTATCCCCAGCAACTTCACATTGCTCAGCCGCCCGGCCAACTCGAGAACCGGTTCGACGACCTCTTCGTCGATTCCGAACTGACGCGACGTTCCGCCCATTTTCAGCTTAGACCCGGTCGCGTCGAAAGCAGGGTTGATCCGTATCGCTACATTTACGATTCTGAGCTGCTTCCTGGCTAATTCATTGGCGAGTTCGAGCTCTTGCTGTGACTCGACGGCCAGGCAGAAGATCCCCGCCCGTATCGCCTCGGCGATCTCCTCAGCGGATTTCGACGGGCCAACGAACAAGATCCGCTCTGGTGAAAAATTTGCCTGCTGTGCAACATACAGCTCCCTTAGGGACGACACTTCAGCGCCCTGGCACAGATTCTGCAAAAAGGCGACGATCGACAGATTTGGGTTCGCCTTCATCGAATAGAATACTTCAACCTGGTCCGGGATTGCTGCACGGAGTCTTTTGTACTGCGCCTGGATGACTTCCAGATCATATAAATACAGTGGCTCCCCATACTTTTCGACCAGGCGGGTTATAGGAATATCGCCGATGTGCAGTTCGTCACCTTCCGAGGAAATCATATCCTTCTCCTGTCACTATGAGTTTTGCGAAGCCGGTCTCCTGAGGGCAGGTTAGGCGCAAGAGAATCGAGCCAGGCTATCTTTGACTCGCCTGTCCAGCGATTGAAGCTCTTCGTCACTTTTCCCAATGAGAAGCACATACAGCCGCCCCTTGGCCGGACGGCCGTTCTGCGAACAATTCGCGTTAACCGTCGCGAAGTTTTGAATCAACACTCCGTAGATGTTCCGCGCCGGATGAAACAGGACGTCCTTCAGACCCGAAGCCAATCGCTCGAATTCAAGCGCCCGATCCAACACCATCGGGTAGTGTTTGGCAACCACATTGGCTTCTTCAGGGAGCAGACCCTCAATCTTCATCTGGAACGTAGACATGTTGAATCGGGCGTTAATCTCCAGCAGCGGAAACACCTCGCCCGAGCTGGAGATGATCGAATCAACTCCTACTATTCCAGTAACACCATCCTGCCTGAGCCTGCTTCCGATCGACTCACCCGCACGTTTATAGGCGTCAAGTTGCAACGTGGTAATCTGTGGAGGGAAGCGATGGCCCATGTGCATACCGCCCTCCGCTATGATCTCCTTAACTGACAGCAGCTTGACGTCCTGCGCTGAGATCAAGAGTTGGTAGTTGATGTCTTTGGACTTCTCCTGCCAAACCTCTATGACGAACGCGCAATGGCTCATCCCCTGGGACTTGCGTCGCAGGCGCGCCAAGATGCTATCAGCCTTCTGCGGACTGTCGATCATGAACATCCCTTTTCCAGAGACGCCCATTGCCTCTTTCAGAACTAGCCGAACCCCAGATTCCAGAATCGGCGCCGCCTCTTGAAAAGCCGCTTCCAGTTCGTCGATCGACTCACATTCCCAGCCTGGTATGGTAGCCAAACCCAGTTCCTTGCTAATCCTGCGGCTATACACTTTTGAGTTCACTCGCGCGAAAACGGAGGCGGGGGGACCGATAGTGTTTAGCCCGGTTCTCTGACTTATTTTTTCTTCGAGCGGCGTCTTTGCGTACGGCAGTAGAAAGGTCTCTCCGTTCATCCTGGCCAGCGCCGACAACGAATCACAGAAGCCCACATCGTTCAATATCGCTCTTGAAATCGGCATCACTTTGTCCGCGGCGTTCACGCAAAGAATGTGCGGCAGAGCAAACCCAAGGTCGGCCAGATACGAGAGAAACGCTTCATCACTCGGCTGCCTTAGGATTACGTAATCAGGCTTCTCGGCCAGCAGCAGACTCATCTCTTCAAGCCGATTTACGATTGCGCCATCGTCCGCCTGAGACAATTTGGGAAGCTGCAACATTCCCTCTGGCGTCCAGAATGGCTCAGCCTCAAAATTGCTCAACCAAACCAGTCGGGCCGAATCGGGCATCTTTGGGCTGGCCTGGTCCATAAACCTGGACCGGGGACTTTTTGTAATTGTTTGAGTCATACTCATTGGCCCCCTCATTGGGGCGTCCGGCTCCGGCCGCGTTCCGGGCCGAATCGGAATAAATCAGTTTTTGCCAGCAGGGCTAGCGCCGGACTGGAAATCCTGAATCCAGAAAGGCTTACCTTCGTCTGGCCATTAACCTGATTAAGGGGAGACAAGACAACTGCTTAGCGAGAGTCGACACAACTCCACATGCGACTTTAAACCCGCGGGGGGAAGCTGGATCACAGCATTACAACTTGTCTAGATTAGAGGTGGCGGAGATGCAGCCCGAATGGCATTACGACCATTTCCGTCCAAATCTGCCTGTTCAAGGTCAGACTGAAAATGGTCCTGCCCTCATACATTCTGGGAGCGAGCGAACATTCAAACGGAAACTCTTTCGCTCTTGCGAGCAAGACGGCTCACTGAAGCCCTCCCAAAAATCGGGGCTGGCTTGCGCAACTGTGCGGCCCAGGAAACCTTGAAAGCTCGGTAACCTGCCTGGAATAAAGGAATTTTCCTGTTCGCAGACTCCCGCAAAGCTAAAGGCACGCTTTTTGCGGTAAGAATGAATAGAATGGGATTGAATTGAACGCCGAAATGGCTTATATTTAAAACACATCATGCTCCACCTTAGGGGTATGTTGTCGGGCTGGACAGCTTCCGGCCGGCTAAGCTTTGGGAGCTGTTCGCCCGTGCGAAAAAAAGGTTTTCCACTTCCTTCTTAAACGCGATCCTCGCGAGTATAGTTACATAAAAGTAGCACCTAATTCAAAGAAAACACAAAGCCTTCTCCTTGAGGTACTGTCGGAGAAGACAAGACGCGCTACCAGCATCGAGTGACACCTTCGCCCGGGGTCGCCAGTCATCTCTAAAATTATTCTGCTAATGCAAGGGAAGAGATTGCCCAGAGAATTTGTATCTTTTAGAAATTCCTTTAGAAACCCCGCCTGTGTTCCGACCAGAAACTTCCGATTTCAGTCTCCCCCAACGCCGGAGGGAAACCTACCTCATGCAGACGCTATGCTCTCACCACGTGTACACAAAACAACTTTGGGCCGCTGTCTTAGAACACTGGTGGTACTCAGTGCAGGTTGAACCATTCTCAAGCCATCTGCAAAGTGCCCCTTGCCAATTCTAAAAGTATTTCGAACGCGGCCCGGCACCTGCGACAACTCGACCTTCACAACCCTAGCACGAAGTTCTGGTTCTGTCAAGCAAAATATAATGTGCGATAAAACTAGCGCAAACAAAACAACTCCGTCAGCAGAGCATTCAGCAAGAAGAATCAAAAAAGCACCAGTCGGATGGTGCTGACTGATTCGCTTGGCTCATCAGGTGATAGGTCAACGCCTTGTGATAACCGGCGTTCGGCACTAGAATGCCGCAATGCCCCAGCAGCAGCAGCTTGCTTCGCGCAGTTGGTATCCGGCTCTTTCGTTATTTCTCGGTTTCTTTCTAGTTTACCTCGCGTTTTCTCCGCTGGATTTGCTCGGAATGGGCTATGTCCCGCGATTCTTTGCCGTGGGCAGCGCCATGGTTAACAACCTGCGCCATCTGTTAGGGGCGTCGGGCTCTTTCGAGGCTGTTGGAACTACCTCCCACGGCCTCATAGAGCCGGTGCTGGATATTCCCTTCCTCTGGCTGGGCCGGCTCTTTGGTGGACCGTTCGACAGGCCCGGAGGTGGCCCTGACGTCCTGCTATCGGTCGAGCCGGTTATAGAGGTTGCGCTCCTCTGCGTCTTGATTTTTCTCTGGGTTCGGAAGCTATCTACGCCAATGTGGGCATACCTTCTCGCAATTGCCGCGGCGTTTACGACCATGCTTTGGCCCTATGCTTATATTTCACTCGAGACTACGCAGTCTCTCTGCTTAATGCTGGCGGGGTACCTGGTGCTCGGGTGCGACGGCAGGGGCCGGTGGCGAACTGTGGCAGTTGCCCTCGCGTCCGCTCTGGCTTGTAGCGTTAAGACATCCGGCCTGTTCCTCACTCCGGCCGTGGCCTACCTCGTGTATGAGTACGGGCGGAAGGAAAGATCTCGCGTGTCGGCGCGCACGGTTGTCGTGGCTGGCGCTTGCGCGGTGACCTTTATTTTTAACCACCAGGCTGCGATGCGGTCCGGCGCCTACACCACTCAATGGCATGGATCTGCCGGTTTGTTTGCTGTTTCCCACACGACGCCTATAATGAGCGTTCTCAACGTCTTCAATCTTTTTCTCTCCCTCAATAAAGGGCTGCTGATCTATTGTCCGATCCTCGTGTTGGCGCTTGCAAACCTTGGACGGGCTTGGGCTAAAGACCGGCGAGTGGTGGTATTTGCGCTGGTGGCTCTGACCTGCAACGTCCTGGCCCTGGCATCGCTCTTCGCATGGGCCGACGAGGTTTGGGGGCCCCGATACCTTTGCGCGAACGTCGCGCCGCTGATGGTTTGTTTGGGGGCCGCCAAAGGCGCCGAGCCGTTTCGTTGGCGCCGTGAATGGGCGATTGTTCCTCTGATGATCTGGGGCTTCGCGGTCTCCGCACTTGGCGCACTGTTTTATTATCACGACCTTCACATAGTCGCGATTCAGGCGCAGGCCGTCACGCTGGAGGATTTGCTGCACCAGATGGAATGGAACCCCATCCGATTCGATAGTGAGCTCCTTCGCCTTTGGCTGGACAAAGAGGTCCTTAACAAAACAGTCGACCAGCCCTGGCCACCCAAAGGGCATCTGTGGCCCGAGAGAATTCCTCGAGCGATTACACCGGTTGATCTGGCGCCGTACGCGCATCCACAGGGATTCGTTTTTCACGCTAGAGAAAGGTGGCGCACCTGGCGCGGCCGAATTGAGTGGGGGGTTTGCTTTGCCGCTTTCCCTATTGGAGTAGCCTTGTTGCTCCGGACCGGGCGAGGTCTGTTCGCTCTGGAGACGGTTCAGCGCCAAAGCTCCGCGGAAATAGCGGCTTAACCAGCCCTGTCCCTCCTGGAGCTCTTCTCGGAAACTCAATCGAACACCTCAAATCCTCCACTCAGCGCCCATCGAAGTTTCAAGGATGAGGAAATGATCTACCAAACTGACGGAGTCACGATCCTGACCGACGAGTAGTGCCGACAACGCTTCAACCCGCTGCTTTGCCGCTTGCACTGCGGCAAGGCTCCGAAACGCGTGAAGAATTCGGATCACCGTATCACCTTGATTGGTCTTTTCCCGCGGCTTTGCCGCTTGCACTGCGGCAAGGCTCCGAAACGCGTGAAAATTAAGATCACCGTATCACCTTGATTGGTCTTTCTCCCGCGGCTCTGCCGCTTGCACCGCGGCAAGGCTCCAAAACGCGTGAAAATTAAGATCACCGTATCACCTTGATTGGTCTTCTCCCGCGGCTCTGCCGCTCGCACCGCGCCAAGGCTCGGAAACGCGTGAAGAATTCGGATCACACTTATCAATTGGGTCAGCGCTCTCCCGCGGCTTTGCCGCTTGCACCGCGGGAAGGCTCCGCCTTCTCGGGCGGCGCCATTTAATTACTCTCTGCGGCTGCGCCGCCTCTGGCCGTGAATTGAGCACATCTCATTTCGGCTTCCCACCTGCAACGCAGTCAAACCATTTCTTTTCACTCGCGTAGCCTTGATTTGACTCAGCAGAGAGTTACCCCTCCGGAAAACGAAGAAATGAATTTGGCGTTGGGTTCCGCGGTCGCTGGACCTATATTTCTTATGCGCCTGTCTTAGTTTCGGATCCGGTGTTTAATCGATCACTCGATTGTCTTCCGCAATTGCCACGTTCCTAATAATCGAATCGGAGGGTTGCCCGGCCTTTCAAGCGTCGCGTCCGCATGGCCCTTTAATTCTCCCGCGCGAGCCATGACTCCTCGGAAGTGTATCTTCAAATCACTCACGCTTTTGGGAGCTGTGAAGGTAATCTCTCCGTCACCTATCATCATATCCGGAAGATCGAATGCCTCGTCGGCGACATCCTTGGAGTGGAACTGCAACTCAAGGTGGCCTTTCCACGACGACCCTTCGCGTCGAATTTTCAACAGCATATCGGCCGGTGCATTGGGAATGAAGACCATCTTCCCCGTCCACGAGCCTTCGATCCCAGGCGCCAGGGATAAGCCGCTAGGAAGTTCCGGCAGAGTCGGAGCCGGGACGGGCGATACGTTCAGAAAGCCACCGTGGGCGGCCAGTTCCTCGACCTCGGCCCACGCGCTTGTTTGCAACGCCCGCGCTTGATCCTCCGGCAGATCTACAAGGACCGCCGCTTTGTCCGGCTCAGGTTTTTCGGTTTCCAGATTGACGGGGATTCCCGATATTTTCCCCGGAAGCCCGACCGGGCTCTGGTGAAAGATAGTCGCATAGAAGGTGCATGCCGCCAGATAGCTGCCGGCCGCGGAGGGGTGTGATCCGTCCTTGTAATAAAGGTCTATGTTCGGGTAGTCGTGGCGCGTTTTCTCCCAGGCCGCTCCCACTGGAGCGATTTGCGACTCGGTTTTTTTGGCTGCGCTGACATAGGCATAGTTCAAAGCAGCCTGGTCTTCAGGTGTTGCTTTGCGTGCCCACGTCAGATAGTAGACGGGAGTGGCGGACTGGCTCTTGATTTCGGCGGACCATTTCTCGGCCCATGGTCGAAATAGTTCGTCGCTGGTAACGTGAAGTTTGCCTTCCACGTAGAAATCGATTCCAAGAGTGCTTTGATCCTGCAATACAACGTAATCCCATTTACTCTCATGCAGCGCCTTTAGAGCCCCGCTCTTTTCCCAGTGATCTTTCAGGCGAAACCCTCCCGGAGCCACCATTCCTGTCTCTACCGGGCTCTGGTGGCCATCTTGAGCGAGTTTGGTAAGCAGTTCAGGCAAATTGTTAAAATATGTATAGCTGTTCCCAATAAACAGGATCCGTATCGGCTCTTTGTCGCCAGCCCTCCCGCCAACTCCGGCTGCAAGAGCCAGCACAAGAAGCGGCATTATTGCGGCGGACCAAAGCAGTTTAGTTAGTAGTCGGTTATTTACAGGCATCGCGGATGAC
>Ga0335078_10008363_pt1 | contig 15388 bp, 11 predicted proteins | sample Lox_Sample_32_FD_206711 | JGI IMG/M metagenome (GOLD analysis project Ga0335078, IMG submission 206711) | Soil microbial communities from Loxahatchee National Wildlife Refuge, Florida, United States - Lox_Sample_3.2 | ecosystem: Environmental > Terrestrial > Soil > Wetlands | place: USA... | reverse complement strand
GCACGGTCTCGGACAGCCGGGTGAACAGCGCGTCCGCCCCGCCGATCCAGCCTGGCCGGACATCGATCCAGGCCCCGCTGGCGAGCATGGTGCGGCGCACCGCCGGCCCGAGCGGCCCGGGGCCCTCGGCGCGGCCCAGGTCCAGCAGGGAGCCCTGCAGCTCACGCATCATGGCCCGATGTTACCTCAGGATCAAAAACCTGTTCGATTGCGGTGGTCGCCTGGCTACGACACGGCCTTGCGGGCCGCGGCCTCCAGGGCCGGAACCGGGAGCCAGCCGTCGTGGCTCCAAACGATCTTGCCCGCGGCCGAGGTCAGCACGAACCACGGCTGGTCCTGGACCCCGTAACCGTCGGCGAGCCGGCCGGTCGGGTCCAGCGCCACCGGGTAGCTCAGCGGCTGGCTGAGCTGTCGCAGGTAGGAACTGGCTCAGCGACATCGGCTGGCCGAACTGGTTGACCAGGCTGATCCCCGGCGCCGCCAGCTTGCCCAGCGGCGTGCCCGGGTCCAGGTCCTGGTTGGCCGCGGCCGCCCGCGCCTGCGCGGACTGCGGCTGGCCCATCGGCTGGCCCATCGGCGACGTGGTGCCGCCGCTGGCACCGCAGGCGGCGACGGCGAGCAGCCGCCGGCCAGACCGCCGCGCAGCAGGATCCGGCCGGCTCGCTTCATTCGGTTCGCGGCAGTCATCGCGCGTCTCATCATGCCGCTGGCCCGCTGCTGGCGATCACGAGGAACCGGCGCTGGCGGACGGTGACTGGCCACGCACCCGGGGTCTCGTGCAGGCTGCTCGCCGCCGCCGGTACCCATGTCCAGCATCGCGGCGGCGCCCGCGGCACGGCGGGCGGCCTCGCGGCGGTAGCTCCACGGCAGCGGCGGCGAGCTGGACCGCGCCGCGAGCCAGGAGAAGTCCCAGCCGGTGAACGGCGCCGCCAGCGCCTCGGCCGCGAGCTGCTCGAACGTGGCCACGTCAGTCCCCGGCCAGCGCCGAGGCCGCGTACTGCACGGTGACCGGGAGGTGGTCGGAGGCGCGGCGGGCCCGTTCGGAGTCGTCGACGTGGTGGGCGCGTAGCGCCGGCAGCACGGGCCGGGTCACCCGGATCCCGTCGATGCGGCAGCGCACCCCGCCCGCCGCGGCCGGGCCCGCCAGATCGTGGCCGAAGGTCGGCTGCCAGGGCGCGCGCAGGGCGGCCGCGGCGTCGTAGAGCCCGCCCGACCACAGCACGTCGCCGGGGTGCCGGTCGGCGCGATGCCGCCGGCGACCCTGCTCGTCGTAGTCCCACTCGCAGTGAAAGATCATGTTGTCCGACCACTCGGCCGCGGCAAAGGGGTCGCCGGGCTCGTAGAGCACCCAGGCCCCGGTGGCCTCGTCGCGGACCCGGTCCGCGCATTCGGTGTTCCAGTCGGCCCCCACCAGCACCGGCGGCCCCCCGGGCGGGCGGGTCAGCAGCGCCACGAGCGCCTCGTTCTGGTCGGCCCGCAGCCCCCGGCCGAACGGGGTCGCGTGGTGCGCCGCGTGCCGCACGGTGACGCCCGGCCGGACCGTCAGGTCGACCCAGGCCAGCGAGTGCCAGAACGACCCGGCGCCGTGGGCGCGCAGCGACCCGGGCACCGGCTCGATGCCGGGGCGCCACATCAGGCCGCAGTGATAGCCGTGCGCGCCCAGGGCCAGCGCGGCGCGGTCCTCGCCGCCGGGCTGCGGCACCAGGCAGCGCATCCCGGTGTCACCGGCCAGCCGGCCCAGCCGCAGCGCTGCCGCCGGCTCGTCCGGGGCGCGGATCTCCTGGACCGCCAGCACGTCGGGCCGCAGCGCCCGGATCGTCTCCGCCACCAGCCGGTAGTGCTCGCGCCCGGCGGCCGAGTCGTCGGCGAACAGGTTCAGCACGTTGTAGGTGGTGAACAGCACGGCATCGGGGGATGCCCGCGGCAGGCCCACGGCCGCTCCCGTCTGGCCGGCGGCCGGCCGGCTCAGCGGCCGCGCGGCGCCGGCAATCCGACGCCCTGCGCGTGCGCGATCGCCGCCGCCTCGGTCCGGCTGGCCGCGCCCAGCTTGGCCAGGATGTTGGAGACGTGCACGCTGGCGGTCTTGGTCGCGATGAACAGCTCGGCGGCGATCTCCCTGTTGCTTTGCCCGGCCGCGAGCAGGCGCAGCACCTCGACCTCCCGCTCGGTCAGGCCGGCCAGCGGATCGCGGGCCGCCGCACCGGCGGCCCCGGCACCACCGCGAGCCGGGAGCGGCGCGGCGTGGTCGGCCAGCCGGGCCCGGCGGGCCAGGTCCGCCAGGGCCGCGCGCAGCGGCCTGGCGCCGAGCCGGTCGGCGGCCTCGGCGGCGAGCAGCAGTTCCCGCTGGGCCTCCTCGCGGCGGCCCGCCTCGGCCAGCGCCTCGGCCAGCCGCCAGCGCGCCCGGGCGGTCTCGTACACGAACGCGGGCCCGAACGCGTCGACCACCGCCTGCCAGCGGGCCGGGTCGTTGTCACCCTGGGCCCGGTACCACTCGGCCTCGGCCCTCGCCAGCCAGCCGCGCCCGTCCACGCCGAGCGCGGAGTCCGGCCGGGCCGGGAAGGCAGCGCCCTCCCGGGCGATCTCCACCAGCCCGCAGGCGGCCTGCACGGCGGCCTCGGCGCGCCCGGCGGCCCCGGCCGCGCGGGCCTGCCAGGCGCGGTCGGCCAGCGCGGCCAGCGCCACCGCGGCGGGCCTGATCACCGTGGGCCCGTACCCGCCGTAGAGCATCTCGTACGCGCCGATCGTCGCCTCAGCCTCGGCCAGCGCGGTCTCGCCGTCGCCGTGCCAGTACGCGTGCTCGGCCAGCAGGCCGCGGGCGATGTACTCGGCGAACCGGTCCCGGGCGAAGAAACGCTCCAGCCAGGTGCGGCGGTCGGCGACGGCCGGGCCGTCCCTGGCCACGTCCACGAACAGCGCCATGGCCGACAGCCTGGCCTCCGGGGCGCTGGTCACCCGGGTGGCGAAACCGTCGGCGAGCGACTGCGCGTGATCCCACTCCCCGGCCGCGAAGTGCGCCAGGTAGTGCAGGTATTGCAGGTCATAGCCGTAGGGCGCCAGGCCGAGGCCGGCCTCCTCGGCTCGCAGCACCCCCTGATGCGCGGTCGAGCTCGCGGCGCTCAGGTCGCCCCACTCCAGCTGGACCCGGGCCAGCTGGAACGCCGCCCGCAGCTCGACGCCGAGCACGGCGGCCCGCCGCGCCTTCTGGTGCGCCCGGGTGAACAGGTCGATGGCCTCCTCGATCCGCCCGGCATGCTCGCTGAGCTGGCCCAGCGTCACCAGCGCGTCGGCCTCCACCCAGGGGGCACTGGCCGCGTCGCCGGCGGCCAGGGCCAGTTGCGCCTGGAACCGGGCCGGGGCGTCATCCTTCATCGTCAGCAGCGCGCGGGCGTAGGTGGCCAGGGCCCGGGCCCGCTCCCACCGCGGCGGCTCCTCCGGCAGCGCCGCGACCGCCGCCTCGGCCGCCGCGATCGCCGCCTCGTCCTCGTCGATGTCGAGCAGGAAGTAGCTGAGCCGCTCGCTGGCCCGGCAGTAGAGCACCGGGTCGGCTGGCTCGCCGCCGGATCCGTCCATGAAGCCGAGCAGGCGGCGCAGCTGCTGCACGGCCCGCACGATGTCCCCGCTGTCGGCGGCGCTGTTCGCGGACCGGAACGCGAGCTTGCCCCGGGTCATGCCGCTCAGCTTCTCCGGCTCCTCGACCCGCTCCCACAGCGAGAGCGCCTGGTCGTAGTGCCGGTGGGCCTCGGCCGGCGCGGCCAGCCGGTCGGCCTCCCGCCCGGCAGCCACCGACGCGGCGAACGCCCCCGGGATGTCGTGGCTGGCCAGGCTGTGGTGAGCCAGCTCCGCCGCGGTCCCGGGGACCTCCGCGACCCGGCGCTGTTCGGCCAGCAGCTCGGCCAGGCGGCCGTGCAGCCGGGTGCGCTCGCCCGGCAGCAGGTCGGCGTAGATCGCCTCGCGCAGCAGCGCGTGCCGGAACGCGTACCCGTGCTCGCCGTCCGGCACCAGCAGCTGGTGCGCGACGGCCTCCCGGACCGCGTCGTCGTACTCGGGCCCGGCCAGCCCGGAGGCCTGCCGGGCCAGCTCGTCGTCGATCCGGCGGCCGGTCACCGCCGCGGTCCGCAGCACCTGCTGGCCGGCCGGGGACAATCGCTCGGTCCGGGCCAGTAGCAGGTCGGCCAGCCGGGGCGGCAGCTCGCTGCCCGCGCACGAGGCGGCGAGCAGTTCCTCGGCGTAGTAGGCGTTGCCCTCAGCGCGGGTAATCACGTTGTCGAGCATCGCGGGGTCCAGCGGCTCGTCGGCCAGCGAGGCCAGGTGCTCGGCCATGGCGGTGGCGTCAAGCGGGCCGAGCGCCACGGCCGCCACGTTGGGCAGCCGGGTCAGCTCGGCGATCACCGGCCGCAGCGGGTGCCGGCGGTGCATGTCGTCGGTGCGGTAGGTGACCACGATCGCCAGCCGCTCCCGGTGCAGCACCCGGCTCAGGAACGTGACCAGGTCCCGGGTGGAGCGGTCGGCCCAGTGCAGGTCCTCCAGCACGAGCAGCACCGGGCTGGCCTCGGCCAGCTCGGACAGCATGCCGAGCACCGCGCCGAACAGCTGCTGCTGGGCCAGGCCGGGCATGTCGCCGCCGTGCTGCTGACCGGCGCCGGCGTCGGGCAGCAGCCGGGACAGGACCGGCCGGGCGGCGAGCGCGTCGCGCAGCGGGCCGTCGTCCGGGGCGCCGGCCGCCGCGTCCCGCAGCGCGTCGGCGAGCGGCAGGTAGGGGACGGTGTCGGCGAGCTCGGCGCAGCGGCCGGTCAGCACCGCGAAGCCGCCCTGCCGTGCCTCGTCCGATACCTCGGTCACCAGGCGCGTCTTGCCCACGCCGGCGTCGCCGCTGAGCAGCGCCACGACCGGCCGCCCCGCGGCCGCGTCGCGCAGCAGCGCGCGCATGCGGCCGAACTCGGCCTGGCGGCCGACCAGGCGTCCCTGCGTTGCCTCGCGCATGCTTCCAGTATCACAGCCAGGTCCGACAGCCCCGGACGCGTTTTCGACAGGCCCGGTGCACCGTGGGGCGCGCCGCAGCCCCGGAAGGCCGGCCAGGACGAGCGTCGAGAGCGCCCACGTGGTCACGAGCGATCGCCGTCACGGAGCCTGAGTCAGCCATCGCATTCCGGGTCTCCTGGCCGTGATGCCCGCCCGGCATCGACCGTTGAGGTGTCCGCGTGGCATGACCCGGCTCGGACGGGTTGCCAGCCTGCCTGGGCATGCCTGCCGTTCATCCGTTAGCGACGGTGAGCGTGAACGTCCCGCTCGTGCCCCCGTACACATCGATGAAATAGGTTCCTGCCTCGACCCCGGTTTCCGTCAGCCCGTTGCCGAGGGCCGGGGCGACAGGCTCGTTCTGGTAGAGGTCAAAGACATCCCCGGTCCCGCTGACCTGGATGGTCGTCAAAGATGAGCAGCTGCCAACCCCGACAACCTCGAACCAGCTATCGGAGCCGTTGTTAGCCCCTTGCGCGACGACGTCTTCCCCGCAATTTACATCGCCAAGGAATTCCGCGTTGCCTCCGCCGCTGTGCACGCTAGGCGTACCGCCGTTGCACGCGTAGGCCACGTTTCCGCTGCCATCGGTGATCTGCGCCCCGCCATTCGGGCAGTTGCTGTTGCCAGAAGGGAGAGAGGTAACCGTGGCTCCGGCTCCGGGTGCCCCGGTGTTGCCGATCGGCCCGGCTGGCCCGGCTGGCCCGGCTGGCCCGGCTGGCCCGGCTGGGCCGGTCTGATTCCAGCCGATGGGGGTCGTGCCCTTCGGGCAGCTCGTGCCCGCGTCCTGGAGCACGAAGGCATGGGTTCCGTTGATCTCGGCGTTGGTCCAGCAGCCGTGGATTACACCCGAGGAGTCGACCGGCCCGGACGCGATAGTCGCGCCTGCTGCAGTTCCGCCCGCTACTAATGCCAGAGCCGCCGCCCCGGTGATCACGATCCTGCTGACTCTCATGATGGCGCTCCCCTCCACGTGGGCGATTTGGAGCGAAGGCTACCTCTGCCCCGGCATGCGCGTAATGGTGCTGGCATACCTTTTTTGGTACGCCTGCCACCACCGAAGCCGCCCCGGCACAAAACCGGGCTGCCTGCGACGCAAGAGTCGTGACCAGGCCGACGACGACCAGGGAAAGCCAGAGAATTAACACATGCCGGCAAGCCAAACAAAGCATGCGGAATTCAGGAGGGCGAAAGCCTCCTAGGTCCGGGGCGCGGAGGGGGTGAAGCGGACCGGCATGTGCTTGATTCCGTTGAGGAAGTTGGACCGCAGCCGGCTGACTTCGCCGGCCAGCGCGATGTCCGGCATCCGCTCGGTCAGGGCCTGCAGCAGCACCCGCAGCTCCAGTGCGGCCAGGTGCCGGCCCAGGCAGAAGTGCGGGCCGCCGCCGCCGAAGCCGACGTGCGGGTTGGGGTCACGGCCGACGTCGAATTCCTGCGGGCGCGCGAACACGCTCTCGTCCCGGTTGGCCGAGGCGTAGAACACCACGACCTTGTCCCCCTCGGCGACCGGCTGGCCGCCGAGCTCGGCGTCCCGGGTCGCGGTGCGCCGGAACAGGTTCACCGGGCTGACCCAGCGGACGATCTCCTCCGCGGCGGTGGGGACCAGGCCCGGATCGGCCAGCAGCCGGCGCCACTGGCCCGGGTGCTCGAAGAACGCCAGCATGCCGCCGGACGCCGCGTTGCGGGTGGTCTCGTTGCCGGCCACGGCCAGCAGGAGGAAGAACAGGTCGAATTCGCCGGTGGTCAGCACCTCGCCGGCGTCGTCGGGCTGCAGCAGCCGGGTCACGATGTCGTCGGCAGGCTGCTCCCGGCGGCGGGCGGCCAGCTGGTCGGCGTAGGCGTAGATCTCGGCCGCGGCCTGCATCCCCTCCTCCGGCGAGCGCCGGAACTCCGGGTCGTCGAACCCGACCAGCATGTTGGACTTCTCGAAGATCCAGTCGCGGTCCTCCGGCGGCGCGCCGACCAGCTCGCAGATCACCTGCAGCGGCAGCGGGGCGGCGATGTCGGTGACGAAGTCCGCCTCGCCGCGCGGCACCACGTTGTCGATGAGCGTGTCGCAGATCTCCCTGACGTGCTTGGTCAGCCGGCCGATCATCCGCGGCGTGAAGCCGCGGTTGACGAAGCGCCGCTGCCGGGTGTGCTGCGGCGGGTCCATGTTGAGCATCATCAGCCGCTGCATGTCGATCTCCGACTCCGGCGTCTCGGCGAACAGCGCCAGCCGCTGGGACGAGGAAAAGATGTCCGCGTGCCGGGAGATGTAGCCGATGTCGGCATGCCGGGTGACCGCCCAGAACCCGGGCCACGCCGGATCGCCGCCGTCCGCGTGCCAGTAGACCGGGGCGTGCTCCCGCAGCCAGGCGAACTGGTCGTGCGGAGCACCGCCGCGCTGGTAGGTGTCCGCGTCCACTAGGTTGATCTCGGGAGCCACCGCGGCCTCCGTCCGTGGCTGGGAACCGCTAACCCCGACGATACGATTATTCGTCCCGAAACGCCCGCCCCGGCACCCGGGCAAGCGCGGCGAGAGGTGGTGCCTGACGACATGGCTGACTCACCCGATCCCGACGAGGAGCTGTCCACGATCTCCTACCGGGCGGTCCCCGTGGGCCTGCCGGTGGTCACGCACTCGGGTGAGCAGTTCGGCGTGGTCGAGCACGTGCTCGAGGTTCCCGAGCTTGATGTGTTCGACGGCATCGTCGTGTTCACCGGAACCGGGCTCGGCGCGATGCACCCCAAGACCGAGAACCGGGCCCGCGCCGAGATGCTCCGGGCCGGGCAGGCCAGGGGCTGGCTCAAGTTCGTCGACGCCGACCAGGTGGCCGCCATCACGCCGGGCTACGTCAAGTGCACGTTCGAGAAGTCCCAGGTGGCGGACCTGCCGGTGCCCAACGCCGCCCCGGTGTTCGAGCCCGACATGGCCCGGGAGGATCGCGCGGCCACCCACTCGGGCTGGGGCCCGTGGTTCGGCCGCTGGTTCGGCCGGCCGCACTGGATCCGCAAGTAGCCGATCGTGCCGCCGGCCCGGGTGACGCTGCTGGTGACGGGCGCGCCGGCGGCCGCCGCGGCGGTAATCGGACTGCGTTCCCCGCTGCCGGGGCGCTATCCTGAACGGCATGAGCCCTGACACCCGACCCACGCTGGACGGCCTTGAGGACAAGTGGATCCGCCGCTGGGCGCAGGCTCGTGTAGTACAAGTTTGACCAGACCCGCGGTCGCGGCGACGTCTACGCCATCGACACGCCCCCGCTGACCGTCAGCGGGTCACTGCATCTCGGGCACGCCTTCTCCTACACCCATCCGGATGTCCTGGCGCGGTTCTGGCGGATGCGCGGCAAGGAGGTCTTCTACCCGGTCGGCTGGGACGACAACGGGCTGCCGACCGAGCGCCGGGTGCAGAACCACTTCGGCGTGCGGTGCGACCCGTCGCTGCCCTACGACCCGGGCTTCACGCCGCCCGGCCCGGCCGGGGCGGGGCGCGCGGCGCCGCGCGGGCAGGTGCCGGTGTCGCGGCGCAACTTCGTGGAGCTGTGCCGGCGGCTGAGCGAGGAGGACGAGCGCGCGTTCGCGGACGCCTGGCGCCAACTGGGCCTGTCGGTGGACTGGTCGCTGAGCTACCGCACCATCGACGACGGGCCGCAGGCGATCTCGCAGCGGGCGTTCCTGCGCGCGGTCGCCCAGGGCGAGGCCTACCTGGCCGACGCGCCCTCGCTGTGGGATGTGACGTTCGGCACGGCGGTCGCGCAGGCCGAGCTCGAGGACCGGGAGGTCACCGGCGCCTACGTGCACATCGAGTTCCCGGTCGAGGGCGGGGCGGGCGGCGACCAAGCCGCCGGGGCCGGCCGCGGCGCGCTGCTGGTGGCCACCACCCGGCCCGAACTGCTGCCCGCCTGCGTGGCGCTGGTCGCGCATCCGGATGACCAGCGGTACGCCGGGCTGCTCGGCGCCACCGCCCGCACGCCGCTGTTCGGGGCCGCGGTGCCGGTCCTCGCGCACCGGCTGGCCGACCCGGCCAAGGGCACCGGCCTGGCCATGGTCTGCACGTTCGGCGACGCCACCGACGTGACCTGGTGGCGCGACCTGCGGCTGGACACCCGCCCGGTGATCGGCAAGGACGGGCGGCTGCGGGACGGCCCGCTGCCCTGGCTGGACGGCCCGGCCGCCCAGGCCGCCTACCGGCCGCTGGCCGGCCTGCCGGCGAAAGCCGCCCGGGCCCGGATCACCGACCTGCTGCGCGACGCGGGGGAACTGCGCGGCGAGCCCGAGCCCGTGGTGCACGCGGTGAAGTTCTACGAGTACGGCGAGGTGCCGCTGGAGATCGTCACCACCCGGCAGTGGTACATCAAGAACGGCGGCCGCGATCCCGCCCTGCGCGAAGCCCTGCTGGCCCGCGGCCGGGAACTGGACTGGCATCCCCCGCACATGCGGGCCCGCTACGAGGACTGGGTGAACGGGCTGGCCGGCGACTGGCTGATCAGCCGGCAGCGCTTCTTCGGGGTGCCGGTCCCGGTCTGGTACCCGCTGGACGCCGGCGGGGCGGTGCGCTACGGGGCGCCGATCCTGCCGCCCGACGACATGCTGCCGGTCGACCCGGCGGCCGACACGCCGCCGGGTTACACCGAGAGCCAGCGCGGCGCGCCGGGCGGGTTCACCGGCGAGCCGGACGTGATGGACACCTGGGCCACGTCCTCGCTGACCCCGCAGATCGCGGCCAGCCTGGGCGAGGGCGGGCAGGACCTGTCCGACCGGGTGTTCCCGATGGACCTGCGGCCGCAGGGCCCGGAGATCATCCGGACCTGGCTGTTCTACACGGTGCTGCGCTCGCACGTGACCGCGGGCGTGCTGCCGTGGCGGCACGCGGCGGTCTCGGGCTGGATCCTCGACCCGGACCGCAAGAAGATGTCCAAGTCCAAGGGCAACGTGACCACGCCCGGCAGCCTGCTGCGCGACTACGGCTCGGACGCGATGCGGTACTGGGCGGCCAGCGCCCGGTTCGGCGTGGACACAGCCTTCGACCCCGGCCAGCTCAAGATCGGCCGGCGGCTGGCGGTAAAGATCCTCAACGCCAGCCGGTTCGTGCTGGGCATGGCCGCGCCGGAGCAGGCGGGCCCCGGGGACGCGGCGGCGGCACCGGTCACCGAGGCGCTGGACCGGGCGATGCTGGCCCGGCTGGGCCGGGTGGCGCAGCGATGCACCGAGGCGTTCGAGGCCTACGACTTCGCGCTGGCGCTCGAACTCACCGAGCGGTTCTTCTGGTTCTTCTGCGATGACTACCTGGAACTGGTCAAGCCGCGCGCCTACGGCGGCCAGGGTCAGGATGGCGCCGCGTCGGCGATCGCGGCGCTGCGGCTCGCCCTGTCGGTGCTGCTGCGGCTGTTCGCCCCGTTCCTGCCGTTCGTCACCGAGGAGGCCTGGTCCTGGCGGCAGGACGGCTCTGTGCACCGCGCGGCGTGGCCCGACCCGCGGCCGCTGCGCCGGTTCGGCGACGGGGACGGCGACGCCGATGCCGGCGGGGACGGGCTGCTGGACGCGGCGTCGGCCGCGATCGGCGCCGTCCGCAAGGCCAAGTCCGAGGCCAGGCTGCCCATGCGGGCCGCCGCGGCCCGGCTGGTGGTGACCGCGCCGGCGCCGCGGCTGGCGGCGCTGGCGCGGGTGCTCGGCGACGTGCAGGCCGCGGGCGCGGTGGCCGAGGTGGAACTGCGCCCGGCTGGTGACGGCGACGGCGCCGCCGGGCCCGGCGAGGCGGTGCACGAGGTCACGGTCTGAACCGGCCGGGTAGTCTCACCGGCATGGACAAGGTTCGTCTGACCGACGAGGAATGGCAGCAGCGGCTGACGCCCGAGGAGTACCACGTGCTGCGCCAGGCGGGCACCGAGGCGCCGTACACCGGCGAGTACACCGGCACCAAGACCGAGGGCGTCTACCGGTGCCGGGCCTGCGGGGCGGAGCTGTTCCGCTCCGACGCCAAGTTCGAGTCCCACTGCGGCTGGCCCAGTTTCTACCAGCCCAAAGACGGCGACGCCGTGGTCCTGCTCGAGGACCGCTCGCTGGGACCGGTCCGCACCGAGGTCCGGTGCGCCGCCTGCGACTCCCACCTGGGCCACGTGTTCGAGGGCGAGGGCTACCCGGTGCCCACCGACCAGCGGTGGTGCATCAACTCGGTGTCGCTGACCCTCGAGCCGGCGGCGCGCTCGTGACCGCCGGGGCGGCGGAGCCCGAGCCGGCCCAGCCGCCCGCCGCGCTGGACACCAGCGTGGCGCACCCGGCCCGGGTCTACGACTACTGGCTGGGCGGCAAGGACAACTTCGCCGCCAACCGCACGTGACGGTGCCGGGGACGCTGGCTGCGTCCCCGGCACCGTGGCCGCGGATCAGGGCGGCGTCAGTGCCCGCCCTCCGGCTGGCCGGTCGCGGGGTTGAGGAACAGCGGCGGGTTCCAGCTGCGGAAATCGAACATCGGCAGGATGGATCCTGCGGCGTCATCGGCCGCGCCGTTGCCCAGCGCCGGAAGACGCCAGTTGTACTCGATGAACTTCACCACCGAGCTCTGGTCGATCAGGTTGTCGGCCACGAAGTTCGACTTCGCGAACGGCGAGATCACCAGGAACGGCAGCCTCGGGCCGGGCCCGCACTTGCCCTGCTCGGGACTGCCCGCCGAGTTCACCGGCACCTGGCTGAGCATGGAACCGCACTCACCGGTTCCGGTCAGGGTGTCGAGGGAAGTCTGCGACTCGGTGACGACCGGGGCCAGCACGTGGTCGTACCAGCCGTCGGAGTCATCCCAGGTGAGGACGATCGCGGTGGACTTCCAGGTCGGCAGGGACTCCAGGTGGTTGATGGTGGTGGCCAGCCAGGCCTGCTCGTCGATCGGGTCGGAGTAGCCGGCGTGGCCGTCCTGGTAAGCCGGGGCCTTGAGATAGGAAACCGCGGGCAGGCTCCCCTGGTCGGCGGCGGCCCAGAAGTCGGCGATGTCGTACTGGTGGTTGGCCTGGTCGCTATGACCGACCGCGGCCACCGAGGTCGGCGGCAGGTGCATCGGGTTGGCGGTCGAGGCGTAGTACTGGAACGGCTCGTGGTGCGGGATGTAGTCGGTGACCGAGCTGCCGCCCACGTTGTCGTGCTGCTCGGCGCAGATCTGCGCGGTCGTCGGCGGGGTGCCGTGGCCCGGCACGTAACCGCTGTCGAAACCGCCCTCGAACCAGCCCCAGGTGATGTCGGCCGTGGTCAGTTCCTGGCCGATGTTGTTACCGCCCATCGTGATCGTGCTGGCCGGGGTATGGCCGTCACCGCCGTCGGCGCTGGGCAGGTAGGAGCAGATGTCGTAGGTCGGGTCGGAGTCGCTGTAGGTCGTGCCCGGGCCCGCGGCCGGCTGGTCGGCGACCGAGGTCGGGCCGCTGGCGCTGGTCGTGATGTCCGAGGCGGCGACGTTGCTGGCGTTGTAGCCGGGCGGGGCCGCGCAGGCCGGGTCGTTGATCGTGGCCGACGTGGGCCCGCAGATGGCGCCGTAGGTCTGCGCGGAGGCCACGTTCAGCGCGCCCGGGGTGGACGGGCCGTAGGTGGTGCCGTAGGCGTTGTCGCTCATCGCGTCGTGCTGCGCGTAGTTCCACAGCGCGGTCACGGTGTTGCCGTCGTAGTAGCTCATCACGGCGGCGTCGTTTTCCGTTCCCGGCGGCGCCACCTCAGGCTGGCCCTTGTAGGTGAACCCTTCCAGGCATTGCGAGACGGTGAGGTCGCTGCCGGTGAACTTGGGGTACATGTCCTCGGCACCGTGATCGGCGGCGCTCTGCTCAGCGGCGTAACCGTGATCCTGGTCGCAGGTCATGGGGTCGTTCGGGCTCAGCCGCACGGGGTTGGCGCTGGGCCCGTTGGGGTTGTTGGTCAGCAGCGGCCCGGCCGGCGTCCCCTGCGGGGTGAGCTGGTTGTAGAGGCCGTTGACCGTCGGCGTCCCCTGCTTGGCGCGGAAAGGGTTCTCGCCGGGCAGGTTCAGTGCGAACGGATACGTGCCGAAGTAGTGATCGAACGAAATGTTCTCGTCGAAGATCACCACCAGGTGCTTGATCGGCGTGGCCGTGCTCGAGTGCTGGCCGCCCTGCGGCGCGGCGCGGCTGCCGGCGGAGGCGGCGACACTGCTCGCCCCGACGACGCCGAGGGTAACCAACGCCGCCGCGGTGGCGACGGCGTAGACCCTGCGTGGTGCATGCATACGTGGCTCCTTTGCGGCTTTCGCACTGGTCGTTTCCACCATGAACCGGGTGAGGCATCGTCGCCACCCGAATGGCGAGCGCGAGGAGCCTAGAATGGCGTTCTGCCGTTCCGGTGACACGGAGCCGGCCGGCCCGCGACGGCTGGCTTAATGACAGCTGAACTCCGGGGCCGGGCACAATGGCGGCATGCCCCAGGCCAACGACGCGGTGGCGGCGCTGCTCACCGAGTACGCCGAGCTGCACCTGATGACCGGCGGCGACCAGTTCCGGGCCCGGGTCTACGACCGGGCCGCCCGGGCCATCGCCGGCCACCCGCAGGACGTCACGCAGCTCAGCCCGGCGGCGCTGCAGCAGATCCCCGGCGTCGGCCAGGCCATCGCCGGGAAGATCGCCGAGATCGGCGCGACCGGGACGTTCGCGGCGCTGGAGCGGCTGCGGGCCGACATCCCCGACGGGGTGCTCGAGCTGACCAGGATCCCGGCGCTCGGGCCCAAGCGGGCCCTGCTGCTGTACCGGGAACTGCACGTCGGCTCGCCGGCTGAACTGCGGGACGCGATCGAGGCCGGGCGGCTGGCCGGCCTGCGGGGGTTCGGCAGCAAAAGCGAGGAGAAGCTGCTGCGCGGCATCGAGCTGCTGGAGGCCGCGGCCGGCCGGGTGCAGCTGAACGTCGCCGACGAGACCGCCGCCCGGGTCGTCGAGGTGGTCAGCGCGGTTCCCGGGTGCCTGCGCTGCGCCCCGGCCGGGTCCCTGCGCCGGTTCGCCGAGACCGTCGGCGACGTCGACGTCCTCGCGGCGGCGGACGACTCGGGCCCGCTGATGGCCGCGCTCACCGGCATGCCGGAGGCCGAGTCGGTCATCGCGGCCGGACCGGCCAAGACCTCGGTCCGCACCGCCGCCGGGCTGCAGGTCGACCTGCGGGTGGTGCCGCTGGACGCATGGGGCGCGGCGCTGCAGTACTTCACCGGGTCGCAGGCCCACAACGTGGCGGTACGCGAGATCGCGGTGCGCAAGAAGCTCAAGCTGTCGGAGTACGGCCTGTTCGACGCCGTCAGCGGCGAGAAGATCGTTTCCAGGACCGAGGAGGAGGTCTACCGCCGGCTCGGGATGGCGTGGATACCGCCAGCGCTGCGCGAGCACACCGGCGAGGTCGCCGCGGCGCTGCGCGGCGGCCTGCCGGCGCTGATCACCGAGAGCGACATCCGCGGCGACCTGCACACGCATACCGACCTGACTGACGGCGTCGCGACACTGGCCGAGATGGTGGCCAGGGCCCAGGCCCGCGGTTACGCCTACTATGCGATCACCGATCACGCCCCGGACCTGGTCATGCAGCGGATGACCGACGAGAAGATGCTGGCCCAGCGAGCGCAGGTGCGCCGGCTAGCCGCGACGCTGGCCCCCGCCGCGGGCGGCCGGGAACCGATGGCGCTGCTGCACGGCACCGAGCTGAACATCGCGCCGGACGGCACCGTGGACTGGCCCGCGGAGTTCCTGAGCGGCTTCGACGTCTGCGTGGCCTCGGTGCACTCGCACTTCGACCAGGCCCGGCCCGCCATGACCCGCCGGCTGGTCGCCGCGTGCGAGAACCCGCACGTGAACATCATCGGTCACCCGCTGGCCCGCCGGATCGGCCGCCGGCCGCCGGTCGACGTGGACCTGCCGGCGGTGTTCCGCGCCTGCGCCAGGACCGGGACCGCGCTGGAGGTGAACGCCCACCCGGGCCGGCTTGACCTGCCGTCCGCGCACATCAAGGCGGCCCGGGACGCCGGGGTCAGGTTCGCCGTCGACAGCGACGCGCACTCGGTGGGCAGCCTGGACTACCTGCGCTACGGCGTCGGCACCGCGCAGCGCGGATGGCTGACCCCGGACGACGTGATCAACGCCTGGCCGCTGCCGCGGCTGCGGGAATTCCTGCGCAAGGGCCGCTAGAGCGCCGGTCCGCGAAGACGCCGGTTCACGGCCGGCGGGTCCCGTCTGTATCCCGGCCGGCCCCGGCTGCGCATGGCCGCCGGGGAGCAGCCGCGCTACGCTTACCCGCATCGTGCGAACAGGGCAGGTGCCGGTGATGTCATTACCGCAAGACCCGGCAGCGGCGGGCCGCGACCGGCTCAGGGCGGGCCACGCCGACCGCGAGCAGGTCATCGACACGCTGAAGGACGCGTTCGCGGACGGCCG
>Ga0335078_10008361_pt1 | contig 15390 bp, 16 predicted proteins | sample Lox_Sample_32_FD_206711 | JGI IMG/M metagenome (GOLD analysis project Ga0335078, IMG submission 206711) | Soil microbial communities from Loxahatchee National Wildlife Refuge, Florida, United States - Lox_Sample_3.2 | ecosystem: Environmental > Terrestrial > Soil > Wetlands | place: USA... | reverse complement strand
CGTCACGGGCCGTCGGCCGCGGGCCTTCCGGTGTAGACCGCCCGGAGGCGCAGCGGCCCGCCGCCGGCGTATGCCTCGAGGGCATGGGCGATCCAGCCCGCCGTCCGGGCCACCGCGAATATCGCCTCCCCGGCGCCCCTGATCATGCCCGCCACCTGGGTGAGGGCGGCTAGCGCGAAGTCGATGTTCGGCGCCGGCAAACATTTCTGCCTGACCTCCGCGAGCACTGCCTCGGCCACCGCAAGCTGGCCCGACTTCGGCGCCGCGCGGCGCACCAGGTCGAGCAGCACGACGGCGCGCGGGTCGCCGCCCCGGTATACGAGGTGCCCGAAACCGGGCACCTTTTCGCCGCGCCGCAGCAGTTCGGCCACCACCCGGGGGACGTCATCCGGGCCGCTGGCGGCGGCGATCAGCGTTTCCACACCGAGGGAGGCCCCGCCGTGAAGCGCCCCGCTCATCGCACCCAGTCCGGTTCCGACCACCGCGTATGGATCAGCATGCACCGAGGCCGCGACCCGGGCGGCCAGCGTGGACGCGGCAAGCTCGTGATCAGCGAGCAGAACCAGCGCGGCGGACACCGCGCGCAGCAGCCCCGGGCTGGCTCGCTGGTCGCAGAGCCGCGACCAGAGGCGTTCCGCGATGGGCCCATCCGGATCTGCCGAGATGGAACTCTCCGTCACGGCTATTGATTCCAAAGGGTTCAAAGTTGCCGGGGTGGCTGACGGGGGCAGGCAGTCCACCATGCCGGCGACGATATTGCGCCCCGCCGCGAGCACGGCCGGCCGGTCGAGCTGGAGCCGGAGCGGATCGGTCGCGGCCATCGTCGGCACGATGACCTGGAGCCGCTCGAGCGGGAGCGTCCCGGCCGGCAGCACGCCCTGCGCAGCCCGGCCCGCCGCCAGCGCAGCGGGCGTCGCACGCCACGGTTGCCCGGCGGCTGTCTGCGCTGCCGCCTGAGCGGGCGGCGACGCTGCAGGCGTTTGGGCTGGAGAGGTTACACGGAGCCGGTGCGCGACGGGCGTCGCAGCGGACGGAGGGAATTCGCCTGTCCAGAGGAACTCCGCGACTTCCTCGAAGGTACGGCTGACCGCCAGCCGGGCCGCGTCCAGGCCGCGGTAGCGGAGGCTGTCGCCGGCGATCTCCGTAATGGCCGACTCGACCGTGATGTCCGCGACCCCGGCCGGGCGCCTCGGCCGCCCGCGCCGGGCCAGTTCCTCGACCTCGGCCGGGTCGAACAGGCTGCCCCGCCCGCCCGCGGACTTGCTCCTGCCGATCAGGCCGCGGCTCACGTAGGCATACAAGGTCGCGGGCTTGACGCCGAGCCGCTGAGCGGCCTGCGCGGCGGTCAGGAACTCAGTCATGCCAGCCATCACCGTAGTCGGAGATATTGAATTCAATCCATATTGACTGGAGACCCTTGATGTCAATGATGGACTGCGAACCGCGGATCTGACCCGGCAGCGGCCACCCCGCTCGTTAGGACTGATAACCCGTTCATTAGCGGCACGGCTTCTTCGGCCGCAGGCACTCGCTGCACTGCAGCATCCGCGACGCCAAGGAGTTCTACGCCGCCTGCCACCACCCCGGTCATTACCGCCGGGATCGTGCCGATCCCCGGCGCACCGGGGTGGGTGTGTCTTTCTGGCATGGCCGGGTCAGGTTAAGGTATGCCAAAATCCTGGGTATGGGACCCGCGCGCTCGTTCTCCGCCGCGGTGGAAGACTACCTCAAGGCGATCTACCGGCTGCAGGAAGAGACCGGCGGGCCGGTCACGACCAGCGCGCTGGGCGGGTGGCTGGGCGTGACCGCGGGGTCGGCGTCGGGCATGCTGAAGAAGCTGGATGACCTGCGGCTGATCATCTACGTGCCCTACCACGGGGTGCGGCTGAACGAGGCCGGCTGGCGGGCGGCGCTCGGGGTGGTGCGCCGGCACCGCCTGCTGGAGGCCTTCCTGGCCCAGAGTCTGGGACTGTCCTGGGATCAGGTCCACGACGAGGCCGAGGCCTTGGAGCACGCCCTGTCACCGGGGCTGTGTGAGGTGATCGCGGCCCGGCTGGGGGACCCGCGGACCGACCCGCACGGCGATCCCATCCCCACTCCCGACGGGCGGGTGATCGAGACACCGAGTCGGAACCTCGCCTCGCTGCGCCCGCGCCAGCGAGGCCGGGTGGCGCGGGTCTCAGACCGTGACCCGGGCGTCTTGCGGCTGCTGACCGGGCGCGGCATCGCGCTGGGAGACGTGCTCGAGGTCAGGCAGGTGCGGGCCGGCGGGGCCGTCACCGTCCAGACGGCATCCGGGGTGCACCGGCTGGACGCGCACGTCACCGCCGCCATCCGGGTGGCGGCAGCCGGATGAGCCCGCCCGCGGCGCCTGGGCCGCAGCCTGACGCGGCGGCCGCGGCCGGGCTGGTGCTGCTGACGCCGGAAGACCGGGCGCGGTCGCGGGACCGCGGCCGGGTGCACCGGGCCCGCGGAGGCGGCCGCCGCTGGCTGGTGTTCTGGCTGCTGGCAGGCCCGGGGATGCTGGCCATGCTGGGGGAGAACGACGGGCCGAGCATGGTGTCCTACACCGCCACAGGCGCCGCCTACGGCGTGGGCTTGTTCCTGCCGTTCATCCTGGTCACATTCGCGATGGCGATCGCCTGCCAGGAGATGTGCATGCGGGTCGGCGCGGTCACCCACCGCGGCTACGGCCAGCTGGTGCTGCAGCGGTACGGGCCGGTGTGGGGCTGGTTCGCCGCCGGCGACCTGCTGTTCACCAACCTGGTCACGCTGATCGCCGAGTTCGTCGTGATCCGCGTCGGGCTGGCCTGGTTCCACCTCGGTTCCGGCGTCGCGGCCGGGCTCGGCGTCACCCTCGTGGCGGTCACCCTCAGCGGCGGCCGGTACTGGCGGTGGGAACGGATCGTGCTCGGCCTGGCCATCTTCAACGGGCTGTTCGCCGCGGCGGCGATCATGGCCCGGCCCCGCTGGGGGCATGATCGCCCGGTCGCTGGTCACCTTCTCACCGCTCCCCGGCGGGAGCCTGAACACGCTGCTGCTCCTGATCGCCTCGACCATCGGCGCGACCGTGACGCCGTGGATGGTGTTCTTCCAGCAAAGCGCCTCCGCGGACAAGGGCCTGACCCATCGCGACATCAGGCACGGCCGCCTGGACACCGTCCTCGGCGGCGCGCTGGCCGCCGTGTTCGGCTGCGGCGCGCTCATCGCCGGCGCCACCCTGGCCGGCCACCCCGGCGCCGGGATCCAGGGCCTGGCCGGCGCCGGATTCCCCGCCGCGCTGGGCGCTGGCGTCGCTCAGGCTGCGCGGCTGGCTGCTGGCACCTTTCCGCACCCAGGCCATGGGCCTGATCGGCGGCGCTTAGGGTGCTTGCGGTTCCTGCTGCCTCGCCGGGCTGCAGCCCGCCCCAGCCATGCGAGCATCGAAATGTTCCGGCCGCCAGGAGGGCGCACGTCGTGGTGATGTCACGGGTGAACAGCGCCGGGCAGGTAACCCGGCTGCGCCGGCGCGGGTTCTGGCTGGAGTACGCGAGCATGGCCTGGATGACGGCAGAGGCCGCCGTCGCGATCACCGCTGGCGTGATCGCCTCCTCCATCGCACTGGTCGGGTTCGGCCTGGACTCGGTCCTCGAGTTCTTCGCCGCGGCCATCGTCGTCTGGCAGTGCGCGGCGAGGGCGAAGACCGGCAAACCCGCGCAGTACGGCTGATCGGCGTCACGTTCTTCGCGCTGGCGGTCTACCTCACCGTGCAGTGCCTCCGCGACCTGGTCGGCCACGCCCGCCCGGGACAATCCGCAGCCGGGCTCGCCGTGGCCGCGGCCGCGCTGATCGTGATGCCGCTGCTGGCCGTGGCGAAGCGCCGCACCGGGCGCGCGCTGGGCAATCAGACTCTGATCGCCGACTCCGCCGAGAGCGCATTGTGCGCATTCACCTCGGCGGCCGCCCTGCTCGGCGTCGGCTTGAACGCATGGGCCGGGTGGTGGGCCGATCCGGCGGCGGCCCTGGTCATCGCTGCCCTGGCCCTCAGGGAGGGCCTGAAGCCTGGGGAGAAGCCCGCTGACCGGGCAGAGTCAGTCGATGACCACGCGTAGCTGGTCGCGGGCGGCGGTGAGTGCCTGCTCGACCTCGCGCCGGGTGCTGGCCTCGGCGAAGATGAAGCCCAGGTACCGGTCCCCGTCGGGGAGAGGGCGGACCTGCTGGCCGGCGGGGATGGTGATGGTCAGGCCGGTGATGCCGGAGATGGCTGCGGCGCTATCCCGGCCTTGGACGGCGCGCAGTACGCCCGGGCGCGGCACGGGGAGCATGTAGATCCCGGCGGGCCGGGCCGGGTGGTGGCTGATGGCCGGGGCGGGCTGGCCCAGGGCGCTGGCCAGGATGAGTTCTTCCAGGGTGGCGCCGCCGGGGAAGCGCAGCGCGCGGGAGCACAGGCCGCCGATGCAGCGTGCCGCCAGTTCGAGCATGGCGGGCCTGGGCTGGCCGTGGTGGTCGTGGATGCGCAGTTCGGCGTGGACGGGCCCGTAGGTGAGCCCGAGCGCGCGGGCCGCCTGCCCGGCCGTGGTGATCGCCGCGGCCAGGACCGGGCCGGGCAGCCGGGAGGGGGTGACGAGCAGGGTTTCCTCGAAGGTGGGGCCGTCGGGTGTGGCGGGCTTGTCGAAGATGGCGGTGACGGTGAGGCCGCCGTCGGCGAGCAGGGCGTCGATGCTCAGTTCCGGCCCGGGCAGGTATTGCTCCACCAGCAGGGGTTCGGTGCCGGGGCGGCCGACCGCGGCCAGGATGTGCCGGATCCGCCTGGCTGCGGCCGCGGCGGCTGCCGGGTCATCGGCGCGCAGGACGCCCTGGCTGGCGCTGAGCGAGACCGCCTTGACCATGCACGGGAATCCCACCGTGGCGGCGGCCTGCCGGATGGCTTCCTCGGCGGCCGGGGCGGGCACGATCCGGAAGGCGGGCTGGGCGATGCCGGCGGCTGCCCACCGCTGCCGCTGCCGTGCCTTGCCGGTGGCGTTGCGCACGGCATCGGGCGGGTTGTGCGGCAGCCCCATCTGGGCGGCCACGGCCGCGGCCAGCATGAGCATCGGGGTGTCCGCGGCGACCACGGCATCGACCGGGCCGGCGCGGGCCAGGATACGGCGGGTGCTGGCAGCCGGGTCGGCCGGGCTGACCGGGATGACCGGACGGCCGCCGCCGACCGGCAGCGCGCCGTCGCTGCCGATCACCAGGTCCAGCCCCATCCGGGCCGCGGCCAGCAGGAAATCGGCCGCCCGGTAGGTGCGGGCGGGCACCAGCAGCAGCACCCTGCGCCCTGCCGCCGGCGTGTCCGGGGCTGCGGTCGTGCCGGTGCTGGTCATCGTTTGGCCGGGGAGTAGAACGGCTCGGTTCCCGCCTCGTGGTCCGTGACGTCGACCAGCCCGGTCATGGCGGGCAGCCGCGAGCGCAGCAGCGGCTCGATGCCCTGCCGGATGGTCACCTCGGCCAAGCTGCAGCCCTGGCAGCCGCCGTCCAGCCGGATCCGGATCCACCCGTCGTTCGCGCCGGTGACGGTCACGTGGCCGCGGTGCGCGGCGATCGCCGGGTTCACCTCGGCGTCGATGAGGGCCGCGGCGACCGCGTCCAGGTCGGTCGTGTCGGTGAACTCCACGTCCAGGCCCCAGCTCAGCGCGAACTCGGCCAGCCACTTGCGCACCCCCCAGTACAGGACCCGGGAGACCAGCACGTGGTCGCCGGGCAGCAGCGCCTGGAACACCGCGGTGGCCGCCGCCATCCCCGAGCCGAACAGCGCGCACGCGCACCCGCCGCCCTCCAGGGCGGCCAGCAGCCGCTCGGCGTGCTCGGAAGTGGGGTTGTCGGCCCGGGTGTAGACCCGGCCCTGCGGGTAGGACCCGTCGGGCTGCTGCTCGTAGTTGGTGGACAGGCTGATCACCGGGGCCAGGGCGCCGGTGGCCGGGTCCGTCTCGCCGAGGCCTTGCGCGGCCAGGGTCTGCGGTGACAGGGGTCGCTGATCCATGAAGCCATGCTCCTCGGCGACGGTCACGGGTCAGGCACCGGGCGGGGGCGGGTTTCCCGCATGAATGCCCAGGCGAGCAGGCCGGAGGCGGCGGTCAGGACGGCGGCCACCGCGATCGCGGTATCCAGGGTGGCCAGCGTGGCGGTGATGCCGCCGATCAGGGCGCCGATGGCGTAGCCGGAATCGCGCCAGAACCGGTAGACGCCCAGGGCCGACGCCCGCCAGCCGGGGTGGGTGGCGTCGCTGACCGCGGCGAGCAGGGTGGGGTAGACCAGGGCGGTGCCGGCGCCGAGCAGGAAGGCCCCGGCCAGCCCGGCGGCCAGCGCGTGGGCGATGCCGGCGGCGATCACGGCCAGGCCGGCGGCCTGGATCAGCATCCCGGCCACGATCGGGGGCTTGCGGCCGATCCGGTCGGCGAGATGCCCGGTGGCGATCATCCCGGCGGCCCACATGAACGGGTAGAAGGCCTTGACGTAGCCGACGCCGGTGACCGAGACGCCGTGGTCGACCAGCAGGACCGGCAGCACCACCCAGACCAGCCCGTCGTTGAGGTTATTGACCAGGCCGGCCTGGCTGACCGCCGCAAGCGTGCGGTCCTTCCACGAGACCAGCAGGGCGATCTGGCGGAACGGCGGCCGCGGCCCGGCCGGGCGGGGGTGCTGGCGGGCCTCGGCGCGAGCCCACGGGGCGGTATCGCGGACCGCCAGCGCGGACAGGGCCAGGCCGGCGGCGGCGTAGCCGGCACCCAGGAGTTCCGGGGCGGGGCGCAGCCCGTAGGCGGCGGCCAGGTACCCGGTGGCCAGTGCGGTGACCGCGACGCCGAGGTAGCCGGCGGTCTCGTTGATGCCCAGCGCGACGCCGCGGCGGGCGGGGCCGATCAGGTCGATCTTCATGTTGACCGTCATCGACCAGGTCAGGCCCTGGTTGATGCCGAGCAGGACGTTGGCGGCGATCACCCAGTCCCAGCTGGGCCCCCAGGCGAGCATGAACGGGACCGGCAGGCCGATGACCCAGCCGGCCACCAAGATGGCCTTGCGGGCGTAGCGGCCCACGATCGCGCCGCCGACGGCGTTGGTGATCGCCTTGGTGAACCCGAAGACCACCACGAACGCGGAGATGGCGATCTCGCCCAGGTGGAACTGCTCGGCCCCGACCAGCGGGGTGACGGTGCGTTCCAGCCCGACCATGCCGCCGACGAAGAAACTCACCACCGCGAGCAGCACGAACTGGGCCAGGTTGACCCGCAGCCCGAGGCGGACGTCCCCGTCGCTGCCGGTGCTGCCGGGCGCCTGGGTGCGACCGGGCCGGGTCACGACCCCTCCCGCAGCGGCCGGCCGGTGGCGGCCGCCCAGTCCCCGGGACCGCCGGCCAGGACGGCCAGGCCATGGTGCCCGGCGTGCTGCAGCAGGCTGGCGGCGGTCATCGCCCGCTCGCCGTGACCGCACATCACCACCGCGGCGGCGGGCGCGGCCTGCAGGCGGGCCGGCAGGTCACCGAGCTCGACATGGACCGCGCCGGGGACGTGCCCGGACCGGTACTCGCCCGCCTGCCGGACGTCCAGCATCGCGCGGCCGCCGCTGCGGGCGGCGCTGACCAGCTCGGTTCCCTCGACCGGCCCGCCGTCCGCGTGCCAGGCGGCCATGCCGCCCGCCAGCTGCCGGGCCAGGTCCTCATAGCCGATCTTGAGCGCCTGCCAGGCGACCTCGGCCGGATCCTGGCCGGGAGCCAGCACGAAGGCCAGCGGCACGCCGGCGGGCAGCAGCCAGCCCAGCCAGGTGGCGAACTGGTTGCGCAGCGCGATGGAGACCGCGCCGGGGATATGCCCGGCGGCGAAGTCCGCGACCGGCCGGACGTCGATCACCTGGCCGCCGCGCCCCATCAGGGAGCGAAGCTCGGCCGGGGTGAGCGGGGCCAGGCCGGGAACGCCGCTGACCGGCGCGGGCCCGCGGCGGTTGACCTCGGCCAGGCGGCCGAAGTACGCCGGGTAAGAGCCCAGGCTGGCCAGCAGCTGGCGGGCGAAGGCATCCTCGTCCGGGGCGGCCAGCAGCGCGTTGGCCGTCTTCTGCTCGCCGATGGTGGTGATCCGGGCGGGGCGGAGCAGAACGACCCGGCCCCGTGCGTCGGCCACACCGCCGTCGCGTCGGGCAGCGTGGCCAGCCGGCGCGGCGAGCGGTACTGGGCGCGGGCCAGCTCCTGGGCCCGGCTAGCGCCGGCCAGGTCGGTGCGGGCGGCCGAGCCGACGATCAGCGACCCGCCGGTGAACACCCCCAGCTCCCGGCCTCCGTCCAGCAGCAGGTAGGACAGGTGCTCGCCGGTGTGGCCCGGCGTGGCCAGCGCCCGCAGGCTCAGCCCGCCCAGGTCTACCTCGTCGCCGTCGGCCAGCGCGGTATGCGGGAAGGCGCGGCGCCCCGCCGCGGACGCCAGCACGGCCGCGCCCTCGTCCGCGGCCAGCTGCACGGCCCCGGTCAGGAAATCGGCGTGCAGGTGCGTGTCGGCGGCGAACGCGACCGTCAGGCCCCGCCGGGACGCGGCCCGGCGCAAGGCGCGCACGTCACGGGAGGCGTCGACGGCCAGCGCCCGCCCGTCGCCCAGGTCGGCCAGGTAGGCCGAGTTCCCCAGGCCCTCATCGACCAGCGGGATCAGGTGGTCACGGCCGTAGCTCACGGGCCCTCCAGGAACGGCAAATCGGCTCGCCAGCCATGATACAATATTCCAAAATATATTGGAATGTAGGTGCCCGGTGGATGAGCACACACGCAAGATGGCCCTGTACGAGCAGTTCGCCCGGGTGGGCAAGGCCCTGGCCAACCCGGCGCGGCTGGAACTGCTGGACCTGCTCGCCCAGGGCGAGCGCAGCGTCGAGGACCTGGCCGCAGCCGCGCAGATGAAGGTCTCCAACACCTCCGCCCAGCTGCACACGCTGGCCGCCGCCGGGCTGGCCGCCTCCCGCCGTGACGGGGTCAGGATCTACTACCGGCTCGCCGATCAGCAGGTCACCGCGCTCATCGGCCAGGTGCAGGACTTCGCTGCATCCCGCCTCGCCGAGGCGGAACAGGCCGCGCGCAGCTACCTCGGGGACGTGGCCGCGCTGGAACCGGTCGCGCAGGACGAGCTGTTCCGCCGGCTGCGCGAGGGGCAGGTCATGGTCTTGGACGTGCGGCCCGAGGCCGAATACGCCGCCGGCCACATCCCCGGCGCGGTCAACGTGCCCCACGACCAGCTCGCCGCCCGGCTCGCCGAACTGCCCGACGGCGCCGATATCGTCGCCTACTGCCGGGGCCGCTACTGCGTGTTCGCCCCCGATGCGGTACGACTGCTGCGCGCGCGCGGCTTTTCCGCCCGGCCGCTGGCGGGAGGGCTGCCCGGCTGGCGGCTGGCCGGGCTGCCGGTCACCGCCGGAGCCAGCGCATGACCAGGACCGCCAAGTCGCGGACCGGCGAGACCCCGGCCGCCCGGCAAAAACGGGTGTGGGACAAGTCCGCGCCCGGGTACGACAAGCAGATCGCCTTCTTCGAGAAGAGCTGGTTCGGCGGCGGCCGGGAGTGGCTCGGCGAGCGCGCGCACGGCCGGGTCCTGGAAGTCGCCATCGGCACCGGCCGCAACCTGCCCCACTACCGGGCCGGCGCGGCCGTCACCGGGATCGAGCTGAGCCCTGCGATGCTCGCCATCGCCCGCCAGCGCACCGCCGGCCTCGGCCATGACGCCGACTTGCACGAAGGCGACGCCGAGCACCTGCCCTGCGGCGACGCGTCATTCGACACCGTGGTCTGCGCGCTGGCGCTGTGCACGATCCCCGACCCCGCCACCGCGATCGGCGAGATGAAACGCGTCCTGGTCCCCGGCGGCCGGCTGCTGCTGCTCGACCACATCGGCAGCACCTGGCCGCCGGTCTACGCCGCCCAGTGGCTCCTCGAACGGATCACCATCCGTGCGGCCGGCGAGCACTTCACCCGCCGCCAGCTACCCCTCGTCCAGGCCGCCGGATTCCACGTCGTCGAAACCGAACGCGTCAAGGCCGGCACCGTTGAGCGCATCCACGCGGTCAAGCTCGCCTGACCCATGGCCGCCGCTCGTCGCCCAGCTTCGCATCCGCGGCGAGCCGGATCGCGTGCGCAGAGCCCAGCGGCGAGGCGGCCGGGCCAGGCAGTCGCAGCCGGCCAGGTGACACCACGCGGGCAGGTCCAGCGGCGGGGCCGGTGGCCACGTGGATGACAATGCCGGGGCTGCGACCAGGACGACCCGCTCCGCCGGAGTCGGTCAGCTGGCGCAGCCGCCGGGCGACGGCCAGCCCGCCGGTGCCGCCTCCGGGGATGAGACAGTGTTGCGGTCAGCCCTGGCGCTGATCCGTGTTCGGGCCGGCTGCTGCGGTTGCGGCCACCGGTATCCCTTGCGGCGATGATGCCGCCTATGGCCCGAGTTGCGGCTGCCAGGCTTCGATGCGCCGCTTCAGGGCGGCGAGGTTGGTCGGCATCTCCTTGCGGGCCTGGCGGCGGACCAGGAGCGGCACGAGGATCTTGCCGATGCCGTGTCCTTCGAAGTCGACTGCGATGGTCAGCCGGGATGTGCTGCCGGTCAGGGGTTCCACGGTGAGGTCCACGGTCGCGCGGATGGGTCCGTCGATGCCGCGTATGCCCCAGGCCCGCGGCGGGTCGATGCGGGTGACTTCCGAGATGACGACGCGGCTGGCGCCGCCGATCCGCCGGGTGGTCAGGCACCTCGTGCCGACCTCGGCGGGGCCGGGATGATCCAGGTGGCCTTCGGTGACGCCGGCTTGCCATTCATGGAACCGGGCCGGATCGGTGGCGTAGGTGAATACCTCGGCGGCGGGCCGGTCCGCGTCGGTCGTGACGATGATCGGCGCCATGTCAGCCCTCCCGGCCGAACAGGGCAGCGTACCGGGCCAGGTACAGCGGCCAGCCCTGATCCCCGCCGACGCCTTCGGCGACCGACTGCCAGCCGGGGCCGTGCCGGTCGAGGTGCCGGTGCTCCAGTTCGACACGGGTGCGGTCCGGGCTCTCCGGGACGAAGCGGACCTCGACTTCGCTGGTCCGGTCCGGGTCGGGCTCGATCTGCCACTGGGGGCTGATATCCCAGCTGAACATGACCCGGTCCGGCGGCTCGTAGGCCAGGACCCGCGCCCACCGGCACTCGCTGCCGTCCTCGGCGCGGTCGTAGATGTGCCCTCCGGCCCGCGGTTCGACTTGAGTATTGAGTTGTCGGGCGTGGGGCGGTCGGCGGAGGCGCTGGTCGCTGCCGAGGAAGCCGTCTTGAGGTACCGCCGGCTCGCCGACACCAACCCGGCTACTTATGGCCCCGACCTCGCCCAGGCACTGCTGGCCATTACCCAGATACGGGTCACGTCGCGCTCAGGATTCCCCGAGGCGCTCGCGGCGATCCGGGAATCCGTCGCGATATACCGGCTGCTAGCGGCAAAGACTCCCGCGGCATTTGCTGATGACTTCAAGCGCTCTCTCGCCACAGCTGTAGATGTCTTGGACGGCCTCGGCGAGCCGGAACAGGCGACGTCATTGAGCCTCCTGGTTGAGGCTGGCGCTCTGGACGAAGCCGCCAATTCGCTGTTTCCCTGGCCGGAATCGGGCTAATGCGCTAAGAAGGTGCAACAAGTCACTATCGGCACTGCCCGAGCGTGCATCCAGAATGGATGTTCTGTACGTCTGCGTGCGCTTCCTCGGCGCGAGTGCTGATAGGGACAGAGTCGGCAGGGATATGTACCGAATGTCCGGTTGCTGTACTCGCCGGATGTTCGCTCTCCGTAACGACCATGTCTGCGCGAAGGGTTGGGTTGTCGTCCTCCTGTACTTGCGTGCCACATATTCATGATGTCTTTGCTATCCACCGGGGGGTGCGGACGAGCGAGGGAGTCGACGTGTGACCATAGCGCGCCGTGAGCATCGCCGTCGAGGCGTCCCCCGCCGATGTACTGGATAACCGGCCATTATCCGACCGCGTAATCAGCCGGTCATTGTTGCGGGAAATAGAACAGCAGCTAGCGAATGACCGGAGGGAACGCCAGCTGGTGAACGGCGATGTCGGGCCCTGCCGCAGTGATGATGACATTGCCGTAAACGGCGACAGCCAGCATCGATTCAGGCAGGTCCAGTAGAGGCACCACGGGGGTGCCGTCGGCGGTCCGCCACACCCGCACCGTGCCGCCGTCGCCGCTGATGATGACCGGGGTGCCGTCCGGCAGCATCCCGGCCGCCACCGCGTTCACACTAACGGTGCCCACGCGACCGTGGGACCAGCTGGTCTGCCAAGGCCGGTCGGGGGCCGCGCTCGCGACGCGGGCAGCCAGGCTGCGGCAGCCGAGCTGATGGGCGGCCAGTTCGAGCTGGCTGGCCCGCATCGGCCGGTCGAGGCGGCGCCGGCGGCGGCGGAGGAGGAGGTGGGCGCTTTGCCAGTACACGGCGGCGGTAGCCCGCGCTGGAGCGGATCGTGCGGCAGCGAGGGCGGGCAGGAGGGTATCGGGGTCGGCGTAGAGGAGGTACCCGGCGTCGTCGAGGAGGGGGTCGAGGGTTCCGGCGGCTGCGGCGTGGGTGGCCAGGTGGCGCAGGGTGTAGGGGTGGGCGCGTCTGCGAGAAGGCCGGTGGCCTCAGCCCGGGTCAGGCCGTCCTGCAACGCCGGGCGCCACTGGCTCAGCAGCGTCTGCTCGCCATCCAGCTGCTTGCCGATCCCGTGAACGCACACCACCCGCACAAGAACCCCCCAGCCGACACCGGCCCTACTCACGCTAGAACACCATGCTGACCTCAGGGTGCCACGAGGGCACCATGCCCTGGTTCAGAACGCTTTTGGAGAGACGAAATTCGGTCCCAGGAAGTGATAACGGTCCGTTATCACTTCCCACGGGCATAGCCTTCTCGGCCGATGTCATCGTCTGCGCCGCCGTTGATGGCTGAGCGGCGGGGCAGGAGCCCAAACCTGGTGGAAACGGCCTTGGAGCCACCCGACGTCCGATACTCACAGCGGCGGCAGTAGCCCTTCGAACCGCCTGGCGGCTGACTCCCCGGTTTCGTCGAGCACATGCACGTATCGCGCTGTCGTCCGCAGGTCGGCCTGGCCGAGCCGGTGCATCACCGCCTTCGGGTTCTCCCCGGCGTCGATCAGCCACGAGGCATGGGTATGCCGGACCTGGTAGGCGGTCGGCCGGAACGGGATCCCGCTTTCCGCGACCGCGCCGGCCCAGATCCGGTTCCAGGCCCGCTCGTCCAGGTAGGACTCGTCGGGATCACACGAGTTCTCCCACCGGCGCCGGACCTCGCCCGAGGAGGCAGCAGCCCGCCGCACGCGCATCCGCTCGCGCCCGTAATCCCGGGCCCACTGCCGGCACCCCGCGCACCGGCACTTCGCCCGCGTGTACCCGCCCATGGTCCCGTGCGCGTAGATCCGCCCGCCCACCGGCTCGCAGTCCCCGAGCGCCCGCACCTGCTCCTCCGTCAGCCGCGGCTTGGTGCGCCGCGGCGGGACCACCAGCTCCGCCGGGAACATCACCTCCGCCTGGCCGATGCCGTGCTCCGCCACGTACTCCCGCACGAGCTCGACCACGGCCCCGTCGAGCTTGAGCCCGCGTGTCTGCCCGTTCTTGGTGTAGTCGCGCACCAGGAACGTCTTGCCCTGCGGATGATGCTCACGGGACACCCTGACCACCGAACGGGCCACTTCCAGGATGCCCGCCTCGAAATCGAAGTCCGCGGGCCGCAGCCCGATCGCCTCGCAGAACCGCAGCCCGCTGGACACCAGCAGCGTCGAGAAGACCTGAGCGGGCTTGGTGGGAAGGCAAGCGCGCACCGTAAGGTACTGCTCTTGCGTGGGGATCTTGATCGCCCGCCGTCCCGGCACCTTGGGGATCTTCACGTCATGGAACGGGTTGTAGTCCAGATAGCCGTCTGCCACTGCCATCCCGAACATCGCGCCCAGTACCACCTTGGCCTGCCGGATCGTGTTCGCTGACCGTCCTCCTTCCTGCAGCGCCGTGATGTAATTCCGCGCCACCGTCCGGTCGGTCTCCGCCAGCCGGCACCCGCCGAGGAACGGCGTCACGTGCAGCCGCAGCGTGTCCGCGTAGGTGTCCTTGGTGTTCCCCTCCACCTGGTGGTGCCGGAGGAACAGGGGAGCGTACTCCTGGATCGTCCGGGTCGCCCGGGTGGCCGGGTCCAGCCCGCCCGCCGCGCCGCCCGCCACCTCAGCAGCGTGCCTCTCCGCCTCGAGAGCGACCGCGAGCGCCCGCTCCTCGGTGCTGAAGGTGCCGGCCGACCGGTAGCGGCCGTCCGCGGCCTTGTACAGGCCCCGGTAGCGGACCCCCTTCTGCCGCTCCCGGCGTTCCGCATATGCCATGGTCAGACCCCCAGGCGTGGGTAGAAATTTGGGTAGAACGACGGGCCTCCACCCAGCCCGTCATATCAGCATAACTCGGCCCAAGGACATTCTCTGAGCAGGGAAAACACCGGAAAAGACGCCACTATGGGCTAGTAGGCTCCACAAGACTTCAATCACTCGAACAACTGATTGAAAATCGTGGGTGAGCTGGAAATAAAAAGAGCGGGCGACGGGAATCGAACCCGCATGACCAGCTTGGAAGGCTGGGGCTCTACCATTGAGCTACGCCCGCAACAGCCGCCAGAACGACGCGGCTGACACCGGTAGCGTACCGTCTCCCGCCTCCGCCCAGGCACCACAACACCCGGCCGGCCCAACGTCGACCCAACGCCGAGGTCGGCCCAAGCCCGACGCTGGACAGATGCGCCGACCCCGCGCGAGGTTGCAGTGACCGGTTTCCGCGCCCCCCGAAGTGGCATAGTGATCGGTACCCGCAGAAACCTCATACAGGAGACCCGCAGCACATGGCGCAAGCAACGGCGCAGATCGGCGTGACCGGGCTGGGCGTGATGGGCCGCAACCTGGCCCGCAACTTCGCCCGGCACGGATATGCCGTCGCCCTGCATAACCGGACCGCTTCCCGCACCACGGACACCGTGACGCGGTTCGGCCACGAGGGCACGTTCGTCCCGGCCGAGGCCGCCGGGGAGTTCGTCGCCTCGCTCGAGCGCCCCAGACGCGTCCTGGTCATGGTCAACGCCGGTGCCGCCACCGATGCCGTGATCGAGGAGTTCGCCCCGCTGCTCGAGCCCGGCGATATGATCATCGACGGCGGCAACGCGCACTTCAAGGACACCCGCCGCCGCGAAGCCAAGCTCCGGGACCAGAACCTGCACTTCGTCGGCATGGGCGTCTCCGGCGGCGAGGAAGGCGCGCTGAACGGCCCGTCCATCATGCCCGGCGGCTCGGCCGAGTCCTACCAGTCCCACGGCCCCATGCTCGAGACGATCAGCGCGCACGTGGACGGCACCCCGTGCTGCATGCACATCGGC